>Ga0209550_10000041_pt1 | contig 86886 bp, 84 predicted proteins | sample LauGreSuBDMM15SN_2_FD_187567 | JGI IMG/M metagenome (GOLD analysis project Ga0209550, IMG submission 187567) | Freshwater lake microbial communities from Lake Michigan, USA - Su13.BD.MM15.SN (SPAdes) (version 5) | ecosystem: Environmental > Aquatic > Freshwater > Lake | place: Lake Michigan... | reverse complement strand
CAGGCCAGCTCCCACAAATTCAAATGCCCGCTGGCAGTGAACGGTTTACTCCCTTTGTAGGAGCCAGCCTGCTGGCGAATCGTGGCGCTCAACGGGCAGTACCGCAGGCAAGTATTCGCCGGCAGGCCAGCTCCCACAAAGTCAAGCTGCCTTTCGCCCTCGGGGAATCAACTCTGACCCACGCCGCCAGCCATCTCGCCTGTCCGCTGGATCAATTCAATCTTGTAGCCGTCTGGGTCGGTGACAAAGGCAATCACCGTGCTGCCGCCTTTGACCGGGCCGGCCTCGCGGGTGACCTTGCCGCCGGCTGATTTGATTTTTTCGCAAGCGGCATACGCATCGGTCACGCCCAGGGCAATGTGGCCATAGGCCGTGCCCATGTCGTAGCTCTCCACGCCCCAGTTGTAAGTCAGCTCGATTTCGGCATGTTCGGGGTTGCGCCCGTAGCCCAAAAAAGCCAGGCTGTACTTGTAGTCTGGGTTCTCGGTGGTGCGCAGCAGCGTCATGCCCAGCACATGGGTGTAGAAGTCGATGGAGCGCTGAAGGTTGCCAACGCGCAGCATGGTGTGAAGGATTCTCATATTTGCAATTGTGCCTTCCGCGCGGGCTGGGCGCTGGCGTGATTGGCGCATGGGGTTTGCGGGTTTTTCGGGCCCCGCGCGCGCAGGCGGCTCTGCTAGCATGGCTTTTTTGAGTCCGGGCGCGCCTGCGCCCCAACGCCAGAGGCCTTTGCCATGAAACTGATTGACGCCATCGTTGCCGAGGCCGCCAGCATCGCCAAGCTGCGCCGTGAGATCCATGCCCACCCGGAGCTGTGCTTTGAAGAAGTACGCACGGCCGAGCTGGTGGCCCAACAGCTTGAAGGCTGGGGCATTCCCATTCACCGCGGCCTGGGCACCACGGGGGTGGTGGGCATTGTGCACGGCCGCGATGGTGGCGCCTGTGGCCGGGCCGTGGGCCTGCGCGCCGACATGGACGCGCTGCCCATGCAGGAGTTCAACACCTTTGCCCACACCAGCCAGCACGCGGGCAAGATGCACGCTTGCGGCCACGACGGCCACACCGCCATGCTGCTGGCCGCCGCCCAGCACCTGGTCAGACACCGCGACTTTGAGGGCACGGTTTACCTGATTTTTCAGCCCGCAGAAGAGGGCGGCGGCGGCGCCCGCGAAATGATCAAAGAAGGCCTGTTCGAGCAGTTCCCCATGCAGGCCGTTTTTGGCATGCACAACTGGCCCGGCATGGCGGTGGGCCAGTTTGCCGTGAGCCCCGGGCCAGTGATGGCATCGAGCAACGAGTTCAAGATCACGGTGCGCGGCAAGGGCGGCCATGCGGCTCTGCCGCACACCACCATAGACCCGGTGCCCGTGGCCTGCCAGATGGTTCAGGCTTTTCAGACCATCGTGACGCGCAACAAAAAGCCGGTGGACACGGCTGTGATTTCAGTGACCATGATCCACACCGGCGAGGCCACCAACGTGGTGCCCAACAGCTGCGAAATTCAGGGCACGGTGCGCACCTTCACCACGCCCGTGCTGGACCTGATTGAGCAGCGCATGGCAGACATTGCCAAGCACACGGCTGCCGCCTTTGGGGCCACCTGCGACTTTGCCTTCACCCGCAATTACCCGCCCACGGTCAACTCCGAGCCCGAGGCCGCCTTTGCCCGCCGCGTGATGCAAGACATTGTGGGCGAGGCCAATGTGAACCCCCAAGAGCCCACCATGGGCGCAGAAGACTTTGCCTACATGCTGCAAGCCAAGCCGGGCACCTACTGCTTTATTGGCAATGGCGACGGTGTGCACCGCGAGATGGGCCACGGCGCAGGCCCCTGCACCTTGCACAACCCCAGCTACGACTTCAACGACGAGCTCATTCCCCTGGGCGCCACCTTTTGGGTGCACCTGGCCACGCTTTGGCTGCGCGAGGCGCGTTGAGCGTGTGACCGGGTGGTGGCGCGGACAGGCGCGGCTCAGCGCTTGAGGTCCCTGGCGCAGCGAAAGCCGATGTAGACCACGGCCGTGTCGGTCGGTTTGCTTTGCTGGTGGCTGTCCTGCATGGGACCCGCGCCGTACCACCAACTGCCGCCGCGTGTGCGTTTTTCTGCCCCTGGCCCGCTGTCCACCCACTCCCAGAGGTTGCCTCCCATCTCGTAAAGGCCGTTGACCCCTGCGCGTGTGCTGCCGGCCAGCGCGTGGCCCTGGCCTCGGCTGGTCACCGCATGGCCCACGGGTTGGACCTGGCCGCAATCGCCCAAGCAGTTGGCGCCTTGCGGGCTGTCCCCGGTGGGGTAGCGGTAGGTTTGGCCGCGCACAAAGCCTGCGGGCGGCTGGGCGCGGCGCTCGGTGTAGGCCGCTTCACCCCATTCGGCGTCGGTGGGCAGGCGCTTGCCCGCCCAGCGGCAAAAGGCCTGGGCTTCCGCAAAGTTCACATGGGCGGCGGGCTCTTGGGGCCCCCCGGCTTTGCCATAGGGCGCGTGCCACACCCAGCCCCGGCGCTGCTCCCAGCCCGCCTCAAAGGTGCTGCCGCCGCCTGCCCGCTCGGCCTGTGTTGGCGTGCCAGTGGCCTGCACAAAGCGGCGGAACTGCTCAATGGTGACCTCGGTGCGGTCTATCTCAAAATGGCTGATGGGCTGCATCCCGCCGGCCAAGGCTTCCAAATGCAGCAACAAGCCGGCCGCGAGCGCGGCCCAAAAAGTGGTCCAGGCGGAGGGGTTTTTCTTCATGGGCTGGAGCATGCCGCAAGCGCCCAAGCCAGGCTGTGGGCGGGGTTTTTCTGCTTGACCAGCTCAGGCGCTGCAGTTCAGCGCCATGCGCCTGCCATCGCAGGGTGCTTGAGATTCATGCCTGCAAGGTGGTGCTTGTCGCCCAAGCTTGCGCCCAACGCTGGGCTTGCCGCTCCGCCTCCAGGGCCGACTGGCCAGGCCGTTTCACCGCCTAGCCTAGACCTAAGCCACAGGCGCCCGCCTGGCGCCAGTGGGCCAGGTGCTTGGGCTGTATGCCGCCCACAGGCAGCAGCACAGCCACCGGCTTCCAGCACGCCCATCTTGACCTGCTCGGCCAGCACCCTGATATGCGAATTGCAGGGCGTCAGTTCACTGAAGGTGTTGCAAATGCCAATGACGGGTCGGCCGTCGAACTGGTCGTTGGGGATCCCCAGGGCTTTGAGCCAGCTGCGGTAGGCAAAGCCGTCGCGGTCTTGGCGGCCAAACCACTGTGGGCTGCGCAAAGGTGCTCGAGAAGCCTCGTTCATCGGGTAAGTCCTGTATGGCAGAGCGAATGCAGTGGGTCTACGATGCCTCCAAAATTGCAAACTAATGTCAAAAAACCTGCACAGCAAGACGCTTCACCACCTGGGCGAAGCCATCGTGGCGGGCCATTACCCGCGCAACAAGGCCGTGCCGCCTGAGCCGGTGTTGTGCGCCAGCTTGGGTGTCAGTCGCACGGTGCTCCGGGAAACGGTGAAATCGCTGGTAGCCAAAGGGCTGTTGAGTACAGGCCCCAAGGTGGGCACCCGCGTGCTCTCGGAAGACCACTGGAATTGGCTGGACCCTGACGTGCTGGCTTGGCAGTTTCGGGTGGGTTTTTCCCGCGAGTTTTTGCACAGCGTGTGTGAGCTCAGGCGGGTGGTGGAGCCCCAATGCCTGCGCTTGGCGGCCGAGCGCGCCACCGAGCAGCAGTTGCTCGAGCTGCAGGCGACTTTTCAGCGCATGCAGCTGGCGGTGGCGGCGGGCCTGGACGACTTGAGCGCAGACTTGCACTTTCACCGTTTGCTGCTCGAAGCTGGCGGCAACCGCTTGCTCGGCCACATGAGCCGGCTCTTGCAAGCCTTGCTGCGGGCATGCTCCGAGCGGCTGGGCCGCAGACCCGCTGTAACTGATGTTCAACTGCCCTGGCACTCGGCTGTGCTGGCTGCGTTGGTGGCCCGCGACCCGCAGCAGGCCCAGCAGGCCATGGGCGCGCTGATTGATGCCCTGGAGGCGGACATGCTCGAGTATTTCAAATCTCGACCGCCCCATTCGGCCCCTGCCATAGCGGGGGCTGCCGCGGTTTAACTTGAGCGATCGGGTCTGTGCGTTTGCCATGCCCTCATCTCACCACAGGCCCTGGCCGCTGGGAGACCTGATCCGCGGCCTCATTTGCAAGCAGCCGTAGCGCAGCCGCAGTTGATCTGGGCGATCCGAGTCGACAATGCACAGCTTTTGAAAGCCAGTTGCCATGACTGAATTGACCAAAACCGTGTTGTTCACCGACAGCGATGGCCGCGCCCGCTTTCGCCAAGAAACCTTGAGCTTGGACGAGGGCACGCCTGACTCCCGACTCTCGGCCGTGTTTGCCTCTGCGGGCTACCAACTGCGCGTCAGCCCTGTGGGCTTTCGCAGCAGCTTTCATTGCACGGGTCAGCCCCAATGGGTGTTTATTTTGGGTGGGCAGATGGAAATCGGTTTGCAAGGGGGCCAAAGCCGGCTGTTCAAGCCCGGCGAGCACTTTTATTCTGCTGACCTCTTGCCTGCAGGCGCCCAGTTTGACCCCGCCGTGCACGGGCATTGGAGCCGTCAGGTGGGTGAGCAGCCCTTGGTGACTTTGTTTGTCAAAGACCTCTGAGGCGCTGCCAGCTGACTGGCCTGCTCTGGCGCAGCCAGGGTAGCTTGAGCTTCAACGCGCCCAGAAAAAAAGGCACCGAGGTGCCCTTTTATTGCAGCGCGGTGAGAGCGGTTCAATAACCGCCACCGGAGCGACCGCCGCCTGAGCGGTTGCCGCCAAAGCCGCCGCGACCACCACCACCGCCGCCGCCACCACCTCCGCCGCCACCGCTGCGTCCACCGCGAAAGCCGCCGCGGTTGCCGCCGCTGGGCAGTCCAGAGGAGGGAAAGCCAGAGGACAGGTGGGACGCTGGTTGGGCCTCGTCGTCATGGCTGCGCTGTGGGCGCGGCGCGCTGGCGTGTTGGCGGGGCTGGCCTTGGACTTGCCCTAGGCCTTGAGCCTGCTGGCGTGGTGCCGGATGGCCTTGAGCGCCACCGCGAGGGCCGGGGGCATGGCGTTGGCCATCCCGGGAGGCACCTTGGCCTGTGGCTTGCCGCGCGGGCTGGCCCCCTGCGGCGCCGCTGCGGGCGGGCTGCGCTCCGGCGCGCTGACCACCGCCTTGGCCGCGGGCAGGCTGCGTGCCTTTGTTGGTGCGGATGCGGTCCATCATTTCACCGCGTGCGGCCTTGGCGGCGGCCGCCATCACCTCGCGGCTGGGTGGTTTGCCCAGGCCGCCCCACAGGGTTTGCCGGCCCATGGCCAAAGGCTCGGCTTTTTCGCCAGGCTCTGGCTCAAAACCGGGGACTTCGACTTTTTCAATGTTTTGCCTGGTGAAGCGCTCAATGTCGGCCATGAAGCCTTCTTCGTCCAGGCACACAAAGCTGATGGCTTCACCGCTGTTGCCCGCCCGGCCTGTGCGGCCAATGCGGTGCACATAGTCTTCGCTGATGTTGGGGATCTCGTAGTTCACCACATGCGGAAGCTCGTCGATGTCAATGCCGCGGGCGGCAATGTCGGTGGCCACCAGGGCGCGTATGTCGCCGGTTTTAAACCCAGCCAGCGCCTGCGTGCGCGCGCTTTGGCTTTTGTTGCCGTGCAGCGCCATGGCAGTAATGCCGTTTTTGCTCAGGTGCTCGGCCACGTTGTTGGCGCCGAACTTGGTGCGCGTGAAGACCAGCACCTGGCTCCAGTTGCGCTCGCTGATGATGTGCGTGAGCAAGGCTTTTTTCTTGCCCCGGCCCACCAGGTGCATGGTTTGCTTGATGCTTTGCACCGTGGTGTTGCGCGGCGTCACCTGAATGTGTTCGGGCTCGCGCAGCAGGCCGTTGGCCAAGTCGCGAATCTCGTCGCTGAAAGTGGCCGAAAACAGCAGGGACTGTTTTTGCTTGGGCACCAGGGCCAGCACTTTTTTGATGTCGTGAATAAAACCCATGTCCAACATGCGGTCGGCCTCGTCGAGCACCAGGATTTCAACCTTGCCCAAATCCAGCGTGCCTTGGCCCGCATGGTCCAGCAAGCGGCCAGGGGTGGCCACCAAAATGTCCACGCCGCTGCGGAGCTGGGAAATTTGCGGGCTCATGCCCACGCCGCCAAACATCACCATGGACTTCAGATCCAGGTACTTGCCATAGGTGCGCACGCTTTCTTCCACTTGCGCAGCGAGCTCGCGGGTGGGGGTCAGGATGAGGGCGCGCACGGCGTTGGCACCCCGGCGGTCTTTGGTTCGCTCGCGGCCAGAGAGCAACTGCAAGAGCGGCAGCGTGAACGCGGCCGTTTTGCCGGTACCCGTCTGGGCGCCGCCCAACAAATCCCCCCCTTTGAGCACAGCCGGAATGGCTTGTGCCTGAATGGGGGTGGGGGTGTCATAGCCTTGCTCAAGCACGGCTTTAAGAATGGCCGGAGCCAGGTTCAATTCTTCAAAGGTCATTGGGAAAGCGCCCTACCGGGCGCGGGGTTCGGCTCATCCGACTGCGTTGCAGTCGCCAGAATTGGCCGAAGGGGTCAAAAAGAGGAGGGCTTGCTCGGGCGTGGCCCGAATCCTCCCAGCAGAAGTGCTGATATCCGCGGCAACTGGAGGCCAACGAATTAAGTATTGTGGCATGGAACTTGTTGGGTTCTAAAAAAGCCACCTCATACGGCGGCATGGCTGCCAAAACTCCCAGTGAGAATCAAGCTTTTGGGTGGGAGTTGCCCTTTCGAGCAGTCGCCCTTTTCACTGAGCTTGGCAAAATTCAGATGACGCGAGTACATTTTCTTTCTTCGTTAATTTCATTCAATCTTTGGAACTCTCCATGAAAAAAGTCCTTGCCCTGATTTTGGCCCTGTCATCTGGCGCTGTGCTGGCACATGGCTGCCCAGGCGAGATGCGTGCCATTGATGCCAAGCTGTCTTCGGCCGCTTTGGCCGAGCCGCAAATGAGCCAAGTCAAAGCATTGCGCACCAAAGGCGAGCAGTTGCACAAGGACGGCAAGCACAGCGAGTCCATGGCTGCCCTGGCTGAAGCCAAAAAGCTGCTCGGCCTGTGAGCGCGCCAGACCCCCGCTGCTGCGGCACTGGCACGTGCATCATTGACGCCGAGGGCCGCTGCTGGTGCGGTCAGCGCTGGGATGGACAAAAAATGTGCAGACCTGCCTTGCCTGACGACTTGCCTGAGGCTCAGACTTCGGAGCCTTCCGTCCCCGTGACTGTTTCCAACCCTACACAACCCACATGAGTTTTCTTAATTCTTTTATCCACGGCGACGCATTGGCCAGTATGTTTCTTGAGGGCCACAACCCCAGTGCCAGGGACAAATTGAGCGAGTCTGATGTGGACGCTATGCGCCAAAAGCTGCAGACCAGCGAGACCTTGCTGGCTTATGCGGTGGGTCGCATTGTGGGCGCCGGCCAAGGGGTCTGGCTGCTGACCGATCAGGCCGTGGTTTTGCGCAACAGCGGCCACAAGGGTGCTGAGCGTTTGGTCTTGAACCAAGTCAGCCATTTTGAGTCGGTGCGCGGCCGTTTTGGCCATGTGGTGAGGCTCAAGGCGCAAGGACGCGCGCTCAGCCTGTATGGCGTGGACCGTGAGTTGGCGGCGGCCATGCACAGCGCTTTTGCGGGTCTGGGCGTTCCAAGTTCTCACGAGGACAAAGAAGCGCGAAGCTGGTTTTGGCGTGATCCAGCCACGCCAAACTGGGCCCAAGACGGCTTGATAGATGCCAAGCGCCGGCTCAGCCTGGCCTGAGCCAAAGTCTCAGTCTGGCTTGTGCAGCGCCCGGCGTATGCGCTGGGTCATGCGCCAAACCCCCCAGAGCACCACTGGCACGGCGGCACCCACAGCGATGTTCGGGTTGATCGGCAGGCCTGCTTCTTGCGCCGCTTTGGTGGCGTACAGCAGCAAGCTGATCACGTAATAAGTGATAGCGGCAATAGACAAGCCTTCCACCGTGGTTTGCAAGCGCAGTTGCAGCTCTTGTCCGCGGGTGAGTTTTTCAAGCAATTGCCGGTTTTGCTCCTCGGTGGCAATGTCCACGCGGGTGCGCAGCAAGCCACTGGCGCGTGAAATCCTTTCGGCCAAGGACTCCAGCCGCTGGGCCGTGGCCGCCACCGTGGCCATGGCCGGTGACAGCCGTTTGCGGATGAACTCGCCCAAGGTTTGCGTGCCGTGCACCGGGCTCTCGCGCAACTCGGCCAGCCGCTGCTCGACCAGCGACGCATAGGCCTGGGTCGCTGAAAAGCGGTAATTGTGTTCGGCGGTGGCCCGCTCGACGCCTGCGGCCAGCGAGGCCAGCTGTTCAAGCAGCTCTCGGTCGGTGGCGCTTTTGTTCTCCAGCCGGCAGGTGATGTCCAAGAGCTGATTTTCAGAACGACCCAGCTCAGGGCCGAGTTTTTTGGCCACCGGCAAGCCGCGCAAGGCCATCAAGCGGTAGGTTTCTACTTCCAGCAGGCGTTGCGATATGCGGCCCGCCCGCTCTGGCGAGATGCTTGACGGGGCCACCACCAACATGCGCTCAAAACCGTCTTCACCGAGCTGGAAATCGCTGACAGCCCAGGAGTGCACTCGGGCGCCCATCATGGAGGCGACCACAGCGCCGTTGCCAAACCATTGGCGCGCCAAGGCCAAGGTGTCTTCTTGCTGCGAGGTGTCGCCCTGCACCATGGCCAGTTGCACCGCGGCCATGGTTTGGCCGGGAATCTTGGCCAGCCAGCCTGGTGGCACCATCAATTCCGACAGAAGGTCTGGCCGGTTGGCGCCCAGGTAGGCGTGTTCGGGCAGGTGTTGCACGATGGAGTAGCGCGTGAATTCGGTGTGCCGCTCCCATTTGACGGTGTGCGTTGCAAAGCGCAGCCTCAAGAAGTTGCTCGTCAACAGGTCAGAGGCCAGGTGCCCCTGGCCGGGCAAGCGCCTCAAGTGCGCACTTTCTTGTTCGCGGCTCACGCCTTCGTTGAGCACGGCCACGTAGACCACCAAGGCCGGAATGCGGATGCGTGCCGTCGGTCTGGCATGCAGCTCGTTGTGCAGCACGCTGCGCTGCGCATGGTCGGCTGGCAATAAGTTGGAGCGGCTGGCAAGTGGCAAGAGGCTGGCTGACATGGGGCTATCCGTCGATCAGAGGCAAGCCTGCGCTTGCCGTGGAAAAATACAAAGGCCCAGCGCACAGACTGGGCCAGGAGTCAAACATGGGCATGTGGATTGAGTTGGGTATTTTTTTGCTGGTCATCGTGTGGGGGCTGTGGCAACTTCACGATGTGAAAAAGGCCAGGGCCAAAACCCAGGCTGACAAAGCACTGGCCGACAAAGCCCAACAAACTCAAGAGCCGGGCTCGCCCTGAGGGCCCCAGCGGCATGTGAAAAACATGCCTGCCCCTCATGCGGCATCTAAAAAAGTTTGGTAGTCGGCGCAAAACAACTCGGTTTGTTCAAAGTACGGCAAGGCCCCGGTCTGGAACACAGTGATGCGCCAGTTGGGTTTGCCCGCCACCAAGGTTTTTTGCGCATAGTCCGTGAAGTCGCCCCGCACGCCGTGTGACATCCAGGTGGGTTGATGGAGCGACTCGTACACATTTTGGATGTCCCGGCTGAACAGGCCACCAGAGATGAAATGCAGGGGCGCATGCTCTGCGCCTGGCTGTTGCGCGTTGGCCACGGCCAAGCGCCACATCTGCTCGTCAATGTCCCTGGAGCCCCAGGTTTTGTTGAGAAAAAAGCGAATCACGCCTGGCCGGGTGAGGCCCTTGAAAAGCCAAGCACCCCAGCCCGGGCCGCGCAAGGTGCTGAGCAGCCAGGGCATGGCCAAGGTGCTGCCCTCAGAACCTCGGCGTTTGTCTTTGCGGCCCAAGCCCGTGGGGCTGACCAGCGCCACGCTGCGGAAATGCGCGGGCGCTTCGGTCGCCGCACGCGCCAAAAACTCGCTGGACAAAGACACCGCCAGGGCGTCTACCGACGGGGCGCCAGTGAGTTGCCGAATCAGGGCGGTGGCCGCATGCAAGGCGTCGGTCATCACCCGAGGGGTGTAGGCGCGATCGCTGCGGTCCGACAGGCCATAGCCGGGCAGGTCAATGGAAAAGACCGTGCGCGTGCGTTCAAAGTGATCATGCAGCGGACGCACCTCGGCGGCCGAGGCGGCGGCGTTGACGCTGTGGATCAGCAACAGGGGCGGACCGTTCCCCGATACATAGAGGTTCACCGGCAAGCCGCCGCTTTGCACGCTCAGGACTTGGCCGTTCACGGCCGCATCGACTTTGGCGGGCAAAGGGATGGCTGCGGCGGCAGCCGTGGAGGTACTTGGCAGCCATTCGCGCCAAATCAAGTCTTTACCAGCGTCGTTCGCTCGCGTCAGAGCGTCCATGTGGGCGGGCGCTGATTCTGTGCAACAGGCATGGTCTTTTGAACTTTTAGGACTGTTGAAAAAAGAGGTGAATAAAAAGCTGTGTGGATGGTACAAATTTTTGACCTTGACAGGCGCCCAGTGCCCAGTGGTGGTGGCTTTGTACTATGAAACGGGCGCCCATTGGGTCAAGCAAGGTGAAGCAACAAACGAGGTGGGGGCACCACGGGGACCTTCAGCGCATGAGGATTGCTCTGCGGGTGCCCGCCTTACTCGGGTATCGGCTTCGGTGGCTGCACAGGTCAATCAGTTGGTTATAAACTCAATTTTCTTTTTTAATCTTCAACAGGGCTTCACCCATGAAAAACTCCAACCGCCGCGTTTTTATCTGCCAAGCCATCACCGCTTCGTCTGCGGTGCTCGCCACCCAGGCCATGGCCCAAGCCAAGCTCGATGAAAAAGACGCCCAAGCCGTGTCCCTGGGTTATCTGCACGACACCACCAAAGTCGACGGCAAAAAATACCCCAAGCACGCCGCTGCCCAAAAATGCAACAACTGTGCACTGTATGCAGGCAAACCCACAGACGCCTGGGGCGGTTGCCCCTTGTTTGCGGGCAAGCAAGTGGCCGGCAACGGCTGGTGCACTGCTTACGCCAAAAAAGGCTAATCCCAGATTGAGCACTTTGAGGCGCTTTTCGAGCGCCTCAGCAGGCTCATTCCAACGCCGCACAGGCTTTCATGTGCGGCGTTTTCTTGTTGACTTTTAAACAGAGCGCGCGCACAGCCTGGGCCACAGGTCTGCGCCGTGCGCGCATCCTGCAGCCATTAGGCACAAAGCCGTCAAGGGCCAGTCGGCGCCCATGACCACGGTTTTGATGCCCGTCACCAGGCGCAGGCCTGACACCAATTGCAGCAGTTGATCCTGGGGCTTGAGTCACTGGCCCGTGTAACGGTGAAAGAGCGACAAACCCACCGTCTCCAGCACGGTCAATATCAAAATCGCGTCCACCGAGCGGGCGCCGTTCCAAAACTCAGACATCGGCCATCAGCGCCCAGACGTCTGCCAAGTCACCTTCCGTGCGGCATTCACACCCTGGCCATGCCCAGCAGGTGGGCCACATCCTTGAAGAAGATGCGCACATGGGCCATGGGTTTTTTGCGCACGAGTTTTTTGTTCATGTAGGACTCGAAAGTCAGTTGCTGGACATCCTTGTCTTCGCAAATTTTGACAAAGCGCTCGCGGCGCTTGTCGCTGTTGTACCAAAACCATTGCATCACGCCCAACACCCAAAACACCGTCCCGTGCTCTTTCATGAATTTTTTGCGCGCTTGCTTGAGCACCCGTGCGTCACCCGTGAGCAGCAGCTGGTGCACGGCTTGAGCTGCCAGTTGCCCACCGAGCATGGCGTAGTAAATGCCCTCACCAGAGGCGGGTGCCACCACGCCGGCCGCATCGCCGGCGAGCACCACATCGCGGCCGTTGTCCCAGCGCGGCAGCGGCTTCATGGGCAGGGGAGCGCCTTCGCGGCGCAAGGTTTCGGTTTCATGCAGGCCGCTGGCCTGGCGAAGTTGCTGGACCGCGCCGCGCAGAGAAAAGCCCTTGTCAGCGCTGCCGGTGCCAATGCTCAGCGTGTCCCCGTGCGGGAACACCCAGCCGTAAAAATCGGGCGACAAATGGCCTTGGTAGAAGACGTCGCAGCGCGTGTCGTCGTAGCCAGCGGGCTTGACGGCGGGCGCGCGCACAATCTCATGGTAGGCAAACACAAAGCGGCCCATCTCTGCGCCAGGCACTTGCTGGCGGGCCACTTCAGAGCGCGCGCCGTCGGCGCCTACGATGCTGCGGGCGCGCACGCTGGCGGGCACGCCTTCACCCTTGGTGTGGCGATCGCGGGCCATGTAATGCACCACGGCCGTGCCATCTGAGTCGCGGCTGATTTGGCTGAAGGTGCCGGTACGGCGCTCGGCACCGCTGGCGGCGGCGCGCTGACGAAGCCATTCGTCAAACTGGTCACGGTTGACCATGCCTACAAAGCCATTCTCGATGGGAATGTCCACATGGTGGTTCGAGGGCGCCACCATGCGGGCGCTTCTGGCTTTGGCCACCAGCATCTCGTCGGGCACGTCAAAATCCTTGATCAAGCGCGGGGGAATGGCACCACCACAGGGCTTGACCCGACCGGCTCGGTCCAGCAACAGCACCGAATGGCCTTGGGCGGCCAGCTCTTGCGCGGCTGTCGAGCCTGAGGGGCCGCCGCCTATGACCACGACATCAAAAATTTCGCTGTTGTTCATGCTGCACCTGTTGAGGTTGTTTTCAAGGGAATGAAAGAGACTTGCGTTCTTTGGCTGGCTCTAGCTGCCAGACATTGGCACTGGGCGGCGGTGGATGGGCCGCAGGGGAAGCGGCCGCAGACGGCGCGCTGATTTTGTAAGCCAGCCAAGCTGAGAGCAGAAAGCTCAGCCCTTCCAGCGCGAAGACGCTGGCGTAGGCATGGCCAGGCGAGGCCAGCAGCCAGCGCGCCAGATCACTGGCTGCGGTGCCAAGCAAACCGCCCAAGCCAAAAGCCACGGCCTGGGCTGCGCCCCACAGGCCCATGCGCACGCCTTCTCGGGACTGTCGGCCCTCGTTGGCCATGCGCATCATGGAGCCGATGGCACCAATCGAAAAAGCCCCGTTGGCCACACCCAGGAAGAACACGGTTTCTTTGAGCGGCCAGACCGGCCCAAGCAGGCCGGCCAGGGTCAGGGCCAGCATGGCGACGGCCGAGGCCACGCAGCCGAACACGGTCCAGCCGCGCAAAGAGCCCAGCGCCGCAGCCAGTCGGTGCCGAGGGTAGCGGGCACTGACCAAGCCAGACAAGGCGACCAACAACATGCCAAGCAGCACGCCGCCGTGTTGTACGCCAGACAGCCGGGTGGACGCGCCTGGCGTCATGCCAAAAACGCTACCGGCAAAAGGCTCCAGGATCAGGTCTTGCGCGCTGTAGGCCAGCATGGAGACAAACACAAAAATTGTGAAGCGCCTGGCCGCCGACTCCCTCCAGACTTCGGCCAGGGCTTGGCGAAAGTCAGGCTTGGCTTGAGCCAGGGCCTGGGCCGGCGCGCAAACCGGCCCTTCCAGGCCATACAAAGCAAGCACGGTCAGCAGCAGCGCCAGCGTCGATACCGTGGCGCTGACAATCAGCAGGCGCTCAGGCGAATAAGGGTCCAGCCACTGGCCCGCCAGCCCGGCGGTGACAGCAAAGCCTGCGATCATCATCATCCACACCAAGGTGGCGGCTGGGCCACGCCGCGCTGGCGGCACACGTTTAGCCAGCAGGACCAGGAGCGAGGTGCCGCTGGCGCTCACGCCAATGCCAATCAGCGCAAAGCCCAGCACAGCCAGCGCCATGCCAGGGGCGGGCTGGCTGCCCATCCACACCGTGGCCAGCGCCGACAGCACGCCGCCCAAGGCCAGTACGGCCATGCCGCCAATGATCCACGGCGTGCTGCGACCGCCCACGTCAGAGCCGAAGCCCATGCGCGGTCTGGCCACCTGCACCAGGTAGTGCAGGGCGACCAAAAAGCCGGGCAAAAGGGCCGGCAGGCCGAGCTCGACGACCATCACGCGGTTCAGCGTGGAGGTGGTCAGCACCACCACCGCGCCAATACAGGCTTGCACCAGGCCCATGCGCAGAACGCGGCTCCAGCCAAAGTCGGCGCTGTTATTCATGCGCTTGCACCCATGCTGCGCAGTGCAAAAGCACCGACCATCATGCCGACCACGAAAAGGGGCACGCCAAAACCGCTGTACCAAAGTGCCCGACCCGTCGGGTCGAGCAAAAAGCGGCCCATGAGCAAAATTTGCGCAGCCATCAGGCCCATGATCCACATGGCATGGCCTGGTTGCTGCCAAAGGATCAGCAAGACCACCACCACCCACTGCGGCACGAGCATGAACCAGCAGGCCACGCGCGCCGCCCGGTCCACGCCCAATTGCACGGGCAGGGAGCGCACGCCCATTTGGCGGTCGCCTGCCACGGCCTTGAAGTCGTTGAGCGTCATGATGCCGTGCGTGGCGACGCTGTAGAGCCCGGCCAGCACGAATGATTTGACGGCCGGCATCGCGCCGCCGGCCATGACCGCAGCTCCCGTGAGCCAGGCAATGCCCTCGTAGCTCAGGCCACAAGCGGCGTTGCCCCACCAACCGTTTTGCTTGAGCCGCACCGGCGGGGCGCTGTAAGCCCAAGCCAGCAGCAAGCCCAGTGCCGCCGCACCAAAGCCCCAAGGGCCCAGCAGGGTGGCCACCAGCAAGGAGATGATGGTCCACGCCACAGCCAAGTACAGCCCCCAGCGGCCTGGCATGCGACCTGAGGGAATGGGGCGGTGGGGCTCGTTGATGGCGTCTACGTGCCTGTCAAACCAGTCGTTGACCGCCTGGCTGGTGGCGCAGACCAGAGGGCCGGCCAGTGCCAAGCCTATCAGTGCCAGTCCCCAGCGCCCTTCCATGGCCGCACCAGAGGCGACCACCCCACAGGCAAACGCCCACATGGGCGGGAACCAGGTGATGGGCTTGAAGAGCTCAGTGACCGTGAGCAGAGAAGGACCGGACATGCCCGTACTTTAAGGCTGACACTCTAATGTGTCAATTAATAATGACACATGGCGATGAAAATCATTTACTCGACGGGATGTCAGGAGGTGTCAGCATTCTTCGGGTTCACGTTCAGTTTCAGACCCGGGCAACGGATTCGACACAGTGAGAGACTCGCCGCGCCGCTTTAGAAATGCAAAACGCCCGGCAAGCCGAGCGTTTCAGAATGCGTCAAGGCGAATTTTCAGTTCGGATCTTCTGTAGCGTTCCCACTGTCGCCAATGCCAAAGCGCCGCAGTTTGATGTACAGGCTTTGGCGCGACAGGCCGAGCATTTCAGCGGCCGAAGCACGGTTGTCGCCGGTCAACTCCAGCGCCGCTTCAATGCAAAGCTGCTCAATCAAATCGGTGGTTTCGCGCACGATGTCTTTGAGCGGCAAGCGGCCCACCAGCTCTGTCATCTGACTGGCCGAGCGAGGCAGCTCTTTGCTTGCACGCGCATCTTGGGTCAGGCGGCGACCCATGTCGCGGATGGTAAAGCCCAGACATTGCTGGTTGCCGGTGGTGACAGACACGGCAGAAATCTCGACTTCGGTGTTCGAGCCCAGTTCGCCCCGCATTTGCGTGGCAAACAGCCGCACAGCCCCATGTTGGCGCAGGTTGGACACCAGGACTCGGAAGTCAACGCCCGTTCGGCCCAGCCATTTGTCGAGCATGGAGCCGCGGGCTTGCTCTTCGCTGGTGAGCTGACCGAGGTCCAGAAATGCACGGTTGACGCTCAGGATATGGCCGTCCAGATCGGTGACGACCAGAGCGTCTGGTGCGCTGTCCATGACCTGCAGCAGTTGCTGCTTGCCCGTGCTGGCAATGGTCGTTGACTGGCCTTGCAGGCGGGAAAAACGCAGCAGGTAGTGCAGAGTGTTTTCTTGGCGGAACTGCGATGCAGTGGCCGTGAAATCACTGCCGTCGGTCAGGCGCACTGTGACGCTGTCCGAGCGGCCCGTGGCGCGCAGACGGTCTAACATTTGGCTCAGCAAGAGGAAGCTGGAGGAACGCAGGCTGTCGCTCAGGGTCCAGCCGGGGCGTTTGGATTTGTCACCAAAGAGCTCATGCGCCGCAGGGTTGGCTTCTTCGAGCTTGTCAATGTCGCCGTTCAAAATAAGCACGGGCTCGGTCGCCATCTGAAACAGCAGCCGGTAACGTGTTTCTACTTGCCGCAGCCGCCAGTAGTCGCGCTCCAGCGACATCTGGGCCGAGACCAAGCGCTGCTGCAGCGCCATTTGTGCGCGCAGGTCTCGGCCAAAGGCCAATGAGTGGGTAATTGCGCTGTCTGCACTTTGACCCTTGCGGCGCACCGGCACCACCGAGTAAGACAAGGGCAAGTCCTGAGCCCCGGCCACGGGGTGGTTGACCTGGCGCCAGCGAACCCCATCGCCGGTGAGCGAGTCTTTGAGCAGCGCACGCACTTTGACTTGACTCTCCACTGTGACCGTTTGGGCCCAGTTCTTGCCCACCCAATCCTGGCAACCTTTGCTGATCACCTCGTCGCCGTCAAAAGCAATGTCGCGTATGACTCCTTGGACATCGAGCACCAGCACCACGTCAGCAGCGGCGGTGATCAACTCGGCGGCAGACTCTGCGTCCAAGTCAGAAAGGAACTGACCCGGCAATTCAAATTGCCTGTCAATAAAGTCCTGTGTGCCTTGCATGGAGAGTTCGGAGCCTGAATGGGTAAGTGTGGTGGTGATAGTGTGCTTGTGGCTCAGGCCTGTAGGTTTGAACGGGCCACCAACTGGGCGGCCAATTCTGGTGCGCTTTTGCCATCAGTGATGATGGCGTCGGCGCAAATTTGATCACTGAACTCCGGGTGTGCCACGAACAATGGACCTCCAACAATGATGGAAATCCGCCTGTTCATGCTGCTCTTGCGCACGTTTTGCATGATTTGTGAAAGGCGGGGTAAATTGGCTTGGGCGCCAAGTGAAAAGCCCATCACGTCGTACCAGTCTTTTTGTGCCAGAGTCTGGGCGTTCAAATGTGGGTCTGATGAAAAGTCGGTGCTGACGTCCCAGCCGGCGCTGTGAAACAACTCGGCCACCAAAGACAGCCCGAAGGTGTGTTGCTCGCCGGGGCATGGCAGCAACAAAATGCGAAATGCCTGGCCGTTCTCCCCAACCATTGAGGGCTGCTGAAGGAGTTCGGTGTTGTCACGCAGCAAGCGCTGCAGACGGCCCAGAGCCAGGGTGACGTCTGTGAACTCGCACAAATCCTGATCCCAGAGGTCGCCGAGGTGGCGTGCCACCGGAGCAAACAGGTCCAGAAAAAGGCTTTGCATGGGCACGCCTAGTTTGCGCAACGCATCGACCCGACCCTGAACTTCCTCGTCATCTCCTCGCAGAACCAGTTGTGCGAATTCCCGCACGTTTTGCGGCGAGATCTCAGCGAAACCTTGGTCTGGCGAGAAAGTGCATTCGTGCGATTGTCGGTGTGCCAGCATCAGACGCGGAATGATCTCGTATTCCACCGCCTGGGCCAGCAACAGCGAGCGCAACTCGCAGTCCTTTTCTGACTTGGTGACGACTGGCAATTCATGCTGGGCATCCGGGCCAGCCGCGCCCAAGGCGGACTGCGGGGACGTGGTCTTTTGTTGAAAAAATGAGCCCATCTCTGTTTCCTGGCGCCTTGGTGCACTTATTTTTCCCGTCGGCATCCACCGAATCGCCTGTCGCAGCAAGCTGCGACACCGGGATTTTTTTTTGATTGAACTACCCCACGCGGGACATTTGCTCAGTTTGTACCCGCCTGCTTGGCACTCGTCAAATGGTTTGGACTTATCCATTTCCCTAATTTACACCGCGGACCGGGTTGTGTCAATTAAAAAATACGTCAATTTAAGTTGACACACTTCGCTTGGCCGTGTAAATTTACCAAAACCGACGAGAAATCAAGATACAAGCCGATGCAAAACGAGTCTTCGCCTGGCAACTACCGCCCTCTTTACTCTGAGGAAGAGCGCATTCGTCGCGACACCAGCGTCTGGACATTGATTCAGGGCATCTTGGCGCCGGTTCAGTTTGTGGTGTTTCTGGTCAGCTTGGCGTTGGTGGTGCGTTTTTTGATCACGGGTGAGGGCGAATCGGCAGCCATCTGGTCGGTGGTGATCAAGACCATCACGCTTTACACCATCATGATTACCGGCTGCATTTGGGAAAAAGTGGTGTTTGACTGCTATTTGTTTGCCCCGGCGTTTTACTGGGAAGACGTTGTCAGCATGCTGGTGCTGTCCCTGCACACCGCGTATTTGTTGGCCCTCTTTTACGGCTGGCTGAACCTGCAAGCCCTGATGTACCTGGCACTGGCCGCCTATGGCACCTATGTGATCAATGCCGCACAGTTCTTGCTCAAGCTGCGCGCAGCGCGCTTGCAGTCTCAGCAACTTCATGCCGGCAGCATGGGGGTAGCGGCATGAGCGCGGTGGTGCCCATTCGCTTGGAAAACTCGGCTGGCTGCACCAACGCGCCTGTGCTCAAGGAGCGCGGCCAGCGCGAGGTGTTCTGTGGCCTGACCGGCATCATTTGGCTGCATCGCAAGATTCAGGACGCCTTTTTTCTGGTCGTGGGTTCTCGCACATGTGCTCATTTGATCCAGTCCGCAGCCGGCGTGATGATTTTCGCTGAGCCCCGATTTGCCACCGCCATCATTGACGAGCGCGACTTGGCCGGTCTGGCCGACGCCAATACAGAACTTGACCGGGTGGTCACCCGCTTGCTCGAGCGCCGGCCCGAGATCAAATTGCTGTTCTTGGTTGGCTCCTGCCCGTCCGAGGTCATTAAGCTGGACCTGTCACGCGCTGCTTCCCGCCTGTCAGGCCAGGTGGCCCCTGGGGTGCGTGTACTGAACTATTCAGGCAGTGGCATTGAAACCACCTTCACCCAAGGGGAAGACGCTTGCCTGGCTTCCTTGGTGCCCAGCTTGCCCAGAAGCTCCATCGAGCAGGCGCCCGCTCTGTTGGTGGTGGGTGCCTTGGCCGATGTGGTTGAAGACCAGTTCCAACGCCTGTTTGACCAACTGGGTCTGGGCCCGGTGCGGTTTTTCCCACCACGCCACGCCACCGACCTGCCACCGGTCGGGCCCAACACCCGCTTTTTGCTGGCCCAGCCCTTTTTGGCCGACACCGCCCGCGCGCTCGAGGCTGCCGGTGCGCAGCGTTTGGCCTCGCCTTTCCCGCTGGGGGAAGAAGGCACGACGGCCTGGCTGCAAGCGGCTGCCAACGCTTTTGAGGTACCCGCCGAGCGCTTTGCGGCCGTCACCGCCGCTGGGCGTGAACGGGCTGCAGCGGCTGTGACGCGCCAGCGACAAGCCTTGGCCGGCAAGCGCATTTTCTTTTTCCCTGACTCGCAGCTGGAAATTCCTCTGGCCCGTTTCTTGTCGCGCGAACTGGGCATGCAGCTGGTGGAAGTCGGCACACCGTACTTGCACCGCCAGCATTTGGCCGAGGAATTGGCCATGCTGCCCGAGGGCACTTTTCTGTCTGAAGGGCAGGACGTGGACAAACAGCTGGACCGCTGCCGCGATGCGCACCCCGACATCGTGGTGTGCGGCCTGGGGCTGGCCAACCCGCTGGAGTCCGAGGGCATGACCACCAAGTGGGCCATTGAGCTGGTTTTTACCCCCATCCAAGGCTACGAACAAGCGGGCGACCTGGCCGAGCTGTTCGGCCGTCCCCTGAACCGTCGCCTGCGCTTGGCAGCCTGAGCAACCACCATGCAACTCACGCTCTGGACTTACGAAGGACCGCCGCATGTAGGCGCCATGCGCATCGCTACTGCCATGGAAGGCGTGCACTATGTGCTGCACGCTCCTCAGGGCGATACCTACGCCGACTTGCTGTTCACCATGATCGAGCGCCTGCCCAAGCGCCCGCCCGTGACATACACCACATTCCAGGCGCGCGACCTTGGTGGAGACACGGCCGAACTGTTTAAAACCGCCGCTCGCGAGGCCTATGAGCGCTTCAAGCCCCAGGCCATGATGGTGGGCGCATCTTGTACCGCTGAGCTCATCCAAGACGACCCGGGCGGCCTGTGCAAGGCGCTTGACCTGCCGGTGCCCGTGGTGGCGCTGGAGCTGCCCTCTTACCAGCGCAAGGAAAACTGGGGCGCTTCTGAAACCTTCTACCAAATGGTGCGCCACCTCGCTGGCGCACCCGCTCTGACGGAAGCACGCCCGGCGCGGCCTGTGGGCAGCCGGCCGAGCTGCAACATTCTGGGTCCCACGGCGCTGGGCTTTAGGCACCGTGATGACCTTCAGGAAATTTGCGCCCTGATCGAGAAAATTGGCGTGTCAATCAACGTGGTCGCGCCCCTGGGCGCTTCGCCTGCCGACTTGGCCCGCTTGCATGAGGCCGACTTCAATGTGGTGCTCTACCCTGAAATTGCCTCGGTGGCCGCGCAGTGGCTGCAGCGCCAATACCGCCAGCCGGCCACCCGCACCGTGCCCATTGGCGTGCATGCCACGCGTGACTTCATTGCCGAGGTGGGCCAACTCGCGGGCATTGATGTCCAAGCCTTGCTGGCGCCTACGCAGGCGCGTGCCGATTGGTATGCCAAGTCGGTGGACTCGACCTACCTGACCGGTAAGCGCGTGTTTGTGTTTGGCGATGCCACCCATGTGGTGGCCGCTGCCCGGGTGGCAGCCACAGAAATGGGTTTCACGGTCGTTGGCATGGGCACTTACAGCCGCGAACATGCGCGCGAGGTGCGCGAGGCGGCCAAGTTGTATGGCCTGGAAGCCCTGATCACCGACGACTACCTCGAAGTCGAAGAGCGCATCGCCGAACTGCAGCCTGAACTGGTGCTGGGCACGCAAATGGAGCGCCACATGGCCAAGCGACTGGGCGTGCCTTGCGCGGTGATTTCTGCCCCCGTGCATGTGCAAGATTTCCCGGCCCGTTATTCGCCTCAAATGGGCTTTGAAGGCGCCAATGTCCTGTTTGACACCTGGGTGCACCCGCTGATGATGGGGCTGGAAGAGCATTTGATTGGCATGTTCCGCGGTGACGCTGAATTCCATGAAGACGCAGCACCCTCGCATTTGGGCGGTGCCGTGCGCCCGCAGGTCGTGGCCGATGCCGCGCCAGCCCCGGTGCAGCCGGTAGCTGCAGCGAGCCTGAACACACTCCAAGCCTCTGATGGTGGTGCATGCACCTGGGACCCAGTGGCCGAGAAAGAACTTAAAAAAATACCGTTTTTCGTGCGCGGCAAAGCGCGCCGAAACACCGAACGCTTTGCCAGCGGGCGCGGCATATCGGTGATCACGGTGGAGACACTTTATGATGCTAAAAGCTTTTTTGCCTGAGACGGCAAAAACAGTCCGCCCCACCACCCCGATCAAGGTGGTGATTGTGACCATGGACACGCACTTGGCCAGCTCGGTTGAACGCGCCCGCCATACCCTGTTAAGAGAGTTCCCCGGCTTGTCGCTGAGCCTGCATGCCGCCTCGGAGTATGACGGCAACGAAGCCTTGCTGGCACGCTGTAAAGCAGATATTGCCGCAGCAGACATCATCGTCGCTGGCATGCTGTTTCTCGAAGACCATTTCCTGCCCATTCTGGACGATTTGCGCCAACGCCGCCTGCATTGCGACGCCATGATTTGCATGGCCAGTGCCAGTGAAGTGGTGCAGCTCACGCGCTTGGGTCAGTTCGACATGGGCAAGCCCGCGAGCGGCCCCATGGCCTTGCTCAAAAAACTGCGCGGAAACAAAGAAAAATCCTCCACGGGTGGTGCCGCGCAAATGAAGATGTTGCGGCGTATTCCGCAGATGCTGCGTTTCATCCCAGGCACAGCGCAAGACGTGCGCTCTTACTTCATGACGCTGCAGTACTGGCTGGGCGGGTCTGACGACAACGTGCTCAATTTGGTCCGTCACGTTATTGACCGCGGCAGCGACGGCGAGCGCAAGGTCTTGCGCGGCAGCGTCAAAGTGACCCCACCGGTGGATTACCCCGAGGTCGGCGTCTACCACCCGCGCATGCCCGGGCGCTACAGCGAAAACCTACAAGACCTGCCACTGCCACCAGGCGGTGTGGTCCATGGAACAGTCGGTGTGTTGTTGCTGCGTTCTTATTTGCTCTCGGGCAACGCGGCCCACTATGACGGCGTTATTTCTGCGCTGGAGGCGCGCGGTCTGCGCGTCATCCCGGCTTTTGCGGCTGGGCTGGATTCGCGCCCTGCGATCGACGCCTTTTTTATGAAAAATGACCAAGTCTGCGTCGATGCAGTGGTTTGCCTGAGCGGCTTTTCGTTGGTGGGTGGCCCGGCCTACAACGATTCCAAGGCAGCCGAAGACGTGCTGGCCAAGCTTGACGTGCCCTGTGTGGCAGCCCATCCTGTGGAGTTTCAGACTCTGGACCAGTGGGGCGGCTCCGACCGCGGCTTGCTGCCAGTCGAAAGCACCATCATGGTCGCCATTCCTGAGCTGGACGGCAGCACCAGCCCCATCGTTTTCGGCGGCCGCCCAGGCGCTGCCGGGGTGACTTGCACGGGCTGCCATCACGCCTGCACGTTTGGCGAAAGCCATAACGCGCAAGACATGCACTCTTGCCCTGAGCGGGCTTTGATGTTGGCCGCGCGCGTGGCCAAGCTGGTGGCTTTAAAACGCAGCCAGCGCCACGACCGCAAGGTGGCCATCGTCTTGTTCAACTTCCCGCCCAATGCCGGCAATATTGGCAGCGCGGCCTACCTCTCGGTGTTTGAGTCCCTGTGGCACACCTTGACGGCCATGAAGGTCCAGGGCTACCAGGTGGAGGTGCCGGCCAGTGTGGATGATTTGCGCAATGCGCTGCTGCAAGGCAATTCAAAGCAGTACGGTGCGGACGCGAATGTCCATGCACTGATCAGCGCCGACGAGCACGTCAAGCGCGAGCGCTGGCTCAAAGAAATTGAAGCCCAATGGGGCCCTGCACCTGGTCGCCAACTCAGCAATGGCAGCTCTATCTTTGTGCTGGGCAAGCAGTTTGGCAACGTGCTGATCAGCGTACAGCCTTCGTTTGGTTACGAGGGCGACCCCATGCGCTTGCTGTTTGAAAAAGGGCTGGCTCCTACCCACGCTTTTTCTGCTTTTTACCGATACGTGCGTGAAGATTTCAAGGCCCATGCCGTGCTGCACTTCGGCACCCATGGCGCCCTTGAGTTCATGCCCGGCAAGCAAACCGGCATGGGGGGCACCTGCTGGCCGGACCGTTTGATTGACGACTTGCCCAATGTGTATTTGTACGCTTCAAACAACCCGTCTGAAGGCGCCATTGCCAAACGCCGCTCGGGCGCCACTTTGATCAGTTACCTCACGCCGCCGATTGCCCAGGCCGGTTTGTACAAGGGCCTGAACGATTTGAAGGCTTCCCTGGAGCGTTGGCGCGGCCTGGAGCGCGGCAACAGTGAAATGGGCGAGTTGGCTGCGGTTATTCAGGCACAAGCGGCTGAGCTGGACTTGGTCTCACCAGAGCCGACTTGGACGGTGGCCCAGGGCGAGGCTTTGGAACAGCAAATTGTGCGCCTGTCCGAGCAAATGCTGGAGCTGGAATACACCTTGATTCCCCACGGCCTGCATGTGGCTGGCCGCGCGCCCAGTCCAGAGCAGCGCGTGGACATGCTGCTGGCCATGGCCGAGGCCAACCACGGCGTGCAACTCGAACGTGCTGCGGTGCAAGCTCTGGTGCAAGGGCTGACGCCAGAGCGTGCGCTCGCGGCTGCCGGGCTGCCGCGTGGGCACAGCAGTTTGGAGGTGTTGCGTGAACTGGTTGTACCTCAGGCGCATTTGGCCGTGGACAGCGAAGTGCCCGCCATGCTGCAAGCGCTCGATGGTCGCTTCATTCGCCCAGCCCCGGGTGGCGATATTTTGCGCACGCCCGCCGTCTTGCCCACGGGCCGCAATATCCACGGCTTTGATCCTTTCCGCATTCCCAGTGCGATGGCCGTGCGCGATGGCAAAGCCCAGGCACAGTTGCTCATAGACCGCCATTGCGCTGACGGCAACCCTTTACCAGAATCGATTGCCATGGTGCTGTGGGGCAGCGACAACCTGAAAAACGAAGGCGCGCCCATGGCCCAGGCCTTGGCGCTGATGGGCGCCTTGCCTCGCTTTGACAGCTATGGGCGCATTGCTGGCGCCAGCCTGGTACCGCTGCAAGAACTCGGTCGTCCACGCATAGATGTGGTCATGACGCTTTCTGGTATTTTCCGCGACCTCATGCCCTTGCAGATCAAGCTGCTGGCCGAGGCGGCCTTTTTGGCGGCATCGGCCGACGAGCCGCTGGAGCTCAATTGGATACGCAAGCACTCACTGGCCTACCAGCAAGAGCATGGCTGCACCCTTGAAGTCGCCTCCTTGCGGGTCTTCGGCAACGCCGAAGGCGCTTACGGCGCCAACGTCAACAACCTGGTGGAAAGCAGCCGCTGGAGTGACGAAGGCGAATTGGCTGACACCTACAAGCGACGCAAAGGCTTTGCCTATGGCCGCACCGGCCGCGCCGTGCCGCAGACCGCACTGCTGCAAACAGCGCTGGCCGATGTGCAGCTGACCTACCAAAACCTCGACTCGGTCGAGCTCGGCGTGACCACGGTCGACAACTACTTTGATACCTTGGGCGGCATCACCCAAGCTGTCAAGGTGGCCAAGGGCGGCAAAACGCCGCCGGTGTATATCGGCGATCAGACCAAGGGCAATGCAGCAGTCCGTTCGCTGCGTGAGCAAGTCGCCATTGAAACCCGCACCCGCATGCTCAACCCCAAGTGGTACGAGGGCATGCTCGAACACGGCTACGAAGGCGTTCGCCAAATCGAAGTGCATATCACCAACACCATGGGTTGGTCGGCCACCACCGGCCAGGTTCAGCCCTGGGTCTACAAGCAGTTGTCCGAGACCTTCATGCTCGACCCGGCCATGCGCGAGCGCCTGGCCAAACTCAATCCCACGGCATCGGCCCGCGTGGCCAACCGTTTACTCGAAGCATCCGAGCGCAATTATTGGCAACCGGATGCACAGACTTTGCAGGCGTTGAAAGACGCCAGTGATGAATTAGAAGATCGGCTTGAAGGCGTCTACGAAGGAGCAAACGCATGAATGTTGAAACCCTGCCATTTCCCACGGTAAAGCGCAGCACACGCCTGGACGGCGAGGGCAGCTTGCAGGTGCAGCTCGACCCCAACGTCAAAATTGGCAATGCCAAGGTCTTTGCCATTTATGGCAAGGGCGGCATTGGCAAGAGCACCACCTCGTCCAACCTCTCGGCCGCCTTTTCGCTGATGGGCAAACGGGTGCTGCAAATCGGCTGCGACCCCAAGCACGATTCGACCTTCACCTTGACCAAGAAAATGTTGCCGACGGTGATCGACGTGCTGGAAACCGTCGACTTCCACGCTGAAGAGTTGCGCGTGGAAGACTTTGTGTTTCCTGGCTTTAATGGCGTGATGTGCGTTGAAGCGGGTGGGCCGCCCGCCGGCACCGGCTGCGGGGGCTACGTGGTCGGCCAAACGGTCAAGCTGCTCAAAGAGCACCACCTGCTCGAAGACACCGATGTGGTGATTTTTGACGTGCTTGGCGACGTGGTGTGTGGCGGCTTTGCTGCGCCATTGCAGCACGCGGACCGTGCGCTCATCGTCACGGCCAACGACTTTGACTCCATCTTTGCCATGAACCGCATCGTGCAAGCCATTGGCGCCAAGGCCAAGAACTACAACGTGCGCTTGGGCGGCGTGATTGCCAACCGCAGCGCGGCCACCGACCAGATTGACAAGTACAACAACCAAATCGGCTTGAAGCTGGCCGCGCATTTTCCTGACCTGGATGTGATTCGCCGCAGCCGGCTGAAAAAATCTACGCTCTTTGAAATGGAAGACTCGCCCGAGCTGGACGCCGTCAAAAAAGAATACATGCGGCTGGCCGCTTCGTTGTGGGTAGGCACAGAACCTCTGGCGGCCATTCCCATGAAGGACCGCGATATTTTTGACCTGCTCGGATTCGATTGAGAGAAACGAACATGAACAGCACCGGATACCTGCAACGCCGCGGCGAAATTGAAAATTACTTTGACCGCACCGCCGCCAAAGCCTGGGAGCGCCTGACCTCTAATGCGCCGCTGGGCCGCATACGCACCAGCGTGCGCGCCGGGCGCGACCAGATGCGGGCCACTTTGCTGTCTTGGTTGCCTGAAGACATGCGCGGCCTGCGCCTCTTGGATGCCGGTTGCGGCACCGGTGCCCTGGCGGTGGAAGCCATGGCCCGCGGCGCCCAAGTGCTGGCGATTGACCTGTCGCCGACCTTGGTCAAGCTGGCCGCTGAGCGCCACGCCGAGCAATTGGCCGGCTCGACCCTAGGTGCCTTGGGTGGGTACATTGATTTTCGATCGGGTGACATGCTCGATGCCGCGCTGGGGCATTTCGATCATGTGGTGGGCATGGATTCTTTGATCCATTACGACACGCCGGACATGGTCCAAGCCGTCGAGCGTCTGGCCGAGCGCACCCGCAGCTCGGTGCTGTTCACCTTTGCCCCGCGCACGCCAATGCTTGCGGCCATGCATGGCATGGGCCGTTTTTTCCCGCGCAGCGACCGATCACCCTCCCTGACCCCAGTCTCTGAGTCCTTGCTCCGGCATGGCCTGGAGCAAGGCATCGGTCCTGGTGGTTGGAAAGAAGGCAGGCACCAGCGCATCGTCAGCGGCTTTTACACCTCACAGGCTTGGGAGTGGCAGCGTTGATCAAGTTACCCGCTTCGGTCAAGGCCAGGCTTGCGGCGCTGGCGTCGCGCTACGTGCCCTTTGCCGATGCCGCGTCCTACGAGCTGCCACTGGCGCGCTTGCTGCGCTTGTCGCTGTTCCAGGTGGCCATTGGCATGGCCATGGCTTTGCTCGTCGGTACCTTGAACCGCGTGATGATTGTGGAGTTGTCGGTGCCAGCCTGGTGGGTGGCCCTGTCGGTGGGGCTGCCGCTGGTGTTTGCGCCGCTGCGCGCTTTTATTGGCTACCGCAGCGACACCCATCCTTCGGTCTTAGGCCTCAAGCGCCTGCCCTATTTGTGGATGGGCAACTTGCTGATGTTCGGCGGCCTGGCCATCATGCCTTTTGCCTTGTTGTTGTTGTCGGACCCGCCAGACGGCACGGTTTGGGTGGGGCGCATAGGCGCGGCGCTGTCCTTCTTGCTGGTGGGCGCGGGCATGCAAGTGACGCAAACCGCCGGCATGGCCCTGGCCAGCGACGTGGCCCCCCAGGAAAAGCGCCCGCGTGTGGTGGCGATGCTCTACAGCGCCATGCTGGTTGGTTTGGTGCTGGGCAGTGCGCTGCTGGGCTGGCTCCTCGCCGACTTCAGCCCCACGCGCTTGGTGCAGGTGGTGCAAGGCGCTGCGGTGTTGGTGGCTGTGCTCAACATCACCTCTTTGTGGAAGCAGGAAGCCCGCGGAGTGCGGCGTGGTGCGCGTGAGCCAAATGGTTTTTCACAGAATTGGGCCCGTCTGATGAAAATTCCCAAAATACGGCGCTTTTTGTGGACGGTGGGCCTGGGCACATCGGCCTTCAGCATGCAAGACGTCGTGCTTGAACCCTTTGGCGGTGAAGTGCTCCATTTGGGCGTGGGCCTGACCAGCTCGCTCACCGCCTTGAGTGCGGGCGGCGCGCTGCTGGCTTTTATTTTGTCGGCCGGCGCAGTCTCGCGTGGCTTGGACAGCTGCCGCCTGGCTGCCCTGGGTGCGTTGTTGGGGCTGCCGGCATTTGCCTGTGTGATTTTTTCGGCGCCGCTGGAGTCGGTCAATTTGTTTCGATTCGGTGCTGCGCTTATCGGGTTTTCAGGCGGGCTGTTTTCTGTGGGCATGTTGCTGACCGCCATGGAACTGCCCGAGCGCGAACTTACTGGCATGGTGCTGGGCGCATGGGGCGCCGTGCAGGCCACGGCCGCTGGCCTGGCCATGGCCGCTGGCGGCGTGCTGCGCGACCTGGTGGACCATTTGGCCCAGTCCGGCTGGCTGGGTCCGGTGCTCGATACACCCGCCACTGGTTACAGCTTTGTCTTTCACCTCGAAATTTACCTGCTTTTCGTTGTGCTGATTGCCTTGGGGCCGTTGGTGCGCCGCAGTGCAGCGCGAGCCCCTTCTCACCAACCCCTTGGCCTGGCCGAACTGCCTGGCTGAGTTCAGCAATTCCCGTTCTGATTCAAGGAGAACTTTTATGGAAACTGGCGCTATCACCCAATACGTCGATGTGGCTCAAATCGTGCTGTACCTTTTCTGGGCATTCTTTTTCGGCTTGGTCTATTACCTTGTGCGAGAAGGTCATCGTGAGGGCTATCCCATGGATTCCGGCCGTGAAAACGGTCCCAAGATAGAAGGCTGGCCGGCTGCGCCCGAACCCAAGGTCTACAAAATGGCCGACGGCCGAGAGATGCTCAGTCCCGACCATCGCCGCGAGGATGCTGATTTCTCAGCTCAACCCACGCACCGCTGGAATGGTGCACCGCTGGAGCCCGTGGGCAACCCGCTGCTCGCAGGTGTGGGTCCAGGCGCCTGGTCCAGGCGTGCTGATGAGCCCGACATGCTGCACCATGGCGGTGTCAAGATCGTTCCTTTGCGCGTCACGCCAGAACATGGCGTGCACATGAAAGACATAGACCCGCGTGGTCTGCCTGTGCACGGCGCGGATGGAGAGTTCGCGGGTACCGTGGTCGACCTCTGGGTTGACCAGGCTGAAATGCTCTTTCGCTATATTGAAGTGGCGCTGCCCAATGGCAAGGCCGTCTTGCTGCCCTTTAACTTTGCGTATGTGAGCAAAAGCGCTGTGCGCGTCAAGGCGGTGCTGGCCTCGCAGTTTGTGCAAGTACCTCCGCTGCGCCACCCTGAGCAAGTCACCTTGCTCGAAGAAGAAAAAATCATGGCCTACTACGGTGCGGGCATGTTGTACGCCACACCTGGCCGTCAGGAGCCGATGCTGTGACGGTGCAACACGAGCACGAGTTCGAGGCCTCCCCCGGGCTGCCCGAAAAGCTGCCTGCCAACGAGCATATTCTTTGGCAAGGCGCGCCTGACTGGTGGCAGTTGGCCGTGCATGCCTTGCATGTGAGGTCACTGGCGTTTTACTTTGCCGGCATGATGGCTATACAAGCCGCCTTTTTGCAGGCTGACGGCCAGCCGCTGGTGTCCTCACTGGCCCTGAGCGCTGGCTTGGCCTGCCTGGCCCTTGGCCTGCTAGCTCTGACTGCATGGTTCTCGGCCAGCACCACGCTCTATACCCTGACCAACCGCCGCATTGTCATGCGCATAGGCATTGTGCTGACGCTGACCTTCAATTTGCCTCTGCGTCAGATTGCGGGTGCTTCCCTCAAGGCCCAAGGCGCGGGTTGTGGCGATATCGCCCTGGCTTTGAAAGGCTCTGACCGCATTGCCTGGGCTCACCTGTGGCCGCATGCCCGCCCTTGGGCGCTGCGTCGGCCCGAGCCTACGCTGCGCTGCGTTCCAGGCGCACAAGCTCTTTCAGCGCTGATTGTGCGCACCTGGAAAGAGGCCAACCCTGGTGTGAGTTTGGTCATGGACGAGGCTGCCTCGTCCTCGGCCCCCCAACACCACCCCGCCACCGTTTAACCATGCAGCGCCGACCCTACACCACCTTGTCTGATGCCACCCGCATGTCGGTGGCGCCTGGCCTGCCGGGCACCCGCCCGTGGGTAGGCTGGCTGCTGCTCCTGATCGTGGCCTGTGCCCTGTTGGGCACAGCTTGGCAACGCTTTGCTGGCGAGCCTCTGAACGATGAAGCCGGTCCCGTGCAGTGGCAACGCTCACTGAATTTTGCAGACCGACCCAACGGCGACATTGCCGTGCTTGATGCCTCTAGCGGCCTAGAAGTGGCCTACTTTCAGGGCGAGCAAGGCTTTGTGCGTGGCGCCTTGCGCTCGCTGGCCCGCGAGCGCAGGCGCTCTGGTTTGGGGCCAGAGCAGCCGTTTGAATTGCTGGGCCACACCAACGGCCGCATCACGCTGCGCGACCCGGCCACTGGCATGCGTTTGAACCTTGAATCCTTCGGCCCCACCAACGCGGCCAATTTCTCTCGCCTTCAATCGGCCAGCCCTGCTGCACCGGCTACATTTGTGACGCCTGCCACCCAAGGAAAATCATGAGCAATCCAACCACCACCCTGGACCACGACCCCTTGGCCCACCTGATGGACCGCATCGAGAGTTCGGACGATGCGATTGCCAAAGCCAAGACCAACACCGTGCTGTCGCCGCGTTTTTACACCACCGACTTTGCTGCCATGGACCGCTTGGATGTGTCTTCCGTGCGCGCCGAATGGGACGTCATGATGAAAGAATACGAGGGTGACAACAACCACGACCACTTTCAGCGCGACGCGAGCTTTGCTGAGGAGGTGCGCACGCTCATGCCTCAGCTCTCGCCCGAGATGCGCCAAGAGTTTCTGGACTTTCTCGTCAGTTCGCTGACTTCCGAGTTCTCTGGCTGCATCCTCTATAACGAGATCCGCAAGAACATCGCCAACCCCGACATCAAGCAGTTGATGACCTACATGGCGCGCGATGAATCGCGTCATGCCGGCTTCATCAACCAGTCGCTCAAAGACTTCAACTTAGGCATTGACCTGGGCAGCCTCAAGCGCACCAAGACTTACACCTATTTCAAGCCCAAGTACATTTTCTACGCGACCTACCTGTCCGAGAAAATCGGCTATGCGCGTTACATCACCATTTTCAGGCAGTTGGAGCGCCACCCTGACAAGCGTTTTCACCCCATCTTTCGATGGTTCGAGCGCTGGTGCAATGACGAATTTCGCCATGGCGAATCTTTTGCCCTCATCATGCGCGCCCAACCTGAACTGCTGCGCGGCGCCAACAAGCTTTGGATACGCTTTTTCATTCTGGCGGTGTACGCCACCATGTACGTGCGCGACCACACCCGGCCGCTGCTGCATGAGGCCATGGGCCTGGACTCCAGCACCTACGACTACGAGGTCTTCCGCATCACTTCTCAGATCTGCCGGCAGGTATTCCCTATTGAGGTCGACATCGACAGCCCCGTGTTCCAGGCCTGCCTCAAGCGCCTGCTGCAACTGTCCAAGAAGAATGATCTGGCCAAGGCCCAGGGCGGCGTCTTGGGCAAGCTCAAGAGCGCAAGCTGTGCCGTGCAGGCGGCTCTGACCTTTGCTCGCCTTTATTTGGTGCCGGTCAAAAAGCAGGAACTGCCTGCCACTGTGCGCTGCGTGCCGGTCTGGTAAAGCCTTGACGCCTGGCATCTTCCACCCCACAAGCAGCCCAGCATGATTGAGTTTTCAACTGGCATTCTGGCAGCTGTACTTTTTGCACTGTTGTGTTGGTGGCTGGGCACGGGCGTCATTCTTTGGCTGGTGCGCCTGCCCGTGGCCAGCTTCCGCTTTAGTTTGCCGGTTTTCTCAGTCCTTTTTTTGATGGGGCTGTGGGGCGCCCACACCAGCATGGACGCGAGCTCCCCAGACCGCGCTTACCTGGGCTTTGCCAGCGTGATCCTGATGTGGAGCTGGCACGAACTGGCTTTTCTTACCGGCCGTGTGACCGGCCCCCGGCGCGTTTCCTTGAGCCCTGGCGCGCGTGGATGGCCTCGCTTCGTTCAGGCCCTGCAGGTGTTGCTGCACCATGAGTTGGCACTGCTGGCCAATTTTTTATTGTTGCTGTGGCTGCAAAATGACCAGCCTAACCACGTAGCCTTGTGCACCTTTGCGCTGCTCTGGTGCATGCGTTTCATGGCCAAAATGAACCTTTTTCTGGGTGTGCCCGAGGTGGGCGACCAGTACCTGCCGCGGCATCTGGCCTACCTGGGCAGCTACTTCAAACGCGGCCCGGCCAGCGCTTTTTTCTACCTCACCATGGGCGTGTCTAGTCTGACCTGGGCTTGGTTGATCTGGCGGGCGCAAAGCGAAACGGTAGCTTCAATCACCGGTTGGACCCTGTTGGCGACCATGCTGGGCTTGGCCATTGTCGAGCACGTGCTCATGGTGTTTCATGTGCCCATGCAGCGCCTGTGGGGCTGGGCCATGTCGCGAAGCCAACCGTCGAATGAGGCCATTTTGCCCGTTACATCAGTGGCTGCAAAGCCCGATCAAGCATGAATGCCATCACCTCCCTTGAGCAACGCCAGTTGCTGTCTTGCCCGGATGACCAGCCCCACGCCATCGTCATTGGCAGCGGCTTTGGTGGCTTGGCTGCAGCCGTTCGCCTGCAGGCCAAAGGTTGGCGTGTCACCGTGCTTGAAAAGCTAGATGCGCCCGGCGGCCGCGCCTATGTGCACCACAGCCAAGGCCATGTGTTTGACGCCGGCCCCACCATCATCACCGTGCCTTACCTCTTTGAAGAGCTGTGGGCCTTGGCCGGCAAGCGCATGGCTGACGAGGTCAAACTCGTAGCCATGGACCCGTTCTACCGCATTCGCTATGACGACGGCGACCACTTTGACTACAGTGGTGACCCTGAACGCATGCTGGCCGAGGTGGCCCGCATCAGCCCCAGCGACGTGGCCGGCTACAAACGCTTCATGGCCGAGGCCGACCACTGCTATCGGCTGGGCTTTGAGGCCCTGGGCGACAAGGCCTTTGACACCGTGGGCGACTTGCTCAAGGCGGCGCCCGCCATTGTTCGCATGCGTGGCTGGCGCAGCCTGCACACCATGGTGGCGGCGCACATCAAGCACCCCAAACTGCGCATGGCCATGAGCTTGCAAAGCCTGCTGATTGGTGGCAACCCGTTTTCAGTGACCTGCGTTTACAGCCTCATTAACGCACTGGAGCGCCAATGGGGCGTGCACTGGGCCGAGGGTGGTACGGGCAGTCTGGTCAACGGGCTAGTGGGTCTGCTTGAAGGTTTGGGCGGCAGCCTGCGCTGCAACGCCGAGGTCAGGCGCATTGAGGTGGAAGGCGGCCGCGCGACTGGCGTCATGCTGGCCTCGGGGGAGCACCTGCCGGCTGACATCGTGGTCTCCAATGCCGACACCGCCTGGACCTACCGCAACCTCATTGAGCCCCAGCACCGCCGCCACTGGACCGACAAGCGCGTGGCCAAGGGGCGCTATTCCATGAGCTTGTTTGTCTGGTACTTTGGCACCCGCCGCCAGTACAAAGACGTGCCTCACCACATGATGCTGCTGGGTCCGCGTTACAAAGGCTTGCTCGAAGACATCTTCACCAAGCACAAGCTGACACCAGACTTCAGCATGTATTTGCACCGACCCACCGCCACCGACCCCAGTATGGCGCCACCGGGCTGCGACACTTTTTATGTGTTGTCGCCTGTGCCCCACCTGGACAGCGGCACCGACTGGGCGAGCCAGGCCGAGCCCTACCGCCGCGCCATGGCCGAGGCGCTGGACCGCACTGTGCTGCCTGGCTTTGAAGCGGAGCTCACCACCTCTTTTGTGACCACGCCGCAAGACTTCCACGACCGTCTTTTGTCCTACAAGGGTGCGGCCTTTGGACTGGAGCCCTTGCTGCTGCAAAGCGCTTGGTTCCGGCCACACAACCGCAGCGAGGACATTGAGCACCTCTACATGGTGGGCGCCAGCACCCACCCCGGTGCGGGCGTACCCGGTGTGCTGATGTCTGCCAAGGCACTCGACTCCGTGGTGCCCAGCGCAGCTGAGTTCATGCAGACCCAGGCCTTACAGGCTTAAATCCACAGCGAGCCAAACCTTATGCAGTTTGTCCCTGATTCCTCAGTAATTTTTTCCTTTGCCGACGCCAACAGCCCTGCGCAAGACTTGCGCTCATGCGTGCACCTCATGCGAGGTGGCTCTAAAACCTTTTTCGCCGCCAGCCGCCTGCTGCCCGCGCGCGTGCGCGATGCCAGCATTGCGCTGTATGCGTTTTGCCGCGTGGCCGACGACTTGGTTGACGAAGGCGATGGCAGCACCGACAGCCTGGCCGTGTTGACCGAGCGGCTGGACGCCATTTATGCGGGTCACCCCCAAGACCTGGTCGAAGACCGTGCGCTGGCCGCCGTCGTGCAAATGCACCAGCTGCCCCGTCCCTTGCTGGACGCCTTGCTGGAGGGCTTTGCCTGGGATGCCCAAGACCGCCGCTACAACACCCTTGAAGAGGTGCAAGCTTACGCCGCCCGTGTGGCCGGCAGCGTGGGCGCCATGATGTGCTGGCTCATGGGCGTGCGCAGCCCCGAAGCCTTGGCCAGAGCCTGCGAGCTGGGTGTGGCCATGCAGCTGACCAATATTGCCCGCGACGTGGGCGCCGACGCCCGCATTGCCCGTGTCTATCTGCCGGGGGATTGGCTGCGCCAAGCTGGCATTGAGCCCATGGCCTGGCTGAAAAACCCCGAATGCAGCCCTGCGCTGCAAAGCGTGGTCGAGCGGCTGCTGCAAGAAGCCGATCGGCTGTACCAGCAAGCCAGCCAGGGCATTGCCGCCCTGCCTGCCGATTGTCGCCCGGCCATCATGGCCGCGCGCCTGATTTACGCCGAGATTGGCCAACAACTGCGCCGCGAGGGCATGGACCCGGTGGCCAGGCGGGCGGTGGTGGCGGGATCGCGCAAGGCCTGGCTGCTGGCCCGCGCCTGCGTGCAAGCGCGTTGGGTCAGACCTCAGCCCCAACAGTTGCCCTCTTTGCCGGCCACGGCTTACCTGGTGGCGCATTGCGCGCATGCAGCCGGACAGCTCAGCGCGTCAGGCGCGCGCTCAGCCCCGGGTGCGGCCACGCCTGCCAAGCGTCCCTTGGCCCAGCGCGCCGGCTGGATGATTGACTTGTTCGAGCGCCAAGAGCAGCTCCGGCGCGGGCGTGACAACCGGAACTGGATGTCCAACGGCGTGCGCTGAACCAAGCAGTCAGCCCTTTGTGCGGCTTGCCTCAGGCCACAGAGTCTGCGGCCACACAGCGCATTGATCGGTGTTTTCAGACCTCGCGCTTGAGCGCTTGCTTGCCAGCCACAAGGCTTCCGGCTCCTTGCTGTTCCCTGGCCGGCTGGGCCGCACTTTGATCCCCACACTGCGTACCCTGATGTTCATCAAGACTGCATGTCCAGCCACACTTGGGCATTCGGCCTGGCCATTGCCGGGTACAGACCCATGGTCTTGGTCCATTGAATCTAAACCCGGCAGTTGGCCGCTTGCTTCCGCTTCAAACACTTGATGAATCAAGCACTTGCGCACACGACGATCTTCACCTCATGGGTGAAAGCGCTGCACGGCCGCAGGTCTGCCGCTTCAGGCCCCTGGCGTTGTTGCTCGCACCCCCCGGACAGGCAGTCCGGGGAGCACTCGCGCCTAGCCAGAGACCTGCTTCGTCAGCCCCTAGTCCGCGCCCAATTGCCGGATTTAGGTTGAAGTGGCTGAGGCGGCGAACAAGCGCAAGTCTTCGCTTGACGCTTTGAAACACATGCTTAGAATCAGTTTTTCTTTAAGCGGTAAATTTTTCCAGTCAGTGGAATTAAGGGCGGTCGAATCACCGATGTGGACCTTGTTCAAGCCAGTGTGAGCCAGTTGCCTCAGAGTTTTTACCTGCTTTTGTCATGACTGAATCCGCCTCCATCAGCCGTCAATTTGCCCGTTGGGCCGCCGCATTGCGCTATGAAGACTTGCCCGCTGCCGTGCAAGACAAGGCCAGGGCCTTGTTGCTTCATGCCCTGACCGGCGGGCTGCTGGGTGCCAACACGCGCTCAGCCCAAGCGCTTGTTCTGAGCACTTTGCACGAGGAAGGCCGAGCAGATGGCGCGGCGGTGTTTCACACCACGCAGCGAGCCAGCCGCATAGGCGCGGCCTTTGCCAACTCGGAATTGATTCACGCGTCCTATCTGTTTGATTCCTACCGCATGCTCACGCACCCAGGGCCCGTGCTGGTTCCGGCGGCGCTGGCGCAGGCGGAGCTTGAGGGCCGCAGCGGCCATGAACTGCTGCTGGCTTTGGTGGTGGGCTATGAGTTGGTGTGCCGCCTGTGCGATGACTTTATCCCCAGTACCGCCGCAAGGGGTTTCAGGCCCAGCCCCATTTTTGCCACCTTGGGCGCGGCACTGAGTTGCGGCATGCTCATGGGCTTGGACGAGGATGGCCTGGTCACCACCATTTCACTGGCCAGCCACTTTGCCAGCGGGCTCAATGAAGGACCGCGCGTGGGCACCAACGAGTTGCTGATCCACGAGCCGCAGGCCGCACGCAACGGGGTTTTTGCCGCCATGATGGCCAGAGCTGGGCACATCAAAGGTGCAGAAAGCACCCTCGAAGGCCGAGCCGGTTTTTACAACGCCTTCACGGGCAGCCATACCGGTGAGCTCAGCCACAGCTTCACCGGCAGCAAGCAGGCGGACATGGCCAGCATCACGCAGGGCTTGGGGCAGCACTACAAGATGCTGGACTTCATGTTCCGCCTCTACCCTTGTCCGGGCTACAACCAGCCCGTCATAGAGCTGATGGCGCAGATGCGCCAGCGCCACGGCCTGCAAGCCCAGGACATGGCACAGGTGCGCATTCACATGAACGCCATTGAGACCGTTTACCCCAGCCCCGCGTTTGCACGCCATGAAGACTGGCAGCAGCCTCGGGTGTGGGACTCGACGCACTACTTTGCCGCGCGCACCGCCGTGGCGGGGAGCTTTCCGGTGGCCAATGGCCTACCGCCGGGCGCACCCGACAGCGACCCCGATAAAGAAGCTCAGGCGCGTGCTTTCATGGCGCGCATCAAGCTGGTGCCAGAGCCGCAGCGGGCCATGTTCTCGCCGACCATTGCCATTGAACTGCAAAATGGAAAGGTGCTGCAAGACAGCCATCCTTATGAACGCATGGTCTGGAATTTCGATCAACTGCTCAGCCGTCTGCAGGCCTGCACGGGCGCCATGGAGGGCGGGCAAAAACAGCACGATGGTCTGGCCAGCTTGGTGCTGGGCCTTGATGGGCCGCAGACGCTGCAAGCCTTGGTGCGGCACATGCAGGGAGAAGCGGTGTGAGCCCCTGCGCTTGCGAACATTTTTGTCATACACACCTCATCACAACCATCAGGAGACCGACATGAAAATTTTGAAAATGCTGTGCTTGACCCTGGCTGCGCTGGCCTCAGGCGCTGCGATGGCGCAAAGCTACCCCGCCAAGCCGGTGAAAATCATCGTGCCCTACGCTGCCGGCGGGACCGGTGACATCTTGGCCCGCCTGATCGCCAGCGAGTTGACCAAGCAAACCAGTCAAAGCTTTGTGGTGGAAAACCGCACCGGCGCCGGCGGCATGATTGGCTACGGGGCGGGTGCCAAGTCTGTTGGCGACGGCTACACCTTGGTGGCCATGGACTCTTCCTACACCATGTTCCCCGGCTTGTATGGCGAGCGCGTGGACTGGAACATCGAGACCGACCTGGTGCCCGTGAGCATGTACGCCCGCGCCGCTTTTGCTTTGGCGGTCAACCCCAGCAAAAATTACAAGGGCGCAGAAGACCTGATCCGTGCGGCCAAAGACAAGCCCGAGGCGGTGAGTTTCGGCACCCCCGGCTTGGGCACCTTGCACCATGTGTTCACCTCGCAACTGCTGGCCACCACCGGCGTGCAAATGACGCACATCCCTTTTCGTGGCGCCAGCGAAGCGCTCAACGCGGTGTTGGGCAACAACGTGGACTGGACTTTTGTGGCCATGCCGACCATCTCCGGTCAAATGGGCAATGAGCGCTTGCGCGTGATTGCGGTCACCTCGGAGAGCCGCTCGGCTTTGCTGCCCAATGTGCCCACGCTGCGCGAGGCCGGCATTGCCATGACGGTGGCCAACTGGTTTGGCCTGGGCACGCCCAAAGGCACGCCCCCGGATGTGGTGGCTTTTTTGCATAAAAACGTGGTCGACGCGCTCAAATCCCCAGAGGTGGCCGCCCGCATGAAAGCCATGGGCGCGGAGGTGGTGGGCAACAACCCCACTGAATTTGCCGCTGTGATGCGCTCAGACCTGCGGACATGGACCAAGGTGATCAAGGACGCAGGCATCAAGAACTGAGGCTGCGGGTTCATGACTGCCTAAAACATCCGGCCATGGACAACTGCGCCGCCGCGGCTTTGACCAAGTCCACGGCTTGTTGTGTCTTTTGGGGCTGGCGGCGCGAATCTGGCATGGCCAGACCCACGCAGCCCAACAAGGTGTCATTGGCGCCTATCACGGGCGCAGCAATGGCGTGCGAGCCTTCATGGCGCTGACCGTCAGACAGCGCATACCCGGCCTGCCGAATCTCGCTCAAGATGGCCCAAAATGTGGCCCAGTTGGGCAAGACTTGTACACCCTCGGCGCTGCTTTTTTCTCGCTCAAAGATCGCGCGCACTTGGTCCTCGGGCAAGCTCGCTGCCATGGCCCGACCCGATGCGCCCCACAGCAAAGAGTAAGTGGTGTTGCCGCGCAGCACATATTGAATGGCATGGTGAGACTGCAGCATGGAGACAAAGCGCATGCGGCCCGTCTCTTTGAGGTAGGCGCCGTAAAAAGCCGACTCGCCGCTGCGCTCGACCAAGCCATTAAGCACCGCCTGCACACTGGATGTGAAAGGGCTGGACGCAGCCAGCATGGTGCAGATGCGAAAAAAATCCATGCCCGGGCCATAACTGCCGGTGTCCTCGTGCTGCACCACGTAGCCCGCTTGCCGCAGCACATTCAAAATGCGGTGGGTGGTGCTGACCGGCAAGTCCAGGGCCTGAGCCAAACGGGTCACCGTCGTGGCCTGGCCCGACTCCACCAAGCCAAAGAGCACGCGCACGCTGCGCAGCAAGCTGCTGTGAGAGCTGTCGGTTTCATTCATTAAAAGCCATCCTTGGCGAGTAAAAAATCATCGAGCCATTGTGCTACTTTCAAACTGAAACCATCGGCCCAAGCCCTCAGGGCCAAGCCGCACCCAACCAGGAATCAAGGCCATGGAACTCGGACTTCTCAATCAATGCGTGCTGATCACCGGTGCCTCGCGAGGCATTGGACGGGCTGCGGCCGAATGCTTTGCATCTGAGGGCTGTCGTCTTCGCTTGGTGGCGCGCAACCGTGACCACTTGGACGCCACCGTGGCGCACTTGGTCGATCGCTACGGTGCAGATGTGCAAGCCTTGGCCTTGGATTTGCGAGAGCCTGGCAGCGTTGAACAACTCGACCGCCTGTGGGGGCACGAGATTGATGTGCTGGTCAACAACGCCGGTGACATGGCCCACGGCAGCTTGGAGCAGATCAATGCACAAGCTTGGCGCACTGCATGGGATTTGAAGGTCTACGGCACCATAGACCTGAGCCGCCTGCTCTACGCCCGCATGAAGGCGCGCGCCTCGGGTGTGATGATCAACGTCATTGGCATCTCGGGCGGAGAGATGGTGGTGCCCAGTTACATCGCAGGGACTGCCGGCAACGCCGCGCTGGACGCTTTTACCCGTGCGCTGGGCGCTGCCGCGCCTGAACATGGCGTTCGCGTGGTGGGCGTGCATCCGGGGCTGGTTGCCACAGACCGTCAAATCACACGTTGGCAACAGCGCGCGCTTGAACAGTTGGGGGATGCTCAGCGCTGGCCAGAGCTGACGGGCCACCTGCCTTTTGGCCGCATGGCCCAGGCCGACGAGGTCGCCAAAGCCATTGTGTTTCTGGCCAGCCCTGCGGCCTCCTACATCTCTGGAACCAGCCTGAGCGTTGATGGCGGATTCAGCCAGCGCCATCAAGCGCGCTGAGCAGAACGCACCCGTCATACCACAGCCGACTTAGCCCCGTCTGGGCATGCGCCAAGGCAGCATGGCTTGCACCACAGGAGAGACTAGGCGGGGCACGTTGAGGGTTTCGTGAAAGCTCTCTACTTCTGCGCCCAGCAGCCGGCTTTTGAGCACTGCGCGTTGGTAAAAAGGGGTGTCTTCCAATTGCTGGACCACGCTCACCGGGCCATCGCTGCGCATGCGCCTGGCTATGCGCCAGGCGGTGTTGGGCAAGCGCTGGTGGCCAGGGGCTTCAAAGGGCTCGATGCGGCCGTCTTTGAAAAAGCGCAGGGCCAACAGGCGTGCTTCTGGGCGGCCGGGGTCCACGTCGTAGAGCACGGCGGTGCTGCCGTCGGGCAGGGGGGTGCGCGACCAGTCCCATTCAGTGCAGGCGCCGGCCATGGGCTCGTCCCCCTCGTTGGAGTCAAGGTAGGCCTGGCCGCTCCAGCGCTGGCTCGGCTGCTGCAGGTCTACTTCAATGCGTGCGCTGGGCGCCAGCGGCCCCCAGCGGTGCAGGCCGCTGGGGTGCAGCGCCGCGCTGAAGTTGAACAACTGCTGAGGATGAACTTTGATGGTGCCGCGAATGCGGCGGGGCAGGGGCAGGGCGACCTCGTTGATGTCTATCACCAGGGCCTGGCCGTCCCAGCGCAGCTGGCTGGGGCCTATGGTGAACTGCGTCTCGTCGCGGTGGCAGTGGCGGGCGCCGCGCTCGGTCATGGACCAGCGGCGGGCCGAGCGGCTGTACAGCGCCACATTGAGCGCGCAGTGGTTGTCGGGGTTCACCGTCTGACCGCCGCGCAAGGCCCAGGCGTAATAGGGCGAGAACACGCTGCCCACAAAGGCGATGATGGACAGGCCCCACTGACCGTCGTCGCTCAGCGCATCGACATACCACCAGAGGTAGCCGCCAGAGGGGACCGCCTGGTCAAAGCGGGGCTGGCCAGCAGGGCCGCGGCCGCCTGTTGCCCCGACATCGCCGCCATGGGCACCCCCGGCCCCGGGTGCACGCTGCCCCCCGCCAGGAACAGCCCTTGAATAGGCGTGACTGCGCCCGGCCGCTCGAAGGCCGACATCCAACCGTGGGTCGCCTGGCCGTACAGCGCTCCCCCCGTGGCTGGAAAGCGCTGGTGAAAGTCCCGGGGGTCGGTGCGCAGGTGCGACGCCGGCTGCAAGGACAGCTTCAGGCCGCAACGGGCCACCATTGAAAAGCTCGTTTGCTCGCATAGGTCTAGGGCTTGTGGGGTGAGGGTGGAGCCGTCGCCCACTGCCGGGGCATTGACCAGGCAAAGCAAGCGCTCAGGCTGGCCAGCGGCCACACTGGCGCCCGTGCCCCGGTCTTGGGCGCAGATGTAAACCGTGGGACGGCGAGGCAGGCGTTGGGCCCTGAAAATGTCGTTGAATTCGCTGGCGTAGTCGCTGGTGAAAAACACGTTGTGCCGGTCCAGCGTCACACCTTCGGTGGGCGTGTGCATGGACCAAGTGACGGCCGACAGCGAGCGCGGGCTGGCTTTGCGCGGTGCAGCCGCGCGGGCCTGGGGGCCAAGCAAGCCTTCCCGCAAGGCCGCCACGTCGCCGTTGAAGACCACGCTGTCAGCGAACAATTCTTCGCCGTTGGCCAAGCGCACGCCTCGCACCTGAGGGCCGTGCACCAAAATATCCTGGCAGGCTTGGCCGTACTTGAACACCGCGCCGCGCGCTTGCGCCAGCCGCTCAAGACACCGCGCCAGCGCATGCATGCCGCCGTGGACAGACCACACGCCATTGAGCTCCACCTGCGCAATCAGCATCAGCGTGGCCGGTGCCTGCCAGGGCGAGGAGCCGCAGTAGGTGGCGTAGCGGCCAAAGAGCTGCTGCAAGCGAGGGTCCTTGAAGTGCTGGCCCAGGCTGTGCCACAGGCTGCGAAAAGGCCCCAGCTCGGTGAGCACACCCAGGCCCCGAGCGCCCAAGCGCGAGGGCATGCCCATCAGCGTGGGGGCGGTGGATCGGATAAAAGGGCCTTCGAGTGCCTCGTAGACGCGTTTGGCCGTGGCGCAAAAACCGGCAAAGCGGTCGGCCTCGGCCGGGCTTGAAAACTCACGCACGGCCGCGATCGACTGGGCCAAGTCGGCGTGCAGGTCCAGGCGTGAGCCGTCTTCCCAAAAATGACGCGCCAAGACGGGCAGCGGGCTGATCTGCAGCTCGCTTTCCAAAGACGTGCCTACCGATTCAAAAATCTGGTCAAACACCCAGCGCATAGTGAAGACCGTGGGGCCGCTGTCAATCGCAGCGCCCCCCACATGGCGCTGGTGAACCTTGCCGCCAGGGCTGTGGCCAGCTTCGACCACCGTCACGTCCAGGCCCTGGTGGGCCAGTTGCAGCGCACTGACCAGCCCGCCCATGCCCGCACCCACCACCACCACGCGGTGTGCGCTCATGAGGCCAAGGCCACGCCCTGGCGCCCGGGTTGCTGCCACAGACCTTCTTGCTGCATCACCCGCATGCGCACAAACAAAGACTCGGCAAAAAAGTCGTTTTTATAGGCCGCCTCCAGCGCCGTTTGGTGCGCGCCGCCGTGGGCATAAGCCAGCATGGAAGGCGTGTTATTCCACAGGCTAAAGGTGCATTGGCGCAGCAGTGGGGCCTCGCCAAGACCAATGGCCAAGGTGCAGCCGGGTGCGTTTTCTAAATCGGTTTGGGCCGAAGGCGCAAAGCGCCAAAAAGCCATGGCCTTGGCCGGTCGGATGGTGGCCCGTGTGATCACGGCCAAGGGGCCTTGACCGCTGTTGTCGAGTTTGTGCTCAAAATCACTGAGACTTTGGCTGGGCGTGTTGGCCCAAAGGAGGCCGTCCCAGGCGCCGCGGACCGAGTCCACGCACATGAGACCGGCCCAAAACTGGCGCGCTCTTTCTTTGTAGGCCACGGTCTGCGGCCCCTGCAAAAAAGCCTGGGCGCTGTCTGCGCAGTCAAACACCGCGATCAGGCCCTGGTGAGACGCGCTGGGACGGATGCTGAAGCCGCCTTGGTGGCCGCTGCCCATGACCTTGGCAAAACGCAGACCGGGCACCTGCTGCAAGCCGGCTTGTCCGTGCACCAGCCGCAGCCAGCCCCAGCCTTTGTGCTTGGGAAGGTACTCCACCAAAAGAACAACGACCACCCCTTGGATGGTCGTGAAGCCTGCGTCTTTGGAGAGCATGGAGTTGCCTGGCGGGTGTTCCTCACCGGCCACAAGGCCTGTGAGGTCCAGGGGCGCCGGTTTATTTCTTATCGTTTGCAGGCAGTGCCGCCGCGACTTTGGCCACATCCGTGTCCGTCATTGCCGCCTTGGGGTCAGAAGACTTGCGACCGAGTTCGGGGTGGTCTTTGAGCATGGCCGCGCCGTTCAAAGGCTTGTAAGCGCCTTGGTGGCAGGTAGCGCAGTTCAGCTTGGCTACATCGCCGAGCTCACCCTTGCGCTGCGCCGGAAAGACGGGGGTCAGGGGCTCCAGGTACTCCAGGTTCAACTCGCGAGCCAAGCGAATGCCGTGCCACGCTGTCACACGCTGTGGCGGGCCACCTTCCCAGGTCGCAAAAGAGCGGGAGTTGTGGCAATAGGTGCAGCTCACGCCCAGGGACTGCGACATGTGCGTCATCAGCCCATAGGTCCATTCGGCCTGCTTGGTAGATTGGCGGTTGCCACTGGGCAAGGCCGTGGGGCCATTGACACGAATGTTTTGAGCTTCGAGCAAGAAGGGGGTGAACGGATCGTTGGGCAGCGACGACAGGTTGACCACCGGGGACGGGTCATTTTGTCCCGCTTTGTCGCCCATGAAGTTGCTGCCGTAAGGCTGCTCAGCAGACTTGAACCACACCGCCTGCGGCACAGGCTGGCCGCGGTGACAGGTGTAGCAGGTCACGCCGGTGTCGGCCACATGGCTCTTCCAGTCGCTGTTGATGTGCTGGGTCATCTCTGTCATGCGGCGGGCCACCACCTTGGTGTACTTGCCGTCATCGGCATAGTTGGCCGCGTTATGGCAGTAAGTGCAGCCTTGTTCAGGCGCGATCCAGTTGGTCATGGCGACCATCAGGCGGTTGAATTCGCCCACGCTGAGGTCGCCCAGCACCTTGACGTTTTGGTACACCTGCCCGGCTTTGGGGCCTTCAGTGGACGCCGCCGGTTGTACGGCAGGTGGCTGGTTCAGCGCCGTCTTTTCCTCAAGCAAGCGGGGGTTGTAGACCTGCGCCATGCCTGTGCCGCGGTAGCCGTGCTGCACGCTGTCAATGGGCGGGCGCTCACAGGCCGACAGCAGCACCAAGCCAGCCAGGCCGCTGAGCTTCAGACCACGCGCTATCCAATTTGAGAGTTGTTTCATTATTTAACTCCAAGGCTCAGTGCGGGGTCGATCACGGCCGGGAAGACATCAGGGTATGAGGGGGCCACGCCGTGTTTGACGGCCCATAGAAACCAGTTGTCCACCACGGTGCCGGTCAGCAAGATGCCGATGCCGCCAGTCAGCGGGCACAGCACTGCAAACCACCAGGCCCAACGGTGAATCGATTCCATGGTGGCGTTAAAGCCCATGGTCCAGCGCCAAAAGAGGGCTGCGCGCTCCGAGGCCGTGCCACGGTCCACGATTTGCTCAATTTCGCGCTCGCCGCCAAACTGGCTGACCGCTAAGATGGTTGCGCCGTGCATGGCAAACAGCAATGTGGCGCCGTAGAGGAAGGCAATCGAAAGCGCATGGAAGGGGTTGTAGAACAAGTTGCCGTAGCGCAGCGAGAAAGCCGCCGTCCAGTCCAGGTGCGGGAAGATGCCAAATGGCACAGCCTCACCCCATGAGCCCATGAGCACAGGCCGAAACAGGCCCAGCACCAGGAACAGCCAAATCGCGGCTGCAAAAGCCCAGGCCACATGCGTGCCCATGCCCAGCTCTCTGGCCCGCCGGTAGATTCGTGCCCACCAAAGCAGGATGGAGATGGTCAGAAATAGACCTGCAATTTGCCACCAACCACCTTGGTTGAGCGGCGCCAGCGCCAGGCCATTGCCAGGGGCAGGCGGCTCCAGGGCCAGCCAAAACAGCTGGCGTATGAACTGGATCGGGTCGTAGTTGACCGAGGCCAGCATGTTCAGGCCGATGATGTTGAAGGCCAGCGTGCCGAAAATCAGCGATGCCAGACCCAAACCGCCCAGGTAAATGGGGCCAATCTGGGCGTTGCCCAGTTTGCCCAACAGGTAAGACAGGCCAGGCTTGTCACCGGTACGAGGACTGTTGCCGTGGCCGAGTGGCACGCCGTGGTGCAGCGGGCCCGTGGCCTGCACCACGGTGAATAGGTTTTCGTATTGAGCCATGTTGTTTGCTCCTGCTTATTTAAGAGGCCACTGAGCCCAGATAGGCATGTTCAGCCACCAGCCCCACCATTCGGGCCAACCGCGGCTCCAGAAGGGGCCGCTGATCACAATGCACAAGGCACTGAACAGCACGGCCGCCAAGGCCAGGAACAGGCCCACCCGGTGAATGCCCAGGGTGCCTACCGAGTAGCCAATGATGTCGCGGAAAAAGGTGTCTTCATGCTCGGGGGTCTTGACCACTTGGCCTGCGCCTGGATTGGTGGCTGACAGCACCAAAGCGCCGTGCAGTGACAAGGCCAGTACGGTGGCAAAGAAAAAGGTCACCGCCAGCATGTGAGCCGGGTTGTAGTGAAAATGCAGGTATTGGTAACCCACGTTTGAGACCCAGTCCAGGTGGCTGAAAATTCCATAAGGAAAGCCATGGCCCCAGGCGCCCATGAGCACGGGGCGGATCACCACCAACGTGACGTAGGCAAAGATGGCCACACCAAAGGCTGCTGGCACGTGGTAGCCCATGCCGAGCTTTCGGCAAATTTCTACCTCTCGCATCATCCACGACACAAAGGCGCCTATGGCGCAGACCGTGATGAACTGCCACAAGCCGCCTTCCATCATGGGCGCCAGGCTCAGACCGTAGGACAAATCGGGCGGCGCGATGTTGATCTGCCAAAGGTTCCAGGTCGGCCCTTGAGAGGCGCCCCAGAGGATGAGGGCTGTGCCCAACAGCGCGAAAAACGCTGTAGTGACACCAAAAAACCCCACGTAAAAGGGTCCGATCCAAAAGTCGAACAAATCACCGCCAAGGAGGGTCCCACCCCGGACTCGGTATTTTTTTTCAAAGCTGAGCATCGCCATGATGAGGCTCTCCTGTCAATGCGGTGTAGAACGCCGTATCTAAAAAATTGGGGGCTCCAGCCTTGTTGCCAAGGCCGGACCCAGGGTGGGCAGGTGGTGCGCCAACTCTCAGGCCTGGCGCACCGTCTGCCCCGTGCCTGAAGCTCAGGACTTGGTCGCCGGGGTGGCGGCTGGCATAGGCGCGTTTTGCGCCGTTGCCGCTGACTTCTTGGGGCCGTCGAGCCAGTTGAACTTGTTGGTGCTCAGCAAGATGAGGTGAATCATCGCTGCCAGAGCAAACAGGAACACGCCCTGCACCACCATTGCACGAAGGGGGTCGTAAAGTCGCCAAATTCTCCACATGGTCTTTTCTCCTAAATAATGTGAGACATGAGTGTGTAAACCGCTGCATGGACGCCCGAGAAAATGCTGGTTTTATGCTCCGCCCCTGGCAGCCAGTTTTGCCAATGCAGCCCGACCATTTGGCCAAGCATTGCAATTGACAACAGCAGCACAAAGCACGGGGCAAAAATCAGGACAAGCGTGAGCCTGTCATCCCGGTGAGATGACTTGGTTGAGTAAGACATGTCGTTCATGGCAGTTTTTCCATTCATGAGTTAACCGAACTTAGAGCCAGGGTCTCCACGCCCACACCAAGGCATGCGCGATCACGGCGACTGCCGTGAAACCCACAAGACCTTGGATGTAGTACGTGTGAAACTCCTGAGCCTCCTCGTCGGTCAGTCCGGAAATTGAAGTCCGATTTGACATACGAATGCTCCTTTTTAAAAAGGCCGGATGGCCTGCGTTGCGCGCAGCCCGCGCAACCTGGGCGTCCGCAGCGAAGTGCTGCGAAATTCTTCAAGCAAGCGCTGGCGCGCTTGACTGTGTGTGTGAATGTGCTCGAGCCGATCATGCTGGCTCTCCCATGCCCATTTGTTCACCCGCACGGCTGACATGGGACTCGGTGACCAGCGCTTGTTCGGCTTCGCGCGCCAATTGTTCGGCCTGGTCGCGCAGGCGCTTGGCCGCAGAAATTTGCACCAGCACCGGCTGACTGGCCACCAGGGCATGCAAACGCATTTGCGCTTTGTCTTCCCAGGGCGTGGCCGCTTCTGTGGCGCGTGCCAGCGTGGCTGGGGCTTTGTCCATGTCTGTACCGAGCGGCAAAATGTGGAACAGCGCATCGAACAGCGCGTTGCACACCTCTTGAATGAGGTAGCTGGCGCCGCTGTAGCCCATGAACGGAGTGCCCGTGTGGCGGCGAATGATGGCACCTGGAAAGGAGGCGGGAATAAAAGCCGCGCGCATAGGGCCAGTGCTGCCAGCTTCAGCCAAATACATGCGCTCGTTGTAGCTGCCAAACAAAATCAGCGGTGTTTGCTTTTGCACCATCTCGCGGATGGCGGCGTTGTCGGTTTTTTGCCCAGCCAGGCGCGAGACGGCAAAGCGGCAGGGCAAGCCCATCTCGCCTTCCAGAAAGCTTTTCAGGCCGCGTGTGTAGGTGTCTGTGGCCACCACTGCAAAGCTGGCGGTGGCAAAAAAGTCTTGCGTCACCGAGCGCCACAAGTCCCAGACAGGCTTCAAAGTGGTGTGCTTTTCACGTTCAATAAAGGGCTCGGGGTCCAGGCCCAGAATCTCGCCAAGCTTGCGCAAAAATGCCGTGGTGCTGTGCAGGCCAATAGGCGCTTGCAAATAAGGCCGGTCCAGCGCCTCGCACAGCATGCGGCCGAATTCGCGGTACATGCAGATGTTGGCGTCTGCCTCTACCAGCTGCGAGACCTCAGCCAAGTGGCTGCCCAACGGAAAGGTCAGGTTGATGTCGGCGCCTATGCCTTGCACCATGCGGCGAATTTCGGCCACGTCGCTCGCGCTGTTGAAGTTGCCGTAGCATGGGCCAATGATGTTGACGCGCGGCTTTTCGCCTTCTTTGCGCTTGCGGGCAGGCACTTTTTTCATGCCGTACTCGGTCCACAGCCACATCATGGCGCGGTTGGCGCACTGCCACTGGTCTTCGTCGATGGTGCGCGGCAAAAAGCGCATCAGGTTGGTGCCTTCGGGCGTGACGCCGCCGCCAATCATCTCGGCGATGGAGCCGGTCACCACCACGGCGGGCAGGTCCGGGTCCAGCACCGCGTGGGCCTTTTTCATGGCCCCTTCGGTGCCTTCGCGGCCCAGTTGCTCTTCGGCCAGGCCGGTCACCACAATGGGCAACTCATGCGGGGGCAGGGCGTCTGTGTAATGCAGCACGCTGGTCACGGGCAGGTTCTCGCAGCCGACCGGGCCGTCAATCACCACCTGCAGGCCCTTGATGGCCGTGAACACATACACCGCACCCCAGTAACCGCCCGCACGGTCGTGGTCGATGACGTAGATCATCGGTGGTTTGGGTGTGGGCTTGTCGGTGCTCATGATCCGATGGCCTCCTGCGCAGCACGAATCTTGGCTTTCTTCTCGCGCTGGCGCTTCATGTCTGCGCGAAACTCCGGATGGGTCTGGGGCAGCTCGCTCCAGACACCGGCCTGGTCGGCCTTGCCCACTTCGCCAAAAAAGGCGTTCATGGTGTCAAAGCGCGCTTGGTTGCCCATGGCGCCGTTGATGACTTGCACCAGCGAGCCTGCCGCCGCCGCACCCATGAGTGGGCGCGCTGAAATTAAATTGGTGAAGTACAGCGACGGGATGGCCGCTTCTTTGGCGAACTGCACCACGGGCGTGGTGCCTATGGCCAAGTTGGGCTTGAATTCCTGAACGGCTGCCAAGTCTTGTTCCAGCGAGGCGCGGAACTGCACATGCACGCCCTTGGCTTGCAGCCAGGCGGCATCGTGCGCATTCCATGGGGTGGCGGGGCAGGCCGAGCCCACGTAGCGCAAATCAGCGCCGCATTCCACCAGCCAGCGCGCCACCAGGAGCTCAGAGCCTTCGTAGCCGCTCAGGGTGATGCGGCCGTTGATCTTGGTGTGGGCCAGCACGCCGCGAATGGCGGCCAAGGCCTGGTTGCGGGCGTCGTCAATCTTGGCTTGGGCCACGCCAGTGGCGCGGCCAATGGCACCCAGCCAATCGTGCGTGCCGTCTATGCCCACGGGTGCTGAGCCAATGATGGGGCGGCCTGCGGCCTCAAACTCGCGGATGGAGGCGATGTAGAAGGGGTGGATGGCGGCCACGGCTGCACCGTCCAGTGCGGAATACAACTCGCGCCATTCGCGGGTGGGCGCCACGGTTCCTACGGCCAGGTCCATGGGCGCAAGCATCTGGCCAATGAACATGGGGTCGGCGGGGAACATTTCGCCGAGCAGTGTGATGGTGGGCTTGTCCGAGCGGGCTTGGCGCGGGGCGGGCACGGGACCGGCCATGATCTCTTGGCGGGCGTAGCGCAGCATGGCGCCGGTCAGCACGTCTTTGGCCTCGGCATGCGTGGGCACGCCAAAGCCTGGCACGTCAATGCCTATGATGCGCACGCCATTGATGGATTGAGGCAGCAGCTGCAGGGGTACGCCGCTGGCAGTCGGCACGCACAAGTTGATGATGACGATGGCATCTAACTTGGCCGGGTCGGCCTGCGCGTGTACTGTTTCGCGGATGTCTTCAAACAGCTTGCCGGTGACCAGGGTCTCCGAGTTGAAGGGCACGTAGCCCACGCTGCGGCGGGCGCCGTAAAAGTGTGAGGTAAAGGTCAGGCCATACACGCAGCAGGCCGAGCCCGACAAAATGGTGGCGGTGCGCCTCATGCGAAGGCCCACACGCAACGAGCCAAAGGCCGGGCACATGCTTTGCGGCTGGTCGTGTGGTCCTTTGGGGTAGTCGGCAGCGTACTGGCTGAGCACCTCGCTCTTGCCAGCGGCGCTTGCAGCTTGTTGCATCAACTCGCTGCCCGCGTGGCAACCCATGCCATCCACAGCTGGCTCGGCTTTGACGGGGGTGATGGGGATGATGTTGGCCATGGCTGAAGTGCGTTCAGGCAGCGTCGTAAATCACTTCAAGCGAAGGCTTGGTGATGGTGGTGACGCCGCACATGTCAAATTCGGTGGCCGGCTCCAGCACCACGTTGCGGCCCACGATGTCGGCGCTGAACAGGCCCAGCAGGCCGTCTTGCGTCATGGGCGTGGGGCGCACAGGCGGCGCGTCGGCCACGTTTTGGGCCAGGTCAGCAAAGAGCGATCCCCATTCGCCGTCAGGCCGGCCAATGATTTCGTAGCTCGCGCTCTTGCGGCGAATGTCTTCGTTGGCCGGAATCGCTGCCAGGATGGGAATGCCCACGGCGCTTGCGAAGGCAGCGGCCTCGCCCGTGCCGTCGTCTTTGTTGATCACCACGCCAGCCACGCCCACGTTGCCACCCAATTTGCGGAAATACTCCACGGCCGAGCACACGTTGTTGGCCACGTAGAGCGACTGCAGGTCGTTGCTGGCCACGACGATGACTTTTTGGCACATGTCGCGGGCAATTGGCAGGCCAAAGCCGCCGCACACCACGTCACCCAAAAAGTCGAGCAAAACAAAGTCAAAACCCCACTCATGAAAGCCCAGCTTTTCAAGGGTTTCAAAACCGTGGATGATGCCGCGCCCGCCGCAGCCGCGGCCGACTTCAGGGCCGCCCAGTTCCATGGCGTAGACGCCGTCGCGCTTGAAGCACACGTCACCAATGGCCACGGCCTCGCCAGCGAGCTTTTTCTTGGACGAGGTCTCAATGATGGTGGGGCAGGCCTTGCCGCCGAAAAGCAAACTGGTGGTGTCGCTCTTGGGGTCGCAACCAATCAACAGCACTTTTTTGCCTTGCTGGGCCATCATGTAAGACAGGTTGGCCAGCGTGAAGCTTTTGCCAATGCCGCCTTTGCCATAGATGGCGATGATCTGAGTTTCTTTTTTGATTTCACCGGTGTGCACTGGATCGGGTTCTTGTGCGGCTTCGCGGCGAAGGCCTTCGACAAATTTCACTGTTTGCACTTGGCCTTGTCCCAAATTGGTCGCGGAAGCGGTCATCAATGTCTCCAATCCAAAATCATCTTGAGGCACTGTGGGTCGCCAAAGGCCGCCTCGTAGGCCGCGTGCGCCTGTCCAGGGGTCTGGGTGTGCGTGATCAATCCATCAAGGCTGAGCACGCCTGTGTGGACCAATTCGGTCACGGCCAGCAGGTCAGCCCGCTTCCATTCGGCGGCCACACGGATTTGGGCTTCACGCATGAAGGCCGGGGCATAGGCGAATGAAATTTTTTCTTTGTAATAGCCGGCCAACACCACCTCGCCACCTGGGCGCAGGCGGGGGATCACGCGGTCCAGGATGCCGGCGTCACCGCTCAGGTCGTAAATGGCGGCGTAGTCTTTGCGGTCGTCTTCGTCCGGGTGAATCACTGGGTAGCTCTGGCCACTTTCGCGGCGCGCTGCGCTGGTTTCCCACACGGTGGGGGCGGGCAGGCCGGCGGCCACCGTCAAGCGCGCCAAGAGGCGGCCCACGATGCCGTGACCAATGATGAGCGAGGGTGGTGTGGCCGGCTCTCGCGTACCGCCCAGTGCCACGCTGTGGTATGCAGTGGCGGCCAGGGCCAGCAGGCAGGCCTGGGTGCCCAGGTGGTCGGCCACACGCACCACACTGCCGTGAGGCACCACGAGGTGGGCGCCTGCGCCCCCAAACAAGTTGTGCACGCCTTCAAAGCACTGTGAGCCGGGCACAAACACCGTGTCGCCCACCTTCAGGTCACAGTGTTCGGGCAATTGGTTCACGCCAGTGATGCGGCCTACGGTCTCGTAGCCGGGCACCAGGGGGTAGCCCATGCCGGGGAAGGCGGACATGCTGCCGTCCCAGAGCAAGCGCTCGGTGCCTGTGCTGATGCCGCTGAAGCTGACTTCAACCTCAATGTCACCAGCCCGCGGTGCCTGCATGGTCAGCTTTTCCAACGCCAATTGGCGTGGGTTGCGGAAGACGATGGCGGAAGATTCCATGTGTGTCATCTTAGGCTTACATCAATTTGTGTCAAGTTTACTTGACGCATTTCTTTGATTTTTAGGCTATTTCTAGGGTAAATACTGATTTTTAAACCGGCTTGTGGCCGGTCAACAGGCTGGCGTGCAGAGGCATGGGGTTTGGGATTTGACGCAAACCCATAAAGCCGGCCTCGGCCATGAGGGCGTGCAGTTGGGCCGCTGTGCGCAGCCGCCCCTCGCCCATGGCCAACAAATAGAAGTGAAAGTAAGCGTCGCCCGTGGCGGTGCCTGCGGCCTGGGCCATGGGCTCGGCCAGCAGCAAGGTGCCGCCTGGCGCCAGGGCCTCAAAAATGGCGCGCATCAGAATCCGAACCACTTCGTCGGAGTGGTCGTGCGCGACCCGCAGCAGGGTCACCAGGTCGGCGCCAAGGGGCAGGGCGTTTTCAGTGAAGCTGCCGCCGTGCACCGTGATGCGATGGGCCAAGCCCGCTTGCGCCACCTTTTCCCGGGCCAGGTCAGCCACTGGGGGCAAGTCGAACAGCATGAGTTCCAAGGTCGGCTGCTGGCGGGCCAGCTCGCTGACCCAGCCGCCCTGGCCACCGCCCACGTCGAGCACTTGGCGGTGCTTGGCAAAGGGGTAGCTGGCCAGCAGTTCCTCAATGACAAAGCGCTGCGAGCTGGCCATGAGTGCGCTGTAGCGGGCCACTTGTTCTGGGCTCTGCCGGGCTTGGCGTTGGCTGTTTTCTTGGGCCGCATAAGGCCAGTAGGCGTGCATGCTGGCGTCTTGGGGGGCTTGTAAGAGCGCCAAAGGGTCTTGCATGTCGGCGTAGAGCAAGGCGTTGTGCTCAATCATGGCGCGCAGACCCTCGTGGGCCACCACAGGCGCGCCCAGCGCGCCCAGCCCGTAGAGCCCTCCCGTGCGCTTGTCCAGTAATTTAAGAGAGAGCGCTGCGTCCAGCAGCTTTTGCAGGGACTCGGGGTTGATGCGGGTCAGGCTGGCGAGTTCTTGGGCGCTGCGGGGTTGTTCCAGCACCGCCTCCAGCAAACGCAGTCGCACGCAAGCGAGCAGCACTTGGCTGTGCACAAAGCCGGCCATGAGTTCAAACAATCCCTTGGCACGCCTGGCCGATATCCAACGTCCCACGGGGTTGCGCAGCGCCCAGCGGTACAAAGCCGGGTCCGTCATCCAGCGGTCCATGCGCGCGCGCAGGCCGCCCGAGGGGGGCTGAACCGGTGCTGGGGCGCTGGCCGGAATCAAGCGCTGACCTTTTGGCGCAAGGCCGCTTGATGGCGGTCAATTTGTTCCGAGGCGCTTTGCGGCAGCAAGCGCTCGGATTCAGCATGCACCAGCTGGCGCAGCGCCGCTTGGCTGGGGCAGGCGGGCACCGAGGCAATGGCCGAGGCCATGAGCTGGCGGAAATGCTCCACCGCGCCCACCAGCCCCAAGTCGGCGGCGGTGCTGGGGCGGCCGTGTTGGGCGTCTTGGCCGGTGGGCTTGCCCAGTTGGTCTGCGCCCATCACGTCGCGGATGTCGTCGGCCACTTGGTAGGCCTCGCCCAGGCATTCACCCAGCGCGCGCCAAGGGGCGGGATCTGCCCCCGCAGCCAGGGCGCCCGCACAGGTGGCGGTGACAAACAGCGCGCCTGTCTTGGCCCGCTGGTACTGGCCCAGCTGCACCCGTGGTTCGCACTCCCAGGCCTGGCCTGCCACGATGCCATTGGGCGCGCCCGTGCCCTCGCACAGGGTCATGAGCAGTGCCGCCAGGCGCTGCGGGTGGCTGGCTCCGGCATGCGCCAAGGTCTGGTAAGCCATCACGATGAGCGCATCGCCAGTCAGCAGGGCCAGCGGCTCGCCGTAGAGCTTGTGCACCGTGACTTGGCCGCGCCGGGTGTCGGCGTCGTCAAAGCAGGGCATGTCGTCGTGCACCAATGAGGCGCAATGCATCAACTCAATCGCCACCGCCGCCGCATCGCTCAGGGCGGGCGCATCGTCGGTGCAGGCCCGGGCCACCGCCAGACACAGCTGCGGGCGAATGCGTGCACCGCCTGGGAACACGGCATGGAGCATGGCCGACATCAGACGAGGCGGGGCGCTGGCCGTGCTGGCCCGGCTGAATGGCTGTGCCAGGGCTTGTTCGATACGCGCTGTCATGCTCATGGTGACCCCAGTCCGGTGGATGAATGTCTGCAAAATGGGACAGTCATGAGTGTCAATTTAACATGACAGTTGGATTTGTCAAAGCATAGGGACTGTTTTTTTGCGATTTGCGCGGCCTGGAGTGGATGGATGCGCGGCGATTCCGGCAGGTGGACGGGGGCGGCTCATGCGGTCTGTAGGGGCTTGGAGTAAACACGACCGGGTGATATAAGTGTCATCCTAGGTTGACAGCTTGTTCCAGGAACTTTCCCTTGACCCTGTTTTATTTGTCTTGCCGCGACGACCTGGCCCCAGGTTTGGCCGTCGGAGCTTTGTCGTGAGCGCTGCCTTGGTCCTGCACCAAGTCGCTTGCGTGCGCGGCGGCCGCCCCTTGTTTGGTGGGCTGAGCTTGCAATGGCAGCCCGGGCAGCTGCTGCGCGTCAAGGGCGCCAATGGCGCCGGCAAAACCAGTTTGCTGCGCGTGCTCTGCGGCTTGCTCACGCCCGCGGACGGCCAGGTGCTCTGGCGCGGCCAGCCATTGGCCAGCCAGCGCGAGGCGCTGGGCCAGTCGCTGGTCTACCTGGGCCATGCCGCCGCCTTGAAGGACGAGCTTTCCCCGCTTGAAAACTTGCAACTGGCTTGCCAACTGGCCGGTCGCCGGCTGGCGCCCGGTCCGGCTTTGCAGGCGCTGGCCCACGCTGGGCTGCGCGGTTTTGAGCGCAGGCCGGTGCGCAGCCTGTCGCAAGGCCAGCGCAGGCGCAGCGCTTTGGCCAGGCTGGAGTTGGCCTCTCAGGCGCCGCTGTGGGTGCTGGACGAGCCCTTCAATGCGCTGGACACCGCCGCCGTGGCATGGCTGGAGCAACTGCTGCACACGCATTTGGCGCGCGGCGGCCAGGTGGCGTTGACCAGCCACCAAAGCGATTTGCTGGCTGGCGTTGCCGAACAGGTGGTGAACCTGTGAATGAGCTGAGCAAATTGAGCGCCACCCAGGTGGCCCAGCCGCTGGCGGCGGTGCCGGCCTTGCCCTCCTTGCCCTCCTTGCTGCAGGGCTGGCGCACCGTGTTTGTGCAGGAAATGCGCATTGCCTTCAGACGACCCGGCCACACCCTGGCCGCGCTCATGTTTTTCGTCATGGTGGTCAGCCTCTTTCCCTTGGGCGTGGGGCCAGAGCCTGCGCTTTTGCGCCGCATGGCCGCCGGTGTGGTGTGGGTGGCGGCGCTGCTCGCTTGCATGTTGTCGCTGTCGCGGCTGTTTGCCGACGACTGGCAAGACGGCACGCTGGAGTCGCTGCTGCTCGCGGCTTACCCCTTGCCGCTTTTGGTGCTGGCCAAGCTGGCCGCGCACTGGTGCAGCTCGGTGCTGCTGCTGGTGTTGATCTCGCCCGTGCTGGCCTTGCAGTTCGACCTGTCGGCCTCGGCCACGGGCGTGTTGTTTGTCTCGCTGCTGCTGGGCACGCCCGTGCTCAGCCTGGTGGGCGCCATAGGCGCGGCCTTGACGGTGGGATTGCGCGGGGCGGGCATGCTGATGTCGCTGCTGACCTTGCCGCTCTTAGTGCCGGTGCTGATTTTTGGCGCAGGTGCGGTCGATGCGCACCAGGCCGACTTGGGCGCTGGGGCGCATTTTTCAGTCTTGTGCGCCTTGCTGCTGCTGGCCCTTGTGGCTGCGCCTGCCGTGGTGGCCGCGGCCTTGCGAATTGCGGTGGAGTAGTTTTCAGTGAACAGTATTTTTTACTTCGCCGCGCCTCAGCGCTTTTACCCGCTGGCCGGGCGCCTGATTCCCGGCCTGTGGTTGGCCGCCGCCTTGTTGGGCGTGTTCGGCTTGTACCTGGGCCTGGTGCGTGCGCCAGTGGATGCGCAGCAGGGCCAGGCCTACCGCATCATCTTTGTGCATGTGCCCGCGGCCTGGATGTCCATGCTGATTTACTTGGCCATGGCGGGCTGGGCTGGGGTGGGCCTGGTGTTCAACTCGCGCTTGGCCTCCATGATGGCTTGCGCGCTGGCGCCTACGGGGGCGATCATGACCTTTTTAGCGCTCTGGACGGGTGCGCTCTGGGGCAAGCCCACCTGGGGCACTTGGTGGGTGTGGGACGCGCGCCTGACCTCGGAGCTGGTGCTGCTCTTTTTGTATGTGGGTTTCATGGCTTTGCACGGCGCCATTGAAGACGTGCGCCGCGCCGACCGCGCCGCCGGCTTGCTGGCCTTGGTGGGCGTGGTGAATGTGCCCATCATTTATTTTTCAGTGAAGTGGTGGAACACCTTGCACCAAGGCGCCTCCATCAGCCCGAGCGGGGTTAGCATGGCCACACCCATGTTGGTGGGCATGCTGGTGATGACCCTGGCCTTTTGGGCTTACTGCATCGCGGCGGCGCTCATGCGCGTGCGCTTCATCATCTTGGCCCGTGAACAACACACGGGCTGGGTTCAAAAAACTTTGGAGGCGCCATGAGCTCCTGGACATCCTTGTCTGAATTTGCCGCCATGGGGGGCTACGGCCTGTTTGTGTGGGGCTCGCTGGGCATGTGCGCTGCTTGCATGGCCCTGGAACTGCTCTGGCTGCGTGGCCGGCGACAAGCCTTGCTCAATGAAGCTCAGCTGCAGGCTGGGTTGCATGCTGGGATGGGGGGGCAGTCATGAGCGCGCGTTCCAGACGCCTGTTGTGGCTGCTGCTGGGCTTGAGCGCGCTGGGCGCGGCCACGGCGCTGGTGATGAACGCGTTTCAAAGCAATTTGGTGTTTTTCTTCAGCCCCTCGCAGGTGGCAGCCAAAGAAGCGCCTGTGGGCCGCAGCTTCAGGGTGGGTGGCTTGGTGCAAGAAGGCAGTGTGGTGCGCGAGCCCCAGGGCCTGACCGTGCGCTTTGTGGTCACTGACACGGCCCAAACCGTGCCCGTGAGCTACACCGGCTTGTTGCCCGACCTCTTCAATGAAGGCAAGGGCGTGGTGGCCCAGGGCCGCTTGGGCGCAGACGGCGTGTTCCGCGCCGACCAGGTGCTGGCCAAGCACGACGAAAACTACATGGCGCCCGAGGCCGCCGCCGCCTTGGCCCAGGCCAAGCCGGGCGCGCCTTTGCAGGGCGCCACCACTTTGGTGAACAAGCCATGACCGTCGAATTTGGCCATGTGGCCCTTATCATGGCGCTGGCGCTGGCGCTGGTGCAGGCGATTTTTCCGCTGGCCGGTGCCCACACCGGTCACAGAGGCTGGATGGCGCTGGCCCGGCCGGCAGCCATGGGGCAGTTTGCGTGTGTGCTGCTGGCTTATGTGTGCCTGGTGCATGCGTTTTGGGTGGGCGACTTTTCGGTGCGTTTGGTCGCCGAGCATTCGCACAGCGACTTGCCGCTGGGTTACCGCGTCACCGCGAGCTGGGGCAACCACGAGGGCTCCATCTTGCTGTGGTCGCTCATTTTGGCCGGCTGGACACTGGCCGTGGCCCTGCGCTCACGCGCGCTGGACGACGCCACCCGTGCCCGCGTGCTGGGCGTCATGGGCTTGGTGAGCTGCGGCTTTTTGCTGTTCACGCTGTTCACTTCCAACCCCTTTGAACGCCTGTGGCCCGCGCCTGCCGACGGCCGCGATTTGAACCCGCTGTTGCAAGACCCGGGCATGGCCATTCACCCGCCCATGCTGTACATGGGTTATGTGGGTTTTGTGGTGGCCTTTGCCTTCGCAGTCGCCGCTTTGCTGGCTGGGCGCCTGGACGCGGCCTGGGCCCGCTGGTCCCGGCCCTGGACCACGGCGGCCTGGTGCTTTTTGACCATGGGCATCGCCCTGGGCAGTTTTTGGGCGTACTACGAATTGGGCTGGGGTGGCTGGTGGTTTTGGGACCCCGTGGAAAACGCCTCATTCATGCCCTGGCTGGTGGGCACGGCACTCATGCACTCGCTGGCCGTGACTGAAAAGCGCGGCGCCCTCAAGCTGTGGACGGCGCTGTTGGCCATTTTGGCATTTTCACTCTCGCTGCTAGGCACTTTCATTGTGCGCTCTGGCGTGCTCACTTCAGTGCATGCCTTTGCCACTGACCCCGAGCGAGGCGTGTTCATTTTGATTTTTCTGGCCCTGGTGGTGGGCGGCTCGCTCACCCTGTTTGCCATGCGCGCCTCGCGCGTGGGCCTGGGCGGGCCCATTGAATGGGTCTCGCGCGAGGCCATGCTCTTGGCCAACAACGTGTTGTTGCTGGTGGCCACCGCTGCCGTGCTGCTGGGCACGCTTTACCCGCTCTTGATTGACGCGCTGGGGCTGGGCAAGTTGTCGGTGGGGCCGCCTTATTTCACGGCCGTGTTTGTGCCGCTGATGGCGCCCGCTGCGTTTTTAATGGGCGTGGGCCCGCTCGTGCGCTGGCGCCAAGACCAGGCGCTGGGCGTGGCCTTGCGCCTGCGCTGGGCGCTGGGTGTGAGCCTGGCCAGTGCCTTGGGCGCGGCGGTGGTGCTGCAAGCCTGGTCGCCCATGACGGGCTTGGGCTTGTTTTTGGCCTGCTGGGTGGCGGTCACCGGGGTGGTGAATGTGGCCGAGCGCATGGGCCAGCACCCGGCACCTTCTTGGCTGGCCCGCTTGCGCGCCCAGCCCGGCAGCTACTGGGGCATGACCGTGGCGCACTTGGGCATGGCGGTGTTCATTGCCGGCGTCACGGTGGTGGGCAGTTTCCAAAGCGAGAACGACGTGCGCATGGAGGTGGGCAGCAGTGCCAGCGTGGGTGGTCACGACTTCAAGCTCGAGTCCATGGCACTGGTGCAAGGCCCCAACTACACCTCGGCGCAGGCTGTCCTCAGCGTGAGCCGGAACGGCCAGCCCGTGGCCGTGCTCAGGCCAGAGAGGCGCATTTACAAGGTCAGCCGGATGGCCCTGACCGAGGTGGCCCTGGACCGTGGTTTCACCCGTGATTTGTATGTGGCCCTGGGTGCTCCTGTGAGCAGCACCGCCTGGAGCGTGCGCCTGCATTACAAGCCCTTGGTCAACTGGATCTGGGGCGGCTGCCTCTTGATGGCCCTGGGCGGGGGGCTGGCCCTGGCCGACAAACGCTACCGTGCCCGCCGCTCGGCTACTGCGCCCGTGCTGCGCGGACTTGAGCCCGCATGAAGCGCCCCTGGCTGCCCTTGGCGGTGTTTGTGGTGTTGTTGGGCTTTTTGGGCGTGGGCCTGACGCTCAAGCCCCGCGAACTGCCCTCGGCCCTGATTGACCAGCCCGTGCCCCCTTTCAGGCTGCCGGTGCTGGCAGCGCCCGGACAGTTTGTCGGCCCCGAGGACATGCGCGGCCAGGTGTGGTTGCTCAATGTCTGGGCGTCGTGGTGCGTGGCCTGCCAGGTCGAGCACCCGGTGCTCATGGACTTTGCCCGCGCCCAGCGCACGCCGCTGTTGGGCCTGAACTACAAAGACCGGCCCGACGAGGCGCTGCGCTGGCTGGCCCAGCACGGCAACCCCTACCAGCGCTCCTTGGCCGACCGCGACGGCCGCGTCGGCATCGAACTGGGCGTGTACGGCGTACCTGAAACCTATGTCATAGACCGCGCGGGCCGCATCCGCTACAGGCACACGGGCGCGGTCACTCCCGAGCTGCTGCGCGACACCTTGATTCCCATGATTGGACGGCTCAATGGCTGAGCGTTTTATGGAGCGTTTTTTGTCGGTCTTGCTGCTTTGGGTCTGCGTGCCCGTGCTGGCCCTGGCGCAAACCGCGTTGCCCAACTCCGCCGACCCTGCGCTGGAGGCGCGCGTGATGGTGATTGCAGAAGAGCTGCGCTGCCTGGTTTGCCAAAACGAAACCATTGCCGCCTCGCACGCCGAGCTGGCGGTGGACCTGCGCCAGCAAATTCGCAGCCAGCTGCAGCAAGGCCGCACGGCGCAAGAAATTCTTGACTTCATGTCGCAGCGCTATGGCGACTTTGTGCTTTACCGCCCACCCTGGCAAAGCCGCACGCTCTTGCTGTGGCTGGGGCCGTTTTTGCTGTTGGCCTGGGCTGTCTGGGTGGTGACCAGACGCTTGGGTGCGCGGGGCCGCAGCACGCCAGCGCCTTTGAGCCCGCAAGAGGCCGCGCGTGCAGCGCAGTTGCTGTCTGACAGGGGCCAGCCATGACGGGTTTGCTGCTGGCCTCGGCCTTGTTGGTGGTGGCGGTGTTGGCGCTGCTGCTTTGGCCTTTGCTCAAAGCCCGCTCTGGGCACAGTGAGGAGTCGCCCCATGAGGCTCTCCATGTAGCTCCCCATTTGGAGGTGCTGCGCGAGCAGGCCGCGCAGCTTGAAGCCGAGCGCCGCGCCGGGGTGTTGGATGAAGCCCAACACGCCGCCGCGCAGGCCGAGTTGGCGCGCCGCGTGCTGGAGGAAGAAGCGCAAGTGGCCGCGTCTTCAGCGCGTGCGCCCCTTTCAAATTCAAGCCAAGTGCTGCCCCAAAGCACGCCCCAAGGCCGCCGCACTGCCTGGCTGTTGGCCCTGGCGGTGCCCCTGGTGGTGGCGGGCCTTTACACGCAGCTCGGTCAGCCGCAAGTGCTGCAAGCGCAAGCCAAAGCGGAAGCTGCATCTCCAGGTGCGCCCACTGCCAAAGAAATTGAAGCCATGGTCAACCAAATGGCCGACCGCTTAGATAACGGTCCGCCCGAACAAACCGCCGACCCCACTGCCTGGGCCATGCTGGCCCGCTTCATGGCCGCCTTGCAGCGCTACCCCGAGGCCGACCGTGCTTACCTGCGCGCCATTGCGCTGGCGCCGCGCAATGCCCAACTGCTGGCCGACCGCGCCGACCTGCTGCTCATGGTGCGCGGCCCCCAAGGCCGCATTGAGGCAGACAGCCTGATTGCCCAAGCCCTGCAAATCGACCCCCAACAACTCAAGGCCCTGGCCCTGGCTGGCAGCGCCGCGATGGAGCGCCAAGACTGGCCTGCTGGGGTGGCCTACCTGGAGCGCGCCCAGCGCGTGGCACCGGCGGGCAGCGAGTTTGCGGCCGAGCTGGCGCGCAGCTTGGCAGCCGCGCGAGAAGCTGGTGGTTTGCCTGCACAGGCGGTGGCTCAAAACACCGCTGCAGCGCCCGCAGCGACTGTGCCCAACACAGCGCCCTTAGCAGCTGCGGCTCCTGCGCTCAATCTGGCCCAGTCGGCGCCAGCGCTGACTCCCGCCCAGGCGCAAGCCTATGCTGTGAGCGGCAGCGTCAATCTCTTGCCTGCCTTCAAGTCGGCCGTGCCCGCCGGCAGCACCTTGTTCATTTACGCCCGCGCCGTGCAAGGCCCGCGCATGCCCTTGGCCGTGCTGCGCCTGCCCGTGGGCAGCTGGCCGGTCAGCTTCAAGCTCGACGACGCCCTGGCCATGTCGCCCGAGCTGCGCCTGTCGCAGTTCAAAGAGGTGGTGGTGCAAGCCCGCATCTCACGCAGCGGTGAGGCCTTGCCGCAAACCGGCGATTGGGTGGGCCAGTCCGCGCCCCTCAAGCCGGGCAGCCAGGGCGTGTCGCTGGTGATTGACCGCGTGCAGCCCTGAGTTGCGGGAGCCACAGCACAATTGTCTGCGTGGTTTGGCGTTGAAGGTCATGAGGCGGACAGGCGCGTTTCACTGTGCAGAGGCTTTTCATGGCACTCACGCTTCAGCTGACTCTAGCCCATAGCACCTGAGCAGGGGTTTGAACCACTTGGACTCACAAGGCGCTGGCCCGCATTCGCTCATTCCATCGCTGTGCAATCAGGTGGGCCACGCGCTCGGGCTGCTCTTCGTGTGCCAAATGGCCCAGGCCCTCTAAGCGCAGGCACTGCGCCTGCAAGGCGGCGGGCAGCAGGCCAAGCACGCGTTCGGCCTGGGCGGGGGGAACGGTCAGGTCGCGGGTGCCGACGATCAAATCCAGCGGGGTCTTAAGTTGTCCCAATTCGCTGGCCAGACTGTCCAGGTCCCAGTTGGCCATCATGCCCAAGGCACCAGCCACGTGGTCAGGGTGGCTGACCAGCATGCGGTAAAGCGCGCGGCCCGGCTCGTCGATGACCGAGCCTGTGCTGTCCAGCAGCCGGTCTAGCACCGCAGGCGTTTGGGCGCGGCTGGCAAACAGGCGCGGCACCCAGGGCGTCAGGGCCATGAGCTTGGCCGCGGGTGAAAACAGCTGGCCGGCCAGGCCACCCAGGGGGAGCAGGGCTGCATTGAGGCCCAGCACCAAGCGCGGCTGGACGGCACCGCTCAGGCACATGCGCACTGCAATGGCCGCGCCTGCCGAGTGACCCAGCACCAAGTCGGGTGGGCTTTGCAGCTGCGCCAGCAGATCGGCCAGCGCGCGCGCCATGCCGGGCAGCGACAGCGGCGGCGTGTGCTTGCCCACAGGGCTGGTGAAGGCGTGGCCGGGCAGGTCGATGGCCAGCAGCGCGAAGTGGAGGTTGAGCGCGGGCGCCAGGTCTCGCCAAGAATGGCTGGCCGCGCCCGTGCCGTGGATCAGCAGCGCCAGCGGTGCTTGGGGTGTGGGGCCTGGCCAATGCTGCACATGCCAGCACAGGCCTTGCACGGTGACAAAGCGGCTGCGCTCGCGGTGGGGCCAGCGAATACCGTCGCTGTCCCAGTGCAGGCCGCTCATGTGTTTCTCATGTCTGGGGGATGTGCCGCTCAGCTTGCGCTTTTGGCTGTGGCCAGCCGCACCGCCTGCGACAGGCCCTGGGCGCCTGCGTGCGGCAGCGGGATGTAGCTCGCGCCCATGGTCTGGGCCAGGGTTTGGGCGGTGGCCTGGGGCTGGGCCGAGGTGTCAATCAGCAAGGCCGTGATGCCTGCAAGCTTGAACTGCCGGGCTGCGGCCAGTGCGTCTTCGGTGGCGCGGACGCGGCCGGGACTGCCGTCGCGGGCCAAGTTGGCGCGGCCGTCAGTGAGCACCACCACCACGGGCGACTCGCCTTGGCGGGTGATTTGCAGGGCCAGCTGGTGCGCCGCGTCCAGGCCCGAGGCCAGTGGCGTGCCTCCGCCGGCGGGAAGCCCTGCCAGGCTGCGCTTGGCGCGGGCCAGCGAGCGGGTGGGCGGCAGCAGCACCTCGGCGCCTGCGCCTCGAAAGGCCACCACAGCGGCGCGGTCGCGCCGCACATAGCATTCGGCCAGCAGCAGCTCCACCGCGCCCTTGGCCTCGGCCAGGCGGTGCAGCGCGGCCGAGCCCGAGGCATCCACCACAAAGACGGTGGTGGTGGGCCTGTTTTGGCGGAACTGGCGCACATGAAAGTCTTCACGCTGCACCAAGATGCGTGGCTTGGGACCGATGCTGGCCAGCGCGTCGGCCTGCTGGTGGCGCCAGCGCTGCCAGGGGGCGGCGGCGCGCAAGGTGTCCAGCAGGTGCAGTCGTGCGCCTGAGCGCAGCTCACCCCGGCGCGTGCCCACAGGCCGGCCGCGCTGCAGGCTTTTTTGCAGGGCGCCAGCGCGGCCTTGGGCCGCTGAGGCCCTGCGGTGCATCTGCCCGGCTTTGAGGGCAGCCAAGAGGCCAGGCGGCACGGCCGCCAGGGCCGCTTGCACCAGCATCTCTTCAAGCGCGCCCTGCGGCAGGGCGAGGTCTTCATGGCTGTCTTCGACGGTGTCTTCGGTTAGTTCTGGTTCGGCGCCTGCGTCTGGTGCGTCGTCAGGCGGCGGTGCTTCTTTGTCCGGTGGTGGCTCCTCTGACTCCTTGGGCTCAGGTGAGTCAGGCGCAGGCTGCGGCTCAGCGGGCGCGGGCTCGCTGGCAGGCCAACGGGTGGCCCGGGGCGCGAGCACCAGGCGCACAGCCATGCTGGCGTGGTCTTCGCTCACCTCGTCTTGGCCGTCGAGCGCGGCCAGCGCTCTGGAGCAGCGCAAGGCCATGAGCGGTGCGCGCATGGAGTCCACGCCCAAGGCCAGCGAGGCCGCGCACACCGCCTGCAGCACGCGGTCTGGCAGGCTCACTTGGGGCAAGCGCTGCCGAGCGGCGGCCAGGTCTTGGGCCTGCCAGAGCGCCTCATCTGGGCCGCTTTCAAGCGGCAAATGAAAAGCCAGCCGGTCCAGCAGCGCCGCCGGCAGTTGCTCGTCGTCTTCCATGCCTTCGTCTAGCGCCACCAGGGCGATGTGGGCGGGGTGCAACTGGGTCAGGCCCTCGCGTTCTAGCCGCACCTCGTGGGTGTCCAGGGCCGCGCACAGCTGCGCTGTCATGTGGGCGGGCACGCGCTCGGCCATGCCCAGCACCAGCCAGCCTTGGTGGGCCTGTGCCAGAAGGCCAGGCTGGGCTTGCACGCGGCCATGGTGCAAGCTGGCTGACAAGTCCAGCCCGCCCAGCAGCGCGGCGCTGCTGGCATGCAAAGGCAGTCGTCTGAAGGGGGTGGCCGCGGGCAGCAAGCCGCGCAGCAGGGCCAGCCAGTCGGTGCGCAAGGGGCAGGCGGGTGCGCGCAGAGCCACGCCGCCCAGGCCGGCGCCGTCGAGCGCGAGCAAGGCGGCCACCAAGCTGGCCTCGGCGCTCAGCGGGTCTCTTGGCTCCGCGTACAGCGCGGAGCTGGGAGAAGGTGTTAGTGAAGGGGCGTTCACGGGGCTGACATCCTGGCTGAAGCGCAAGCAGGCGCCGCCATCGCACAGGCACGCATGGGCCCGCTCATGCGCCCATCAGTTCGGCCACGGCGCGCTCCACGCGCACGCCCGAGCCCGCGTCGTCCAGCGGGTTGCGCCGCAGGCGGTGGCGCAGGGCGGGGCCGGCCACCTGGCGGATGTGGGCGTCGGTGACGGCGGGCTCTCCCGCCAGGGCTGCACAAGCGCGGGCGGCCTTGATCAAAGTCAGGTCCCCGCGCAGGCCGTCGGTGCCCAGGGCCATGCAAAGCTGCGCGGCGCGCTCGCGGGCGGCCTCTGGAATGGCGGTGTGGGCCAGGCGCTTGCGGGCGGCCACGATGCGCTTGCGGGTTTTGTCGGCCTCGGCCTTCCACTGCTCGGCAAAGCCGGCCGGGTCTTGCTCGTAGGCGTCGCGGCGGCGCACCACCTCCACGCGTTCGGTCAGGGTCTCTGGCGTTTTGACCTCCACCGACAGGCCAAAGCGGTCCAGCAGCTGCGGCCTGAGCTCGCCCTCTTCAGGGTTGCCGCTGCCCACCAGCACAAAGCGGGCCGGGTGGCGCACGCTCAAGCCCTCGCGCTCAACCACGTTTTCGCCCGAGGCGGCCACGTCAATGAGCAGGTCCACCAGGTGGTCTTCCAGCAGGTTGACCTCGTCGATGTACAAAAAACCCCGGTGCGCCCGCGCCAGCAGGCCGGGCTCAAACGCCTTGACGCCTTGCGACAGGGCTTTTTCAAGGTCCAGCGCGCCGACCACGCGGTCTTCGGTGGCACCCAGCGGCAAGTCGACGACGGGCACGGGAATCAAGTGGGTTTTGGGCGGCGGGCCAGAGGCGCGGCGCGCTGTGCAATCCTCGCAGCAGGCGCTGGTGGCGGCAGGGTCGCAGCCGTAGCGGCAACCGACGACTGCCTTCATGGGCGGCAGCAGGGCGGCGAGCCCGCGCACAGCGGTGCTTTTGCCGGTGCCGCGGTCACCCACTACGAGCACGCCCCCCACGCTGGGGTCAATGGCGGCGATCAGGATCGCCAGTTTCATATCGTCTTGACCGACGATGGCGGAGAAAGGGAAAGGTATAGCCATGGCATAGCAAGTATTGCACAGCATGAGCGTAGCCCAGCCGAGCACCGCGCACGCCCAAAGACCTGCCCCAGGCCCTTGTCTTGACCTTGCAGCCTAGCGGGGTTTTGGTGTAAACCCTGATGCTGCCCAAGCTGGCTTATTAGCCTCATAAGCTAGCATTCGTCTGCATATTTTTGCAGTGGCGATCCTTCGCCTGCAGCCCCCAAGAAAGGCCTTCTCATGAGCTCCGTCTCACTCACTGTCAACGGCAAAGCCACCACCACCAGCGTGGACCCGACCACGCCCCTGGTGTGGTTGCTGCGTGAACATCTTCAGTTGACCGGCACCAAATTCGGTTGCGGCATTGCCCAGTGCGGTGCGTGCACCGTGCACGTCAACGGCCAGGCCACTCGCTCGTGCGTCACGCCTGTTTCGGCCGTGGCCGGCAAGTCCGTCACCACCATTGAGGGCCTTTCGCCCGATGGCAGCCACAAGCTGCAAAAAGCCTGGGTCGCCGAGGCCGTGCCTCAGTGCGGCTACTGCCAGTCAGGCCAAATCATGCAGGCCGCCACCTTGCTGGCCAAAAACAAAAAACCCACCCGCGAGCAGATCGTGCAGCACATGAACGGCAACATCTGCCGCTGCGGCACTTACCAGCGCATCGTCAAGGCCGTGCAACGCGCCTCCAAGGAGGCATGAAGCCATGAGCATTTCTCAAACCTCTTCCCTGCTGTCTGGCGATGTGTCTCGCCGTGACTTTTTGGCGGCTTCCGGCGGCCTGAGCTTTGCCGTGGTCCTGGGCGCAGGCCTGAGCGCCGCTGACTCGGCCCTGGCCCAAGCCACTGAAGCCGGCCTCAAGGCTAATGTGTGGGTCACCATTGGCACCGACGACTCTGTGGTGGTGATGATCCCCACGGGCGAAATGGGCCAGGGCACCACCACCGCGCTGCCCCTGATCTTGGCCGAAGAGCTCGATGCCGACTGGTCCAAGGTGCGCATTGAGCTGGCCCCGCCCAACCCCCGTGTGTATGGCAACCCGCACCCGCTGCTCAACGGCGGCCAGGCTTCTTTGGCCAGCATTGCCATTCCTGGCTACTTCACGCCTTTGCGCATGGCCGGTGCCCAGGCGCGCCGCGTGCTCATGGACGCGGCCGCCGCCAAGTGGGGCGTGCCCGCGGCCGAACTCAGCACCGACACCGGCCGCGTGATCCACGCCGCCAGCGGTCAGCGCTTGAGCTACGGCGAAATTGCCAAGTTCGCCACCTTGCCTGCCGAGTTGCCCAAGATCACAGTGGCCGAGCTCAAAAAGCCCGAGCAGTACAAGCTCATTGGCCGCGCCGAGATCGCCCGCACCGACCTGCTGTCCAAGGTCACGGGCCAGGCCAAGTACGGCATTGACATGATGGTGCCTGACATGGTGTATGCCACCGTGCTCGAGTCGCCGGTGGAAGGCTGCCGCCCAGACTTTGTGAACACCGCCGAAGCCATGGCCGTGCCCGGCGTGATTCAGGTCATCCCCATGCCTTTTGGCGTGGCGGTGTTGGCCAACACGGTGGAAGCCACGCGCGCTGCGCGCAACGTGCTCAAGCCCAAGGTCACCTGGACCATCGTGGGCGTGGTGGGTGCCACCCACGACTCCGACAAGGCCAAAGAAGAGTACGCCCGCAACGGCCGTGCCGCCGACGCCAAGCCCATGACCGCCTATAAAAAAGGCGAGGCGGCCGACGCCCTGGCCTCTGCGGCCAAGGTCATCGAGGCCAGCTACTGGACCGAGTACACCGCCCACGCCCAGCTCGAGCCCATGAACTGCGTGGCCCGCGTGGCCGCCGACAGCCAGTCGGCCGAGGTCTGGGTGGGCACGCAGGCGCCCGTGCTGGTGACGCTGGCCGCTGCTGGCGTGCTCAAGACCACGCCAGACAAGATCCGCGTCAATCAAATGCTGATGGGTGGCGGCTTTGGCCGGCGCATCACGCCCGACATCGTGGGTCAGGCGGTGGCCATTGCCAACGTCAGCAAAAAAACCGTCAAGCTCATCCTCACCCGTGAGGACGACATGGCCGCGTCCCGCCCGCGCCCCATGACGCACCAGATCCTCAAAGCCGGTCTGGACGCCCAAGGCAAGCTGGTCGGCTGGCGCCACCGCATCGTGGCCGAAAACGTGGACGCCGTGGCCGCGCCACCGCGCTTTGCCGCCACCGGTGGCAAGGACTACATCGGCTGGCAAGGCTCGGACCTGCCGCACTACGACATTCCCAACTGGATGTCTGAAGGCGTGCGCGAAATTCGCGGCATGCGCGTGCACGCTTTCCGCGGCATAGGTGCAGGCCACAACAAGTTCGCCATTGAGTGCTTCTTGGACGAAGTGGCCCAGGCCCGCCAAATGGACCCACTGGCCATGCGCTTGGAGCTCACCCAAAACGACGCCCGCGCCAAGGCCGTGCTCGAGGCCGTGGCCGTCATGTCGGACTGGAAGAAAAAGCGCCGTGGCCGCGCCCTGGGGCTGGCCTTTGCCGACTACCACGGCACCGTGGCGGCCGGTGTGGCCGAGGTCTCGCTCAACCGCAAGACCGGCCAAATCAAGGTGCACAACTACTGGACTGCCGCCGACCCTGGCCTGGTGATCCAGCCCGAGAGCGTGCTTGGCCAGCTTGAAGGCGCGGCCGTGTGGGGCTTGTCCGTGGCCTTGCTCGAAGAGCTCACCATCAAGGGCGGCGCGGTGCAGCAGAGCAATTTCAACGACTACCCGGTGCTGCGCATGTCCGACATGCCCGAGATCCACACCCAAATCGTCAACTCGGGCGCCGCGCCCACCGGCATGGGCGAGATTGGCGTGGGCCCGGTTGCCCCTGCCATTGCCAATGCCTTGGCCCAGCTCACGGGCAAGCGCATCCGCGAGTTGCCCATGTCGCCAGCTCGGGTGAAAAAAGCCCTGGCCTGAGCTGGAGCGGGGCACGGCGCCCCGTTGTTCAGGCTTGGAAAAGCCCCGACAGCTTCGGCCATCGGGGCTTTTTTGCGGGCACTGGGTCAAGTCAGCCTGGAGTTTCTTGGCAGTCGAGCAGACAGCCATTCATGCACGTCGGCCCGCACATAACGGCCTTCAAGCAGGAAGTCTTCCCACCGGCTGGGAACGTAAGGCAGGTAGATTAGCGGCATGCCCGCTTCGTCCGGCGTGCGCGCACCTTTTCGCAGATTGCAGGGGCCGCAGGCCGTCACCAGGTTCATCCAGCTCCAGGGGCCGCCCCGACTTTCTGGAATGATGTGCTCACACTGCAGCAAATCCCCGGCCAGCACCTGGCCGCAGTAAGCGCAAGTGTGGCGGTCTCGCCTCAGCAGTTTGGATTTGCTAAAGCTCGGGATCACGTCAAACAAGTTGATCCGGCTTGCGCCCTTGAGGGCAATGATGGGGGCAACCTCAATGCGGGACTGAATGCCTGTGCGTGCGTTCATGCCGCCACGCAGCGTGGCCAGCGGGCCCGAGCCTTCCTCCCACATGACATCGCTGCACGCATAGTGAATGGCCGCCCGTTCAAGCGAAATCCACGCTTGTGGCGAGCCCTGGATGTCGAGCTGAAGAACGTGGGCGTGTGGGCGCATGAGGACCTCCTTTCTTGGTTGGGCGCCTGGTGGTGCTGATAGGTCCGTTCAAAGCGGGTTTGAGCCTCTTTAATCGGGTGTGGAAGGTGACTGGTAGCCCCTGAAGCAATTTAGCCTGACGCTCCACGTCTTGCTATGAGACCTTGCTGAGAAAGGGGCTGGATGGTTGGTGCGCGCACAAGGGTTCGAGCCTTGGACCCCCTGGGTAAAAGCCAGGTGCTCTACCAACTGAGCTATGCGCGCTGGTGTGGGGTGGCGCATGCCAAGCCGCTTTACCACTCCCCGACTTCGCGCACCCGTGCATCGAGTTCAAGCCGGTCAAGCTGCTCGCGGCGGCGCAGCGCTGCAGTCTTGTGCCTGCGAGTGGCCAGCACTTGCCCGGCGCGCGCCAGTGCGCGCACAACCGGATTGCGCGGCCGTGAGGCCGCCAGGCGTATTTGGATGCGCTGTCTTGCCATGATGGCCTCCTTGTTGGTTTGTAAAAGGGAAATGGCGCCCCGAGACCGATTCGAACGGCCGACCTACCGTGTAGAAGACGGCTGCTCTGTCCACTGAGCTATCGGGGCTGGATGCGCCGGCGGTGCCGCTGCTGTGTGGTGTGCCGACGCAAGGAAATTGGTGCGCCCGGCCAAACTCGAACTGTTCCTGGGCCGCTGAATGAGTGGTGGATTGCCCAGGGATCGAACCTGGCATGTCTTTGTAGACGGCGGGGTTACAGCCCGCTGCCGCACCATTGCGGCGTGCAATCCTTGAAACTGGAGAGGCCCGCGAGAGTCGAACTCGCCTGACCGGGTTTGCAGCCCGGCGCCTGGCCGCTTGGCTAGGACCTCATGACCGAGTGGCGGAGCGTGTGCGATTCGAACGCTCGTGCCGGGGTTCGCCCGACCTCACCGCTTTCAAGGCGGGGGCAATAGACCTCTCTGCCAACGCTCCTTTGAATGGTCCAGCCCCGAGGTTTCGAGCCTCGCCCTCCTGCTCTTCAGGCAGGCGCTTCCACCAGGTCAGCTTGGGCTGGTTGACTTTGGCGCCTCCAGCAGGACTCGAACCCGCGGCCTCCGCCGTGACATGGCGGCGAGCACTCCAACTGCTCCATGAAGGCATCTCATATGGCTCCCCGGGCCCGGCTCGAACGGACGACCCTCGCATTAACAGTGCGGCGCTCTACCGACTGAGCTACCAGGGAATGGATGATGGTGCGCGCACGAGGAGTCGAACCCCGGGCCTGCGATTTCGAAGACCGCCGCTCTATCCGGCTGAGCTATACGCGCATAAATTGATACTGGTGGAGCCAGCCGGGATCGAACCGGCAACCTCCTGCTTGCAAGGCAGGCGCTCTCCCAATTGAGCTATGGCCCCGAAAGGTGGAATGGCTGGCGGAGCGTGCTGGATTCGAACCAGCGGGCCGCTTCAAGCAGCCACGGCTTAGCAAGCCGCTGCCTTGGACCTCTCGGCCAACGCTCCTGGAAGAGGTGGTGGCTGCGGCGGGGGTCGAACCCGCGTGTAGCCGGCTTATGAGGCCGGGGCCTTACCGCTTGGCGACGCAGCCTGGATGGGTCCCGGTGACGAGTTCCGGGGCCGCCCAATTTTTGCGGCCGGTTTACGCAGGGTTCGCTTGACGCGGTTACCTGCTTGGGTTGGTAGCGGGAGAGGGAATCGAACCCCCGTCGCACAGGCTTATGAGACCTGGCGGCCTACCAGCAGGCTTCCCGCGGTAGATCTGGCGTTCCGTGCGGGAGTCGAACCCGCCTGGTCAGCTTGAAAGGCTGGTGACCTCACCCGAAGTCCAACGGAACATGAAACTGGTGCCCCTGGCCACGCATCGAACGGACGACCTCCGGACTACAAAACCGGTGCTCTACCAACTGAGCTACAGGGGCTGGAAAAAATAAAGCGCTCTGGGGTGACCGGTGGGGCTCGAACCCACGCCCACGAGGATCACAACCTCGGACTCTGCCAATTGAGCTACGGCCACACCACAGCGCTCTGGTGCAAGGCGAATGGTCGGTGCAGCAGGATTCGAACCTGCGACCCTCTGCTCCCAAAGCAGATGCGCTACCGGGCTGCGCTATGCACCGAAACTGGTATCCGGGGCTGGGTTTGAACCAGCGACCCTCGCCTTATCAAGACGACGCTCTGCCACTGAGCTACCCGGATGAAGATCTGGCGCACCGGGAGGGAATCGAACCCCCAACCTGCGGTTTTGGAGACCGCCGCTCTGCCAGTTGAGCTACCGATGCATTTGTTATGAAGAATTCGTTGGCGGGCGCGGCTGGATTCGAACCAGCGCAGCGTGAGTCAAAGTCACGAATCTGAGGCCACTCGATTACGCGCCATCATCTTTGGTGCCCCAGGGGGGAGTTGAACCCCCAGAATCCTGTTTCTAAGACAGGCATGTATGCCAGTTCCATCACCGGGGCTTTCCATTGCGGTTGTGTCCTCGCGCGGCAGCACCTCATGGCCCATGAGCCGTGACATGCTGGAGATATCGCCGCACTCGGGTGATTGCTCCCCGAGCACGTCGCATTCCCACCTTCTTCGAGGCGCGCGCAGGAATGCGTGCGAAGGCACACCCGCAATGGAGCGAACAGCGGGGATCGAACCCGCGACATCGAACTTGGAAGGATCGCGCTCTACCAGCTGAGCTATGTCCGCATCACTCCCACGGCGGGGGTTTCCCGCCGTGGGTTTTCTAAATGGGCATCGCCAGCCGTCCAGAATCGGTGGCCTGCCCATGGCAAATTTTTAAAGAACTGCGCCTGTCGGTCGATGCCGGCGAGGCGACCAGGTCAAGCCTGGTGGTCGTGCTGCTGGCGGGCCAGCAACTGAAAAACAAAAGGCCCGGAACCTTGCGGTGTCCGGGCCTTATCCTGAGTGATCAGGTGTGAGGTGCTACTTAGCTCCCTCGGCCCGGCGGTCGATCCTCATAGCCAATCCGTGATGGCATGGGTGTGATGAGCGCGCCAAAGAGTTGCCCATTGGGCTGACTCTGGGTGGATCTATGCCACAGTCCTATACACACGGACAGCGAACGCCCAAAGACCGCTTTGCACAAGCGTGCGGCCTTGGCGATAGAGGTGAAAGAAGCTGTCATGGTGGGCGAGTGTGTGTGAAGTGAGGCGTTTTTATCTAGAACGTGCTTATTGTCATTCGCGTTGACAACTCTTGTCAACAGGCATGACAAAATAATGTTCATATGACGCCATCAGACCACAGACACCGTTCGCCATCGAAGACCTTGATCAGGCGCTCGAATCTGCTGCTTCAGCTCCGTCGCTTCAAGCAAGAACACCTTGTCGCAGGAGAGGACTTGCAAGCCGTGGAGAGGTCATTCGCTGCACTTTTGCAGATCCATCCTTCGCTTCTTTCTCACATCAAGGGTGCACGCCCCATCTCGGACAAGCTGGCCGAGCAGATCGAAAAAGCCATCGAATTGCCAAGGGGCTGGCTTGACGAGCCGCGTGAAATAGAGGCCACCACGTCCCCTGGAGAAGACGCATTCTTGGAAATTGCGCGGCAGGCTTGGCGAAGCGCCAACGCCAGGGGCAAACGCGAGCTTCGCACGTTTGTTATGCAGCACAAGCTGAACTCTTACAGCTGATTGGTCGCTCATGCCAGGCTCAGCTGGTCACTGGCAGGCAAGACTGGGTGCCGTCTGGTCGAATTAAGTTTCAGCAACTGCCTTTGGCGTCGCAATCCTCTTGAATGCCATTCAAATGTCAATGGCACGGGGGCATGCATGTGAGGATATGAGACGCTCATCCAACAGGCCGAATTGATGGCGATGTCGACGGAGTCGGTGGTGATGCCCGTTGCCCGCAGCAATTCGCTTGCAGGCTTGTCTCCTACAAAGACAAGATGGCTGTCCCCTGCAGGAGCCGGCCTGTCGGCGATTTGTGGCGTGAGGTGATGCCTGTTGACAGGCACGAATCGCTTGCAGGCAAGCTCCTACAAAGGCAAAACCGCTCACTCCACCTGCCACCACGCAGGCAGCAGCGCCCGCACCTCGGGCCTTGCAAAGCGGCCATCCATTAGAAAGACTGTGCCTTGGTCTTCCGGCCGGCGAATGACGCGGCCCGCAGCTTGCACCACTTTGCGCAAGCCAGGGTAGAGGTAGGCGTAGTCCTGGCCGCGGCGGCGGCCAAAGAGGGCTTGCATGCGGCGGCTCATTTCTTCGTTCACCGCGTTGAGTTGGGGCAGGCCCAAAGTGGCAATGAAAGCGCCTATGAGTTGGCTGCCCGGCAGGTCTATGCCTTCGGCAAAGGAGCCGCCCAACACCGCAAAGGCAATGCCCTCATCCCCGGTGCGAAAGCGCTCTAAAAACGCGTGTTGCCCGGCCTCGTCCATGCGCGGGGTTTGCCGCCATTGCGGCAACTGTGGGTGGGCAAGAGCCAAGGCGTCGGCGGCTTGCTCAAGGTAGTCAAAGCTGGAAAAAAATGCCAGGTATTTGCCGGGCTGCACCGCCCATTGCGCGGCCAGCACCTGGGTGATAGCGGGCAGCGAGGCCTGGCGGTCTGGCCAGCGGGTGGAGATGCGCTGCATCACCTTGACTTGCAGCTGCTCGGCGGCAAAAGGCGCGGCCACGCCCATGACCACGGTGCGTGCGGGCAGGCCCAGCAGGTCGAGGTAGTAGTCGGCTGGCTGCAAGGTGGCCGAGAACATGGTGCAAGAGGCGGCAGCGTCTAGGCGGTGTTTTAAAAAGGGTGCGGGCACCACACAGCGTATGCACAGCCGCGCCCGGGGTCTGTGCGTGGTGCGCTCGCTGAGCGTGATGTCAAACAAGCTGTGCTCGCCCAGGGTGTGCACGCGCTCGTTGAAGGCCAGCAGGTCAAAGAAAAAGCGCTGCAGCTCGGGCTTGAGCTCGCTGGGGTGTTCGGTTTGCCAAGCCGCAATGGCGCTGGCCGCTTGTTGGAGGGCCAGCACCATGGGCTGGGGCACGCTGTCCAGCACGCTGTAGGCGGGGCGGCCTTGCACCAGCTCGCTCCAGCGGCGCCGCAGCCGGTCAAAGTCTTTTTTCAGGGGCTTGGGTGCGGCGCGCCTGGCCAGGACCAGGGCCAGCTCGTCGAGCTCGGCGCTGTACATTTTCCGCGCCCGCTCCACCAGGTTGTGGGCCTCGTCCACCAGCACGGCCACACGCCACTCTTGGGCGCGTGTCATGGCGTAGAGCAGGGCGTGGCTGTCAAAGTAGTAGTTGTAGTCGCCCACCACCACGTCAGCCCAGCGCAGCAGGTCTTGCGCCAGGTAGTAGGGGCACACAGCGTGGTCCAGCGCCAGGCGGCGCAGGGCGGGCTTGTCCATGGAGGGCAGGGCCACCGCAGCTTGGCGGGCGGCAGGCAGCTTGTCGTAAAAGCCCAACGCCAGCGGACACGACTCGCCATGGCAGGCTTTGTCCGGGTGCTCGCAGGCCTTGTCGCGGGCCACCAGTTCCAGCACGCGCAGCGGCAGGCTGCGTGGGGCAGGTGCGGCGTCTGCCAGGCGTTCCAAGGCGTGCAATGCGAGGGCGCGGCCCGAGCTTTTGGCAGTGAGGAAATACAGCTTGTCGAGCGCCGGCTTGGCCTCGGCGGCCATGGCTTTGAGGGCCGGGAACACCGTGCCCACGGTTTTGCCAATGCCGGTGGGCGCCTCCACCAGCAAGGGCTGGCCGCTGGTGGCCGAGCGCCACACGGCCTCGGCCAACTCGCGCTGGCCGGGCCTAAAGTCCGGGTGGGGAAAGCTCAGCGAGGCCAAGGCGGCTTGCCGGGCCAAGCGGTGAGCCGCCTCCTGCTGAGCCCAGGCCATGAAGGCGGCGCACTGCTGCTCAAAAAACGCCAGCAGCGCCTGGGCAGTGTGGGTTTCAAGCAGCACGGTTTCTTGCTGCTCGTCGAGGTTGAAGTACACCAGCGCCAGCTTGAGCTGGTCCAGGCCCTCTTGCGCGCACATCAGGTGGCCATAGACCTTGAGCTGGGCCCAGTGGAGCTGGCGCTGGGCCTCGGTGATGCCGTGCACATCGCCCCTGAAGGTTTTGATTTCTTCGAGCTGCTTAAGGTGAGGGGCAAAGCCGTCGGCCCGCCCGCGCACCACCAGGCCGTGGTGGCTGCCGCTGAGCGAGATTTCGGTGCGGTAGCCTGGCGGGCGGCGGGCGGCCACCAGCTGGTGGCCGGCCACACCTTCTTGCGCGCTGGGACTGGGGGAAAAGCGCAGGTCGAGGTCGCCACGCCTGGCCGTGAATTCGCACAGCGTGCGCACGGCCACGGTGTAGGGCAGATCGTGGGCGGTGGTCATGGGCGCCCGCATGGTAGTGCATGGCTGACTTGGGGCTGCGCGCATGGCTGTCGCATGGCCTCTTGGGCCGCCGGGGGGCCTGGAGACGTGCAGCCATTACCATCAGGTCAGTTACTCCATTGAACTGCCCATGAAAAACAACCCTGAGCGTCCAGCCACCCTGGAAGACAAGTCTTTTTTGCTGTTGTTGACGCTGGTCACCCTGGCCTTTGGCTGGGTCTTGCTGCCTTTTTATGGCGCGCTGTTTTGGGCGGCGGTGCTGGCCATCATCTTTGCGCCTCTCCATGCTCGGCTGATGCAGCGCTTGCCGCAAAAGCGCAATTTGGCAGCGGTCATCAGCCTGACGCTCATTGTGCTGCTGGTGGTCTTGCCCTTGATTTTGGTCTCGGCCATGCTGGTGCAAGAGGCCAGCGTGGTGTATGCGCGCATGCAGTCGGGCGAGATCAGCTTTTCACGGTACTTTCAGCAAATGTACGAGGCGCTGCCTGCGTGGTTGTCGGGTCTGCTCAATCGCTTTGGCCTGGGCAGTTTGAGTCTGCTGCAAGACCGCGTGACCACGGGGCTGACCAAGGGCTCGCAGTTTTTTGCCACCCAGGCCCTGAACATTGGCCAGGATACTTTTAACTTGGTGATGGCCTTTTTCACCATGCTCTACATTTTGTTTTTCTTTTTGCGCGATGGCCACCAACTGGTGCGCCGTCTGCGCGAGGCCATTCCCTTGGAGCTCGATGTCAAGCGCAGCTTGGCCACCAAGTTCGCCACCGTGATTCGAGCCACCGTCAAGGGCAACATCGTGGTGGCCATGGTGCAGGGCGCTTTGGGCGGCTTTATTTTTTGGGCGTTGGACTTGCAGGCGCCTGTGCTGTGGGGCGTGCTGATGGCCTTTTTGTCGCTCTTGCCCGCGGTGGGCGCGGCGGTGGTGTGGTTGCCCGTGGCCGTTTATTTGTTGCTCACCGGTAGCGTGGTGCAAGGCGGTGTGCTGATTGCCTTTGGCGTCTTGGTCATTGGGCTGGTGGACAACGTGCTGCGCCCTATTTTGGTTGGCAAAGACACCAAAATGCCCGACTACGTGGTGCTGCTGTCCACCCTGGGCGGCATTTCTCTTTTTGGGCTCAACGGCTTTGTCATCGGCCCGGTGATTGCGGCCATGTTCATGGCGGCCTGGGATTTGTTGGTGAGCGCTCGTCGGGACACACCACCTTTGTAGGAGCCGGCCGCCCAGGCTTGGGGCTGGGCCATGGCCACCCCATGCCAGGAATCGCCCAGAAGGCTTGGACCCTGATGGGGAGCGCTGTGTTTTGCCTTTTGTAGGAGCCGGCCTGCCGGCGAATGTTGGTAAGAGGTGATGCCCGTTGGTCGGCACGAATCGCCTGCAGGCAGGCTCATAGCGGAGAAGTTCAGGCTCAGGACAGGGTGTCCAGCTCTTGCTCGGAGGGTGCCAAATAGTCGACCGCACCAAAGTGCAACAACACCCGCGCGTCGCCAGGCGCCAAGTCAAACTCTCGCTCGTACCAGCACACCGGGTGAAAGCCCGTGTTGCCCAGTCCACTGGCTTGGCTCTCGGGCGGGAAAGGCACTAAGATTTGGTGCTGCCAAGGAATGGGCTCGGTGGGGTGGATGAAGTTGCGGCAGTCGTTGAAGGTGAATTTCCAAGGGCCGTTGAGCGATTGCCATTGCTCGCGCACCAACTGCGGGCGCGGGTAAGCGGTGTTATCCGTCCGGCCCATTTTGTATGCGGGCACCCCGCCCGCTGTCCACTCTTACGCCTGCTTGCACGGGCATGCACCTGCTTGCATGCGTTTGCTATCTTGGGCGATCAATGCACTCAGCCTGCCTGGCGAGGCTGAAACACCCGAATGCGAGGCGCAATTTTTTCGCTCAGCGTGCGCGAGGCCATGCGCATGTCGAACTCGGTTTGCAGGTTAAGCCAAAAACGAGGCTCCATGCTGAAAAACAAGCCCAAGCGCAAGGCGGTGTCGGCGGTCACCGGCCTATGGCCATTGACCAGCTCGCTGATGCGGCTGGGCGAGACATCAATGTCAGCGGCCAACTGGCGGGCCGTTATACCCATGGGTTTCATGAAGTCTTCCAGCAAAATTTCGCCAGGATGGATTTCGTCAAGCAGGTCGGTCATCTTCAATTCCTCAGTGGTAGTCCACTATTTCAACTTGGTAGGCCCCGTCGTCATGCCAGACAAAACAGATCCGCCACTGCGCGTTGATGCGGATGCTGTGCTGGCCTTTTCGGTCGTCCTTCAGGGCTTCAAGGAGGTTGCCGGGTGGAATCTTTAAGTCGCTCAGCGCTGTGACAGCGTGCAGCTGCAGCAGCTTTCTCCGTGCCACGCGTTCCAGATTTTTGAATCTGGGCACAGCGTGACTGCGAAACAGTGCCTCGGTGTCTGCACAGATGAAAGAACGAATCATGGCTCATTTTATTCCGTATAACGAGATCTGAACAACAAAATAAATCGGAAAAAACCTCAGCGGCTCATTGATGAGCACAAATGTTTGCGCGCCCGCTGGCGCGTCAAGGCTCTGCGCTGCTGAGCATGCTGCGCCAAAAAGGCCTGCAGCTGCCGGTTGTTCATCTTGTCGGCTCGGCCCGTTGGGGTGTGGTTCAAGAAGAACTTGTTGCAAGTGATGGATGAAATGAAAGCCCGTCAAACCCGCTGAACTGCTTTCAAGGCCGTCGCCACCTCTGCTGCGGCCGTGGGCCTGAGCAAGCGTCCCACCTCTTGCCCGTTTTGCAACAACACCAGCGTGGGCCAAAGCTTGACGCGAAAGCTGCGGCCCAGTGCGCGGCCTGGGCCGTCTTCCACCTTGAGGTGTTGCCATTCCGGCTGCTGTGTCAGCGCCTGGGCCACCGGTGCTTGAGCGGCGCGGCAGTGGCCACACCAGTCGGTGCCAAACTCCAACACCTTGAGGCCGCGCCAAGCGTCCACGTCGGCGCGCAGGGGGGCTTCGGTGGGGCTGAGGTAGGGTGTCAATGGGTTCATGGCTGGAGCTCCGGTTTTAGGGGGTCACGTCAGGGATGCTGAAATAAGGCAATGCGGTGCCCCGCAAGCACTGCAGGCGGCATTGTGCAATCCAAGCGGGCGCGGTGGCGTGCTGGTGCTGCCCGCCGTTCATCTGCTGACTTCAAAGCCATTCAGGCTTGCGCCTTGAAGGTCATTTTGAATCGGGCGACAACTTGTCTTTGCCACAATGAGCCCAAGCTGTTGCACATCGCTCGGCACTGGGCCAGGTCAATCCATTAACAGGTGAAGTGAGGACGCAAGCATGAATGAGACAAGCATGTGGTGGTTGCTGACCGGGGCCTTGGTGGCGCTGGAGCTGGTCACAGGCACTTTTTACCTGCTGATGCTCGGCTTGGGTGCGGCCGCTGCCGCGCTTGCGGCCATGGCCGGCCTGAGTCTGCTTGCGCAGCTGGTGGTGGCTGCGGTGGTGGGTGGTTTGGGGGCTGTGCTTTTGGGGCAATGGCGCAAGCGCCAAGCAGTCACGCCCGAAGAGGCGCAGGATCAGCAACTGGACTTGGGCGCCACCGTGGTGGTGGACGCTTGGGACGTGCAAGGCACGGCCCAGGTCAAGCACCGGGGCGCCATGTGGACGGCTGTGTTGGCCCCGGGTCAATCCGCCACGTTGGGCGCTCACCGCATTCAAGCCATGGTGGGCAACCGGTTGGTAGTCGAAAAAATCTGATTTTTGTAGTGACGTTTTAACAGGGAGAAGTTCATGGAAATTGCCGCCGTTCTCGTGGTCATTGCGATTTTGTTCATCGTCAAGACCGTCAAAGTGGTGCCCCAGCAAGAGGCCTGGGTGGTGGAGCGCTTGGGTAAATTCCACGCCAGTTTGGCCCCTGGTTTGAACTTTGTGGTGCCGTTTGTGGACAAGGTCATTCAAAAGCACAGTCTTAAAGAAATCCCGCTGGACGTGCCCAGCCAGATTTGCATCACGCGTGACAACACTCAGCTGCAGGTGGACGGCATCTTGTACTTTCAGGTCACCGACCCCAAGCTCGCCAGCTATGGCTCATCCAACTACATCGTGGCCGTGACCCAGTTGGCGCAAACGAGCTTGCGCAGCGTGATTGGCAAGCTCGAGCTGGACAAAACCTTTGAAGAGCGCAACATCATCAACGCGCAGGTGGTGGCGGCCATTGATGAGGCCGCTTTGAACTGGGGTGTGAAGGTGCTGCGCTATGAAATCAAAGACCTCACCCCGCCCAAAGAAATTTTGCTGGCCATGCAGTCGCAAATCACGGCCGAGCGTGAAAAGCGCGCGCTGATTGCCGCCTCCGAAGGCCGGCGCCAAGAGCAAATCAACATTGCCACCGGCGAGCGCGAAGCCTTCATTGCTCGCTCTGAAGGTGAAAAGCAAGCGGCCATCAACAAAGCCCAAGGCGACGCCGCCGCCATCACCGAAATGGCCAACGCCACGGCCTTGGCCATTGAACGAATCGCGGCGGCCATTCGCCAGCCTGGTGGCGAGCAGGCGGTGCAGCTCAAAGTGGCCGAGCAAGCCGTGCACGCCTATGCCAAGGTGGCGCAAGACGCCAAAACCACCTTGATCGTGCCCGGCAACATGAGCGAGGTGTCCGGCCTGATTGCGTCAGCCATGCAAATGGTCGGGACGGTGAATTCAGCGGGCCGCTGAGAGGCCACCCAGGCCACGGGCGGGTGGCTCCTTCTTACCATAGAAGGAGCTCTTTCACTTGATTTAAGTTACCCCCCGCCGATGTGCACGGCTTTGTGGACAAGTCCCTTGAAAACCGCGCAAAGCCCCGCCCCGCTTGGCTTTCAACACAATGCCCAACAAACAGGCAGTCCAAATTTTTTGAGCTGTTGAGGCTTTAAAAAGCCGTGTTCTGAAGCCCCGAGCGCACCCAAACATCCCACCATCAGCGCGGGCACGCCAGCCGCTGGCCTTGGGTTGCAAGGAGGCAGGCAGTTGAGGCGGGGGCGATGCGGCGACGTTGCGGCGACAATGCACCCTGATGGCCTTGGGCCAGCTTACTTGACACTCACATGAACATCAGCAAAGACACCGCCGTCACCATTCGCCTGAAAGTCTCCGACCAACAAGGCCAACTCATCGAAAACGGCAAAGAACCCGTGGCCTATTTGCACGGCGGCTACGGCAACCTGTTGCCCAAAGTGGAAGAGGCCCTGGAGGGGCAAGCCGCTGGCTTCAAGGCCCATCTGGACCTGAGCGCGGCTGATGCCTTTGGCGAGCGCGACGAGGCGCTGGTGCAAAGCATTCCCAAAACGCAGTTTCCCCCCGGCGTGAAAGTCGGTGGCCAGCTCGAAGGCCGTGGCGAAGACGGACGCACCCATGTGTTCACCGTCATCAAGATCAAAGGCCCTGAGGTGATTTTGGACGCCAACCACCCCCTGGCTGGCAAGCACCTGAAAGTGAGCGTGGAGGTGATGGACGTGCGTGCTGCCACGGCCGAGGAAATCACCCACGGTCATGTGCATGGCGAACACGGTCACCATCATTAAGGGCAGTCAGACGCCCAAAAAAAACACCGCCCAAGGGCGGTGTTTTGCGATGAGCCTTGGCAAGTCTCAGTGGTTGTTGGTGCCCCGATGCGCCCAAGCCGTGGTGTGCTTTTCGATGTAGCTGAACAGCTCGTACATCAACATGGCCATGGCGCCCACCACCACCAGGCCTGAAAAGGCCAGGCCCATTTGCATGGCCGAGCCAGCCGAAATGAGCAGGTAGCCAATGCCCTCGTTGGCGGCCGTCATCTCAGACACCGTGGTGCCCACAAAAGCCAGCGTGATGGCAACCTTGAGCGAGCCGTAAAAGTAAGGCATGGAGCGCGGCAGTCCCACTTTGACGAGCACATCCCAGCGCTTGGCGCCCAGCACCCGCAGCACGTCTTCAAGCTCGGGCTCCAGCGTGGCCAGGCCCGTGGCGATGTTGACCATGATGGGGAAGAAGCTGATGAGAAAAGCCGTGAGAATCGCAGGACCTATGCCAATGCCGAACCACACCACCAAAATGGGCACAAAGGCCGCCTTGGGCAGCGCGTTGAAAGCCGTCATCAGCGGGTACACCGCCGTGTAAGCCAGGCGCGAGGAGCCTATCAAAAAGCCCAGCAGCACGCCCACCACAATGGCAATGCCAAAGCCGGCCATGGTCACCCAGTAGGTGCGCCAGGCGTGGCCGGCAATCACCTCGTGGTATTCCACGGTCTGGGTCGCAATCCGCCAAGGGCTGGGGAAAATGAATTCCGACACATTGAAGGCCGAGCACAGCACCTGCCAAATGGCGATGACCGCCACCAGCAAGATCCAGGGCGACCAGGCTTGGAGTTTTTTGTTGTTCATGTCGGCACCGCTGAGGTTTTTCGGATGGCACCAATGTGGCCGCGCAGCTCATGCACCACGTCGGTGAACTCTTTGGTGTAGGTGATCTCCAGGTCGCGCGGGCGCGGCAGGTCGATCTCGCGGCGCACCATAAAGCGGCCTGGGCCTTTGCTCATGACGTACACCGTGTCGGCCAAAAAAACCGACTCACGCAGGTCGTGCGTGACCAAAATCACGTTGAAGCGCTGCTCGGTCCAGAGGTCGCGCAAGATGCACCACAGCTCCTCGCGGGTGAAGGCGTCGAGCGCGCCAAAGGGCTCGTCGAGCAAGAGCATCTTGGGCTCGTGAATCAGCGCACGGCAAATGCTCGCGCGTTGCTGCATGCCGCCCGAGAGCTGCCAGGGGAATTTGTCGCCATAGCCGCCCAAGCCCACCTTGTCGAGCAGGGCCAAGGCGCGCTGCTCAAACTCAGGTCGGCGCTGCTTGAACTGGCTGCGGTAAGGCTCCACAATTTCCAGCGGCAGCAGCACGTTGTCCAGCGTGGTTCGCCAGGGCAGCAACGAGGGCGCCTGAAAGGCCATGCCCGAGATCTTGAGCGGCCCGGTGACGGGCTGCTGGTCAATGTGAATGCTGCCTTTGGACGGCTTGTTCAGGCCGGTGGCCAGCTTCATGAAGGTGGACTTGCCACAACCTGAAGGTCCCACAATGGCAATGAACTCGCCTTGTTGGACCTTGAGGTCTATGGCCTCGACCGCGTACTGCCCTTTGGCCTGCAGCTCCTCGTTGTAGGCCAGCCAGACGTCCTTGAAGTCAATGAAGGGCGCGGTCATCAATCACTTCTTGGCAGCAACTGCAGCCTTGGCCGGGGCCGGCAAGATGTTGAGCTCGGCCTTGGTGGGCAAGAAAGAGCCGTTCCACACCGCATCAGGGTCGACACGGGTTTTGGTGTTGAAGGCGTCCGAAACCTGCGAGGCCATCAGCGACAGGCGGCCGGGATTGAGCTGGCCAAAGCCTTCAGCGCGAGCGTCAGCGCTGTTGATGACGGTGTCAATGGCCAGCTTCAGGCGGCGCGTCTCCATCTCGACATTGATGATGCCGTCGCGCGCTTTCACGTCAGCAATCGCCGCCTCAGGCTTGGTGATCACGTCTTTGGCGCCTTTGGTGAAGGCTTGCAAAAACGCTTTCACGGCCGCCGGGTTTTCCTTAATGATCTTGGGCGTGGCGATGATCACGTTGCCATAGAGCTTCACGCCGTTTTCAGCGTAGGGCAGGACCACCACGTCGTCGATCTTGACGCCGCGCGCTTCCAGGTTGAGCAGTGACGTGAAGGTAAAGCCCGTGATGGCGTCCACGTCACCGCGGGCCAGCATGGTTTCGCGCAGTGGCGGGTCCATGGCCGTCCAGGTCACGCTGCCCACGCCGTTGGCTTTTTGAAAGATGGGAAACGCCCGGCGACCAGCGTCAAACACCGGGGCGCCCAGTTTTTTGCCGGCCAGGTCGGTGGGTTTGGTGATGCCAGATTTTTTCAAGGCCATCACCGAGGCGGGCGTGTTGTTGTAGACCACCATGATGGCCACGGGCTTGTTGGGCGCGTCGGGGTTGTTGGCGTGGAACTCCATGAGCGCGGCCAAGTCTGCAAAGCCCAGGTCGTAGGTGCCCGAGGCCACGCGCGTGACCGCCGCGCCCGAGCCGTTGCCAGCGTCTACCGTCACGTCGAGCTTGGCGTCTTTGAAGTAGCCCTTGGCCACGGGGGTGAGGAACAGGGCCGCAGGGCCTTCAAAGCGCCAGTCCAGCTGGAACTTGATGGGCGTGGTCTGGGCCTGGGCGGCGCCCATGCTCAGCAGGCCGGCCAGGGCGAGGGCGCTTTGGAGGAGATGGCGTTTATTCATGGGGGAGTCCTTCAAACAGGGGTGAAAAAGGGGGTGAATAGTAGAGTTGTCGTGCAAGTTCAATGCCATTGCCACCCGTGGCGAGGCGATGTCAATTCATTGTCCGGGAGCCCAGCCGCGCTGAAACGGCGCAGACCTGGGAATAAACCGGGACATACCCTGACCAAATTGGTGCGAGGACGGTTGGCCAGCACCGCGCGGCGTGCCTCGGTTTGGTGCGCTTTGAGTGGCAAAGCGCTTGAAATAGTCGGTGTTCATTGTCTCGAGTCCTTCCTTGCGGGCATGCCTAACCCGCCAGATGGCGCAAGCGCTGCATTATGTGAACCAAACTGTATACAAAAATAACCCTCATCAACTGAGTGCAAACCCGAGATGCTTGAAATTGCATGGATCAAAAATTCTTTTCTGGGGCTTGCGCCTGCCCGAAAAGCATGCGGGCCTCAGCCCAGCAAGTCCAGCAGCGTGCGCGCCACCACCTTGGTGGCACGGCGCAGGTCTTCCAGGTCCAGGCGCTCGTCGGCGCGCTTGGCGTGGGATTCGCGCACGGTGCGTGGGCCGGCGCCGTAAATCACGCCCGGGATGCCGCGCTCCACATACAAGCGCACGTCGGTGTAAAGCGGCGTGCCCACGGCAGGGATGGGCTCGCCAAAGACCTGCTCGCCGTGCTTTTGGATCGCCGCCACCAGCGGCTGGTTGCCGCTCAAGGGCTTCATGGCGTGGGCCATCAGGATGCGGCGCACGTCCACCTGGAGTTGCTGGCCGCCGCGCGGGGGCGCAAAGCTGGCGGCTGCGCTGGCGATGGTGCCCCGAATGGCGGCTTCCACCTCGGCTGGGTTTTCCTCGGGGATCATGCGCCTATCAAGCTTGAAGACCACCCGGCCGGGCACCACGTTGGTGTTGGTGCCGCCCGTGATTTGGCCCACGTTCAGGTAGGGGTGGGTGATGCCCTCCACTTGCGAGCTGATTTGTGTGTAGTCTGCATTGAGTGCGTACAGCGCCTGCAGGATGTGCACCGCGCCTTGCAGCGCGTCGGTGCCACTGTCTGGAATGGCGGCGTGTGCCATGGTGCCTTGCACGGTCACTTCCATCTGCAGGCAGCCGTTGTGCGCGGTCACCACCTGGTAGCTAAAACCGGCGGCGATCATCAAGTCGGGCTTGGTGTGGCCGTTTTTCAGCAGCCAGTCGGGGCCGACCTCGCCGCCGTATTCCTCGTCGTAGGTGAAGTGCAGTTCCACCGCGCCCTTGAGCGGCGCTTTGAGCGCTTCAAGCGCGCGCACGGCAAAGGTGAAGGTGGAAAAGTCGCACTTGCTCACCGCCGTGGCGCGGCCGTACATCTTGCCGTCCACCACGGTGCCGCCGTAGGGGTCGTGGGTCCAGCCTTCGCCAGGGGGCACCACGTCGCCGTGGGCGTTCAGCGCAACGGTTTTGCCCGGACCGTAGTCGCGGCGCACGATCAGGTTGGTGATGCTCTGCAGCCCTGCGGCTTTCACCTCTTCTGCTGGCACCACAAAGGCTTGGGCCTGCATGCCAAAGGCCCGCAGCAGCTCGGCGGTGCGCTGGGCGTGCGGGGCGTTGTTGCCGGGCGGCGTGTCGGTGGGCACGCGCACCAGTTCCTGCAAAAAGCGCACCTGCTCGTCAAAGTGCTGGTCTATCCAGGCGTCGAGTTGTTCGTAGGCGGTGGTCATGGGCTTGTCCTTGTGATGGTGGGTCAGCGGGCGAGCTGCTCAATGACATGCATGAAGGCCAGCACCGATAGCTGAATGTCGTCGTTGGTGGTGGACTCCAGCGGGTTGTGGCTGATGCCCGAGTTTTGGCCGCGCACAAACAGCATGGCTTGGGGCATGACTTCGTGCAGCTTCATGGCGTCGTGGCCGGCGCCCGAGGGCATGCGGTGCACCGGCAGGCCCAGGCTGTGCACGGCCTGCTCCCAGCGGGCTTGCCAGGCGGGGGCGCTGGGCGCGGCCGGGGCGCGCATGGTTTCTTCGAGCTTGAGCAACAGGCCGCGGCGCTGGCAGATGCGGTCGAGCTCGGCCAGCACATCGCTGAGCATGGCGTCGCGCTGCGCGTCGGTGGGTGCGCGCAGGTCCATGGAGAAGTTGCAGCGCCCAGGCACCACGTTGATGGAGCCTGCCGGCACCTGGAGCTGGCCTATGGTGGCCACCGAATCGCCGTCCTGGCGGGCCCGCTTTTCCATGAAAAGCGCCAGCTCGGCCAGGCCGCAGACTGAGTCGCTGCGCCTGTCCATGGGGGTGGTGCCGGCGTGGCAGGCCACGCCTACAAGCTCGCCCAAAAAGCGCACGCTGCCATTGATGGAGCTGACCACACCCAGCGGCAATTGCATTTCATTGAGCACTGGGCCTTGCTCGATGTGCAGTTCCACAAAGCCCAGGTACTGCGCCGGGTCGCGGCGGATGGCCGCAATGCCCTGCAGGTTCAGGCCCGCATGCGCCATGGCTTGGGCCATGGTGATGCCGTCTGCGTCTTGTTGCTCCAGCCAGGCGGGATTGAACTGGCCCACCAGCGCGCCCGAGCCCAGGAAGGTGGCTTTGTAGCGCTGACCTTCTTCTTCTGCAAAACCCACCACCTCGATGCCCAAGGGCAGGCGGCGCTTGGCGCGGTGCAGCTCGCGCACGCAGGCCATGGGCACAAAAATTCCCAAGCGCCCGTCGTACTTGCCACCGTTGCGCACGGTGTCGTAGTGGCTGCCGGTCAGCAGGTACTTGGCGTTGGGCTGTTCACCGTGGTAGCGGCCCACCACATTGCCCACGGCGTCTATGGACACCTCGTCAAAGCCACAGTCCCGCATGCCTTGCACCAATTGCTCCGTGCAGGCGCGGTGCGCGTCTGTCAGGTAGGTGACGGTGAGCTGACCTTTGTCGGCAAAGCCGGGGTCGCTGTGGCGGGCCAGGTCTTCGTGCCAGTCCCAGACCTCGTTGCCCAGCGTGGGCTCAAAGCCGAATTTGTCGTTCAGCCGGATCTCGGCAATGCGGTTGATGTGACGCAGGCACTCCTCGCGCTCAAACACGGGCTGGTCATGGAGCCGGCGGGCAAAGGTGTCAATGATTTGCTGCTTGTTCAAACCCAACCCACGCGCGCCGCGCACCGCCAGGATGAAGGGAAAGCCGAACTTGGCGTTGTAGTCGGCGTTGAGTTGATGCAGGCGCGCAAACTCCTCGGGCGTGCAGTCCGTCAGGCCCGCCTTCCCCTGCTCGTTGGTGGACTCGGCCGTGAGCGTCTTGCTCACCATGGCCTTGCCAGCGAGTTCGGGGTGGGCGCGGATCAGGCGCAGCTTTTCATCGAGCGAGGCCTGGCTCAGCGCGGTGACCAATGCATGCTTGAGCTGCGGCAGGGACTGAAAAGGCCTGTTCTTGAGCGCCCGCTGGGCCACCCAGGGCGAGTGCTCATAAAGGCCATCGAGCAGGGCCAGCGCTTGCTCGGGCGTGGCGGCGTTGAGTTGTTCAAGCGTCAGTGGCATGAGTTGGTATCCGAATGAACTCCCTCCCCCTCTGGGGGAGGGCTGGGGGGGGGGCAAGTGTGAG
>Ga0209550_10000038_pt1 | contig 87275 bp, 69 predicted proteins | sample LauGreSuBDMM15SN_2_FD_187567 | JGI IMG/M metagenome (GOLD analysis project Ga0209550, IMG submission 187567) | Freshwater lake microbial communities from Lake Michigan, USA - Su13.BD.MM15.SN (SPAdes) (version 5) | ecosystem: Environmental > Aquatic > Freshwater > Lake | place: Lake Michigan... | reverse complement strand
TATTGGCATAAATACAATTTTTGTGGAGGATGGTGTCAATCCGATAAAGAGTATCACATACGTAAAACTTTACGAAGGTATAAATAAAAAAATTGATTATGTTTACATTGGATTTAATAAATGCATATCAATAATAATAACAACACAAAGACAAATCAATAACTATACAATAAAATGGTATTTTCACTATTTGATGTTTTATATGTAACAATGGGAATTCTATTCGTCTACAAATATTTTGGATCCAAAAATATTACACCTTTGCACATTTAAAACGCCCATTATAGATACATTTTCTTTGGGTTTTTGCGAGTTTTATTCTTTGCAATATATTTTTCTTTTCTATTATAAGCACCATCTATGATGTTCTTATAATATTCTTTCGGTATTATTTCGATTGCCTTTTGTTATGTTTTCTCTTAAATTCGCATATTTCAATCCACTAAACTTTTGTAATTTTGATTTCAACATGCTAAAATAATTTTCAATTGCATTGCTAAAATGTTGATATGGAACACTATATAACAATTTGTTATGTTTATTTACTAATTCACGTATAGTATCATTTTTATGTGCAGATGCATTGTCTAAAATAATAATTTTATTTTTATATTTTTCTGTGATAAATTTCTGTAAAAATTCAACTAATCGTTCGGTATTTATACCACCTTTTTCATATAAATTCCATCCTTCTACACCATTTACAGAAATAGCAAATATCCCAGTATATTTCTTGAATACATCTTGTGATTGTGTTTTTATTACACAACGTTTCCCTCTTTGACTATAACAATGATTTCGTTTCTGTAATGATTTTATACTTGTCTCGTCTATACAAATAATATCTTCTATTTTATATTTACTAATTTCTTTATAGAATTCATCTAATTTTTCATTGATATTTATTTCTTTACCCCATCTATGCGTAGGTTCATGTCGTATCCGTGTTAATTTCAAAGTTATATTGTTGTTATTTACAACTCTATTTAGATGAAACCTACTCAATGATAATGATGGATATTTTCGTTTCAATAAAAACAACAAATCTTCCATGGTAATTGTTTTGTTTTTGTTGATTTCATCTTTGATAAACCGAATGTGTTCTCTTTTTACTTTGTATGCAATAGGCGTTCTATTATTTCTTTCTAAATTACCTTTTTTCTTATATTGTTCTACCCATCTCATCAAACTACGACGAGAACATTCAAATACTTTACAAACTTCTTCTTGTGTATTATCTTCCACTAAATAATATTTAACTGCTTGTAGTTTATAATCTTCGCTTTTGTGATGCGTCATATAAAATTATAACATAAAAAACTTAAAAATGTATTTATTATATATTTTAGTTATATATAATGAATGACGAAGTAAGTGAATTGAAACAGAAATTAGAAAAAATGGAAAAATATGTTAAGGAATTAGAAGAACATTTGAAAAAATATACAAATAGTAATAGGCATCTAAAATATTACGAAAATAACAAAGATGTTGTTAAAGAACGAACAAAAAATTATGTAGAAAAACTGAAAAATGAAAACCCTGATAAATTGAAAGAATGGCGACGAAATTATTATTTGAAAAAGAAAGAAAAGAAGAAAGAAGAACAATCTATCTAAAAATTATCATATTCATCATTTTTAGATAAATATATATTTGTAATTTCATTGCTGGATTTAATTTGTTCGATCGCATCACATAATTCTTTTACCCAGTCGTAAGTATCATACAATACATCTTCCTGTAATAAACGAATTACTGAATATCCGTTATTATTTGCGCATTCTTCTTTGAATTTGTCGTTTTCAAATTGTTCTTCTGGTGAAGACCAATTTGATACTTGTTGAAAATGTTGCACTCCATCTAATTCTATTATTATTTTATACTCTGGAATACAAAAATCATATGGAAGAGGTTTTTTATTTTTACACCATTCTTGTCTAAATTGTGATAGAAATGTTGTGTATATACTTTTCATCTTATCATATAATTTCCATTCGGATTTATTTGTACAAAAAGGACAACCGCAACCCTTTATGTGAAGATAAGGAGATTGTTCAAATTCACCATGTTTTTTACAAATTATTGTAATCAAATTATCAATACCATTATAAACTGAATTTGAATAATCATATGTATCTCCGTGTTTTTCAAATGCTCTTCTAATAAAATCATTATTTGTATGTCTTAATGAATTACCTATTTTTTCATTTCCACATAAATTGCAACCATAACCACAAATATGTCCTCCTGCCATTTGTTCAAATTCACCATGTTTTTTACAAATTATTATAATTTTATTTTTATATCCAGTATATTGAACTTTTGAATAATCATATGTATCTCCATGTACTTCTTTTATTTTTTCAATAAACTCTTCGTTCGTATATTTTAAATTTTCACCTCTTAAAATATCAGCACATCTCTTACACCCATTTCCACGTAAATGGGTATTCGCATTTTGTTTGATTTCTCCATGTTTTTTACAAATTATAATGATCTTATTATAAATACCTGTGTATTGAACTTTTGAGTAATCATATGTATCTCCGTGTATTTCTTTAATTTTTTGAATAAATTCTTCATTTGTATATCTTCTATTTTCACCTCTTAAAATAACACCGCATTTTTTACATCCGCAACCAGTTAAATGTGAATGTGGTTCTTGTTCAAATTCGCCGTGTATTTTACAAATTATGATAATTTTATGCTTTGCATTTATATATTCAACTTTTGAATAATCATATCTATCTCCGTGCATTTCCTTTGCTTTTTTTATAAATTCTTCAAGATTACTTGTTTGTTTTGAGCTACCTTCTAATACTGAACATTTTTTACAATTCATCCCTCTTAAATGTGAGTTAGGTCGTTGTTCAAATTCTCCATGATTTTTACAATAAATAATAATTTTGTTATCTTTTCCAGTATAGACAACTTTTGAGTAATCATATCTATCTCCGTGTATTTCTTTTGCTTCTAATATAAATTGTTCTGTCGTTTTCATTGTTTTCATTGTTTTCATTATTTGTATTTATTAATAAATATAAATACAAAAGATTTTATATCAATTTTTATATAAATTTATTAATTATAACATAAAATACTTAAAATTAAAATATTTAGGTATATTATAATGGGAAAGAAAAAGAAGAAAGACACACCCATCAAAGAGAAAACAACTCGCAAAGACGTTCAAGAAAGAAAAGAAACAAATAAAAACACAGAATTTACGTGTGTAAAAACTAGTTTCAATAGTTTAGTAGAAAATAATTATTTGAATGGAGGAATACAAGAAATTGTATTGAATATCAATAAAATATGTTTTTTATCGTATCAGTTGTTAAACTATCATTTCATACGATTAATTCAAGAAAATAAACAACTTCCTGAAATTACACAGAATTTATTTTATCAAGCGTGTTCTGCTGTTTCTGTTATGAAAGAACGCAAAGAAAAAATAGATACTACCGATGAATTATACATTAGTTTTTCACATTACAAAGATCATTTAGGAGAACTACCTTTTCGTGATAGAATGGGTAATCTCATCAATAACTTAAACAAACAACAACTCACTATGACTGAAAACCATTTGAAATTGAATTTTTATAAACGATTTCATAAGTATTTAGAAATAAAAACAGGAGAAACACGAAAATCAGTTATTTATAAATGGTTGAAGGATATTTATGCGAACGAATACACTGGAAATAATTATTTTATAAAATCTATGCGTGAATGGTTAAAATATCCACCTACCGAATTCAATATAAAAGCACATTCTTCGCACTTTGTAAAAATATATTATAAAATACTAAAAACATTTGAACAATACCCTAATTCTAAACATATTAGAACATTTAATTTATTACCTACTAAAAACTCATTTACTCTTTCTACAATAGAAATATGCAGTAGTTGTCTAAAAGATATTATAGGATATTTTACAAAAGAACCTCTACCGGATGATTTCAAAGACAATAAATTAGTATACTGGTATGAATTTTTCAAAATAGAAAAGTTTGAAACAAAACAAAGGAAATTTGCTAATACTATTTTTACAGATGGTAAAATCGCAGTTATTAGATTACGAAAACCAAAAGTAGAACTATTGAAATCAAAAGACATGAAAAAAATTAAATACGAACAATATGTCGGTATAGACCCTGGTGTAAGAAGTTTGCAAACATCGTGTAATGATGCTGGTAGAGTTTTAGAAACAACTACACCAAAATATAGACATGATTGTAAAATGAAATATGCATGTAGAAAACGTGAAATGTGGTATAAAGGATGGGAACATTATGAAATGTGGAGAAATATACCCAGTTTCAAAACAACTAATTTAGAAAAGATGAATATGTATTTTGAATATGTATATCCAAATCTAAATACCATTTTCAAGTTTCATCTATATAAGAACTTTCGTGGTTTATCATTTCGTTCATATTGTCGTGGTAAAGCAACTATGCATAAACTATGTAAAACTATTGTTGAAAATAAGAAAACATTAGTCGGTTTCGGTGATTTTTCACAACAACACGGTTTAGTAAAGAAACACCCAACAGCACCTATTCAAAAATTTAAGCATGAATTAAGAAAATACTGCGATGTCATTGATATAGACGAATGGGGAACAAGTAAAACATGTAATTTATGTATGAAACCAATAGAATTATACAAAAATAAAGTAATAAGAAAGAAACGGGATGGAACATATACCAAAGCAAGAATATCTCAAATCAATAGTGTAATCCGTTGCAAACTCAACGAGTGTAAATTATGCTGTATGGATAGAGATATTAATGCATCAAAGAACATTTTGCTTTTACTGCAATTACAACAAGCAGGAAAAAAACGACCAGAATGTTTTAGTCCAAAGAATATGAACGACTATGATACTCCCTTATGGGAAGATAAGTATGTCGTGGCGTGAAATCCGCAATTACCGTTTGTTTATTTTTTAGCGTCTATAATGGGCGTTTTAAATGTGCAAAGGTGTAAAAATCAGAACACTAATAATACTTCTGTAGTTAAAGATGATATCAATTATTTTATTACACATCACAATGATGGAGATAGGATTATGCTATACTATGAAGAATGTGGAGATAGTTCTATGATGGATTATAACTACAATGTAAAATATGACATTTTAAACGAATACAATATAACAAATTATTCTCATCAACAAACTGGTGAAATTGAAATTATTTATATATAAATAAATATACCCTACCATACAAAAATACAAACATACAAAAAATACAAACATGCAAACGTAAAAATTATATATTTTTGTTAAACTACCTAAAATTATAATATGAATCATAAATATAGGTAATGAATATTTTTTTATCCATTCTTCATTTTGCATTCATAACAAACTATTTTACCAAAATTCAATCGTTTGGTAATAGTAATAGTAATAGTAATAGTAATAACATTAAAACTAAATCAACAAAGCTTTTTTTTAGTAGAAACTATTCACCTTTTGGTCGCAAATACTATGAAGATTATCTCAGAAATTTAAACTCCAAAAATGTCACTATTCAAACTAATCATATTTTGGGACTAAACAATGCAGGCGCGGATGAAACTATTGAAGATGGTATTCTTATTAAAACAATCAATAAAAGTATCAATAAAAATAACGATTACAATAAACAATATTTACCAAGAAAGGTTATTATAAGACAAATTGATCTTAAAGAATTACAAGAACAACTTGAAATCAACTTTAATAATACATCTACAGATATCGATAATGATGGCACTGAAAATTCAGATACTGCTGGTGAATATTATGACATGTTTGGTAATCTAATGAGACTACCACAACAACCACAACAACCACAACAAGGATATCGTCCATACAATCGTAATAGAAATTTAGGATTTGATGATAAACCAAAAAAGTCGGAAAATTTCGAGGTTATTAGAAACCACACAGTGACATTCAAAGAAATTGGTGGATACGACACTATTAAATCTGAATTGAATCAATGTGTTGATTTATTGGTGAATTATAAAAAATACAGTGAATACAATGTGAGAATACCAAAGGGTCTTATATTAGAAGGGCCACCCGGAAATGGTAAAACATTATTAGCGAAAGGTTTTGCTGGTGAATGCAATGTCGGATTTATTCCTGTATCCGGATCTCAATTTCAAGATAAATATGTCGGGGTTGGTTCTGCTCGAGTGAGAGAATTATTTGAACTTGCCAAAAAAAATACTCCATGTATTATATTTATTGATGAAATAGACGCTATTGGTCGCAAGCGTTCTGGTGATGGTGAAACCTCTTCTTCAGAGAGAGATAGTACATTGAATGAATTATTAGTCAATTTAGATGGATTCTCAACCAAAAATGGTATTTTTTTGATGGGTGCAACCAATCGTGCTGATCTTTTGGATCCAGCATTAATACGTCCAGGTAGAATCGATAAACGCATATTTATAGGGCCTCCTGATTCCACAACGCGTGAAGCGGTTATCACTATTCATTTGAAGGGAAAACCACACGACTCCACCATAAATATTAAAGATTTGGTTGATCTCACTGCAGGATTGTCTGGAGCACAAATAGAAAATATGTTAAATGAAGCCATGTTAAATGCGTTGCGTGATAATCGCACATTTATGGAACACAGAGATATTGACATGGTTATTAACAAAATAATGGTCGGATGGCAACCAACAGAACATCAATTTACCAGTGATATTATTGATCGAATTGCTATTCACGAGATGGGTCATGCTATTGTTGGTTTTCTCTCCAAACATCACTCCAAGGTGAGTAAAGTAACCATTAATTTGTCTTCACCAAAGAGTCCTGGATATACTGTATTTGAAAGTTCTACCTCGAATATTTATACGAGAGAATCATTGTTCGAACACCTCATGATATTATTAGCAGGTAGAATAGCAGAGGAAGTGTTTTATGATGTATCAGTTACAACAGGAGCTATTAATGATTTTGAAGAGGCGTATAAACTAGCAGAAAAAATGGTTATCTATTATGGTATGGGTAAAAATATTATATCTCCTAGTCTAAGTGATAAATACAAAGAAATAATAGACGATGAAGTTATTCATTTAATAAACGACGCTTACGAAATGGCTTTTTTTATTGTCAAAAATAGCAAGGATTTTATACAAGAGTGTGCAGAAATTCTAAAAACAGATAAAATAATAAAAGCAGAGAGATTAACGGATATAATAAACACCAAATATCCTGATATTTTACGATTGACTATTGATAAATAAACTAATACGTACAAAAATAAAAAAAATTGATTTATTATAATTATAATTTACTTATAATAAATTCAATAAAATACAAGAATATAACCATTTACGATGTATAAACTAAAACATTGGATTAATATTGAAAATATTAATTGGGATTTGTTATCAGAAAATCCAAATGCTATTCATTTATTAGAGAAAAATCCGGATAAAATTAATTGGGAATATTTATCAGGAAATCCAAATGCTATTCATTTATTAGAAAAAAATCAGGATAAAATTACTTGGGCGTGGTTATCATCAAATCCAAATGCTATTCATTTATTAGAGAAAAATCCGGATAAAATTAATTGGGCGTGGTTATCATCAAATCCAAATGCTATTCATTTATTAGAAAAAAACCTGGATAAAATTTATTGGGATAATTTATCCAGAAATCCAAACGCTATACATTTGCTAGAGAAAAATCAAGATAAAATTGATTGGTTTTGGTTATCGTACAATCCAAATGCAATTCATTTATTAGAAAAAAATTTACATAAATTAAATGAAGAGGAATTGGCTTGTTTATCAGAAAATAAAAACGCAATGCCTTTATTAGAGAAAAATCCGGATAAAATTGATTGGGATAGGTTATCCGAAAATTCAAATGCTATACATTTATTAGAGAAAAATCAAGAGAAGATTGATTGGTATTCTATATTAGTAAATCCAAATGCTATTCCTCTATTAGAAAAAAATTTAGATAAATGGCTAGATAATGAGTGCGATATCTTATCAGGAAATCCAAATGCTATTCCTTTATTAGAAAAACACCAGGATAAAATTCTTTGGGGGTGGTTCTCAAAAAATCCATCCATCTTTGAATTAGATTATTATGCATTGAAAGAAAGATGCGATATTTACAAAGAAGAATTGATGCAAATTGCGTTGCACCCTTCAAGAATAAAAAAATTGTTAGATATGGGAATAAGTATTGATGAATTGGATAGTTGCATATAATCGATATTTTACATGAGAAAAAATAAAAAATATGGTGTATATACATGTTTTTTATTTTTGATTTTTTATATTTGGTCGACGTAATAAATATTTACTATTCGTCGAATATTTTTCTTTCTGATCTCCAATAAACATGTCCATCATATAAATAATCAACATATTCATGTTTGAATTTTGCGAATTTTTCCATATCAATTCCATAAAATCTACAACGAATATTATTAATTTTATTATTTAATATTTCATTCAATTCTTGATCGGTTTCAAAATATAAATTATGTATTTTTTTTCTATATAAAGGTATCATAATTTCATTAATAGCATTTGTAAAAGCTCCATGTGGACCGGTTAAAATACAAATATCATTTGTTGTTTTATTCGTTATGTTATAACAACAATTATTAATAGTTTTCAATAAAATGGGATGATTTTTTTCAAACATCATAATCCAATTATTGAAAAACCCTTTATTTCCTTCACGTGTAATAATACATGCATCATCTTCCAAAATTAATTCATTTAACGGTTGTAATATAATTGAATCCATATCTAAATATACTCCACCATTTTTATACAATATACAATATCTCCAAAAATCTGCCTTGGCAGCACCAACATTTAACTTTAAATAACAATTGTATATATATTCATCAAAGTTTTGCTTTATAAATTGTTTCATATCATCATCATCATATAAAATCATTTGATATTCTGGATTTAAATCTTGTATTCTTTGTTTTATTTGTATACAATTTTCATGCAAATTCTTTGTTTTCCACGTTTGGTAAATTATTTTTGGAATAGGCATTCGTATAATGTATATCTATAATATAATATTTATTTACTTTTCTGAAAATTACATTTGTCAAATGTATTATGTGTAAAATCAATTCGTTTGAAAAATGGGGAAAATATTGGTAATTTGAGTTATGGGGAAGGAATATCCAATATTATTATAAAAAATTGTGAAACGTGTAATATTGACAAAAACTAACAATTGGATGTCAGGATTATTCTGAGTTTATTACCTTTTTATTATTTTCTATTGAATATAATAAAAACATTACGATATTATGGTCATATGCAAAAATAATAATTCTTTGTTTGATTTTATTTACAATATAAAAAAATGAAATAAAATTCGCAAAAGTTTTTTGAAAAATAAAAAAATGGACAAAAATAAATGTCCAAAAATGATTTTCTAAAAAAATTTTTGTGAAAAACTATTTTTGTGACCATAATTTATTTTTATGGTCTGGATACCAAAAAAATAATTTTAAAATTGTTACCATAATTTTTTTGCTTTTATAAATTGCAAATCACCGGCGGTTTTTTTATTAGCATTTGTGGCTAATATTTTACATCCAAAAATCGCCAGAAAATATAATTTGTGTATATGTCACGATTAATGGTGTGTATATTTCGTTTACAAAATATAAATATCTTAGCATATTATAAAATGCTAATAAATGCTAATAAAAATGCTAATGTAAAAAGCGCAATTTCTAGTTTTACAAAAAGTGAAATAAAATTTACAAAAGTTTTTTTGAAAAATGAAAAATGGACAAAAATAAATGTCCAAAAATGGAATTATAAAAAAACTTTTGAAAAAAACTATTTTTGTTACCATAAATTAAAATTATCATCACATCACCAAAAAAATAATTTTATGTTTGTTACGATAAAAAATTTCGCAAAATGAACTCGTTTGTTTTAGGCGATTTTTATGTTAGCATTTTATACTAATAAATGCTAAGTGAAAACTCGCAAAAAGTCGCACAAAAATTTTCATGTGAAAAATGCAATTATATATGCAGTAAAAAAAGTGACTTCAATAAACATATTTCTACTGCAAAACATAAAATGCTAATAAATGCTAACGGAGAAATCGCAAAAGTCGCCGAAATAAAATTACATCATTGTGCATGTGGTAAAAAATATAAACACTTACCAACTTTGTCTAGACATAAAAAACATTGCAACTTTATGTCTAATAATGAAATTATTATTAATGAAATGACAAATGATAATGAATTTAATATTTTGAAAACTTTATTAGTTGATGTTATGAAATCGAATCAAGAATTACAAAAGCAAGTAATTGATCTATGTAAAAATGGAACGGCTATTACGACTAACAACAATCTAAACAATATTCAACACACAAACAGTCATAATAAAACATTCAATCTTCAGTTCTTCTTGAATGAAACATGCAAAGATGCTATGAATATTTCCGAGTTTATCGATAATATAAAATTACAATTGTCCGATTTGGAGAATATAGGTAAATTAGGTTATGTTGAAGGAATCTCCAATATAATCATAAAAAACTTGAAAGCATTGGATGTAGAGAAACGCCCACTTCATTGTAGTGATATAAAGAGAGAAATTATGTATGTAAAAGACAAAGATACTTGGGAGAAGGAAAGCGACGAAAAACAAAAAATAAAAAGTGTTATAAGTAGCGTTGTTAGTAAAAATTTAAAATTATTACCAGAATTTCAGAAAAAATACCCACAGTGTATGAATTCAGAATCTCACAAATCGGATGAATACAATCAAATTATCATGGAAACAATGGGTGGGGGAGAGAAAAACAAAGAAAAAATTATTCGAAAAATTGCAAAAGAAGTAACTATTGATAAAGACTAATTCGGGTTTTGTGGTTGGGGGAAGGTGCGTACTGCGCACTAGACTAGATATCACACACCTCTTCCAATCTTACTTTTAGTTTAATATTGTACTCATCTGGAAACATATATAACTTACATTTTATTTCATTGTATAACTCGTAGATTTTAGTTGTTTGTTTTGTAATTTTAGACGTTATTTTAAGTTCCGGAATATAAACAATATATACCAGCGAGTTAGGTTTATTCAAACTGGTTTTATTTTTGATATCAATGATAATACCATTCAATGGTTTTTCTATCATTTCTGGTATATTATTGAACATATCCAACAATGTGCATTGATTTTGTAATTTACGAATTGACTTCATATTTGTATTTATGAACAAAATATGTTCTTCGGATGTCCATTTATTATAAAAATTTCTTGCTTCTTTTGAAAATTCGAATAAATTATGTATTTGTTGCATTTCAATTAAATTTATTAAATCGACTATTCTACGAATAGGACTAGTAATATGCGTATAAGCATCCAATTGTAAAGATTCATGGTTTGTCGTGTGTATAGGTGTAGTCACATTATCAACTGTAGTATCAATCGTATTCATAACACCGAAATATTCGCTTTTTGACAAATACCATGATTTAATACGGTTGTTGGATTCGTTTTGCAAACTATTTGACATGGTTGTAATATTATTTTTAAGTAAAATACCACTATTATTCTTTTTTAGATTTTTCGCACAATAATAATTCATTAATATCATTAAATATGCAACCATATTTTGACTATCTGTTATATCATATTGACAAACATATTTTTCAGACAGTAATTTTGTTATATCAAACAAACTATTATAGCTATTATCTAGAAGCAAATCTTGTTGGTTGTAAGAATAATTGTTGGACACGTTGATAATAGTATTTTTAAATTTTATATTTTCGATCGTTACATCTTTTTCATTACTAGACTCATAATTATTTACACTTATTGTTATATCCATAGTAAATGCATATCGATGTGCGTTTTCAATTAAACTACATAAATTACTCGACATGATAGTGGGTAACATCGGTATTTTTTTATCAGGTAAATAGATACTTGAAACGCGTGACGAGAAGACATCCCATAAACCAAATAACTCCATCCAAAGAGCAACATTGGAAATATATATGCTCAACATAAATGTTTCACGATTCTCAAAAGAGCCCATTTTTTTAACACTAAATGCATCATCGTAATCTGTAGTATTCACTGAATCAATTGTGAATATATTCCATTCTTTTTGATCCGTTCTGTTTTCCAATTCAGGATATTGCATTGAAACAAACTCATTGGTAATTTTATTTAACTCGATTGTACTGGAATCAAACCGTGTTTTGATTCTATTAAATAGTATCTTATTAAATTGTTCAATAGATATATTAAGATTTTTACACAATAATTGATAACTATAATATACATCAATACTTGAGTTATTTACCTCACCTATTACATTTGTCAATACTCCAATAGGATGTTTATCTTTTTCACCCCATTTTGAAAATGAAAACGTCACATATAAATTTGAGTATAATTTTGAGAAATTTGAATGTTTGAATTCATATGGTATTAAAAATGGCGGAATTGTTTTGTCATCTGGAATGCATTTATACAGTAATTTTCCTAGTGGTTTTTTGATACCAGAACCTGATAAGTCCAATGTGTCTTTTCTCTCTAGGCGTCCATATGTTTTATTGTCTTTTAAAATAAGAATACCTGGAATGTCTTTATTTTTGGATATTACAGAATCCACGATTTTAATCCGGGGGTTTTGATGATTGCTACTACTATCACACAGAACTTCCATGATAATATCGTTGTTGAATAGTTTATATTGAATAGGATGATAATCGATCTCCACCTTGTTTTGTAAAAGATCAGTATAATACCAATCATCGTAGTTTCGTGACATGATTTTTACTTGATATATTTTTGACATTTTTTGTATGGTTATATGTGTTGTGTGTCTTTCTATATAACCGTTAATTATATAAATAAATTGTTGTATTTATATAATTTGTTTATGTTTTGATTTGACTGGTTTTATATGTTGATGGTACTCGATAAATCGCTAATATTTGTACTAGAAAATGCTATCGATGATTCAGGAATGCTTGGAATATTTGTAGTTTGTATTGGTATTTGACTTGTATCTATATTATTTGGTATTATAGGAATATTTTGATCAATTTTATTTGTAATTTCGTCCGAGGCGTGCGATAGTACCTTTTTTTCAGTCGCGGTATCGTAATCTATTTTGTGATTCACGTTGTATTTTTTTGATATCTTTACTGTGTTGCGTTTGATATTTTGTAGTTGCAATCCGTACAAAGTTAAATCTGGTATAATAGAAATGCAATTCATATATGTTTTATACTTGAAACATGAAATACTAGTATTTTTATGAAATTTGATACTATACCACCAATATGCTGGTATATATATTGCTTTACCTTGAGTTACTGTAAATTCTAGACATTTAATTTTATCAAAATCGGATTTATACTCTGGTGAAACATTCCATGGATTAACCGGTGATTTAAATTCAAACAATTCATAATCTTTTACAGGATATAAATATTTTGAGCTTTTTGGAGGTGTCATTTTTACTTCTATGCTACCTTGTGTAACCAGAAAGAAATTTCTATAATTTAGCTCATATTTAAATGGAGTTACTGTATTATTTGCTCCAGTCATAATATCATATTGACTATTACATAACATATAAGGTCGTAAATACTCATCATTATATTGAAAACTTTTAATAACACCTGTTTCTTTTAAAAAATCGGTGTTGTTTGCAGAATAATATCTCTCTGTATCATCATCAACAAATAGTTTATTTGCTAAACTTAATGATAGAGGTACATAAACATCGACATCTGAATCAATATTAGTTGATCTTGGTTTAGTATTATTGTTGTTATCGGATAATTTTCTGAATGCACTCTCTCGAATTTGAATATCAAATGAATTATACTGGCTGTGAATATAATCGTAGCATGTATTGTTTATTACTTTTTCATTTTCAAAAGGAAATATAATAGGTTGTCTTATATCACACAACTCTTCAAATTTTTCTTTCGAAACATTATCGATTTCATATATTTCTAAATCATTACTTGTTTTAAAATGAAAATGAATATGCAAATATATAAATAATACTAAGCAAAAAATAAATATTGATATGATCCAATTTAACATTTTATTTGATTATTTGATTATTTGATTATTTGATTATTTGATTATTTGGTTATATAGTTATAACAATTATGGAAAAGAAATATTATAAGTAATCGCATTTCGTTTTACTTTATCGATTTATCCATACATTCATACATTCATTCAACCAATTTTATCTTCGATCTGGTTGTTTTATCTATAAAAGTAGATATAATGGAATAAATTTTCGAATATATAAAAGGTGGTTGATAAATATTAAATTTGTTTAATTTATCAGGATAGGATGTTTGCATTAATTTACATATGCATAATAGAAAATCATAATGTTTTTCTAAATCCAATAAATCCATTTTATGTAATGAAAAATGTACGTTTATTAAATCATATTGCATTAGAATGCTATTTATATTATTTACAATATCTTGTGTTATAATATCATAATTAGTTTTGTTACCAAATTTTTTGAAAAATCCATATTGAATTATTAGATTATTTTTCTCCACATAACAAATATTCTCCATGATTTGTTTATTTGTATACAAGTGCCTATATTGTTTAAATGAATCATAATTTTTTTTAAACAAAAGATTATTTGATTTGATAAATTCTTCTTCATTATATTTTGTATTTTCAATGTTTTCACTATTTTCAGTGTATTCATTTTTCGTTTCATCTATATAATTTAAAGTGTTGCAAACCTCCATATTATTTATAAATATTTATAAAATATTTATAAATGTTTTACTGCAATTATTATTTGTGAAAAATTAAACATTCAAATTCATAGATTTATTTTTATTATTTTTTTGTTTGTTTTTTGATGAAGATGTATTATTGTTGACATCATTATCGTTTGCTTCTTCTGTAAAATTGTTTAGATTATTTGCAATTAGTGAATCAATATTTTTGTCATCCGATGGTACATCATTTAATTGATTTTCTGATACGATTTCATTAGATTCACTGTTTACATTCTCGTCATGTATATGACTTTCTTCAATTGGTACACTTTCTAATTGATCAGGTGCATTGGTTGTTGTATCATTTACTAAACTATTATGAAAATCATCGCGCAGATCAAAGAAATCTTCATTAACTGCGTCTTGAGTTGTAATAAAGCTATTCAGTTTTTGACTTATCTCAATCATGTATGATTGCAATTTCATCATCATTTCCTTTGTTTGTTTTACATCTTCTGATAAAGAATTATATTGTGATTGTAATTTTTGATTCAAATCATTAGAAACAGTTTTTTTATCTAAACCGTCTAATCTAGTGATAATGTTTTGTAGAATTGTATCATCAAATGTTGTATTGTTGTCACCCCTGTTTAGTTTTTCGCTATTAATATTATTATTTGCATCAATGATTCCTTCAGATTGAAGTTTATTAATAATCAACTCGACTCTACCCAAACGAAGTGTTACCAATGCAAAAGCATCAGAAACAGATAATTTACTTACTGAATTTCCATTGTTATTTATATTAGAAGCTGGGGTATTCTCTTGATATATGTTACTCTTGGTTGTTCTATAATTTGGTCTTGACTGTTGATTGTTGTTAAAATTATCTTTGTTTCCTGGAGTTGATGCATAATTGTTATTTTTAATTGGTGGTGCAGATTCAACACCGCGTCTTTGTCTTGCAGCTGCAATAGATCTTGAACTACTCATTAAAATGTCTTAACATATTGTTTATGAATACTATACGCAATACAGTAGTATAATTTCTGTTTTATAAAACATATAACAAATTCAGATTTTGCTAAATTATTTCTAGTTTATATTCATTAAATGTCATTTGTAAATAAATTGTAATAAAAATACAATAAATGACAATTTACATAATTTAATTTCTTTTTATAAATCATATGGAAAGTTTGGACGAAAAATCAAATTCATCAAATGGATTTTTTAAATATGTTTTTAATTTTGATGGAGATTCAAAAGGAGAAATGATAAATCTTGTTCAATATTCAGTATTAGCAATTATTCCAGTTGTTATTCTAAATAAATTAATTCAACGATTTGTTCCAGAAGTGGATGAAAATAAAGGGAGTATCGAAATTTTAGTAGAAGTAATCATTCAAGTCATTGTCATGTTTGTTGGTTTATTGTTTATTAATAGAATAATCACTTATATTCCTACATTTAGTAAAATGGCTTATCCAGAAATACAAATTATATTCTTTGTATTACCAGTTTTAATGATTATTTTGAGTTTACAAACACGTATCGGAGAGAAAGTAAGTATATTGACTGATCGTGTTAAGGAATTATGGGATGGTAAAATGTCAACAACAGCATCATCAGGCAATTCAAAAAATCAACAAGGTCAAACAAATTCTCAAAATAACAAAAATATTCGTGTTAGTCAACCTATTTCAAACAATGGTATGAGTGGTATGAGTGGTATGAATACTATGAATAACAATGCACAAATGATGTCATTACAAAGTTCTCAAATGTATAATGATGGAACTGCTATAAATCAATTACCTACATATTCACAACAATCATCATCTGGTTCAGGATCATCATCAAGTTCTGGTTCAGGAAATGTACAACAATTACCAGATTATAACGCAATGTATCAACTAGATTCAACACCTATGATTGGGGCATCATCTCCTGGTGGTGGTGTTGTTCCTGCAAGTGAATTATTAGGTGGTTTTTTCAGTGGATCATCGTTTTAGATAGTGTTCTAAAAACAATATTAAATAAATAACATTATATACTATATGCATTATATATAGTATACAATAATATCGCAACAAATACCAATACATAAACCATGGATGTTAATAAATTAATTGACGCATTGGACAATGAAAACAATGAAAAAATCCTGAATTTAACAACCAAAAAAATCAAGGAAATGAATATGAAAATATTGATGGAATTGTCTCTTCCGAGAGAAAAGTTGTTGGATATATCCAAAAAATTAAATGGTTATCGTTATGTAGATGAAATTGATGAATTAAAATGTGGGACTTATTTAAAATGGATATTATTAACAGATCCAGACCCCGATAATTTAGAGTTAAATAAAGGTGCACTCTTTTGTGAAATAAAATGCAAAGACGACGGTGTTTTTATTGTATGCAAAAATATTGGGTTTTTATCGAGACACTTTCAAATTAAAATGGACGAGTGTTTATTATTTCAAAGATTGACTACACAAGAATTGGTATTATTGAGCGCATTGGATCATTTATCTACGTAATTTTCTTGTTCCTCGGTTTGGGTTTTTATAACAACTTGTAAATAACCCAGGAATGAATTTTTTTGCACGTATTTTTTTCATTTCTTCTTTGCTTAAACACTGTCTGTTTTTGTAACTACATTTGCCATTTTTATATACACAAACGCTCTTATGACCTTTGTTTTTATGAATAAATACTTTGCGAACGGTTTTTTTACCATGTTTGTGCTTAATTTCTATATTGGAATATTTATGCATATATATATATATATATATACATATAAATATTTTTATTTTTTTGGTGTATTTGTATTTACGTTTGTTTTCGTGTTTATTGGTTTATTATTACTAATTAATCCTGTTGTTTGTGGTTTACCTGAAAATCTGTTAAATAATATCGTTAATTTATCATGCAATGATGTAGATAAATAGAATAAAATAACAGATATAATTGCTGGACTTCTAACAGTTAATCCTAATGGTGTATCTGATGTATAACCGTACAATCCATCAAATGGAGAATTAATTTTTTGTAATAATGCATATAAAAATATTGCAATAAACCCTTGTACAGCTAGTTGTAATAAAATTTGTATTGCTAAAACAATACTATTTCTTTTTATAGCAATTTGCAAATTAAATGTAGGTATAATATATCCGTCAATAAGAACACTACAAAAAAACGCGCATGTAGAATAAATAGTGATTACATACATGTAATCTAAAAATGCAACAGGATAATGCATAGGGGCCTCAGTCAATATAGTTATTTTTTGTTTCATTTTATTAGTTGTTTTATAATATATAGTATATATAGTATAAACATATTATTTTTACATAAAAATCTAACATGTCGTATTTACCCATTTTTTTGTGACGGCTAATTCTACACTATCTAATGCTCCCTCAACCCAACCTTGATCTAGTGCTACAACTTCTCCTACAACAACAACACCATTTATAGGATGTTGTGCTTTTTCAATAAAATCAACTCTGTTTTTATATCCCTCAGACAACGGTTCATAATAGTGTGTACCAATAGGCCAATAAAAATCAATTATTGAATCTATATGTAAACTGTCAAACTGCAATCCGAGAGATTTTTCTAATAATCTTGCAAATAGACTTCGGTTTGTCGCAGTATTTTTAAGGTGATTTTTTAAATAAACCGAACCCGCATTGTCATTATAAGCAATCATGTAAACACCTTTTTTAACATTCATTGGAATTATTTTGTATAAAGGTCCTGAAACAATAGTAAAAGATTTTACCGTGTTTCTCATGAGTATCGCGGATTTACCTGAAAATTTACCATACAAACGTATAAATGGTTGCCCGTGAATTTGTTTATATATGGGGAATTTATCTATTGGGAATAATTTGTGAATACTAGCAATGGTTGTAGCAACCACTATTTTTTTACATGTATACTTTTTTCCATTTTCACATGAAACGACAAACCCACATGTTTCTTTACATTCATCTAATTTGTTTATTTTCATAACATTTGAAGAGGATTTTATATCCACGTTGTATTCAAGTAATAAATCTATCAAGCCATCTACCATTTTTTTCCACGGTACAGAAAATGTTTGTAGTTTGGTTGAATTGTCGTCCATGCCATAATAGTATAAAACGTCATGTATATCCGCATTTTCATAATCAGTGTAACCAGTAGAAATAACAAAATTATTATATGTGGTGTCGCCTAATATATTTATAGCAAAATCTCGAAATGTCTTTCCTGTATAAACCCCCGGATTTTTGTTGTATATTTTTTTTAAGTAGGAAATAGTCTTATTTACATCTACCACATTAACATCTGATGTATATTCTTTGTTTACATTGTGATTATCATGCGGTAATTTAAAATCGTCTAATAATCGCATAAGTAGAACATCTTTTTTCTGCCTACCAACACCTGCACCTGTTACTATACTTGCTCCATAAAAATCGACATTGCTTGTGCGACCACCTAACCACGATTTCTTATTTCTCTCCAAAATAAGGATAGATGATTCTGGTGACATTTGCAAAATTTTATATGCACTATATAACCCGGCTATTCCACTGCCTACAATAATAAAATCATAAAGAGAATTCATTCGATTATTTTGTGTTGTAGTGTCTTTTATTGTCTTTTATTATATATCTCGTCAATCTCGTCAATCTCGTCAATCTCGTCGATATAATATAATATATATATATAGTATTTGTTAATATATTATATTACCATTATACATTTATTTTTTGTAGAATGATATATTTTTTTTAGTTTTTGTAAATTTAACTCGTGGCTTATTATTTTTTTTACATGTGAATTTGCCTCGTTTCATATTACGTTTATTGAAGATTGTTTTTGTACATATTCCAATAGATTTAGGCTCATTTTCAATAGAAGTGCCTACTTTTTTTATACAACCACATAATTTATTCGCTAAAATTGTTTCTGCTTTTAGTTTTAGATTTTTATTATTAGCCGGAATTGAAACATTGTAGTATTCCAAAATTTTAATGTAGTCTTTTTTGTTTATGTTATATGACATTTTTTATGTATTATCGAATGGTGAAGATAGAATATTTTGTATATAAATATGTATATGTGTATAGTTAATTATATATAACTTAATATATATATATCAATTTATATATATTAAATATTATAAATTTTGTGATTCTAATTATATTGGAATAATATATGTCATTATCTTTATCAAAACCAGATAAAATAGTAGTATTTGATGTAGATGAAACATTAGGTTATTTTACACAACTAGGCATATTTTGGGACGCATTAAATGTTTATTATAAAAATTTTGATAATGGAAATGATAATAATCAACAAGAGTTATTTAATACATTAATAGAAATTTATCCTGAATTTTTACGTGTTAATATATTAGCAATATTAAATTATTTGAAACGTAAAAAAGAAAAAGGCAAATGCAAACATATAATGATATATACAAACAATCATGCATCAAAAGAATGGATTAATTTAATTACAAATTATTTTCATGAAAAAATAAACTACAAAATATTTGATCGAGTTATTCGCGCATTTAAAGTAAATGGTAAAATAATAGAAATGTGTAGATCCACACATGAGAAAACCACCGATGATTTATTTAATTGTACAAAGATTCCACTTAATTCCCAAATTTGTTTTTTAGACGATGTGTATTACTCTAATATGGTAGACGATAATGTATATTATATAAAACTTAAACCATATACATACAATTTGCCGTTTCAATTAATGATTCAGAGATTTATTGCGTGTAAATATGGTAAAAAAATCGCGGACGAAAACAAATTAATTAATTTTATGAATACATTCATAGATAGGTATAAATTTGTTTATGTTAAAAAAAATGAGAAAGATTATGATTTAGATAAAATTGTTAGTAAAAAAATAATGATTCATTTGCAAACTTTTTTTGATAAAAAATGGTATAATAACGATTCCACTGATTCATTTGATTCTCTTATTAACATGGATAATATTACGATTAAAACAAAAAATAGAAATAACAAAAATCGCACAAAAAAATACTATTCACAACAACAACATAATAAAACAAATAAACATTTTTAGCATATTAGTTGTTGCTATATGATGCAGTATTCTTTTTACTAGGGTTAAAAATAGTTATAATATTTCTCTTAATTTTTTCCACATGAGTTTCGGTTTTTGATATTAAATAGTTTAATATATTTTCAAATATAGTTGTAGATAATAAGAAAAATCCTGCACTAAAAGCAATTCTTTTATCTAGATTACTACACGTTGCTGTTCTCCATGGATTAAATCGATAAATCAAAAAGAAACATACATATAATTTCACTATATTGTGTAGTAAGTTGATATATTGTGGTGAAATGAAATATGCGCCTAATGCTAGTGAAATATATAAAAAGTATGTAACAAATAATATTATATCTAGAGTTTTGTCTTGAATTTTATCAAAATCATAATGTTGTATTTTTTTCATTGTAATTGATAAATAAAAATAACTATTATATATTGTAGTTATTTTTATTTTTAGGTTTAGGTTTTAGGTTTTAGGTTTTGGGTTTTAGGTTTTAGGTTTTAATCTTCTGTTTCAGTTTCATCCTCTGTTGTTTTTACATTTTCCTGCAATTTTGAATATATGTCTAATGTACGCGCACTAGCATCTGTCGCATTTACATATCTAGGCATCCAATAATAGGGTATAATATTATCAACACCTTTGTAGTAAGAATTAAATATAAATTTATAATATTTTTTTTCAATTTCTGTTTTTGGTATAATATTACTAATGTCAATTCTTTTTTCAGAATCTATATTGTTTAAAATATAATCTTGTATAATTTCGTATAATGAACGTGTAGCTTTAGTTACACCATCACTAAATGCTTCTTTTGTTCTCCAAATAATTTCGTCTGGAAGTATAGGATTTCCTTCCCTGTTTTTAAAATAGTCTTTGGAGAATGCGGATCTTAATAAATGTTTTTCGCATAGTTTGTTTTTGGGATGAAAACGAACACTTGGATGTATCGATAAATAATATTGAACCCATGACCTATCTAAAAACGGTGTTCTGGGTTCTAAACCATGACTAGAAATACATTTATCAGATCGTAATACATCAAAGGCATGAATGTTTTTTAATAGTCGTCTAGTTTCTTTATCGAATTCAATTTCATTAGGACATTCATGCATATATAAATATCCACCGCATAATTCATCTGAACCATCACCATTGAATATTACCTTAGCACTACTATTTTCAGATATATATTTTCCCAATAAATAATTTCCAATACTTGCTCTTACAGTTGTAGTATCATAACTTTCTATAGCATATATAACTTCATTAATTGCACTAATAAAATCCTCTTCTTTTAAAACTATTTCAGTATGTTTTGTTCCCAAATAATCTGCTACTATTTTAGCATGTTTTAAATCTTCTGAACCTTCCAACCCAATACTATATGTCTCTAGAGGTTCAATTGAAATATCTCTATGAAATTCATTTACCAAAGCAGTAACTAAACTACTATCTAAACCTCCTGATAACAAACATGCAATAGGACGTTCAGTAATAAAACAACGTTTTTTAATGGCGTTAATGAAATAATATTGAATGTTTCTATAAATAGACTTCATATCATTTTTGTTTGTAGCATCATCAATATTGTACATAATACTATTAAAACCATATGTATGGTATCTTTCTTTTTTATTAAAAATCCATTCAGATGACACAACGTGTGGTAATATATACAAAGAATATGTGCCGGGTTCAAAATGCTCAATAGTATAGTTGTCACTTTTGAAAGCGTTTAACATTTTTATTTCTGATGCAAAACCGAATATATTATTTTTATAACTAGTTATGTCATTTGTAGATTCTGTGTTATTGGATGATTTATCAACCAAAAAATCTTGGGGTGAATCATTTTTTTCAGAATAAAGAAAATATAAAGGTCTTATACCATAAGGATCACGTGCGATATATGTTTTAGCATAATTATTATTAACGTCATAATCACATAATATAAATGCAAATACGCCGTCTAACATTTGCAGGGTTTGATCTATACCATATTTCATATATAAATGTATAATTACTTCACAATCAGAATCTGTAGTAGGAGTAACATCCAATAATTCATATAATTCTTTATAATTATATATTTCACCGTTGCAAATGAGAGTGATATCGTCAAATATCATAGGTTGATTTGATTTAGAATTTAATCCATTAATTGCTAATCTGTGAAAACCCATAATTTGTTTTAAACCTATACGCTCTAATTTAGAAAACTCTGGCCCACGACCTCTTCCTTTATTAAAATTATCAATAATATATTGATTACCGTATTGTGAATCATTGTTTAGTAATGTAAAAATACCACACATGTTTTGTTTCTCAGGTTTGTTTTAATATATTATTTATGAGATTGATAAGATTGATGAATTATTACAATCGATTGTTATCTATACAACAATATATATCTTTATATTTGTTATTTATATTTGTTATATTTGTATTATCATATTTGTTTTTTATCTTCATTTATAGTAATACTATATAAAACAAATATATATAATAATATTAAAATGAATACCAATACCAATTATGAATGTTCATCTGAAATACAATCCAATATGAATAAAAAAATATATGATAGAAATGTCCCTTCTTATCTACTTCAACCTTATATAAATGTACGACCTGTAGCAACAAAGTATTCATTTTTTCCTATTGTAGATCCTAGAGCACCTATTAATGTGCCTATGGAACAATTTCCTACTTATAGCACGAGCAAAGTATTTTATCCAGGCAATAATATGGCACCTTTTTCTGGATATATGCAAAATGTAAATACAGAAAGTGATTTGAGAAACCAAATATATGCTTTGCAAAAATGCCCACAATCTGAGTACGTTCCTTCTAGTAAAAGTGATCTTTATCAATATAATATGGTATTAAATTCAAATGTAACACAGTCCAATACAGTGAAACAGTCTTTTCCTTATTTATTTAATGAAGAAAAATTTGATAATTTCAACCCAAACAAGGATAATTTAGCAAATAATACATTTAACAATTGTACTCGAGTAGAGATTCGTTCTATGAATACACCATGTCCATAACAAACATCAATACGGTTTAATACGGTTTAATACGGTTTAATACGGTTCAATATGATAAATCATAATAAATAATATATTTTGTCTTATATATTATTTATCTATAACATATCACATATCACATATCACATATCACATATATGAATTTCGGAGATGAGTATTTAAACAACGTTACTTTAAAATATTTAACAAATGTTGATTATCAAAATGAATTTAACGAATCTATTCAGACAGATAACCAGACAAATAACGATACAGGTAAAATGAATAAATCAAAAAATACTGGATGTAAAATATACAAGCAAAAAGATAAGAAATTTTATAAAAAAAGAATATTGAATATTATAAAAATATTGTTGAATGATATCGAGGAGACAAACAGTGATAAAAACAGTTATCAACTCTTTCCTGATATAAAAAAATCATTTGATGTTTTTATAAAAACAAGCATCGATTATTTTAAATCAATGGACAAATGTGATATTATTCAAAGTGATTATAATAATTTAGATATAGGAATTGTTTCTAATAATTCAGAAACTAAAAACCATGATATCACAAACAACAACAATGAAATCAACAGTTTAATGATGCGTAAAATAATAAAAAAAAAGAATTCAATGGATTCATTTGTAAAACGTATACCAACACATCAAGTACCTACTATAATACCACAAAAGAAAAAAATAAATTTGCATGATCCTGAACTCAAAACAAAGGGATTAGAAGTATGTGTTGCAGAAAACGCTACAAAAAATGATAAAACAAAAAAAGCAACACCCGGAATTGATAAAAATATATGTGAAAATAAAAATAATAATATATATAAAAAAGAAACTATATCCAAATTAGACAATTCATTAAAACATGATAACCCGGAAGAAAAAATACCAAATAAAAAGAACCCGGAACAGAAAAAGTGTAAGAAAGACAAAAAGCAAAAAAACGCGCAAAACCTACAAGAGATATCATTCGAATGAAAATACTAATACTAAGAACGATAAATTTATAGGCGAAGAAATGAAAAAAGAACAATGTAGTCCTATATCCGCACAAAATGAAAAAATAGGAAAAAAAACTACGAAAAACAGTTGCCTATCTGATAGTGCATTGATTCGATTGAGAGATTTGTGGAATGCTCGACATCCAGATGTTAGAATAAAAACACATGACCCACATGAAATATGGAACAATTTGCATTATTATATGAAAAATACATGCAACAAAGAATCATGTTGGTTAAAACAGAATTTTGCGAATCACGATAAATATTTAAAAAAAGAGTTGAATGAATCTTTCGCACCAGAATATCCAATAGAATGGAAACACGAACCAAATAAGTGGCTCTCGAGTTTGGATATTTTGAATGTCATGAAACAATATGAAGAAGCATATAAATGTTTTAATTTTATTGGTCCTTCTCCAATTGATTATGATACACACATGTTATATGGTGAATGTGTATGGGATGAATTGTGTCATTTTAATTTACAAAATGAAATTAAATCCGGTAAAACAAAAATAGGTGTTATATTTAATTTGGATCCTCATTATAAAGGCGGTTCTCATTGGGTCTCTCTATTTATAAATATTAGAAAAGGAACCATCTTTTACTTTGACAGTGCTGGAGAGAAAATTCCACACCAAATAGAAAAATTTGTTGGTACAGTTAAAGAACAAGGACGAAGCTTGACTGGATCAAAACGTATCGAATTTGTATTTGATCAAAATTATCCAGTGGAACACCAATATGGTGACACAGAATGTGGAGTTTATAGTTTGTTTTTTATAGTACATATGTTAGAAGATAAGATAACAGCACATTATTTGAAAAATCATATACTTAAGGATGAGTATATGGAAAAATTCAGAAAGATTTATTTTAATAATACATAGTATACATAGTATACATAGTATACATAGTATACATAGTATAGAGTGTATATCGCAAACTAGAATAGATGATTGGTGTAAATGAGAAAAGGTGTAAATATAAATACAAAATCAAGAGGAATAAAACCAGAACTCGTAAAAATAAGAAATAAATTAACATGAAAAATAATATAGTAGTATTTCGAGTCTATTTGTATAAAATAAAAATGGCATCAAAAAATAGTTCACAATTTTTATCAAATGATAATTTATCTGTTTTATTTGAAGTAATTACTGATGAATATAGGAATTACATTTTAGATAAAAATGCATTTAATATTGCATTTAATGAAATGGTTCAAATGTTTTATTATAATCAAATTAAATCAGGTGTTCAAGCTATACATGATATTATAACTATGAATAAAAATTTTATTTCATTTATTTCGGTAAGACTAGAAAAAAAATTTAATATTCAAAAACAGGTAAAACCTAACATAAATCCAAATATGAAAATTAATACATATGCAAACAACAACAACAACAACAACAACAACAACAACAACAACAATAAAGCCATCAATCAGTCAATAACAAGTGAAGATATTAAAAATAAACGATTGGAAAATTTTGATAAGGAGTTGTCATTAAAACAAAACGAATTTAAAAATGCTTTTAATAGCAATATTCCTGAAACTCCTAATTTTACATCTCCAGTAGATGAACCAATAAGTGAAATTGATCTTTTAACCAAACAAAAATTGACAGAACGAGAGAATGATATTCAAAGCATTTATAACAATAACAATACTACAAATGGTGGCGTAAATACTGGTATAAATAAAGAAAAAAAAGAATTGGATTTTGAAATTAAAGAATCAAATGAGTGGTTACAATATTTTAGTCAACCAGTTGAAAAAAAAGAAACGAATATTAGTAACATTATGAAATCGATAAAAATAAAAGAGGAAATACCAAAAGAAAATTTTGTTAAAGAAGAATTAGTATTAAACCATAATAACAGATACAATAATGATTCTTCCAATACAATTCCCAAAAAAAATATTTCTTGGTCTGATGAAAAAGGAATAAGAGATGATACTAATTATATTAAAATAAAAATATTGGACGATCAGGCTGAAAATAAACTATTTTCGAAATTAAAAAAAATAGAAGGTGGTGATCAAAGTGAAATAGATGTCCTAACACCCACGAAACTTATTTCTTCTGGTTTAGATTCACACGAAACAATAACCCGTTTGGAAAGTAAAATGGATAAATTGTCTAGTGAAATAAATAAATGTTATGATGTAATAACTCTGTTGTTTAATACCATCATGTCATCTAATAATGTATCTTTATCTAGTAAGTTAAACGCACCACCAACTAACATAACAACTAACATTGATAATGAAAGTAATACAAGTGGTTAAGAATAAAAATAAAAAATAATAAAAATGAATTTAGATTATAAACATAATTATATAATAAGTAGTATATATAATTATGAATGTTTTGATATATGTGATATATTCGTTTTATATTATGCAGTTGTTTATGAATTACACATATGGATTTGTAAATAAAGGTATATTATCATGTAATAAAAGATATGTCAAGAGTTCATCAACCGATTTTAATTATGAATATCAATATGATTGGATTTCAGGTGAGGTACCATGGGAATTTATAGAAACCGAAAAAACAGACGATCATTCAATTATTTATGATAAAGAAATAGTCCACTCACAATATTCACCTATAAAAATGGATACAACGATCATAGATGCTGAAATATTTAATTCGGAATCAGAATTAGACAACAACATCATCATATCAAAAGCTATTATATCTGGTGTTATGAAAGGTATTTATATTCAAATAATTTCAATTGATAATATGATCACATATGCAGAATGTTATACAAATAAAATAATAGATATGGATATTTTATTGAGTTTGGGGTACATTATATTTTATGAAACAAATAAACACAATGAAAAAAACAACTTAATTGAATTGAAAAAATACAGCAATATTCAACTTTTTGAAAAATATATTAAATTGCGACGCGCTTCTATGTTGGTTATCATCATAATATATGTGCTTTTATTTAGAGGAGTTTCAATTGCAGAATAAATATTCGAGTATAAGCACTATCACAAATAACCAGACCAGCTATAAATCGTATAAAGTTTCCATTGTTAAGCATATACTGTAATCCATATTGTTTAAATTAATAATGCGTCCATATTCATCCAATAATTGAATTTGTAATTTTTGAATATTGACTGGTCCAAAATATTGACGTGGATATGTAATCAAAGCCAAATTGTTTTGAGATACAATATTAAATCCATTAGCAGGTATTGATATTCGTGCTAATATATTTTTATTCAATATAGAATCAGTAAAAGAAGCGTAAAACCCATCATTAACATTGTTATTATAATCATTTACTACCAAATAAAGATAACGGTGGGTTAACATATCTACAATTCCTTCTGAAATATATGTTGAATTGTTTACATATACACCATTTCGAAATCCCATCATCCAACCTATTTTTAATGGTAAAGGTATACTTTTATTTTCAAATCCATTTGGGTCTTTTACGAAATCTATAGAAAAATCAAATATTGTTCCAGTGTAACTACTGTTGATACCTATTACCATTTTACCTGTGCCCGATGCAGTATTCGATATATCAATAGAAAAAATAATAAATTTAAATTTATTTGGTGCAACTGATAATATATTATTAATATAATTTATAAAATCACCAGGCCCGTAATTACCGTCAGGTATGGTGACAACAAAGGATTCTGAATCTATTATTAATGTAAAATAATTATTATTAAAATTACTGTTCACATTATAAAATGCACAAGGGAAATCCATGGATACCAATTGCATAGATACTACATTTTTAATAATTAATGGTAAGTCGTAATGATAATTTGTTGATAAATTTGTAGAACTATAATAATTATCACGAAACCTGGAATCAATATTGAGTGTTTGTCGAATGATTCGTTTGGACAAAGGGTTTATTTCACCTGGAAAATAGTCGCTGGGTTTTGAATATATATACTCAACTGGTTGTTTTTTTTGGATATAATTATCATTTACCTTTATTAATGGGTTCATTGTTTCGTATGTTAATTCATATTTTTCAGAGAGGGATGATTCGTGTAACTTTTTAAGTTCATACATTATTTTATTTTTTGCATTTAAAATAAATTGAATGATTTTCTCTCGAATGGATTCAGTTACGGATTTTGAACTTAATAGTTTTTTTTTTAATTTTAATTCTTTACTATTTACATCGTTTTCGTTGTATGTTTGATCCAATCCAAATAATTTTTCTAATTCATTAATATTATAATTTTCAATATCTAAATCTAAATTCATAATTCAATTTTATATAAATATATGATATATTTTTAATTGTATTATATTATATTAATAATTAATAAACTTACTATTTTTGACAATGGGTTCGTATATAATTCCAATGTTTCCCAATAATTCCAATGTTGTATTTAATAATTATGGAAATATGAAACAAATTGAATCCCGAATTTTAGAAACGGAAAGGAGAATATTACAAATGAAAGTAAAAATAGAACATGTAATTTATAAATTTATTGCAGGTAATAATAACAATAATGTAGAACAAAAATACTGTGAATTAATTAATAACGTCGATGTGCAGAAAATTGTCGGGTGGTATTATCAGTTTTCTTTAGGAAAGATTGATAACATAATACACGAATTGAATGTAGTTGAGTATAACCGGCTAGCTAAAGTATTACATGAGTTGAGAGAACATAAAAGAATAAATGATTATCGATGCAATAATAATGATAAAAATATATCATGTTATGAAAAATTTAGAGTAAATATTGTGCGTTCATTAGAAGCTCTTGTGAAGGCCATTGATATATATAAGAGATTGAAGGGGTTGGAATTAGATGTAATACATGATTTAATATACAAAGAGATATATTTTGATATATCGAAATTGCTCAATAGATTAAATGAATTAAGAAAGACAGCGAAAGGTTTTTTTAATAATATTACATTAGAATTGCCGTTATTAGAAATTAAACCAGAATATGATATATATATTAAAAAGTATGGTTATCCATGTGGTGGTGTTTTTGAAGCTGACAAATTGGCAGAAATTTTACTGTATTTAAATAATAACGATTATCATATTGATATTGTTGTAGATGTAGACCCTGAATTTTATAATGGAAGTGTTAATGAAAATCTAAATCTTATTAAAGAGGTAAATCTTATTAAAGACGTAGATGTTATTGAAGACCTGGACGTAGACGTAGATGTAGATGTAGATGTAGACCTAGATGTTAATGTTGTTGAAAATAATAATGTTACTATTGTGGTTAATAATAATACATGCACAGATATAGAAGGACCATTCGAACAACCTAGACCACATAGACCACATAGACCATCAGGTACATGTGGAGGATCACAAGGAAACCCAGGTACAGGTGGAGGATCACAAGGACAACCTGGACCAGCAGGACAACCAGGACAACCTGGACCAGCAGGACCACAAGGACAACCTGGACCAGCTGGATCACAAGGACAACCAGGTCCAGCGGGACCACAAGGACAACCTGGGCAACCTGGACCAGCTGGACCACAAGGTCCACAAGGACCGCCAGGTAATAACAATTCTGCATCTACAAATTATTATGTTATAGACGACAACGTTATTGAAACTAAAAATAGTGGTAGTAGGTTGTTTGTTTTTCAAGAAACTTTATTTACGAACGATAATTCCAATTATATCGTATACAATTGCAGTTCAACAGCGCAAATACAAATTAGTTTTTCAGAAAGTTCAGGACTTCTTCGAAAGATATTTAATAATTTATATATTTCACCACGTCAACCTGGTTCGACAATATTAAATTTACCAACAAATTCAATGGTATCATTTTATAAAATTACGGATACTCTCGGTAATATTTCAATATATGCGACAATTTCGTAATTGTAATAGTGTAGGCGATAGAATATTTTTTTAATAATATAAAAAAATATTCGGACATTTAAAAAATTTGAAAAATTTTATTTCGTTTAAAATAGTATAATGGCACCTACTCCTTTACCTACCCCCGACCCCACAGCTCCTCTTTTGGATCCTGCCCTTTCCAGTAAAACTATACAAGTGGAAATTCCAAAGCTTTATTTAGCAAAAAATATCGTTGTTAGTGATAACACAGATGGTTTTCAAACAACTCTCCCAGTTACAACAACCGATTTGATGTATGCTAGTGGTTATCGTGTTGCAGCAGGATCAACATATGATTATTTCAAGTCAGACAATTTCAAAATTGATAATTTAGGCGCTGTTAACGCCAAAGGTACAATTACATCTACTGCCACTGGTGCAAATTCTTTAGCAGGTTCACTTAATGTTGCTTCCGCAGTAACAGCTGGTTCTCTTTCTACTGTTGGTGCATTAACTGTTGGTTCAGCTAGTGTTACTGGCCTATTATCATCCGGCTCTATTAATTCAGGTGCTATTACATCGACTGCAACAATGACAGCTAACAATTTAAAAATAACTAGCACAAATTTAGTTATTGATAGTACAAGTGCAACAAATAGTATTACCCTTAATGGTGAATTAAAAGTAAATGCAGCAGCAACAGGAGCCACTGTATTTAAACTTGATAGTACAACTGGTGAAATTAAAACTTATGGTAATATTTCAACAACTGGTACTGGAACTATTACAGCTGGTGGAAGTATTACATCTGGTGGTGCTGTTAGTGGTGCAGCACTTAACGTTGGTACTCTTTTTAAAGTAGATGGTTTTGGTGCTATGACTGTAAAAGATGCTGCTACTACACAAGCAATTTACAGTTTTGACAAGGATGGTAATTTTTTTACTGCTGGTTCTTTGACCGCTTCAGGAACCGCAACTTTAGCTACAGGTAAATTTATTGTTGACGGCGCTTCCGGTAATTTGTCCACACAAGGAACAATTTCATCTGGTAATGTAGCCGTTACAGGAAGTTTAAAAACATCAGGAGTTGTAAATATTGGAGGAACTGATGCATCACCTTCTATTCAATTATCCAACAATGGAACATCTTATTTCACAAAATCCGTTCAAATTGGTGATGCTAGTAATCAAAAATCCATTTTAAATGCTGATGGTACCGCTAGTTTTGCAACTGGCAATTTTACTGTAGCTTCAACTGGTGCTGTTGTTGCTAAAGGAAGCGCATCTTTTGGAGACAATGCAGTCGCATTAGGATATGCTACAGGTGCTATGCCTGCCAATGCTAAAGTTTCAGTAGATTCATCCGGTAACGTTTCTGCTGCTGGTACATTAGCTGTTGTTGGTAATTCAACATTGACAGGTTCATTAAGTGTTGCTAGTAACAAATTAACTGTAAATGCAAGTGGCGACCTTGCTACTACTGGTGTTTTATCTGTTTCCGGTGGTAAATTAACAGCCGATACAAATGGTAATGTTGTTGCTGCTGGTACTTTACAAGCTGCAACTAATAAATTTACTGTTAATGCTTCTGGCGACGTTTCTACAACCGGAAAACTAGCTGTTACAGGAGATTCCGCATTAGGTGGTAAATTAGATGTTAGTGGTAATTCAACATTTGCAGGCACATTAGCTGCTACAGGAGCTGTTACCGCTGGTTCTACATTAAGAGTAACAAGTGATGCAACCCTATTAAGTAAATTAGCAGTTGCAGGTGACCTAGCTGTAAACACCGATAAATTTAAAGTTACTGCAGCAAGCGGTGACGTTTCTACAACTGGAAATTTAACTGTTGCTGGTAACGCAAATTTCTCTGGAAATCAAATCCAACTAAATACTAATGGTTCATTATTTGCTAAGAATTACTTAAAAACCGATTTCGCTGTCGCTGACTATGTTAAATCCACAGCATCAGATGATGTGACAACAACAATTGTTCCAGCTCTAGGTTCATCCAACGACCAAAATTTATTTAATTCATCTACAAACAAATATTTAACTACACAAGAATATGTCGATAGAGCAGTATTCAAACAAGCAGCACGTTTAAATTTGATCACAAAAGATGTAGACACAAATCTAGCAACTTTCAACAACTTTTCGAAAGTGTTAGCTGCAATTGAAGGTTCTAGTGCTGCTACTATAGTGAGTGGTTTAGTAGATAGTGTAGATGACATTAAAGTATCTGTATCAGACCTTATGGGTGGTGGTTATAACTCAATGGTAATAAGTTGTGTTCCTAGTGTATGGGGTGATGCTGCTGCACCTGAACCAATCCCTACACCAATCAGTGATCTTTACAAAGAAGATGGTTGGTTTTACAGTAATTTATCAATAGATAGCAGTAGTAATAATAGTAAAATAAATTGGTATTTACCAGCATATAGTGGCATGAAAATGAAAGATATTACTAATTTGTTCATGAATAACTTTTTACTTTCTACAATTAAATTACCTAAAATTACAATTTATACTGTTCCAAAAAACAATAGTACTGATGCAATATCTGGTGTTTATAATGCTAAAATTCAATATAATTTTGATGCAGCATTACCATCATCATCAATAGCACAAAGATCAGCTCTATATATTATTGATGCTCCTAAGAATGTTTACAGTGATAAATTAAGTGATATAAAATCTGCATATTCAATAACTAAACAAGGAGCGTCAGCACCAGTAACAACTTATATTACACAATCTACATTATTTTCAAATAGTTTTGATACTAGTAAAGTTGGAAGTGAAGATGGAATCTTGACTTTTGCTATAGAAACAACTGAAAGTAATGTTAAAGATTATATGTTTATTTTACAAAATTTCAATATTTCCACAAAAACTGGTACTACACAAATGTTATTTCAAAATGTATCAGTTGTTAATGATTATTTATTCAAATATTTCTTTAGACAACATCCTGATTTTTCGGATGCTTCGAATAATACTAATGTAGTGGATAAAAACACTTATGCCGGTTATGTATCAAATATTTTAGCTAAATCTCTTGTAACTATTCCATCTAGTAGTATTGTAACCCCTGAAAGTCATATTACAGATATTACAACATTAACTCTTGGCGGTAAATCAGTTACTTCCGTCAATCAAAGTGAACCATTAATATTTGAATCAAATACAACAACTGTTCCAATGATTGTCAAATTATTAAATGATAATAATAAACTTACAATTAAACAGGGTTTAGCTGATATTGTTAAGGGTGTTGCAGGTGATTACAATGGAACAGTAACGTTGGTTCCAGGTGATAATCTTTTTGTTGTCACTGTAGAAGATACACTAGATGTGGTTCATAAGACAACATTTTCATTTACTGCACATGTTAAAAGTAGTGATACTAGATTAAGTTCACTTACTGTGGACAGTGAAGCAATTAATCTTTCTAATGGAAATATTCCTAATGGTACAATCAAAAATGTAGTTGCGAAAAGTTCTGTTATTGTCAATGCAAGTGCAAACTCATCATTTGCAACGTCGGTCGTTGTTTCCGGGGCTACTGGACTGAAAACTGGCGAAAATACTGTAACAGTTAAAGTGACTGCAGAAGATACATCTTTTAAGAACCATACTTTTGTTGTAAACGTTTTGTCTAATGATACAAGTTTAAGCACTTTTACTGTAAATGGCACAACTGTTTCAGACAATGCAGTAGTTGAATTAGATCCACTTACTGAATCTGTTACCGCTATCGCAATACCTACCCATGCAGCATTTGGAGTAACTGCTGTGATTTCAGGTGATACTAATTTAAAATTAGGAGACAATGAGTTGTCTGTTCTAGTTACTCCACAAACAGGAGCCTCTAAAACTTATAAAGTTAAACTAAGGGTACTTGATAATAATAATAATTTAGGTTCATTAGTTATTAATACAATACCCCAAAACCTCAGTGATGTCAAATTTACTTTTGCTTCCACCACAACCAGTATTAACGTTCTGGCTACAGCAGTATCAAGTAAGGCTACTGTAAGTATTACTGGATTACCAGCTGGATCAGACCCTGTAGTACCAGGGACAACATATAAATTAAATATAACAGTTACTCCAGAAAGAGGACAATCGAAAACTTATGAGTATGACGTCCGTATTCAGTCAAACGATAATAGTATTGACAGTGTACATATTAATAGTCTACCAGTAGTTTTCACAATAGTTAATAGTTCTAATATTGCAATGATTACTTCAGTAGATAATATAGCACCAAGTACTTTATCACTACAGGTAAATGAAGTTAGTCCTGCAATATTAGAGTATAAAATTGGAAATGATGATCCAACCCCAAAAAGTATCACATCTGGAGAACCAAAATCCATTCAAATACAACAAAACGGCGACACAGCCATATTAGTTACTATTAAACCTGAAGATAGTGCTGTTGAATCTAAAACATATACTATTCATGTCAGATCACGCTCAAATAATACTAGTTTGGCTACAGTGAATGGAATTACAGTAACCCCACTAGGCAACTCTACAGTTACCGCAAATAATAATCAGACTATTACACTACCTACTGGTGTAAATGATGTTACTGTAGCAGCTACTGCTGGCTATGTAGGAGCTAAGGTAGATGTCGATGGAGAAGTCGGAATTAATTCTTCTAGTAAGAGTATCAACGTGCCAGCTGGAACAATCAAAATTGTCAATATCGAGGTAACTGCTACAGATGGAGTGACAAAAACATCATATACACTAACATTTACTGCACCAGTAGCAACACCAGCACTATCATCTATTACAAGTATACTTTTTGAAGGTACTCCTGCAACAACAAATAATAATGTAGACTATTATTATACTTATTCAAGCAGTGCTGATCTACGAATTCAAATTAATACTACAAACACAACTAATTTTTCTCTAACAAATAACAATTCAAATGTATATTTGGGTCCTGTTGAGAACCCAACTAGCAACAATTATAGTTTTTCCACACTGAATGCTCCATCAAATAATGTGATGTATACTATACAATTATCTAATAATGGTGTTAATAAAAATTACTATCTACATACAACTCGTTATGATGCAGCACCTCCAGCTATTACATCTTTAATGATAGAATCTAACTATATATCATCATCTAATGGTGTTGACTATTATTATACTTCTCAACATGCATATGGTAAATCCCTCAGTATTATTGCATTTAACACAACAAACGTTTCTATAACACCATCATTAGCAGGAATCGGAATATACCCTATCTCTGGTGGTTTTGTACAAGGTACAAATGGTGAATATTCATATGATATAGTTGATGTTGATTATCCAAAACCGCAATCAGTTCTTACTATAACATTATCTGGAAATAACATTAATAAAATATACTATTTACATATAACACCTTATACTGACCCTGCTCTACTTCCTCCTTAATCAAAACTGCAAATATATTCTTTCGGACGCCCATGTATAAGCCTATAACAATAGCCATATCATAACCCTTATATATTTAACACATACATTCCCATCGCAGCAATGTTTTGTGTAAGACGTTTTAGATTTTCGTCTTCTTCACACATCCTAACTAAATACAAAAATATTTAATATTTTCAAATTATACATTAAAAATATTAAACCATCACCACCCCCAAAACTCTAAGAAATAGTTACATATAAAATTGATTCCCCTTCTTTATTTATAAAAGGCGTAAATGTTGCAAGTCAACTACACGGTAAATAAATTACGAACACACAATTTCATGCATATACACTAATTATAAAACATTCACTCAATCCAGGCCAAGCCAAACATATTAAATTTTAGGGATATAACGCGATATTTGGCAAAAACAAGAATAAAAACTCCAGAAAATTAAAATAAAATTGATTTGTTATCAGAGGATTATCCAAAATTAACTCGGATAACAAATATAAGTACAAATAAAATTAATAATAATACATTAATAAACAATCTAAATATATCTTATAATAATAAGGAAGACATAAAGTATATAGTAATTGTTTAATTTCTAATACTTGAAAAACATCATGTCGAATAAAGCTTTAACTACCACCACAAATGTTAATAATAAACAGGTTGCACTAAAAAATTATTCTAAAATTATTGGTGTTCAGTTTAGTATGTTATCACCAGATGAAATTAGAAAAGGTTCCGTTGCTGAAATTACCAGCAGAGATACATATATAAACAACAAACCAGTTATTGGTGGTTTATTTGATCCTCGAATGGGTGTATTGGAACCTGGATTAATTTGTCCAACAGATGGTTTAGATTACATGCAGACACCTGGTTATTTTGGACATATTGAATTGGCTCGACCTGTCTTTTATATTCAATATTTGAGTACAATTCTGAAAGTACTTAGATGTGTTTGTTTTAAATGCAGTAAGCTTTTAGTAAGCAAACAAAAATACAAACAAGCCTTGAAATTAGTGGGTGAAGCAAGATGGAAGTATGTTTTCGCATTGGCCAGTAAAATTAGACGTTGCGGTGAAGATACGGAAGATGGTTGTGGATGTTTGCAACCAAACAAAATTCGTAAAGAAGGTTTGTCCAGTATTTTCGCCGAATGGAAAAATGATGGTAATGAAGAAACAGATGAAAATATTGTAATCAAACTAACTCCTGAAATTGTTTTGAAAATATTTAAAAGAATATCGGATGAAGATGTTTCATTTATGGGTTTCAGTCCTATTTGGTCGCGTCCAGATTGGATGGTTTGTCAAGTTATGGCAGTTCCACCTCCAGCTGTTCGTCCATCTGTTAAACATGACGCCCAACAAAGAAGTGAAGATGATCTTAGTCATATTTTAGTAAATATTATTAAAACAAACAAAACATTACAGGATAAGATTCAAAATAATGCGCCTTCAAATGTGATTGATGATTGGACAACTGTTTTGCAATATTATATTGCTACACAGGTTGATAATAAAATACCGGGTGTTGCTTCTGTTGCGCAACGTTCTGGTAGGCCTTTGAAATCAATCAAAGATCGTTTGAATGGAAAAGGTGGTCGTATGAGGGGCAATTTAATGGCGAAAAGAGTCGATTTTAGTGCTCGTTCCGTTATTACTGCGGATCCAAATATCTCGATTCGAGAATTGGGTATTCCAATGAAGATCGCCAAGAATATTACCAAACCAGTTGTTGTGAATAGCGCAAATAAAGCGTTTTTGACGAAATTGGTTCGAAATGGTCCAGAGGTGCATCCAGGTGCAAAAATTCTGGAGAAGAAGAACGGTGATTCAATTACGTTGCGATATATTGATAGAGCTTCTATTATTTTAGAAGATGGTGATGTCGTCCATCGTCATATGATGGATGGCGATCCAATCCTATTCAATAGACAGCCAACATTACACAGAATGAGTATGATGTGTCATATCGCGCGAATTATGAAACGCGGTGACACATTTAGAATGAACGTCGCAGACACCCGGCCTTACAATGCCGACTTCGATGGGGATAAACTTTAAATGTGCAGATTTATCTTGTCCCCAACAGGTGACCGCTTGTTAAGTTGTAGATAATACTTAATAAGGAAAACGTTGTAATATCTACTAATTCATATTAGAATTAATATAATCACCTAGTCATTTAAATATAAAAGAATATAAATGTTTCTTGCTTTAATATATAATGAATGATTTATTAGAAAAAGAAGATTCGCATAAAATTATTGGTGAAATATATAAAATAACAAATTTATTAACAAATAAAATGTATGTTGGACAAACTAGAAGTCATTATCTAAATAGAGGAAAATATAGACCATTTGGACATATTGGAAGATTTAATAGTCATATAAGCGAATCAAGAAATTTGACTAAATTTAACGCTTGTAGATATTTAAATAGTGCTTTTAATAAATATGGTATTGAAAATTTTAAATGTGAATTAATTATGAATTGTGAAATTGAACAATTGGATAATTATGAACGAAAATACATTTACGAATTAAATACAAAATTTCCAAATGGATATAATTTAACAAACGGTGGTCAAAACTGTGGTTTTGAAAAAGGGAAAAAAATTGTTTTGCAAGAAGTTTTTAAACCAAAAATAGATTTGACGCTAAATCCAAATCTAAAACGAAGTGAAAAAACAAAACAATTAATTTCTAAACGTTTGAAAGATTATAAAAGTAATCCACAATTTAGAATAAATGAAATGAAGCGAGTCCAAAAACAACATTTAGTTAATAGATTTGAAAAATATAAAGATATTAATATTGATGCAAATAACATTGATAAATATATTTCAACCATTAAAAATAACATATTGGGATATGAATATGTTGTAATAAAATTTAACAAAACGCGAACAACTTTTGTAGGAAAATATGAAACAATAGAAGAAATAAAAAATAGAGCAAGACAATTTATATTAGATATATTAGAATGGCAACGCATCCAAACTGCTGGAACGTCCTTAGAGCCTTCACTACCACTCACATATGGAAACATTCGTGAGGAACTCGTTTAATTGACGACTCCAAAGGTAAAAACGTGAATGGATTGGATAATCAGCAACCAAGCCCCTAACCTCGCTAATGGTAAGAGTATGGGGAAGGCTCAGAGACTAGATGTTTGCGGGTTTCAAATGATAACTTGACCGGTTTGATGAAGCTCAAGGTATAGTCCAATCCTTACGAGAAATCGTAAGGCATTTCCAAGTCAAGGAGATGAATCTTCACATGGCCCAGGATGTTGAATCCGAATCCGAATTAAGGAATTTAGCAGCAGTGCCTCACCAACTAATTAGTCCAGCCAATAACTCGGCGATTATTGGTATATTCCAGGATTCAATGTTGGGTTGTTTCAGATTTACACGAGAAAATGTCAATTTCACAGCAAGAGATGCAATGAACTTATTAATGATGTTTAATCGTGTAAATGAAAAAGCCCTTTTTGAGAAGGGAAAAGATAAAAAAATATCAAGTTTTGAAATATTATCACAAATCATGCCCCCAATGTCAATCCAATACAAGACAAAGAAATTTGGCGATAATGATGATTTCACAAAATCAAATCAAGTAATTGAAATTAAAAACGGAAAATACATTCGTGGTCAATTAGATAAGAGCACATTAGGTGCAGGTACAAAAGGTCTTATTCAAAGAACATGCAATGATTTTGGAAACATGACAGCATCTGATTTCATCGATGATTTACAAAATATCGTAACAGAATACATGAAATCCAGTGCTTATAGTGTAGGAATTAGTGATTTAATTTCGGATCAAAAAACAAATCAATCCATTATTCAAGTCATTACAGAAAAGAAAAAAGATGTAAAAAAATTAATCGATCAAACACAAATCGGTATATTTGAAAATAATACAGGAAAAACCAATCAAGAAGAATTTGAAACCCAAGTAAATAATATCCTGAATCAAGCATCTGCCGAAGCAGGTAAAATTGGTTTAAAGAGTTTAAACAAAGACAATCGTTTCGTTATTATGGAAAATGCGGGTTCAAAAGGTAGTGAGCTCAACATAGCCCAAATGATTTCATGTTTAGGACAACAAAACGTAGATGGTAAGCGTATTCCTTATGGATTTGAACAAAGAACATTACCACATTTCACCAAATTCGATGATTCACCATTAGCAAGAGGATTTGTTGAAAGTTCTTATATTAATGGTCTTTCACCTCAGGAATTATTCTTCCATGCAATGGGTGGTAGAGTTGGTTTAATTGATACCGCGGTAAAATCAGTTACATGGGAAACTCCTATCGTAATTATTGAAAATAAACAAGCTAAATATATTGAAATTGGTAAATGGATCGATCAACAATTAGAAGAAAATCCTAGAGAAATTCAACATTTTACAGAAAGACAAATGGAATTATTGAATATTAACGAAGGAGATGTATTTATTCCAACTACCGATGAAAATGGAATTGTAACATGGGGCGAAATAACAGCAATTACAAGACACGATCCTGGAACTGAATTATATGAAATAAAGACAAAAAGTGGTAGAAATGTTATTGTTACTGAAAGTAAATCATTATTAATTTGGAATCCAGAAACTAAAAAACTGAAAGAAATGCCTACTCCTGAAATAAAAGTAGGTGACCGCGTTCCAGTAACCAACATGTTATGCGAACCTCCTATTTTATTAAATGAGGTAAATATGCAAAATTATTTACCAAAAACAGAATATGTTTATGGAACTGATTTTAATATTGCTTCTAATAAAATGAGGGAAGATATGACAAAAAAACAAAAAATACCATCTGGATGGTGGGAAAAAAATAATGGTAGTACATTCACTCTTCCATACTCAAAAAAATCTTCACTACAAAGAACAAATATCCGTTCAAATATAAATGTTATTAAAAATGGTTACATTTATCCTTATCATGCCGCTAGAAAGAATACATTATTCAAAGAAACATTTGAATTAAATGAAGAAAATGGAATTTTCATAGGGTTATTCTTAGCTAAAGGAAATGCAGATAAATCTTCAGTAACAATTACTAATCTAAATGAAAATATAAGAGATTTTGTAAAACAATGGTTTGATAATCATAATATAGAATGGACTGAAAGAGAAAGAATAAATAAAATTGGTGGAAAAACGAATACTATTGTTGGAAATTGTGTTTTGTTATCCACCTTTTTGAAAAAATGGGTAGGTCATAAAGCACATAATAAATATGTACCAAGTGAAGCATTTATTGCTAATGAGAATTTTATTAAGGGTTTATTAAACGGTTACTATTCTGGAGATGGATCTATTTCAAAAAATTCGATTGATGTTGGTTCCGCGTCCAAACGTTTAATTGAAGGAATAAGTATGTTATGCTCTAGATTTGGAATTTTTGGAAAAGTTTCCATGTCTCAACTAAAACAAAATAATTTGGGAACCAAAAATATCAAACCAACATATAGATTCGCAATTCGTGCGCAATATGGAAAAATATTCGCAGAAAACATAACATTGTTGGAAAACAACAAAAATGAAAAACTGAAACGTATAGTTTGGAAAAATAATTCTAAATTATTTCAAACTTATAATGATGTATTATTAGATGAAATTACAGAAATTAATATTATTGGTGTAGAAAAGCATCCAAAAGTATATGATTTAACTATACCAAGTACATTAAATTTTGGATTAGCAAATGGTCTTCAAGTAAGAGATACTTCGACAACTGGGTATATTCAAAGAAGAATCATCAAAGGTTTGGAGGATCTTATGGTCAATTATGATATGACTCTTCGTACAAACAAGGGTAAAATCGTACAATTTACATATGGAGATGACGGTATTGATTCTGTTAAAATAGAAAATCAACAAATTCCAATTGTTGGTATGAGTATCCAAGAAATTTATGCTCACTATAATTTACCTGATGAATCCGCAAAGGCTAAAATTATTGGAAAAATCCTAATCAAAAACACCTATACCAGATACAAAAAACAACAAGAGGCACTCAATAAAAAGAACAAAGAATACACTGAAAACATGATTCAAATGAGAAATGAAATAATTCAATATGTATTCAAACACAAGGGTGATAATATTGTCAATTGTCCAGTTGCATTTTCATATATAATTAATAATATCCAAGGACAACAAAATATTCAATCCAATTCATTGGTCGATATTACGCCAGTGGAAGCTTATGAAATGATTGAACAAAACTATGAATTTATGGAACAAAATATGTATGTAAAACCAACAAAATTATTCAAGGCTTTGTATAATTATTATTTATCACCAAAAGATTTGTTATTTGTCAAGCGTTTCAATCGTTCAGCATTGACCATTTTATTGGAGACTATTTCACTAAGTTATAAACGATCCATAGTTGCACCTGGTGAAATGGTGGGAATGATTGCAGCGCAAAGTATTGGCGAGGTATCAACCCAGATGAGTGAAACTGGTAACACACAGCACAAAATTATTTGCAGGAATAAGCTCACAAATGAAATTTCATTAAAATCGATCATTGTTGGAGAATTTTGCGATGATATTATCATGAAAAACCCAGATATGACATTTAACACCGGACACGAAAATAGTGTTGAAACTTTATTAGATAATCTCGAGAATGAATATTATATTGTGGGTGTTTCAGAAGACGAAAAAACTAGTTGGAATAAAATTTCACATATTAGCAGACATCCAGTAAATGGTGAAATGATGAAAGTAACAACAAGAAGTGGTAGAACAGTTGAAACAACAACTAGTCATTCTCATTTAGTCCGCGGTGAAAATCATAAAGTTGCTCCTATTGTCGGTGCAAATATGAAAGAGGGAATGAGAATTCCCGTATCTAGTCACATTGATGATAGTTTTATAAAAGACACAATTGAAATAAACAATCAAACATACAAACTTGATCATTTATTTGGATGGTTTGTTGGTGCATATTTAGCGGAAGGTAATTTAAATCATAATTCTATTGCAATTACCAATATTTCAGAACATTATATTGAAAATACAAAGAAATTTGCAGAGCGATTTGGAAAAGAGTGTAATGTAAGAAAATATCAAGGTGAATATGGAAAAGGCGTTACAACAAAATTTAATTCAAAAGATATTGCAGAACTATTATTAACAACATGTGACACTGGAAGTTTCGTAAAACGTGTTCCTGATTTTGCTTTTACTGCACCACAAGAGTTCAAAGCAGGTTTATTTCAAGGATATTTCGATGGCGATGGTAATTTTAATTGTGATAAAAATCATCATGAAATTCGTTGTTGCAGTAGAAGCGAACAATTAATAAAAGATTTAGCATTAATATTAAATTACTTTGATATTTTTGGAGTTTTAAAAGAAAATACTAGATTTGATAAACCACTATATCATTTAAATATTAGTCCAAAATATTCAAAGATTTACAAAGAAAAAATAGGTACACTTTTACACCAAGAAAAATTAGATAATTTAATAGAATACATTGAAAGAAACGACGCAGTATTTGTAGCAGAACAAATTGATAAAATTAATGGATTGGAAGAAATAGTAGCACATTGTGGTAAAATATTACAACTTCCAGGACAAAGCAGAATTTACGGACATTATAAAAGAAAAAATATTAAAAGTATTGGTCGTAGAACTTTGGAAAAATATTATCAAACTTTCAAGGCACACGAAAAAGCTCATTTAATAGAAAACGAACTTTGTATTCTTAAACAAGCTATAACATCAAATGTCGTGTGGGACGAGATTACTAAAATAGAATATTATACACCAGATCAACAAAACTTCGTCTATGATTTTACTGTTCCAGGTAATCAAACTTTTATGACTGATTATGGTGTCATAGTTCATAACACCCTGAATACATTTCATTTTGCAGGAGTTTCTTCTAAATCCAATGTAACTCGTGGTGTTCCAAGAATCGAAGAAATTCTGTCATTATCAAGCGAACCAAAGAACCCTTCACTCACCGTTTATTTGAACCGAGAAGATGAAGCCGACAAGGAAAAAGCCAGTGCTATTATGTATATGATAGAACATACCAAATTAGAAGAAATAGTTGAATCCGTTGAAATATGTTTTGATCCAGATGATTTAAATACTCTTATCAATGAAGACAAGGCAACAGTAGAACAATATAGAAAATTCGAATCCATGATTGATGAATGTAACAACGTCTCTTTGATGGACGATACTAATGAAAAATCAAAATGGATTGTAAGAATGACAATGGATCCAAATGTAATGTTGGAGAAGAATATTACCATGGACGATGTTAATTTCACATTGAAAAATAGTTATGGAGATGAAATCAACTGTATATATTCAGACTACAATGACGATAAATTGATATTCAGAATTCGTATGAATAATGTATTGAAACCAGGTGCCAAGGGTAAAAAATCAGCAAATCCATTAGATCAATCCGATCACATTTATATATTGAAAAACTTCCAAGATCAATTATTACACAACATTGTATTACGTGGTATAAAAGGAATAAACAAAGTAATATTACGAAAGATCAAGGATAATGTGGTGGAGAATTCAGGCGTTTATAAAAAACAAGACATATGGGTTTTGGATACAGTAGGTACAAATATGATGGACATTTTAGCATTGGACTATATTGATCCAACTCGAACATTTAGTAATGATATTGTAGAGATATTCCATGTGTTAGGCATCGAAGCGGCAAGACAAGCCATTTATAATGAAATTGTAGATGTTATTGAATTTGATGGCACATATATTAATTCTCATCATTTCAGTGTATTGTGTGATAGAATGACAGCTACAAGTAAGATGATTTCAATCTTTAGACATGGTATCAACAATGATAATATTGGTCCAATTGCAAAAGCATCGTTTGAAGAGACACCAGAAATGTTTTTGAAAGCAGCAAAGCATGCAGAGTTGGATACAATGAAGGGTATTTCAGCGAATGTCATGATGGGTCAAGAAGGGTTTTATGGTACAAGTGTTTTCCAAGTTGTATTGGACTTGGAGGAAATGATGAAATTAGAAGAAAATATGAAATACGAACAAACCGAAGACGAAAAAATCATTGAAGAAGCATTTGGAGAAATCGAAGAACCAAATGATTCATGTAGTACAAAGAATCTAACACTACAAAATAATGTAGTAAGTATAAAATTCAGTGATATGGGTGGGGACAACGATTACAACCCAGGATTCATGTAAATAGTGTAAATAGTGTAAATAATCTATTATGTGAAAATTTTAAAATGTAAATATGTAATTAAATAACTATATTTTTTATATGTGATTATAATATAAAAAATATGAATTTATGCAAGTACAAAAATATACTAGGAGAACCTGGAAAAGGTGTTCATTCTTATAAAATATTTAATATTTCAATTGTAGATGTAATTCTTACACTAATAGTGGCTTATATAATATCTTATATATTCAAAAAATCATTTTTTTTGGTTAGTGTTATACTATTTGTATTAGGAATATTTCTACACAGATTATTTTGTGTCAGAACAACAATAGATAAATTATTATTTCCTAATGCACAATAAAAGACTTAAAATTATTGCAATATATTATGTAACCATTATACACCCATTATACACCCATTATACACCCATTATACACCCATTAATAAAATCACAAGTAAAAATGCATAGTCATAAACTATCAAGGTCAATATCACAATTACCACAAGAATTGCAAGATTATATAAATACATATAATGCTGAACATCGAATACTTATGAAAGAGGTTTGTAAAACAATATCCTACAATTATAAACAAATAGAATGTCATAATTGTAGTAATACATTAAGAAGAATAGACCCAGAAACAATAATAATTCCTGGATTGTCATCCCATTATTATTGTTCAATGAATTGTTTTTATGATGATAGACATCAGTAATATTTATATCATGTATCATAATGCATAAATTACTCTTCTGCTATAATCAACAATGTTTTTTTTGCAAGTGCACCGGTCCCAGTTTTTTTTTCTGTATGTTGTCTTCTATTTACAATTTTTTTTATAGCATTCTTTTTCGTACCAGTCGCTTTTTTTCTAAGAGCATTCACATTTTTTGGTGCGGTTACTTCTATTGATTTCGATGATGATGCTGATATATTTTCTTCCTTATCAACCCGTATTTCTTCATTTTGTCCGCTCAGTTCAAGTGGTTCCTCCATTTCCAATTTTGGTTGTTTCTTTTTATAAAAAGTAGTTTTTGTTCGAGTAAAATTTTTGATATATTGTTCTAGACCGTCCTGATCGGATGAGTCATGTTCATCAACTGTCGTCATTAAATCATTTCTACCTTCACAATCATTGAAATCTTTAAGTGAAATAAAAACGCTTCCTTTGTTACTTTTATTTACAATCAATTTATATGCAGGAACAATATCATTAACAACACCAGGAATAACAATGAATGCAAACTCGTCACTCGCATCATTATCAAAAACCAGCATATTGTTCGACGTGTATTTGGTGTCAAATAAATATTTGGAAGAAATGAAAAAACTGGATATCCTGAATTTTGTTAATAAAATCCAATAATCGAGCGTCGTCAAATAATAACTTTCAGAAAACAATAAATCATGAAATGTTATTATTTTTGATTTTACTCGCAATACCAATGATTTTTTCCCTTGTCCCATCAAAATATCTAATATTTGACCTTCATATGTTGGTAAATATTTTTTGTATTCATCATATAATTGTTTGCGTATTGAATTAATAGATAAATTAATACCAACATCTAGCAATACCTGAAACGTACATTCGACAGTTTTATCATATTCCTTTTCACCGCAAACATTTGGGAAACATTTTTTCCATATTCCCGATGATATTTTCTCGTTGATTGTTGGTTTGCACATGAGGGGAGTCGTCGAGGCAAATGGTTCATCGCGCATGTTTGGAACTTCAATAGGTATAGCGACAGGTGCAACAGCAGGACTTGCAACCGGGGCAGAAACCATAAGTTTATTAGGATCATATTTAACAGTGTTATCATAATGCTCTGTTAAAATTGGCTCTACTGAATCGTATGTATTGTGTTTTACATATTTATTTCGTGTAGCTGGAATGAGACCTTCAAAATATTCTTGTGTTATCAACGATTGAAACAATAATATTTCATCGTCATTTAGATTATATCCCATATTTTCAAAAGATAAGTAGGATTTTGGTTCAAAAATGTATTTGTTGATACGTATATATCGAATTAATTCATCCGCCATTTTTTCATAATATATCAGCTCATTGTTTTTACCAGTAACTAGATTCTTTTTGGGTAATATAAGTTGACATGTATTTCCGTTATCAGAAACAACACAAAGAGGCGATTTCATAGAACATTTGCTTTTCTCTCCAGAGTCCCCATCACCAACACCAGTCGATCTGGTAACACATGTAGTTATTTCGTTTATCATATCATAATTATAATTATCCGTAAAAATAACACTATTCTTTCTCTCGACCAATTCTTTCAGTAGTTTTTTTATAATTTCAATTTTCGAATAGTACAATAGATAAGTTTTTTTAATTTCGCTCTCAATGGATTCACGTAACTTGATATTTTCATAATCATTCAATAAAATTCGTATGGTTGTACGAAAAACTTGATAAAATTCATATTCCATTCTAATTTTTTTTATATATTCGACACGTTCTGTGTCAACACGATTCGACAATGCAATGGAAACATCCACATTTTCTAATTTACTGGTACCATAACCATCACCATCACCCCTAGCACTATTAACAACATAATGTTGATCTTTCAATAAAGCCAAATCATCTTTTACTTCCTCACTTTCAATAGAAACCGGCTCAGATAATTGAACAACCTGATTTGTTTGTGTTAAAAACCCAACAATCATTTCATCTTCGACAATTTTTAAAATGGGATTACTCGGTATTTTTCCCTTACTCTCTCTATAAACATCTAACAGATAGTACAACGTATTTGAATATGTATTCCATATATCTTTATCTGTCATAAATTGATAATCATAATTTTCATTAATAGAGGAAGGAAAACATGGGATAAATCCGTTACCTCGGGCATTACTTTTTCTACCCTTCACCACAACAACACCTATTACTTTATTTTGATAATTTACCACCTGTTGTAAAACAGTATATTTAATTTTATCCAAATTATGGAGTAATTCGTCCAATAAAATAGGTTGAGTCATTTTGTACAAGTTGGGAATACTAGGAATGGGGAGGCACATATTTTGAATATATGGTTTTACTACCTTTTTAAAGAAATCGCGCATAGTAACGGATAATTTTGTATCATACTCACTAAATAATTTACCAATAAATAATGTTTCACTTGATTTATTAAAACGGTATGAATAAATAGGTTCAAAAAATCCATCTTGTTTGATCAAAACCAATGTAGGTTTTTTACCGTCAAATAGATGACTTGAATAATGATTGGTGGGACAAATAAAATCGACGTTGTTTGTAATGTCATTATTTGGAATTTCCAAAATAACTAGATTAATCCCACTATTAAACAAAAGTGGGTTAGGTCGACAAACAATATCCCATAAATAAGTATAGTCAATTACACTATCACTACTTCTCAAAAAATCAATGAAATTTTCAAATGAATTGACAACTTTATTAAAAACCCTATCTTCCGAAACACTTTCAATCGTTTTTTTATACAAATTGGAGGTTTTGTATTTTTCCATTTTTTTATTATCCATAGCAATATCTCCAGTAATAACCATATCCGTTTCGACCATAAATGTATTTACTAAATCACCATTTTGAAAAGTAATAAAAGAATCAATTGTTAAAGACTCGATAATAATTTCTTTCATTTTTTTTATACTGGGTATTTGCATAGGTTGTTTATTTTCATCCAATTTCGTGAAAAAAATAGCATCAGCAATGCATCCAATAAAAGACTGATTAACATCGGATTCTATTCCGTGTCTAACCAAACAGGTATGATCCGGTTTAATATTTGTATTATTTTTACTAATTTGACAATTATAATTTACCTCCATAAGAATTTTTTGAATGGCAGTAGGCAAATATCCCCATCGTCCTTTTGAAATAGGAAACTTTTCAGGACCGATCACATAATTTTCCAATTCAGGTGTTTTTTCTTTTTTCTGTGGTTGTGGTAGTTTTTGGGATTCCGAGTCCTCTTCCAACCCCACCACATCATTTTCACCTAAAATTTGACTTTTAATCGTCTTTGCAATTTCTTTTGGTTGATTGCCTATATCAGGTATTACATTTTCCGAGCACGATTTTCTTCTCTCCAATTGTTTTGGAGTACTCCAACTGTTGAAACAACATGGAAGACAATATCCGTCTGGATGTTTATCAACTTGAAAACCAGGATAATGTTTGTAATCTGGATCATTTTTTGGAGGATTGTAAAATTCATAAATGTACTTATCTTTTGGAACTTTTTTCGCTGTTTTTGGAATTATTTTATCCTCCAACTGGTTATCCGCTATTTCTTTTGGTGTTATTAATGAATTCGTTTTTAAATTCCAATATCTAGGACATACATAATAATATTTATTATCAGGATTGGAACCATATTTAATAACATCTTCTTCTTGTAAAAACCCTTCATTTTCTTTATTGATTTTATCTAATTCTGATTGTGTTAAAATAACTGGTTGTCTACGAGTAGTCGATGGACATGTTCTAGAATATCGATTGTATTTACCTTGTTCTTCTTTTAAAATTAAAACCGGTTCACGTTTTTCCAATCTTTCCTGAAATAAAAATGGATTACTCAATTTCATACCAACAATATCTTTTACATTATTTTCTATAGGTGCATCATCACCACCACCATCACCACTATCACCACTATCACCACCACCATCACCACCACCAATTTTTTCACGTGAATTTTCATCCTCCTCTTCTTCTTCCTCTTCATCATCATAATCGCCATAAAATATATTCAAGACATTTGCAATTTTTTCTTTTGCTTCTCTCTGATCGTTCTCACTTTCTATATTATCATCACCATGATCACCATCATCACCATCATCACCCATTTGACTCTTTGTTTCTTCTTTTTCAATATCTTCCATTTCCAATTTATTTATTTCTTTATTCATATCATTTTCTATCAATGAAGATTCCGACGCGGATATAATATCGTCTAATTCTACGTTTAATATTTCTAATTTTTTTGCGATTGTTTTAGAATTGAAACACAACTTGTTGATTTTTTCAGGTGAAATTCCTGTACTATTCCTATTTTGTGTTAAACGCACCATGGTGTCCAAATATATTGGAATAGTATCCAAATAATTTATATTGTTTATGTTGTCCATTGTGATTGTAATTTGACTTTTTTCTTTATTCAAATGAATGTTTGTTTTAAAACCAGGGTTATTTCGAATAGTAACTGTTTTTCGTTTTGCAGTGCGTTGTAATTCTGCTTCACTAACAATTTTTTCAAACAAATTAATGGCGTCATCTCTTGACATATCAGGATAACTTTGCAATAATGCATCTATAATTTCAGCACCGCGTAACCCTTCATTTTGTTTTTCAATAATAAATGCCTCTTGACTAGTTACTTTGTTAAAATTTGCTACTTTTTTAAATCTCAATTGTATATCATTTACAACATCAGCGGATTCAACAACAAAAATACTAGAAATACAATTCGTTAATTCGCTTATATTAATATTTTTATCAATTTCAATAATTGTTTCATATTTTAAATTACTAATTTCAATATTATCTGCGTCAAGTGATTCGAATAAATTAATTTTATAACCATTTTGCAATAAAAAATCATTTAAATTGTTTATGATTGGATTAATATTTGTTTTAAATAAAGTGTTTATATCATCCAGCATCATAGTAGAATTAAAATTTCCAACAATAGAAATAATTCCATTATTTTCAAACTCACATGTTATGGTATAAGCATTGTTATTGAAGACATTTTCTATGTAGAGCGAAACCATTTTATCTCTTCCCAATGTTTTCACCAGTTTTAAAATAGTCGCTTTGTTCAAATAAGGAATTTTTCTACCATCAATAGAAAGTTTGTCAGCGTAAAGTCTGTACATATTCTCTTGTCGTGATGCTGGATTGTATTTTACCAATGGCACATCTTTTGAAGCGTGTAATAATTTAAAAATTACATCAATAGGAATATGTGTACTATAAGAAGGATGCATTACAGCTCTAATATGTGTAATTCCTTTTTTGTCATACTTTAATTCACTTTTTCTCTCCATGTATACATCATAAAATAAATTGGTTATATTAAATGATTCGATGACTACCGAATTATTGACCTTTTTATTTTGTTCTAACAAATTTTCACGTTTTTTATCGAGATCTGATAGAGAGAAAATGTCATTAGAAAACAAAAAAGGATAATAAACTTTAATAATATAATCATCGCTATTTGCACCCGTACCCGAGTCCACTTGATTCAAAACATCGGACGCCAAACATAAATAAATATTGTTATTAATTATTGAGCCTGTATTTAATAAAAGTTCACTATTTGATGTTGTCAAAGCACGTTTGGTTTGTTCAATAAAATCATCGCGATTTCTATTATCAAATGGATTATATACATAGGGATATTCGTTGTTTATTAAATAATATTTTTGTCCAATAGCCTTATTCATCCAAAATGTTTTTCCATCTATATTTAATGAAATTATATCATCAAAATCAAACACTGCCTTATTTTTTATAGTTTCTGGAATTTGAATATCAACACTATTTCCCTCACTATCACGAATAATATTCAATAAAAAATTATAGAGTCGTGTTTTTGTTAAACCGAAACGTTTATTCTGTGTTAGTGTTTCATAAATAGAAACAGCGTTAAGAGTTTCTTGTTTCATACAAAATAAATACATTTCCTCTAAAGCAGGATTTTTGTCTCTATAAGAAAGTTTTGAAAGTTCATCCGCGATTTTAATTTTAATGGTTCCTATTGAATCGTCGAAATGAATTTTTTGTTCTAGAAAAAAAACGGATATATTATCATTTTTAATATTTGTTAATTCCTCATCATTGAAGATTTCTGGATAAAATAATTGGTTATTAGGGTCCATTTTAAATAATTGATTTAAATCTTTATCGGAAGGAAAATAACCATAAAAAACATATATTGTATCAATTCTATTTTGATTTATTAAATGATTTATTTTATATATTGGTAATGTCTTTTCATTGTTCGTCATATATATTCTGTCTATTTTTTTTACAGTAAATATGTTTAATAAAAAATAATATCAATATATATTAAAAAAATAATATCAATATATATTAAAAAATAATAATTATCGATTAAAACAATGTGTTCAGGAATTAGAATAATTTGTAAAGATGGTTCTGTCTTACTCTGTAGAACAATGGAATTTGGTGTGGAATTAAAATATAATATTAGCAAAACAAAAAACATAATAGGTGTTACAACCGATAATTATTACGTGGATGGTTTAAACAAACATGGATTGTCTGTTATGACATTTTATTTCCCCGGTTTTAATCAATATATTGATATTAACAGTATTTCTGAAAACGACAATATAATACCGCTAGAATCAATTAGAGTGGCGAATTATTTGTTAGAAAACGCCACTTCTATTGAAGATATAAAAAGAATGGCATCAAATATTCGCGTAACCACAGAAAAATACAAAAGATTTAATATGGTAATGCCTTTTCATTGGTTCTGCGCTGATAAATCTGGTGAATGTATCATGCTAGAATGTATAAATGGCGTACCAACTGTTTATGACAATAAGTTGGGTATTTCTACTAATTCACCTACATATCCAGAACATTTAATATCATTGCAGGCGTATCCTGATTTTTCACAGTATAACAGTGAGAAAAAACACATTTCACAAGGCAGTGGTATGTTAGGGTTACCAGGTGATTTTACGAGTATTTCCAGATTCATTCGATTAAACGTATTCCAACAATTTCACGACGAGCCAAAAAACGTATTAGACGGAATAGCAACATCGTTTCATATTTTGAATAACTTTGATATAGTAAAAGGATTTATTATAGATAAAAAAACAAAAGTGGAAGAATATACACAATATACTATAGTGTACGATTTGAAAAATTTTGATTCATGGGTTAGACCATATGGAGAACCAACCATACGAAATTTGCGCAATCCAAATATCCCTTTTTTTACGTCTTATATTGTAAAAAATAAAAATGGTTATAAAGTTGTAAAATGCAAGAGTGTTAAAACTTTAAAGGCGTGTAGAGAGAAAAGTAGAAAAAACGTGTAACTTGTCACTCGAAAAATTTATTGTTTTTTACAAATCATAAAATGGATTATCAGATATAGTCATACCGCAATATTCTTCAGGTTTTTTCTTATAATCAACTGGATCATATATATTCGCAGTTTTGGCATTCTCTAATAAAAATTTGAAATTTTGCCAGAACTCTTGTTTGTGTCCAATACTAACAGTCATAATATGAGATAATTCATGAATTGCTACAAAAGTAAGAGTATTAACATCGATTAAGTTATTGTTATCCTCTTTCTTCTTGTTCAAACAAAATGCAATTTTCTCTCCCTTATTCTCACTATACGCAGTCAATTCACTGTTAGGCAATGTTTCACTTATTTTTTTTGGATTGAAACCTTTTACCAGACGCTGAACCTTTGGATCATTAGGATATTTTTCATTCACATAATCGACTAAATCTTTGCATTTTGTTGTAACAGTAGCCAATAAATTTGCTGCAGGTTTTACTTTATTACGATCGCGAACGCAATATTTATTTCCATCTACGCCTGATATGATGCATTTAAGTTGAAATGAATCAGATTCATAATATATTCTTAAACATAGAATAATAATAAGAATTATAAATAAATATCCTAAAATGTTCATACCTGTCATTTGATTTGATGTATGTTGTATTAGCTAATTTGATGTAATTTAATATAATATTATGAAAGGTGGTTTATATAATTAACTGATTTTATATATTTTGCATTAAAAATGAAAAATATGTAAATTAAATTTTTATTTTGCTATTTTGCTATCGTGTTATAATTTTACTTATTGGGAACCACAACCAATCTCTAAAGGTGGTCTCATGAAATCAGGAGTGATTGTACTTTGATTCCATGGTCCAACATTTAATTGTGGATTTGGAGGTTCGGAACGAATTTGAAGATTGGAGTTACGCAAACTTGAACCAATTGTATCAATACCAATGTTGAATCCAGCATTTAATAAATTAATATTGGATAAGAAACCCTTTCCATTAGGATTCAATGAAGCCCATTGACTGTTAGCATCTTTTGGTAATAGTTCTGCTGGGTTTTGAATATTTGGTTTTGAACATGATGTTGGAAGACCTGGCATACTAGTTTGTGTTCCAGGCATAACAGGAGCAGGTGTTATATCATTTTGTAAAGCATCAGCACTAGATGGTAATACAACACTATTAAGAGGATTTGATTGATTATTCATTCCATTTGGCATCATACCACCTTGCATATTACCTGATTTGTTACTGTTACTGTACTGTGAACCCATTAAAGAATTCATACTTTCTGAACCATATTTACCCTTGGAATCTAAATGTTTGTAAAATTTGTAAATAAAATAAACTACTACGAATAAACATATGACTAAAACAAATATATGTTCTGTCTTTGTCTTTTTAAATAAAGTTGACATGCTCATTATATAAAATTAAGGATAAAATAATTTTAAAAAATAATTTTTAATTCATATAAATTCAAACATATATGAAAGTTTGATTTACTGTTTTTATATGAATTAAAAATCTTCATTGTTTTTGTCATATTTGTCATATTCGTCATATTTGTCATATTCGTCATATTCGTCATTCTCATCCTCTTCGCTTAAATCTACATCTTCTAATAAATATGCTTCCTTAATCTTTTTTGCTTCTAAATAACTTTGTATGGCCATTTTTTTTGCTTCTTTTGCCTTTATTTTTGCTTTATTAAATAAATCATAATAAACTTCGTTTGGTTTTTTCAATTTCATAACAGGTATTTCTAAAGTATTTGTACTTTCTGGTAATAATTCTTCTATATCTAAAGTGATTTCATTTAATTCATTGTTAATATCATTGTCTAAAACATTGGAATCAATTGCAATAGCTGTATTTTTTAATTGATCTGTTTTATTATCTAATTTATTACTAACTATTCCTAGAGTATCATTATTATCGGAGTTAGAATTTTCCATTATATCATTCAAAATATAATCAGTGATATCATCCTTATTTTTTTCATCTAAAGTCTCTAGTTGTTTATCAATTTTTTCATCATATTCTTCATCAAAATCCAATTCTTTTATTTCTTCTAGATTTGCTGTAACGTCCGCAATTCCTTCCTCATTTTTTGTAGATGATTCTATTTCATTCGTTTTTTTATTGATATCCACAGCATCCACAGCATCCACAGCATCCACGTGTTCCTCAAGTGGTTCTATCTGCTTTGTATTTTTCAATGTTTGAATTAGTCCACTATTATGATGATGTTTTTTTATTAAACAATTCTCAAATATAATGTCTACATTCATCGTCATAATTTGTTTTACTTCGACTTCTATTTGAAAATTACGTGTAGTAAATCGAATCCCTTGTATTTCTAAAATAGATATGAAATTTGTTTCCGCATTGATATCATCAACATTCATATTTTCTTCATTTTCATTAAATATTTTTATCATAGGGTTTCCATTTAAATAATTGGTTTTGATGTTACTTCTTAATAAATAATATTTACATGATTTGTAGACTTTAATAGGACTACTAAATGCTGATTCGATATCTGTTAATTCAAGTGGATTTTGAAACCATTCATTCGATTTATCATATATACGTTGTTGACACGTACTTTCTAAATTAATAAACCATTGAACGATCGATTCGTCGCTATTATTAAACAACAAATCAATATACATTTTTTTTCCATTTTTGATGACACCTTGTTTTGATACACATTTAGGACATTGAATATAAAGTGATTTATTATTGCATAGTATTTTAGTAAAATATGCACCACCTTGGATAGCATTGGGTTGTCCTAAAGTAATATTTTCAAAATTAAAGTTTTCGTTGGGTTCAAAAATATTTTCCATATAATCGGTATCTGTATGGGTAATTTATATTTATTGGTTCTATAGAAAAATTATATTATATCGACACGCAAAAAATATAAAAAAATAATATTATTCAAGTTTATTATTATTCTTATGAAGGATACATTGGTAAATCAATGTTTAGCGCTTTTGAAAAGAGAAGATATAAAAAAAGAAATTAAAACATTTTTAACTCCTATAATGGATGTAATTGTTAGTATAATGACTCCATATATGTATATAGGATTATCGCTTATACTAATAAATATTTTGATTATTTTAGTAAATATTATTTTGTTGTTATATTTAGTTCGTAATAAATCAATTATATCGAAGCATTCGTAATTTATTTTTTTTATACGTATAATATATAATAACACATTCAAAAACAAAGCCAAACCGCAATGAGACATAATACAAAAAGACATGGAAAAAGAATGAGTTCAAGAAGACAGAGACGTGGAAATAGAATGATGATGAGAGGTGGATATGTGAATCCAAATAGTCAATTTAATGCATCTACATATGTTCCTACTCCAAACGGAATTGGTGCATCAGAAAATGGTGTTAACGTTAATGGTACATTTGCCAATCAAATGAATTATTCTGATAGTTCTTCTATGGCAATGAGTAATGCAATAGATAAAATAAGTCCTGCTATTATGGCTTCATCACAATCAGGTGCAAACTCAATCCAAAATGGCGGTAAAAAAAGACAATACCAACAACAATACCAAAACCAGTTTCAACAACAAAACAATAGACAATACCAAAACCAACAACAAAACCAAAAAGGTGGTGTTTGGAATCAAATGATTGGTGAAGCAGTTGCTCCTTTAGTACTTTTAGGATTACAACAATATTATGGTCCTAGATCAAAATCAAACAGAGGTAACAAAGGTAAGAGAACAAGAAGATTCAGAAAATAAAATAAAATCATAAATCTACCCCCAAAACCAAATTATATTTGCTTAAAAAACAAAAATTAAATATAATTTTATTACAGTATGGATAAAAATACAGAAAAACAAATACAACAATGGGTAATATTAGACAACCAATACAAATTGGTACAAGAAAAAGCCAAAGAGCTTCGAGAGAAAAAGCATTCGTTACTAGAATCAATAACAACAAATGGTGGATTGTCTACTAATTCAGTTATTAATATTACAGATGGTCGTATTAAATTAGTAAACACACATACAACAACTCCATTAACATTTACATATGTAGAAACATGTTTATCTGAAATTATAAAAAACGAAGAACAGGTTAAAAAAATCTTAGATTATTTAAAGAAGCGGAGAGAAACGAAAACCGTTACTGAACTAAAACGATATTATAATACAAGTAGTGAAAAATGAAACTAAAATAAAAATAAAACAACCTTATTTTTCATCGTATAATAATAAAAATATATATAAAAATATATTTATAATATAAATATATTTCGAGATTATGTCACATGATTTACAAGAAGAACAAAATGAGCAAAACGAACATTTTATGAAAGAACATGATATGGTTTTTTCAAAATCGCAAAATGGCGATATAACAGGAGGTGGGTTTAGTATTAATTCGGCGCTTTTGAAAAATATTACGAAATTTGGCGGATCACCTATTGAAACTCTTCAAACCATGATTGGTGGTGAAAAACAAGATGAACATATGGTAGTTCCATTCGGTTTATTTTATAAACAAGAAAAAATGTTGCAGAAAAGCTTATATAATTCAAAAAAAGAAACGGATACAGACGTGAACGATGATAATGAAATTTCAGATGACCTTTATGACCAATTGCTTAAAAAGGTCAATGCGAATGGTGATAGTTATGATAAATCAAAGAAATCGAGCAAGTCGGAAAAGAAAAAATCAAGAAAAAATAAAAACAAACTCACAAAACAAGTTACTAACCATAAAAAAACAGCAAAATCGTCACTCGTGTAAAATTACTCTTCAAAATGTTTATTTAGTTTATCGTAACTGTCAGGATTGTTCGATTTACATATTTTATGAGTGCCAATACCAAGGTCACATCCCTCAGATTTATTACAAACATGCAAACATTGATCTATTTTTTTTATCCATCTTATACATTTTTCATTAATGATTTTATTATCATCGGCTTTTAAGTAGGATGTTGTTTTATTTGTTGTTGGATTGTCGATTGTATATTCCATTGTACAGTATAATACAAAGAAGTTTTTATTATTTATTTATAGTAAATAATAAAAATAAACTACAAATACAAATACAGGTAGATTACGTATCTACGTGCTCTATTTGAATATAGGACGGCTCAAAATCATAGTTGTTTTTAGCGAATTCTTTGAAGTTATTGTAAGTCAAATTATTATCCCTGTCGCGAAACTCTTTAATTTTTTCCACGATATCACTTGAATCTCTATAACGTATGCCATTTTTACCATATAATTCAAAAGGATAAAATAACAACAATTCTGGAAAATATTGTTGCATAAAAGTAGCCAAACATTTGTATTCACTAAACCGATAATATGTTTTTGATAATGATATAATTATTTTTATCCATGATTCCATCGTTGTATTTGTCTTTGTAATGTGTCTTTCTTCTATAAAAGCAAAAAAACGTTCTAAAACATTATGATGCATTATAAAATGGTGAGGTACAAATGTACCGTTAACAATCGGTTCAATTGAATCCAATCCTATTAAATTTTGAATTGATTTTGCATATTCATTTTTATTAAATTCATTTTTGGAACATTCTTGTAAAATAGCAAATTTATACATACCATCAATGGAATCAAATAAATTCCATTTTTGTAAAACAACTAGATCGGAATCCCAAACAACATATGGATCTGATAATTTTTCAATTTGTTTATAAGCACCTAATTTTAATATCTGTTGATACCACCAACCAAATTCTCTCGATTCCGTGTCTATAAAGCTATAATATTGTTCTATGTCATGTTTAGTTAAACCATAATTTTTTATGAAAAACTCATCTTCATTTATGGTAGTAATAATAGTGTTTTCAATATTCCATTTTTCTATAATACTGTCTAAATATATGGCATCTTTTGAATTAGTTATAATATATATATTTCTTGGATGATAATTATGAACAATAGATTCAATCGTTGTTCTAATTATCATATTATTTTTACACAATGGAACTACAAAATCTATTTTACCCATATCACTTATTTTACCCATTTATATATCCGATTATTTTTTTGTTATTTGTTATTTGTTATTTGTTATTTGTTATTTCTATAATTTACTCCATCTATCATTATTAAATGGTGACACGATTATATTTGGTAATTGTCCTTTCCAATATTCAACTTGCTTTTCCATTAACATTTCTTCCTTTGTTAAAGGATAAGGAGATGTATTTTCCATTAATTCTTTTTCGATCTCTGTTCGTCTTGGTTTATTTCCATAACAATTAACACCGTAACGAACATTAGGATTCGCCATATAACCACCATTAATTCCTGGACGACCACAATCATGTTCGTGTCCTTTAATTGTTTGCAACGTATTAAATGTTTTTTTCTGTGTGGGAAATAACGCCATTTGACCTTCTGACCATCCATAATTACACCATTCAGCACCCCTAACATAAGCATCTTCTAATTCATCATATGTAGCTAATTTAGCATCATAAGCACTACATATTGATTGTGCTTGCGAATAAGTATAATTATTTCCAGGAATATTAAAAACTTCCTTGTATAATTTGATTTCTGGAACTTCCTTTGGTGGACCTGTTGATTGAGACATTGGTAAAGGAGGTGTTTTACTAGCTGTCAAATTCACCTGAGGATTTCTCGTAAATAGTTTTTTTATAGATGCAATTATAGTAGTATTTTCAAATTTTCTATATAAAAATGATATTGTTATGACTATTACGACTATTATTATGATGGTTATAATGTGAGATTTGCTACCACCAGTAGAACTAGTAGACCCATTAGAATCACTGCTTCCACTACTAGATGAACTATCACCAGAATTATTTTTTCCTAAAGAACTTAATGAAGTAAATAATAAGACAAATACTATTATCACTACTAGAAAAATAATTAAAACACCGGGTGTTAAATTGAAGTTTTTAAAGAAGTTTGAAAATGAGTTTTCTAGATTACCATTTCCTCCATGTAACAATGGAAAATTATATATATTATTATCATTTGTATCATAAACGGAAGGGGTCGATGAAGTATTTGATGTTGTACTAGGTTGTGGTGTACTCGTTGATGTCGAGGTTGTACTAGGAGTACTTGTTGATGTTGAGGTTGTAGTAGGAGTACTAGGAGTACTAGGAGTAGCTGTCGAGGTTGATGACGTATTATTTGTAGTTGAACTAGAAAATTGTGAATTAACGTTATATTTGCTTTGATCCACTGATGTAGTTTTATTTTCTCTTAAATCATTTAATACCATGTTTATTTTATATTTTGTTTAATACTATTTATATAAAATGTATATACATTAACGAATTATTTTTTTTCTATAAAAAAGACAATATGCCTTTGAACTAATTAACATACCAGGATTTATTTCTGAAACACTTGTATCATTAAAATTATACCATTTATTATTCGCATTCTTCACATAAGCAGTATAATGACCACCATGAACGCTTCCACTGTGATTGCATATTCCATATAAATCATAAACATAGTCGTCTTTTTTATATCCAATTACATATTTTGACAAATCTAGATTTTCAACAGGGAATTCGATTAATTTTTGATTCTTGTTGTTGTTGTTGGAAAATCGTTTTAAATCTATTACTAAAATACTTGGGAAACTCCAAAACAATATTTGTCTTTTAACATTTTCATATGATTTTGATGCTTCATTGTACCACGCATTATCACCTTCGAATATTTCTTCTGATATATATAAATCAAAACAGTCATACAATGAAGGACTTTTATTTTCTGGTATAGGTAAATTGATAATAAAAAATGGTTCAGGACTATTGTTCAAAATTTCATTTGTTTCTAAAGATTTTATCTGTGAAACATGAACTGCATAAAATAAATTCCATATTTCAGAGTATTCATTTTTATACATTTTTTCAATCATATTAAAGCATAAAACTGCGATTTTATCCTTCTCATTTTCAGGGGTTCCATTGATTGACATTTTAACTTGTCTAGATAATGTGTTATGAAAGCAATCAATGATAAACAATAAAAATTCTGAGACATCGTTCTGAGAGAAACCAGTAAAAATGTCAACATCCTTCAGTTTCGCAACTTTTTGTATTGTTGTTATAAATTTACCAGGAGATATGATGCAATTATCTTTCCACATAATTTTTCTTAAATTATCCCATTCAATTAATAGAGCACTGTCGTATTTATTATTTATTTTTTCTTTGTATGTTTCTAATTCCAAAAAATCATTTAATTCATATGTATGAGATAATATCTGCATACATGAATTAATAAAACATGTATTTCCCAAATTGCATAAACCAGATAACCCTTTATTTTTATATTTATCAAAATTAATTGAAGTTATATTCATATTGTTTCTTTATTATTATTTCGGATTTGTTTGTTATTTATTTATCACGTTTGTATTATAAATATAAGGTATTTTAGCTTTATTATAATTATTTATACATATATTTAAATAGATGTATAAATAATATATTATTATAATACTTTATATATTTATTTAACACTCTACTAGTAATATGAATACTAACAATGAAGAAAATGTCAATAATCAAAATGTCAATAATCAAAATGCTATGTTTAATTTAGAATTGCGCGGTGATAACGAAAATATGTCTTTGTCACCTACAACTACATTGGATTCAAGTGAAAATATAAACACAGATACCATTATCAATGAAAATCAAAGCGATAATCAAAGCGATAATCAAAGCGATAATCAAAGCGAAAATAACTATTATGGAAGATGCAGTAATTCAACCCCATATAGATACAATTATGAAAATAACATAAATCGTAATAATCGTAATAATCGTAATAATCGTAATAATCATTATTCTAGTGGTAGATGTAGCGAATGCAACTTTGTAGACAGGAATAATTACATAAATACAGATAGGTTGCGAAATATACATAGGGATAGATATAATTACGGTGACATATATCGTGATTTAGAGCGTGAAAGACAACAAGAAAGAACAATGTTAAATCAAATATATAATGAATTATTACATCAAAATAATTTGTTACAATCTATGAGAATTGATATTAGTAATATATGGAATCGTATTAGGACAAATGATGAATATTCGAGATCTAGATATCATCATAATAGAAACAATACCACTAACAATAGTAGACAAAATGGTTCATCTAATCCCCGAATTAATATAAATGGAATACCTTATATATTGGAAAATATTCAACATTTTAATGCTTTCCCTAGAACAACACCCAATGCTACTACATCTGCTAATTTTATCGATTCATTTATGAATTTAATGGATTTTCAATCAAACGTACCAATTATTCCTACGAGAGAACAAATATTGAATGCTACTCGTGAAATTCAATTTGGTCAAATAGAAAATCCCATCAATACAACGTGTCCTATTTCATTAGAATCATTTCAAGAAACAGATACAATAACACAAATATTGTATTGTGGTCATAATTTTAATACTAGACAATTAAATACATGGTTTCACTCAAATGTTCGATGTCCTATGTGCAGATATGATATTCGAGATTATAATAATGATTTAGACGTTCATTTAGAAACACCAATGCCAACAATGCCAACAACTGAGGCATTAGATATATCAAATAATAACACATACAATTCGGAGAGAAGAACCAGATTTTCACAGAGACAACCGTTTGAAAGTAGTATTAATAATATTGCTACTAATTTATCTACAATAGCAATGGATACAATTAACGAGCTATTTGATATAAATAACAATAATTTTGAGGAAAATGGTGATAGTCGATTTATGTTTGATCCGTCAAATAATATACTATTGTTTGAAACAATAGTTAACAATGGAAATCGTTTTCGATATAGAAATAATAATTCAAATAATCAAAACAGCGATCCAAGAAATATCGTTTAAAAAAAAATATAAATATAACTTTAAAATATAAATTAAAAATGTCAAATGTATTTTTTTTGAAGTTAGCGAGAGAAAACAATAATGGTTTAAGTAATCAATTGTTATCATTAATATCAGGAATTTTATATTGTATAAGAACAAAAAAAGAAATGTTAATAGTTGACAAATTTTTAACAGAAATTAATACAAATTGTTATTGTTCAATATCACAAGTGTTTAATTTAATTGAAATAAACACTTATTTACATAAATATAATGTTAAAATAGCAGATGGATTTAATATTAATAGTAGTGCATTTAAACCAATATCATGGGATGTTATAACTTTAGCAAAAAAACATGATAATAAAAGATTACTGGCTTTTATTGATGAAATTTATAGCAATTTGTATTTTAGTAAATATTTAATTTCTCATGCTCTAGATTTTATAAGTGAAAAACTGAATTATGAATCGATTAATTTAAATCAATCGTTTGACAATGTTGACATGGAAATCAAGGAGATAAACGAGACAAACGAGACAAATGAAATTATTTACAATAATCAAAAAATTAATGTTATCCATTTAAGACTTGAAAATGATGGTATTGAACACTGGTCGAATCAGAATAATATGCATCCAACTGTTTTTAAACGATTGTTGACAATTAAGTATATTGAATTAATAAAAGAAAATATCAATAAGGAACATATAACAGTTCTACTAACAGGTGATACAAATAACGATGTAGTTCAATTCATGAAAGAAAATGACTATAATGTTATGTTTATAGATAAAAAATTTAGTGGTAACCAACCAGGTCGTGAATTAAATGCAATTATCGATTTAATAATAGGTAGATACTGTAACAATGTATTTATAGGTTGTGTTGGTTCTACATTCAGCGAATTATTATTAAAATATATTCCTGATGAAATTGACGAAGGTTTTGTTCAAAAAATTACTTTTGATTTGAATAATATACTTGCATAACAAACTTTATCTTACAACTTAAAATAATATAAATATATACTTTATATATATTTATAAAATCATCATGTCATCAAGTGAATTAACTAGCAGAAATCGTTGTAAATGGAATGTAAATGAAATTCTTTCTTTGCAACGTGAATATGAATTATATGAATTATCAATTCAAGAAATTGCATTATTACATAAAAGAAGTGCATTTTCTATTTTACATAAATTAGAGAAAGAACAAATAATTGTTAATTTTAATGATGCAAGAGGATATGACAAAATAAATTTTTGGAATGACGAATATCATAGTGAAGAAGATGAACAATCGGATGAACAATCATATGATAATGAACACGATAAAGAATATGAAGAACCAAATAATCAGGAGAATGTAATTAATTTATCACTGCAACTTCCACCAAGTAGTGATAGTGATAGTGATGATGATAGTGACAGTGATAGTGATCATCCTGAAATCGTATCACATACACAAAATATTGATGATATTGATGTTGTATATTTTGAAGATGAATTGATGAAAAAAGTCCATAGTGTCAACATTAAAAAAAGATACGAAAATACGACGCTTTTTGATATAGTATATGAATTAATTGAACGCATTGAATGTTTAGAAGACAAAATAGTTTCAATAGAAACTGCAAATTCAAATTCATTTTTTGCGTTCGTCAAAAATTGGTTTTATGCAAAAAGAATATGCTAGTAATAAATAAAATTTTATAAAAAAATCATATTTTTATAAAATTTACACATTTACACATTTACACATTTACTCTAAAAACTCATCAAATAGCAACGCTTTAACCTCCTTATTTTTCATCTGTTCTAATTTTGTTTGATATTTTTCATTTGTTATGTCGTTATCATATAAGGCCAACAAGTCTTGTATTTCTTGTTTGAATTTTTGAATTTTTAATTCTTTGTTTTGCATTTTCCATATTTTTTCCAACACAAGAGCAAATACTTGTTGTACTGGTTTCATAATTTGATTGGTAATGTAAAACCCATAATCTATTTTTAAATTTTTCTCCGCTATGTATTTTGGTGTCTCTATCTTATCACCTTGTAATAGTTTTATTTTTGGAACTTTTACCTTTTTAGGTTTTGGAGCTGGTTTTGGTTTGGCTGGCGCTTTTTTTCGACCTCGACCTTTTTTAACTCCTTGTTCCAATTCCTGATCAGGCTCTGGTTCTGGTGGATTATTCTGAATTTCGACTATAGGTTCTGGTTCCGGGTCAGATTCAGCCAGAGGTTCCAAGCTAGGATGTTTTATATAAACAAATGGAATTCTGTCACCTGAACCAATCTTATTACCAGGATCGCGTTCCATTATTCGATCCGCTAATACTTTGTGTGCAATTTGTTGTGGGTTTTTATAACCTGAACGCAACGATTTTGTTATGATTAATTTTTCAATCGGGTATTTTTCTTCTACTATGTCGCGGAGACATGATTTCAAAAATGCGATTGATTTCTGAATATCTTTTTCCTTCATCAAAATATCGATAATTCCACCATAAACATCTTTAACAATAGGCGCATTATCACGACGTTTTAGCACAATACCCATTTCTTTTCGTTTGCATTTTGTAGAATCGGTTTCATACAACATGCCTACATATCGTTTTTTTGATAACAAACAGAAAGGCATAAATGTTTTTTCGTATTCTAAATCGTGTGGTCCTTTCAAAAACGAAGATGCTAGATGACCTGCTTCTTGTGCCAATTCAATCGTAATATCGAGTGCTTTTTTACCGCGGATAGGTTCTCCGTCAGGGGTTTGCAAATTGAAGGTGAAGAATACAGAATCCGTATTATGAACTATCATATTTCCGATTCCTGCTGCAAAGTGATGATTTTCACTAGTTAAATCATAAACATATCCGGAGTATTCTATTTCGTGCATTTTCGTAATTGTATTTTTATCAACGTTTTTCAATTTATCCATCATGATCGTTATAGAATTATCTTCCGCCGATGAAATGTAATAATCATATTGATTTTTACTATTTAGATAATTGATATATTTTGCTGTATCGACAAAATCATGACAACGATGAATAAGATACATAGAATTATCTATATCATATGGATTGTTAATGCATATATCATTTAATCTATTATGTAGAAGAGGTGTTCCTACAGTAACATCGTTTGGGGTAATGGAGTTTGCAAATATATCTAATAAAGAATGATCATCTGTAACATCTACTAACCCTGTATGTGTTAAAATTCTAATCATTTTTTTATGAGGCGCCAAATTATGACGTATTACTCTGTGTAATTTTGTCCAACCATTTTCCGTCCATGTTTCTATTCCTTCTAATTCACAAAACTCTTTTTCTTGTTTTCCAGGTTCAGTACATTTAACCCAATCACAACCACCATATTTTTCAGCTAATTGTTCAATAGTACAAATATCGATTGTTCTTTCTTTGTTATCATTTAAATAAGATATATAAACCGGTGTATAATTAGCAACACTATCACCATATATGTACTCCGCCTTGGTTAAAACGGGTCCATATTCGCTCGTATTACATATCGCATCACCATAACATTCTTCTACGACCCGTTTTGCATATGTCAATAAAAGTCGTCCTGTAGCAGTTGTGGATGCAGCAACATCCTTTTCATAAAATGTACTCGTCTTTGCACCACATTGACCATAAAGCGAATTGGCTGTCAACTTATAACCCAATTGTCTTTTATCCAATACATTTTTCATGAATTCATCTTTTTCGTTGGGTATCAATTTTCTCGTTGCTTTTCTAGACGCTAATAATTCTTCTAAAATAGAAGGCATAATAGCACGTTCGTTTCTGTTAATAGACTGTGCGAATCGACAGCATTTATAACCGGATTTTATTTTTTCTGCAGCGGATTTTGCTGTTTTTCTCACATATTTGTATGTGTCATATTTCACATCTACGTAGTTATAATTGGCTAGATTATCATATATGAAATATTCGGTCTCTACACCGTTTTCATCAACCACTACACCCTTATCACCAGTTTCTGCTATTAAAACGTCGTCCAAATCATATTCTTTCGTCCATACTTTACTATCATGCGAAAGATTTTCACTAATCATTGATGACGGATACAGAGATGCATAATCAACACATGCGACTGGATTATCCAGATACAAATCACATTTAGGATCCAAAACAATTGCACCTTCATATCCTTCATCTGAATTTCCTTTTTCTATAACAGGTATCAATGTATTTTTTTCCCTGCATTTCTTTGCTATATAACTAGTGAGTTTAATACCTTGACCTCTTGAAACTAAGAAATGGATTGGAACACTGCAAATTTTCGACATTTCCGAAAAACCAGTTAATATATCGACTTTGTTCATCAAATAATGAACCAGGTTACAATCCTGAATACAGTATTTTGCAATCACAGCACGATCCGCATCAGATCCATTTGTCATTTTGAAAATATCTTTTGGTGTTACATCATCCTTTGCTAGACACCAACGGATCTTTTTACTGAAATCCAACGAAGTGCATATATTCTTGTGGTATGTTTCAGGTATCGAAATACGAAACAAATGATTTTCTTTATCAACAGATGCGACTTTGAATTTGGAACCACTATCATAATATTCGGTAGAATGACCTATTTCTTCGAAATGAATAAAACTGCCTTCTTGCAATCCTGTTAAATTACCAGAATGTATCACTACTGATCCACTAGACAAGTCTCCGGCGTCTTCGACCTTTTTAACATAATCTCCAATAAAATGACCTGCTACGTAATCCAATTTATAACTTGACAAATTTTCTTCTCTTCTAAAATAATTATACAAATCTATTTGAAGACGACCATTCATTTTAATATATTTCAAATCATGCTGACCACTAGCAATTTGCAAACTGCTTTCTTCAATCTTATATTTATCCAATTCATGCCATCCGTTGTTTTGATCTCTATATTTAATTTTATCACCACAAATTTCATGTTTATTTCTCGATAATTGTAGAAATTCTTCTACACAATGATTTTCTTCAGCACGTCGAAACATGAACTCATAATCAAAACCAAATATATTATACCCAATAATGATATCAGGATTTTCTTTTTGGATCAACTCTTTCCAAGCCAATAACACGTCTTTTTCTGTTTTATATGATTCTACTATGGTATTTTGAGCGGGTATTTGATCGCATGTATTTAAAACAGCACAATGATTCATATAAGGTTCTTTTTCGCCGTATTTTAAAAACGTAGAACCGATAAATGTAATTTTGTCACCTTCCAACTTTGGGAATATTTTGTTTAATGAAATAGTCAATTCTTGCATTAACATATCCCTGTTTTTACTTTTTGTTGTTTTTGTTGTTTTTGTACTTTTTGTTGTTGTACCTGTTTTCGCAGTACCCTTTACCGATATAGACGGTTCATCACTATCTTCTGAATCGCCGTTACCTGTACCCATATTTATAAATTCACTTATAATATCAACAATTGTATGTGTTTGGTTGTAATTTTGCATTTGTAATTTTGTCTTCTTTTTAACTGTAGTTACTTCATTTACGCTAATAAATCCACCATTACCTCCACCAGATTCGGATTCTGAATTGTTTGTGTTTTTATCAGCGTCTTTGGTTTCATCCTCGTCATCATCATCCTTTGAATTCATTTCCTTATGGGCTTTTTCAAACATATTCTCAATATTCATTTGTTCGGATATATCATCATTATTGTCTGAAAATATATTTCTAACAGGTTCATTTAACCACCTGTTTATTAACTCGATGACTATATTTTTGGATTTTGGTGGTGTGATTGGATAGACGACTTCAATGTTATTTAAATCGTGGATTGTGCATTCCACCATTCCATTAATATCACATGTTTCATACCCAAAAGCCTGCAACACAATATTTTTCAATATTTTTTGAAGTGTTTCATTTGTCATTAAACACACTCCTTCGTCCAAATTTTTGTATTTTTCGAAATATTCAATAATGTTAATAGCTAATTTTTTATATGTTTTAATAGGAATAGGAAAATCACCGTGACTACTACTAGCTTCTATATCAAAACTACATATTTTATAAGGAACCATCGTCTCTTTATGGTTTAACGCTATAATATCATTATAATTAATCATAAACTCATAATCACATGAAGTAGATTTCATTTTTGGCGTTACCACAAATGTTTTCTTTTTTGGTAATGCAACCCAACCGGATGGACTAATATTTTTAATATGAAAGAACCGCAATAACGGTGGAATATTGGCTTCATATAAATATGTCTCCGATTCCAAAAACACATATCCATTTTGTAGTAATTTATGTTGATCTTCCGCCTTGATTTTATTTGCAGCACTCGCATAAGGCGAATACCATAAGTTTTTGGCTTTATTAAATGCAAATACATTATTGAAACTAAACTTGATGAATTTATATTCCTTACCACCATCAAAACCGTATAATTTTTTTCGTTTTATTAATTTACATTCGACTATCGAATTTTCGTAGAATTTACCCATTTTCATTTGGACGTGTTTTAAAAACGAGTTTTTGTTAGCAATCGTCCAGTGATCTGCAACTTTGATATAAAAGAACGGTTTAAAATCCTCGACAATAATAGAGCAGGTTTTTCCGGTTTCATCCAACCCAAACATTTGGATAAAGAATTTATTTTGATCTACATATTTGTTTATTACTGGTTTATTATCCTCCATATCATCATCCCCATCACTCGATACATCATTGTTATAATCAACTGGTAGTGGTTTATTATAAACATTAAAGTCCAATAATCTGAAAATATGTTCCATTTTGGTTGTTGTTGTCAAGTCAAAGTTGTAAATGTAAATAGTTACTATTTGGTTACTATTTATTAGTAAGATACATTTAATTCAATTTTTTATTCAAATAGTTAATTGATTGAACGTAAATAAAATAACTATAAATATAATAATCAATATCAATGTCAAAACCATATAAACCTATTTCAGCTGTCGCTGTTTTTACCGGACCTAAAATAAAAGGAAACGTCCATTTTGTTGAAGATTCGAATCCTAATAGTAACCTGGTCCATATTAAAATAAATTTAGAAGGACTCGGAAAAAATGCACTTCACGGATTTCACGTTCATGAATCTGGTGATTTAACAGATAAATGTCAAAGCATGTGTGCGCATTTCAATCCATATGGAAAGAAACATGGTTGTCCTGGTGCAAAAGAACGACATATTGGAGATTTAGGTAATTTAGAAACTGACAGCAAAGGAAAATGCAATTATGTAATGAGCGATGACATGATAAAACTTCGGGGGTCGAAAGCAAACATAATAGGAAGAGGTCTTATCATTCACGCGGATCCAGATGATTGTGGATTGGGTGGTTTTAGTGATAGTCTTACAACAGGACATGCTGGAAAACGCATTGCATGTGCTGTTATTGGATACGCGAAAGAAAATTTTTAAAATTTTATTTTTTGAAAAATTAGATAACCATTACAATTTTTGTAAATTTTAAATTATTTAGGTAATTTATAAAAAAATGGCACCAACAAAAACCAACGACCAGATTTACGCCTACTTTTAGTTGACCTTAGCGCTAATATTGCACAACAATTTGCACAAGTTAATAATGAATTAGAGTTAATAAGTTTTAATAATACTGCTTATTTTATTAATCTTTATAACGACCTAAGTAATAATTTTGCACAAATTAACACTGAATTAGATTTACAACAAGCAGCAATTGATTCTGGCAATGCTCAATTAGAAGGTGTATCTAAACAAGTTGGTGACGTACAAGGCTACCTAGAAAGTGAAATTAACGCTGGAATACTTTTACACCCTTGAAGATTTAAAACCGCACCCTTTATATTATTTTTTTATATTTTTCTCAAAATAATATAGATGACTAAAAATAAGACAGAAGATTATAAAATTTCTGCGGTTAAATATTATCTAAATAATGATAGAGGTGATGGATATAAGAAAACATGTAAAATTTTTGATTGTAAAAAATCCACTTTACGAGATTGGATTAAAAGATATAAAACATTCAAAAAACTTACAAGAAGAAACAGAAAACCTATTTCTTATAAGATTACTAAACCACAAGTAAAAACCGCATTAGAATTATTGAAGAAAAACGAACAATTGACTATGAATGAATTAGCATTTGATATGAAACAAAAATATCCTACATTTGATATTACACCTCAACATTTAGGGCATGTTATTAGGGATAATAACCAAACAAGAAAAAGAACAAGACACGAGCATTTCCCAAAGGAAAGATATAAGAAACCAATTGATAAACAAACCGAAATGAATTCATTTTATCAAAAAATAAAACATTATCCATTAAACAAAATTATTTGTTTAGATGAAACAAGTGTAGGTTCTGCGTTGCATCCGACTTATAGTCGTTGTTATTTGGGAAGAAGATGTAGAATAAAAACCAGTAATCAATTTGTATTTCGTAAATTTACATTATTAGTAGCAATAAGTAATTCAAAAATAGTAGGAAAGGAAATGTATGAAAAAGGCGGTATGACTGCTGAAAGATTTTTGGAATTTTTACAAAAACATATTTTTCCAAATTATAAAGGGTATTTGATAGTATTGGATAATGCGAAAAGTCATAATAACGAATTGATTAAAAATGCGATTACAAAAAGTGGTAATGAATATTTATTTGCGATACCTTATACCCCAAATACAAATCTACCTATAGAAAGTTATTTTAATCAAATCAAAACTTATATGAAAAAGAATAGAAATGTGGAAAATTACGAACAATTAGAAAAGAATGTAGAAAATGCGATAGAAAAAGTAAAACCTGCTAATTATAAAAATTATTTTCAACACGCATACGGAATGAATGAAAATATAGAATTTATAAGAAAACCATCTACAAGAAAAAGAAAATTAAAAATTTATAAATAATATACTTAAAATTTATTTATTATTTTAAGTATATTTAATAATGCCTATGAGATTGAAAAGTGAATTATATAAAAAAGAACAGGAAGAAATAATAGAAAAAATTATAAAGATATTAGATTTGAAAAAAAAGAATACATATACGCTTTATGAATTGGATAAAAACGAAGAACTACAAAATAAAATCATGGAACTAATACCTGAAATAAGAAAATGGTTTTCATTTAATAATATGAAGGCAGTAGGAGAACCAAGTAAAAGAAAAAGACCATGGTTATCCATAATTAAACAATTAACAAAATCCAAATATAATTTACTAAGTGAAGACTTTAGATTATTTGATAATAGTAAAGAAATTAGAACTCATAAATATACATTTACAGAATTATAATTTTTGTAATTTATAAAATATTGTAAATTATTATGACGGTTTCTTGGTATTCTATTAGTATTTCACTAGGAAGTGGGGGGGGTATTTTTAATGGATATTTTAGTGTAGATAATAATACAAATTTAGTTACAGCATTTTATGAAACAATTAATGGTTCAACTAATTTTAATAATAGTATATTAGCAAATAATGATTATTATGGTGCAGACTATTCATTTATTAATAATAATTTTTCATTGGGAGGCACGAACATAAATTATATGAATTACTATAGCAATCCGGCTTCACCAAATTATAATTCATCGTATGCTTTTTTTAACTTGTTTGATCGTGATGATACAGATAATATATCCCCATTGTTAGCGAATGGAAACGAAGTTACAGATATACAATCATTCTTCACAATAGTTTCCATTTCAGACCCATCTTGTTTCAACGAAGGAACGAATATTCTATGCTTAAATAAAAATTTAGAAGAAGAATATATCCCCATTGAGAATTTAAGAAAAGGAGACTTAGTTAAATCTTATCAACATGGATACAGAAAAATAGATTTAATTGGTAAAAATCATATGATAAATAATCCAAATAGATTTAATGAATGTATGTATAAAATGGAAAAAACAGAAGAAAATGGATTAATAGAAGATTTGATTGTTACTGGCGGTCATTCTATATTAGTTGATGATTTAGGAGAGCATAAAGAACAAAATGATTTACTTTTTGGAGGCACACAAATGATATGTGATAAATATTTATTATTATCTGCTGTTTCCAAACAATTTATAAAATTGGAAAATACAAATTTATATACTTATTATCACTTTATTTTGAAAAATGATGGAGATAATGATAAAAGATATGGAGTATGGGCGAATGGTATTTTAACTGAAACGCCAAGTAAGAACCAATTTACTAATCATAAATATATTTTATTGTAAATTAATATTTTTATAAAATTATTCAATAATATTAATTTCTGCGTAAATTGACTTAAAAATAAAATATTTAGGAATATTATAAGGATGTTTATAAAAGAAAAACCGCCTGACGACTTTTTTAAAGGAATTAAAATTTCCTTGAAAAGTGTCTTGAAACATCCTGATATAAATACACCGAAAATTACTAATGCTGTTATTCTTTGTAATAAAATAGTAATTAATGTTTTACTTTTTATGAAATTATATTTATTGAATTACTATGAAACTCATAACACTTTACCAGTTATAGATAAATTATTTGTAAATTCATGTATGAAAATTATGTGTAATGAAAAACCACAAGGCAGACCAGCAAAGAAAGAAATTAAGGAACTCAAAGATAATCTAACTGCCTTTTACAAAACTGATTTTGAACCACTTATTCAAAAGGACACACTTGAATATACGCATATGAATACCATTTTGGATTATTTAACAATTGATATTCTAACCATGTATGAAAATAACATTAAAAATCATTTTGTGGAATATGTAGAACGATATGTAAATGTGGTTTGGAAAAAGAAATTTATTGTAAGTAAAATAAGGAAATTGAATATTACCAAAAAAGAAAAGGATACAAAAATAAACAAATTATGTAATCAGTTAAGAAAAATTAAAAATGATATACTGAATATTGAAACAACACAATACAAATCTCATATTTCTTATCATCCATGGATAAATCAACAAAAACTAAATATTATTCCTGTTAAAACATTCAAGAAAAATTTATATTATGATTTGATGTGTAGTCCTATGGATTATTTCCCTTGTATGATTAAAATGATGAAACAAGTAGAAAAAGAAGAACAAACAATTTGTAATGTATTTCCTATGCGTAATGAAATTATACCAAAACATATAAGATTAGATACAACTACATTAGTGCATCTTCTTATGACGAAAAAACAAGGAAACAAAAGTGATTATTTAACAGAAGGAAATTTGAAACGAAATGAAAATAAAATTTGGGAATTCTTTTTTAGAAGTGAACGCAAATGTTTTCATAAAAAGCATTATGAATTTCACCATATGATAGAAACAGATGGAATTAGTTGTTCTTTGTTATTATTGCGTAAAGATTTAATTGGTAAAAAACTACCGATGATGAAAAAAGGAATAAATAATGAAGAATATATTGACGAAATAAAACATTATTCACAATTACAAAATAAAAAAATTGTATCCATAGACCCAGGAAAATGTGATTTAATTTATTGCGTAGATGCCGATAATAAAGAAGCGAATAAGTTTAGATATTCACAAGACCAACGAAGAAAAGAAACCAAGAAAAAGAAATATTCTAAAATCCAATTGGAATTGAAAAAGGAAAAAATAAATGGTAAAACAATTATAGAATGGGAAACTGAATTATCAAAATTAAATAGAAAATCACTTAACATATCAAAATTTAAGGAATATATACAAAAAAAGAGTGAAATAAATGGATTGTTATTTACCTTTTACGAAAAATATATTTTCAGGAAATTACGCTTACAAAGTTATAGAAATACCAAGAAAAGCGAACAGAAAATGTTAAATAATTTCAAACGAATTTTTGGTAATGAAAAAGAAGTAGTAGTTTGTTTTGGAGATTACGAACAGAAACAACAAATGAAATACAAGGAAGCAACCAAAGGAAAAGGAATGAGAACTTTATTTAGAAAAGCAGGTTTTCAAACTTATTTGGTTGATGAATTTAGAACCAGTTGTAGATGTTCCAAATGTGAAATAGGTATTTGTGCGAAGAATATGGTGATGAAAAATCCAAGACCATACAAAACAGGAAACATTCTCGTCCATGGACTGATTTGTTGTAAGAACGGATGCGGTTATTGGAATAGAGATGTGAATGGAGCAACAAATATTTATAAAATTGCTTATAATGCGATAAGTAATAAAGAAAGACCAAATTATTTATCAAGAAGCAATAACTCATCAGGGTTTTTAGAAGAATTCCCAAAATCAAAATTTACACGCCTTGAAATAGGCAAACCTTGAAGTTTCCTTTCATTTTACATAGAAAGGTGCGGTTTTAAATCTTCAAGGGTGTAAATACTGCACAACTTAGTAGTGTTATAATTCAAGGAAATGTTATCCAAAATCAAATAACACAAGAAACCAATGATATTAACACACATACAAATGTAGCACTTTCAGCAGCCGTAAACGCTATCAATACTAATACAAATGCTGCTGTTGGCGACGCCAGAGATAATGTAAATGCTCATATTAATCCATTACTTCTGAATAATATAGTACAAAAATAAATTTGTACATTAGTTACACCTTTTTCTCATTTAAAACTCCCATTTTAAATGAAAACGCATAAATAATTCTTCTTGATTTTACGTGTCTTATTTTTCATTGACACATATTTTTTGGGTCGTTCGTAAGCATCCTTAATGATATTTCTGCATTTTTGTATATTTATTTACGTATATTACTACTACGGTTACTACTCTTACGTCCATATTTACAGTGTTGCCTTTGTGAAAAACCCTTTGGATGTTTGCAATTAATACTTTTTTTGTATTTCAACGACCATTTACCACCTGTTTGTCTATGTCTACGACGATGTTTTTTTGAATGTTTGGATGAAGTGCTTTTGTTTTGGCTTCGACTTCTGGATCTATTGGATATTGACATGGACAACAAAGGACGATGCAATTTTGCCATGTTTGATTCAGGCTTGGTATTGCCAACCCCAGACATTTTCACATATTGATTGATCCATTCTTTAAACGATTCTGCTGTTCTGTTTTTATTTTTAATATGGCTTTCTTCGTATGGAATTATTTTATTTCCATGGACGTGTAACATGGTAGGATATCCTGATATTGGATAATTTCCTACTACTGGGTGTATCTTATCTAAATTATTTTGATCAATATGCGCCATAACAATACCTTTGTTGTCATCCCGATAATCAAACGAATTCGCAACTTTTTTCCATTCGGGTTTTGTCATATTACATGGACCACAACCCACTAAATATATTAAAACAAAGCAGTGGTGGTTTTTTTTATGTCCATCATTTAAAAATTCGATCAATTGATTTTGTGTATATTTTTCATTTTCCATAATAATTGTGATTACCTATATATTATATAACCACAATAAAATATGCAAAATATATTTATTTTATCATAATCTAATATATACACATTATATACAAAACATAATCAACTCATTATTATATAAATATGTCAACTACAATATTATTAACAATTATTCTTTTTTTAGCAGGATTGTATTTTTATATTAAACATAATTATATTATTCAAGAATCGAGTTATGAAGGCATGGAGAACAACAACTCCACCAACAACCTTAAAACAGATGGTAAGGGTTGTCCTGATATATTAGTTCAAGAAGGTAGTACATTTTATTTATATAACTCAAAGGTTGTTAAAGTTCCAGGTGTAAATCCTGTTGTTTTTAATAATTTAGAAGATTATGTTGAATTTATAGAATGGCAACGAAGTCAAAATATAAACTGTCCCGTTTTATTTTTACAACAAACTTTGGACGCACAGGGAAATTCTGTGTATAAAATACGTCCATCACCTACAAATTTACAGGGTGGATTACCACCTAATAGTATTACTGCACCCACCAATCCAGCAACAAATCCATCAAATAATCAAATGACAAACACAACAGCTGTTAATTTCAATACTGGAGCAACGGGAACAGGTAATACAAATGTAAAACCGAATAATTATTTAGGTGTTCCACTGACATCAGTATCATCTGTTCCTACAGTCGGAGATATTCCAGCTGTATCAATTGATGGTATTCCTCTTCCAAGCTTACCAAACCCCAGTTTATTAATTGATGCAACCCAAAGTGATCGTCCATATAATATAAATTCATATCCTTCTTATGATCCATCACCTTTTTACATAGGAAGAACTACACCCCTTGATATGATGGATTATAGTCAAGAATCACAAACAGTTAGTCCAAATGCGATGGATCCTAATTGGGGCGGTCCATCTTATACACAACAATTAGTAAATGATGGATATTATCAAGCAAATCAGGTTAAAATATATGTGGGTGATGACGGAAATTAATTATGTAAGTAAGTTTATATAACTTAATATATCTATTTATAATATAGATTGCGTAATATTAAGTAAATATGAGTTGTTATTATTTATCACTTTGTTGTATTATTAAAAATGAAAAATATTTAGAAGAATTTATTGTTTATCATCATATTGTAGGTGTAGAACATTTCTATATATATGATAATAATAGTGACTATCCTATTAGAGATAGATTAAATAATTTTTATTTTAATCGTTTATGTACTATTATTGATTTTCCAGGAAATGCAAAACAAATGCCTGCGTATCAACATTGTATAAAATTTTTTGGAAAAAAAACAAAATGGTTAGCTTTAATAGATGGCGATGAATATATATTACCAAAACAAGATTGGAGTATTCGCGATGTCTTAAATAAACATGAAGATACGCATGCACTTGGCATTAATTGGGTATTATTTGGAAGTAGTCATTATGACAATACACAAGACGGTTTATTGGTAGATAAATATCGTATGTGTGAAAACGGACAAAATCCACATATTAAATCAATCGTCCAACCTCGATACGTAACTTCAGCAGAACATCCGCATTTTGTTACTATTCAAGATCCATCCAAATATAGAGACTGTAAAAAAAATGTAATAAGTGGTGCATTTAATAACAACTACACAATTGATTTAATACAAATCAATCATTATAGTTTTAAATCGTTAGAAGATTATATAAAGAAGCATCACAGAGGAAATGCTGATGGGACTCCGAATGTAGTCGTTCAAAAAAATCATCATGATTTTTGTAATGATGTCGTTGATAATTTTTTACCTGACAAATATTTATCCTATATACATTATTATTTTAAGATGATTGCAACGAATCCTACTATATACTGTGCACTTAATAAAGATATTACACATGATAATGCATATAATCATATATTTAATTATGCACAGAAAGAAAATAGACCATTACATATAACAGATCGATATCAATCATTTGATAAAAATATTTATAGACAAAATTATGCTGATTTACATGGGTTTAATGATGAACAATTAGAATTGCACTATATTAATATTGGTATTAATGAAGGCAGGATATGTGATCGAAATATATAACAGTTTATCAACGATTTATTATAAAAATATTTATTACATATCTAGATATCTGAATATCTAGATATTTAACTATTACTATTACAAATTGCTTAGCAAAGCATAACATCATACCAAACTAATAAATAATTAATGTGCGTTTCTAGCCTCACAAGCAAGTTTTTTTATAGCAAATGTAACATAGTTCCAATTTTTAATTCTTCTAGCATAACCATTACCATTTTGTAGTAAAGCAAATGCTGTAGCAGATTGTGATTCAGGTGTTCTATATACTATAGCTGTATATGGTACATTTGAATATGGTGATCCAAAAAATGCAGAAGCTTTTCTGTAGTTATTAAATCCTCCAGGAGATGTAAATCCGTTTGGCATTGTTAGTTCTTTGGTTATATACTATTATAATATTTTATTTATTGATAAAATAAATAACATATCAAAAATAACGCACATACATAAAAATTATTGAGTATCTAAAAATTTCATTGCGTTGTTCAATGATTGAACTACATTATCATGATGTTTCACTATATCACTCAATTCTTCAGATGATTTTGTCGGATCATTTAAATTGTAATTCAATAATTTATTTAATAAATTAGCATTATGATAGTTTTCTAAATGAAGTAAAACTTGTTCATAATCGTTTCTATATTTTGGAATCAACATTCCATCAACCATTTTTGCTGTATGACCTTCTATTTTTTTTGCATAATTTGCTGCATTTCCAGCTACTCCATTAAATGAAGTTCCTAAATTTGTCTTTGATTCTGAAGTTGAACCTGATAATGTTGTTAAACCTTCAATATCGCTAAAGCTTTCTTGTAATGTTGGTATTAATTTGTTCATCACGCGAAACGCAAAATAAATAATAATAGCTATGACAATCATTAAGCCAACAGTTTTAAGGAAATCACCATTCATGTTTAGTATTAATATAATAATATTTATATTATTATGATATTAATTTTCATTGTATTTTTTTGTATTTCATTGTAATTTTCGTATTTATACTTTATTTACAACATTTTCTACCTTTTCAACAACATTTTCTACCTTTTCAACAACATCTACGACCTTTTCAACAACATCTACTACCTTTTCAACGACATTTTCCACCTTTTCAACGACATTCTCGTCTACAATTACATTACCGTGTACACTAACATCTATTAAATCATCTAGTTTATCGCAAGCTTTTTTAGAAGTACAAGCACTAAATATAATACCCATTTTATATTATATTATATATCATATATTTTTAAATTTCATAAAAATAATAAAATATAAAATTTTCCTAAAAATTTCCTAAAAATTTGATAATATTTTCAACAGATGATTTGGATATTTTTCTAGTTTTATCATTGTTTGTATATGTTATTTCTCTCAAGCAAGCGCCACCCTGTTCTTTAATATTTTTAATTAAGTTGTCGATTGTGTGAAACTTATTCATTATAACAACAGCAGTAATCGAACTAATTCCAGGTATCTGACATAACATGATCTCTCCAATATTGCTAGGTGTTATATTCTCTTTCTTAATTTTTTTAATTACCTGTGAATAATGAGGAGATGGTAGTAGTTCTAGATTAGGTTGTGTCTGTTCTTCGCAGTTTTGTGATTCAGTTGCATTGGTATTAGTGTTGAGATTTGCATAATAAGGTTTTTTTTTATCCATAATACCTTTTCTTAATTTATTAGCACAATTACAAATAAACAACGCTGTTTCTTCTAAAGAAACTGTTCTTATAACAGAAAATCCTTTATAATAATTAAGTGAAAAAATAGCTGAATATGCTGTAAATTTATCATTTTCTCTATTGGTTTTCGATGTGTACTTGTTATTGTAATATGATGATGGTTGTGACTGCGATAAAATGCTTCCTTCGATTAAATATACAATATTATGATTATGTACGTTCGAACCATTCAATCGATAACTTTGTTCTTCATAACGACCATCTTTTATACTGGACATTAAATCAGAAACCGATTTTCTCTCGATGATTAATTCTTCTGTTTCAACGTTTTCGGTACTCTCAACTTTAGAAATTGATTTAATAATAACATCACCGAGTGGAAGTGGCTTACATGCAATAGTTAAATGTATTTTTTTCACAGGTAGTTTATTACTATTAGTAGTACTATCAGTATTGCTAAATTGTTCAATACTATCTAAATAATATTGAATTTGTTTATGTAAATCTCTCTCTCGATTGTCGATACAAATTTGTATTTCTGAAATATTTTCCATTAATGAAATATTTATGAAAAAATCATTAAACCATTTTTTCATAAATTGATTATTTTTTATAGGATAGTAATATTAATAGTAATATCAATGCTATATTAATACTGTAAATGATAATTTACATCAAACCTCTCATCACTCTTCTAACAGTTGATTGAGCTGGACTTGAGTAATTACCACAGCATATTAAACCAAATTGTGTGTTTGTAGCACCAATCATTCTTACATTACTTGTAACGTAAAATGATGTACCAGTAGGTGCTAAACCTCCTTTTTTATCACCACCACATGTAGGCAAATTTGTAATAGATGCTGTGTGTCTTGCACGGGTTGAACCACTCATGTATACCATTTTATTTATAATATATACTAGTATAATAATTTTTATTAATAAAAAAAATGATTTAAATTTCTTTGTTAAATAATAACGAAATCATAAAAAAATATCATATATCAAAAATCTTCAGAATTCAAAATATATAAAGGTTTACTAATACTAGTATATACAAACAATGGACTGTAAATCTTTTCACGACGACGATATTGACGTAATTAAAAACGGTCACGATGAAACTGAATTGGTGTTTAATCCCTATAACAACTTAAATATTGAGATTACATTGAATGATGTTCAATCTATTCTTTCTAAATATAACATACCACCCATAATAAACAATGTTAGCTTGTACAAACGTGCATTCGTCCATCGTTCTTATACGAAACGTCCTCAATTCGAAAATTTGACACAAAATATTACAATTACAGAACGTCCAGATGATTGTATGTCATTAAAAACAAAATCAAATGAACGCCTAGAATTCTTGGGAGATGGTGTTCTAGAACTTATTACTAAATATTATTTGTATCGACGTTTTCCTAAAGAAAATGAAGGTTTCATGACCGAGAAAAAAATAGCAATTGTTAAAAACGAAGCTATTGGTAAAATCGCATTAGAAATGGGACTACATAAATGGTTTATTTTATCAAAACATGCTGAAGAGAAAAAGATACGCACACATCTTAAAAAATTAGGATGCCTTTTTGAAGCCTTTATAGGTGCCATGTTTTTAGATTTCAATAAAATCCAGGTTAATGACGACGGTAAATGGTTTACTGATGTATTTGTTACTGGTCCTGGATTTCAAATGGCGCAAAAATTTGTTGAAAATGTCTTTGAAAAACACATTGACTGGATTGCTCTCATTCAAAATGACGATAATTATAAAAACTTGTTACAAGTCAAAATTCAAAAAGAATTCAAAGTTACTCCGCACTATATTGAGATGGAACACGATATGGAATTGGGTTATAAAATGGGTGTGTTTTTGTGTTTAGGTCAATCAATTCACAATATGAATTTTAATAATGCGATTTCGATTCATACAAACGGCCATTTGAAATCATTTCAATCCATACGGGAGTTGTTAACAAAAGACGACAAAATATTCTTGCTTTTGGGAGAGGGGCAACATAAAATTAAACGCAAAGCAGAACAAGAAGCATGTAGAAAAGCATTAGATGTAATTGAATTTGGCACTGGTTAAATATGATGTTATAATTATTATTATCTATATGTGTTGTTGTTTATTTGTTTAGTTGTTTATTTGTTTATTTTTTTTCATGTGTTAAAAACTAAACTAATGGATTTTATATTATCAAATTATATTAGATAATATATTAATTAATAACTTGTTATTTATACTATATACACCCAATGAATTATTTAGAAGAATTAAAGAATAAACCAAGCACAAAAGAAATTCAGAGAGAAATTGTACGTGTAAATCTTGGTATGAAAGATGACGATGATGTTAAACCTAGTAAAAATGTTAGTGTAAAAACACCCAGCAATATTCCTATTATCACAGAAGATATTGATGTTAATTATAATAGAGATGCTTTAAAACAAAAAATATTAGCAAATAAATTGTCTAAAATAACAGCAAAAACAAATGTCGCAGAATCGCCCCCACCCCCTACACCTACCACTATTGTTATAGAACCAAAACTAGTAGATGCTACGGAAAAGCCTGAAAAAAAGGTGCCAGCTCCTGCAAAGTTAAAGAAAAAGATATTATTAGAAATTGAACAAGACAAAAAAGAATTGGAAACAATTCGTGATATACGAGAGAAAATAGTGGGGTCCGACGAAGAAGATAACATGGATAAGATGGATAAGATGGATAAAAAGGGTCTAGAAGAAGAGATTGTTGAGATTGCACCAAAAATTAAAAAAACTACAAAGACAGGTAAAACCGGCAAATCAGAAACCATTATCATGTTAGAACCAGACGAATATGTAGAAATCGGAAAAGTAAAAACATTTGAACGGTTAGGTAAAAATGTTAAGAGTGGTAATTTGGAAAATCCAGATGCGGACCAGATCGTCCATAAAGTATCCAGTTACTATTTAAACAATCGTGAAATATTCGTGAATTTTATCAATTCGCTTTTTGAACAATATACACAAGATTTAGCAAAGGAAGAATCATCAAACACCATATCATGTGATAATATTGGGTCTGGATCAGGATCTTTTTCTCTCTTGACACATCAAAAAATTGTGCGCGATTATTTGAATTTATATACTCCTTATCGTGGGTTATTATTGTATCACGGTCTAGGTAGTGGAAAAACTGCGAGTTCTATTGCTATTGCTGAAGGAATGAAAACCACCAAAAAAATATTGGTCATGACTCCTGCTTCTCTCCGAGATAACTATATGGAAGAGTTAAAAAAAGCTGGTGATTTTTTATACAAACGCAACCAATATTGGGAATGGGTTTCAGTGGAAAAAAATCCAGAGTATTTGGACACTCTATCTAGTATTTTGCATTTATCAGTTGAATATATTAAAAAGAAAAAGGGTGCATGGCTTGTTAATGTTAGTAAGCCAAGTAATTATACAGAAATCGCAGAAGACTACGCAAAGAAAAAAAGTCTAGAAGATCAAATCGATGAAATGATCCATGTCAAATATTCTTTTATAAATTACAACGGTTTGCGAACACCAAAATTGAAGGAATTGACAAACAACTTTACACGAAACATATTCGATGATAAGGTTGTTATTATAGATGAAGCGCATAATTTTATTAGTAGAATTGTGAATAAATTAGGTAAAGAAAAAGACGTTCCTCTTGACAAACACGGTAATAAAGAACATTTACCTCGTGCCATGTTTTTGAAACTATACGAAATGTTATTGAGTGCAAGAAATGCACGTGTTGTTTTATTAACAGGTACTCCTATTGTAAATTATCCTAATGAAATTGCTATTTTGTTTAATATTCTGCGTGGGTACATTAAGACATGGGAGATTCCTATTCAAGTCGACGCTGGAGCAGGTTCAGAAAATAAATCAAAAGTCGATGTCGAATTTTTCAGGGATTTATTTTCGAGAGAAAAATTGCTGGATTATTTGGATTATTCATCGGTAAAAAAAACATTATACGTTACTCGCAATCCTTTTGGGTTTCACAATAAATACACTCGCCCAAATAAATACGTTGGTGTAAGCGACGAGAGAAATGCGTCATCGACAGGTGACGTAACTATTGAGAACGCAGTTATATACAAAGATTCCATGAGTGACGAAGATTTCGAAAAACGAATATTGCATGTTTTACAACGCGCTGGTGTTGAAGTTAAAAAAAACAACATATATATTAAAAATTACACTGCTTTACCTGATAAATTGGACAAGTTTTTGGCTCGTTTTATTGATTCAAAAACAAATGAATTACAGAACACTGAATTATTTAAACGCCGTATTATTGGGTTAACCTCTTATTTTCGTAGTGCACAGGAAGAATTATTACCAAAATACGAAAAAACGGATATGTATCATCATGTTGTTAAAATCCCAATGAGTGATTTTCAATTTCGTATTTATGAAAACGAGCGTAAAGAAGAGAGAAAGGTAGAAAAATCGGCCAAGTCGAAGAAGAAAGGATCTGGTGATGGTGGTGCTGATATGAATGAGCTTTATAATCAAGGTGGTGCGAATGCAAAATCAGTATCCACATATCGTATTTTCTCTCGATTTATATGTAATTTTGTAGTTCCAATACCAGGTGGAAGACCCAAACCTAAAATGTTTTCAAAAACATCAGAAGAAGAAGGCAAGGTTGATAATGCAGTTGATAATGTGATAGACAAGGTAGTAGGTGATGTAGTAGGTAAAGAAGGCGAAGATATGGACATGGGCGTTGTAGAGGGTGAAGAAGGTGTTATTGAAGGTGATGACATTTTAAACGCAGTTGGAGACAATGATTATAAACGTAGATTGAGTGAGTCATTAAGAGAATTGCGAACACGCGCATCCGAATTTTTGACTCCTGAAGCATTAAAATTATACAGTCCTAAATATTTGGCTATACTCGAAAACATAATAAAACCAGAGCATATAGGATTACATCTTGTTTATAGTCAATTTCGTAGTTATGAAGGCATTGAAGTTTTTTCCATGGTGTTAGAACAAAGTGGATTTGCCAGATTCAAAATAAAGAAAAACTCGACAAGCGGTTGGGTATTGGATATCGATGAAGATGATTGGGGAAAACCAATGTATGCATTATACACCGGTACTGAAGACAAAATGGAGCGAGAAATCATTCGAAAAATATACAACGGTGCATGGAATGAGATACCACAAAATATTGCTAGTGAATTGCGTGAAATATCAAATAACAACAATATGGGTGAAATCATCAAAGTGTTTATGATTACATCTTCAGGATCAGAGGGTATTAATTTGACAAATACTCGATATGTGCACATTATGGATCCATATTGGCATCCAGTAAGAATAGAGCAGGTAATTGGTAGAGCTCGCCGTATTTGTAGTCATAAAAATTTGTCAGAACCTCTACAAACAGTGGAAGTATTTATTTATTTGATGACTTTTACAAAAAAACAAATAGAAAGTGATGATTCAATTGAATTGAATTTGAAAGATGTAAGTAAATTGATAAGAAATCGTCCTATTACAAGTGATGAATACATGTATGAGATTGCTAGCATTAAAGAAAAATTAAATCAACAATTGATTCATGCTATTAAAGAAACCGCGATAGATTGTGTTGTTTATTCTAAAAAATCGAAAGAAAATCTGCATTGTTTGAATTTTGGAGAACCGAATAACAAAACAGCATCATATCATCCATCCATTGATGATGATCAGACAGATACACTGGCTACGATAAACAAAAGAAAAATAGAATGGAGTGGTGTGGAAGTGACAATACAGGGTGTAAAATACATATCGCGTAAAATGAATCCCAAACTATATAATATTTATGATTATGATAGTTATATGAATATTGTTTCTAGTGGAAAAGGTGATCCAAGATTAGTAGGAACTTTGGAAATAAATGAAAAGGGTCAAAAAAAATTTACTAATTTGATTGTCTAAATAAATGCAATTATTTGTAATTCAGGTTACAAATAATCGGAAAAATTGTTAATTGTTATTTTTATACTACATTACCTGATGTATCTGTAGGTGTTGGAGTTGGTGGAATTTGATTACCTGATGTATCTGTTGGTGTTGGAGTTGGAGGAATTTGATTACCTGATGTATCTGTAGGTGTTGGAGTTGGAGGAATTTGATTACCTGATGTATCTGTAGGTGTTGGAGTAGGTGTTGTTGTTGATGTAGGTGTAGGAGTTGGTGTTGTTGTTGATGTAGGCGTTGGAGTAGGTGTTGTTGTTGATGTAGGCGTTGGAGTTGGAGTTGTTGTTGATGTAGGTGTAGGAGTTGGCGTTGTTGTTGTTGTTGATGTAGGCGTTGGAGTTGGTGTTGTTGTTGATGTAGGTGTAGGAGTTGGAGTTATTGTTGATGTAGGTGTAGGAGTTGGTGTTGTTGTTGATGTAGGCGTTGGAGTTGGGGTTGTTGTTGATGTAGGTGTAGGAGTTGGAGTTGTTGTTGATGTAGGCGTTGGAGTTGGAGTTGTTGTTGATGTAGGTGTAGGAGTTGGAGTTGTTGTTGTTGACGTAGGTGTAGGAGTTGGAGTTGTT
>Ga0209550_10000037_pt1 | contig 87410 bp, 89 predicted proteins | sample LauGreSuBDMM15SN_2_FD_187567 | JGI IMG/M metagenome (GOLD analysis project Ga0209550, IMG submission 187567) | Freshwater lake microbial communities from Lake Michigan, USA - Su13.BD.MM15.SN (SPAdes) (version 5) | ecosystem: Environmental > Aquatic > Freshwater > Lake | place: Lake Michigan... | reverse complement strand
TCCCATTCCGAACCCGGAAGTTAAGCCTCTCAGCGTCGATGGTACTGCACGGGTGACCTTGTGGGAGAGTAGAACGTCGCCGGACTTCTTTTATAAAAAAGGGGCGCTTTCACGAGCGCCCCTTTTTTTATTTGTCTATATCTCTAGAGTTAATGCAACGCCTATGACACGAAGGGAGCGATCGTATGGATGAGAAGAATAAACGTAGCTCCCGTCCGTCTGGTCCAAATAATCAACGCCGGCGTGAGGATTTACCGGCGCGCGGTGGTTCAACATCTCGTGCTGGTGCGCCACGACAGAGCCGTAATGGCTCTGATCCACGAGGCACAAGAGCGGCTCCGATGGATCGTGATCAATCCCGTCTGCGTCCACGGATATTTGAGCCTGATATTCCAGAGGAGATTACAGGGGAGGAGCTGGATAAATCTCTTCGCGCCGAACTTCTCTCCTTATCGCCAGAGAATGCGAAAGTTGTTGCACGACATTTAGAGTGTTTAGCACTCTATGCCGATAGTGATCCACTTCTTGCACACAAACATGGAGTTGCAGCGGCGCACCACGCTGGCCGTTTAGCAGTTGTACGTGAATCGGCAGGCTATGCCGCATACCGCGCCGGTTTTTATGAGATCGCTTTAAAAGAGTTACGCGCCGCCAATCGAATCTCCGGGGATGTAACTATGTGGCCAGTGATGGCAGATTGTGAACGAGGCTTGGGCAATCCACTTAAGGCGTTAGCCCTCGCTGGCTCTCCTGAGGTCAAGCGCTTGGCTAAGGCCGAAGAGATTGAGATGCGAATAGTGGCATCTGGTGCTCGCCGTGATTTAGGTGAACTCGATGCCGCTGTTGTCACTCTCACCTGCAAGGAGTTATCAAATGAGAGTGAAGAGTGGGCAGTGCGACTTCGCTATGCATACGCCGATTCTTTAGAGGCGGCAGGGCGCAGGCAAGAGGCGCGCGAGTGGTTTGAAAAATGTGCTTCGATTGATAGTGATGAGTCCACAGATGTAAGGGCGCGGCTCGACCTGTAGTTATTCACAGTGCAATCTTGTGTGCAGCTGCGATGTCAGAGCATCATGTGAGCCTGCTCCCTCCACTTCACTTTCCTAGGAGGTCTTCACGTGGCAAAGGAAAAAAACGCAGTTGATAATGCGGAGTTAGATCACTCGCTCAATGATATTTTGTTGCGTGGGCGCATCTCGGCCCCGGCCACACAGAAGGAGCTTCCAAGCGGAGATAAGGTAGTTGAGTTTCGTCTGATCATCTCCCGGGAGAAACGTGATGGGGTTGACACTCTCGATATAGCGGCGTGGAGTGCACGATCACGACGTACCGCCCTGACTCTCAAGGCCAATGAATGGATCGAGGTGAGCGGCAGTGTTCATAGACGTTTCTGGAAAGGGGCCTCAGGAACTGCCAGTCGCTGGCAAATAGAAGCGGTGGAGATCGCTCGCATATAGGTAGGCTTAGCTTCATGGCTAATGACATTTTTGCAACACTGCGTACCTACTTGAGCAAAGTGAGCGATGGCGATAAAAGCGCGACTGAGGTTGCAGCGACCCTCAATCAATGGCTACGCGAAGGTGGAGAGGCGCTAAAGATAAAGATCGAAGATGAGGTTGAGCGCTCGGTATCTAAGATGGGATTTGTTAAAAGAGGGGAGTTTGAAGCTCTCAAAGAGGAGGTAGTCCGGCTCAAAGGGGGATCCTCGAGAGCTCCTTCCGCAGCATCTACTAAAGCTGCACCTACTAAAGCTGCACCTAGTAAGAAGGTAGCAGCGAAGAAGAGTGCCAAGAAAGCCCCTGCTAAAAAATCCCCTGCTAAGAAAGGAGCCCGCAAATGAATCAGGAGAGCCAGAGCGATGGATCCTCACTCGTGCAAGAGGTTCGCACAGAGTTGCGCGAGATAGATGCGATGGCGATTAACGAACATACCCTTGCCTATGAAGAGCTCCACACAAAACTGGCAACGGCCCTTTCCGCTATTGATGGGCTTTAATAGCGATACCTCTATGAAGATACGACTTGATGCCGAACTCGTTCGTCGTGAGCTTGCGCGCTCACGCGAGAACGCCTGCGAGCTCATTGAATCCCGCTCTGTTCTTGTCAACGGAATTCCTGCGACAAAGTCGGCGACGATGGTAGATGCCGAGACCTCTATAAAACTCGCGGGGGCTCGCGATGGTTTTGTCTCGCGCGGGGGCCATAAGTTGATGGGCGCATTGGATGCCTTTAGCGCGCTCTTGATTGAGGGAAAGCGCTGTTTGGATGCAGGAGCTTCAACTGGAGGTTTTACCGAGGTTTTATTGCGCAAAGGAGCCTCTCATGTCGTAGCCGTTGACGTTGGATATGGTCAATTGGCATGGTCACTGCGACAAGATGCGCGTGTGAGTATTTTAGATCGTACAAATATTCGCCACCTTACTCCCGCACTCGTCGGGGAACCAGTAGATGTCGTGGTTGCAGATCTCAGCTTTATTTCATTGACATTGGTACTACCGGCACTTGCCACAGTTTCAAAGCCCGATGCCGATTTTGTTGTGATGGTAAAGCCACAGTTCGAAGTAGGTCGTGAGAAATTAGGAGCGGGTGGAGTCGTGCGTGAGCCGTTGTTGCGCCGATCAGCTGTAATCGATGTTGCCCAGGCCGCCTACGGCGTTGGGCTTGGCACAAAGGAGATTGTCGCTAGTCCTCTTCCCGGTCCTGCAGGAAATGTCGAATACTTCCTCTGGCTTGCCCGCGGAGCATCGCAGATTGATCTGGGCTCCCTTGATAGAGCCATTGCGAAAGGTCCAGCCTGATGCGCAACCTTCTTCTCGTTGCTAATCCATCTCGAGCTCAAGCGGTTGTGGCCGCTCAAAGACTTGCCAATCTCTTCTTAGAAAATGGTTTCTCTCTATTCACGATCTCAGATATATCCCTTGATGGAGTGCGCAACTCCTCGATCGAGTCTCTTCCTTCGCTAGAGATAGGCGTTGTACTCGGTGGCGATGGCACGATGCTTCGGGCCGCAGAGGTTACCCGCCTGCAAAACATTCCACTACTCGGGGTCAACCTTGGCCATGTGGGTTTTCTCGCAGAGGTAGAGAAATCGGCTCTAGAGAGCGTCGTGCGAGTTGTTACGGATAAAACCTATGTGATCGATCCACGCATGACACTTAAATTTTCAGTAGTTCGAAATGGGGTAGAGCTCACCCAAGGTTGGGCGCTCAATGAGGTCACCATCGAGCGCGCGCACGCGACGATGGTTGAACTGTTTTTAGAGATTGATTCCCGCCCTGTTTCGCGATGGGGTTGCAATGGATTGATCTGTTCGACTCCTACCGGTTCAACGGCCTATGCATTCTCAACAGGGGGTCCAATTATCTGGCCTGAAGTTGATGCGTTACTGGTTCTGCCGATTTCAGCCCACGCCTTATTCTCTCGCCCACTTGTCATCTCTACACAGTCCCACATTGCAGTACGTATTGAATCCGAACAGGCTCTGCTCTCTGCCGATGCCTTGAGGAACTTTGAGTTACTCGCGCAAGATGAAGTGCGCATAAGCAAGGATCCAGGTGTCGTAAATCTTGCTCATGTAACTAAGACCCTTTTTAGTGATCGATTAGTTGCTAAGTTCAAACTACCTATCCAGGGTTGGCGCGGTGAGTGAGCGTAGCTTTCTCGATGAGATAACAATCCGCTCCATCGGTGTAATCGATCAGGCAACGCTAGAGATTTCAAAAGGCTTGACCGTGCTCTCAGGTGAAACGGGCGCGGGGAAAACGATGATTTTAACGGCTCTGAATCTGATCTTAGGCGGTAAGAGCGATAGCGCACTGGTAAGAGTGGGTAGTGAGCGACTTGTAGCAAGCGGGCGTTTTACGATTCCCTCATCCATGGATGAGCGCTTTGATGAACATGGTGTAATCATTGAAGATGGTGCGCTGATTATCACCCGATCAGTTACCCAAGACGGCAAGAGCAAGGCCTCTGGCAATGGAATCTCAGTAACTGCAACCACATTATCGACCCTGAGCGAGCTTCTAGTCGAGGTTCACGCTCAGGCAGCGAATCTTAATATCAGTAAGGCGTCAAAACAGCGCGAACTATTGGATCGTTTTGCCGGCACCGCCTTTGAGAGCGCATTGACGCAATATTCACAGATACTCAATGAGTATCACCTTTTGAAATCTCGGATTAATGCCTTGCGCAAGAGTGTCGATAAGGCCGACCAGGAGTTGAGCCAGCTGCGTGAGTTCGTAGGGATACTGAGTAGATTGAAATTACAGCGTGGAGAGTATGAGCAGATTGATGAGACTATCCAACGTCTTTCACATGTAGAGGAGCTCCGGATTGCAGTTGAGGTGGCAAGTAAGGCCATCGATGATGAGGAGTCTGGCGCTTTGATCGCCTTAGCCTCTGCAAGACGCGGCTTGGAGAGTGCGCGAGTTAAGGACAAGGCTCTTGAGGCTATTTACTCTGGGCTAAGTGAGGGGTTTTTCCTCATCGAGGATCTGCGAAACTCATTGGCCTCCTACATGCATGGGCTTGAGGCCGATCCGGTGCAGTTGGATCATTTGAACACAAGAAAGGCTGAGATTATCTCTCTTATCAAACGCTTCGGGGGCCCAGGTAGTCCGCACATCGAATCAGATGAGTTATTGAACAAGTTTGATCTATCAACCAAGGCCATCTCCGATCTAGAGGGCGGTGATGATCGCCTTCAAGAGTTAGAGAGCGAGCTTATTGAGATCAAAAGATCTCTCGTAAAATCGGCGCAATCGCTCACCAAAATCCGGCAGGACGCCTCTTCGCAATTAAGCGCAGCGGTGACTCACGAGATTGAACAGCTCTCTATGCCGCACACTAGATTTGTGGTGAGTGTAGAGAGTGCGGATTACTCTGCATTAAAAGAGTCAGATTTCACCTTATTGGGCTGCGATGAGGTCTCGATGTCAATTGCTACACATAAGGATGGCCCACTTGTCGCACTTGCAAAGGGTGCAAGTGGTGGCGAAATGTCGCGGGTCATGTTGGCCCTTGAAGTGGTCCTTGCCGCAACACATCCAGTCGGCACTTATGTCTTCGACGAAGTTGATGCGGGTGTTGGAGGCAAGGCCGCTATTGAAGTAGGCCGGCGTTTGCATGCGCTCTCTCGCCACAGTCAAGTTATCGTTGTGACACATCTACCCCAGGTCGCAGCATGGGCCGATTCGCATTACGTCGTAACGAAGGATCTCAATGGCTCAGTGAGTCAAAGCGATGTACGCCTAGTTGAAGGTGAGGATCGCATCGAAGAGATTGCTCGCATGTTGGCCGGTCTTGAGAACTCTTCCAGCGCCCGTGAACACGCCGCTGAACTGCTCAATTTAAAGGTGTTAAGGACAGCTTAAATAAAGTGATAGGTTGGTCTTCCATGGGCCAGCCACATGTGACGAAACACCTCTTTGTAACTGGTGGAGTCGCCTCATCGCTAGGAAAAGGGCTCACAGCCTCATCTCTCGGAAGATTACTCGTAGCCCGAGGCCTGCGTGTGACGATGCAAAAACTCGATCCATATCTAAATGTCGATCCTGGCACCATGAATCCCTTTCAGCATGGCGAAGTTTTTGTTACAGATGATGGGGCTGAAACCGATCTGGATATCGGGCATTACGAGCGTTTCTTAGATACCAATCTGCATGGCTCTGCCAACGTTACAACTGGTCAGGTTTACTCCCGAGTGATTGCACGTGAGCGCCGCGGTGAGTATCTCGGTGAGACTGTTCAAGTCATCCCACATATTACGAATGAGATCAAAGAGCGTATCCGTGCGATGGCATCACCTGATATCGATATCGTTATTACTGAAATTGGTGGCACGGTTGGAGACATCGAGTCCCAACCATTTTTAGAGGCGGCCAGACAGATTCGCCAAGAGGTTGGCCGAGATAATGTCTTCTATCTTCATGTTTCATTAGTGCCGTATATCGGACCATCGGGGGAGTTAAAAACCAAACCAACCCAACACTCAGTTGTTGCACTACGAAGCATCGGTATTGCACCCGATGCAATCGTTCTTCGCTCCGATCGCGAAATTCCAATAGCGGTAAAGAAAAAGATCTCACTCATGTGCGATGTTGATTTAGCCGCCGTTGTAGCAGCCGTTGATGCCCCATCGATCTATGACATCCCCAAGGTGCTCCACGCCGAGGGCTTGGATGCATACGTCGTTGGCCGTCTTGGTTTACATAGTCATGATGTCATCTGGGGCGAATGGGATGATCTTCTCGAGAAAGTCCACCACCCTAAACATCACATCAAGGTAGGCCTAGTGGGAAAGTACATAGATCTGCCCGATGCATACCTTTCAGTTTCAGAGGCTCTTCGGGCTGGCGGCTTTGCCAATGGTGCAAAGATTGAAATTGTGTGGATCGCTAGTGATGAGTGCGAAAGCGCCCAAGGAGCAGCTCAAAGCCTTGATGCCGTTGATGCGATCTGCGTCCCAGGTGGTTTTGGGATACGAGGAATTGAGGGAAAAGTTGGAGCCCTCACATACGCTCGTGAGAAGAAGATACCAACCTTGGGATTATGTCTTGGTCTGCAGTGCATGGTTATCGAGGCGGCCCGTAATTTGGCCGGGCTTCCCGATGCTAACTCGGCTGAGTTTTCAGAGAGTGCTACAGCAGTCATCGCGACGATGGCCGATCAAAGAGAGATAGTTGCTGGAAAGCAGGACATGGGCGGCAGCATGCGTTTAGGTCTTTATACAGCCGATCTTGTTCCTGGCTCCTTGGTGGCAAAAGTTTACGGTTCACTTAAAATATCTGAGCGCCATCGCCATCGCTATGAAGTGAACAATCTCTATCGCGAGCAGATAGCCGCCGCTGGTCTGGTCTTCTCAGGCTTCTTTAAAGAGCGGGACTTAGTTGAGTTTGTGGAACTACCCCAGGAGGTGCATCCTTACTACATCGGTACGCAAGCTCATCCAGAGCTTCGATCTCGGCCCACTCGAGCTCATCCACTCTTCATTGGATTAATCGCGGCGGCGGTAGCAGCGAAGGGCTGAAGAGAGAGTGATTGCTAAGTTGATGGGCATGAGCTTTTAATCATGGCAGATTCTCTTTTGGAGTTTGGCACCCTCGCTGAGTCCTTTCTCAACTACTGTGCGATAGAGCGGGGTTTATCTCTCAATACGGTGTCGGCATATCGCCGCGACCTTCATAAGTTTCAAGAATTCATTCACGATTTGCCCGTTCGGGACATAAATCCTTCGACAGTCATGGATTTTGAATCTAGTGTGCGCCTGGCCGGGCTCTCATCGGCCAGTATTAATCGGATCGATTCAACTCTTCGTATGTTCTTCAAACATGTCGCTCTCGAAAATGAAGTGGTGAATCCAACATTAGAGATCGTGAGTGCTCGTACTGCGCGTCGCCTACCCAAGGCGCTGCGGATAGATCAAGTAATAGCTCTGATCGAGGCCTCCCATCATGAGGGCGAACCCATCACTATTCGCGATCGTGCGATTATCGAGCTCCTCTATAGCAGTGGGGCTCGAGTGAGTGAACTCATCGATCTCAACACCGCCGATATCACCACTGGAGCCAGTGACGAGGGAGTTATAACGGCGCTCAAATTACGTGGAAAGGGGAGTAAAGAGCGCATAGTCCCACTGGGATCCTTTGCAACCGCGGCGATTGATGATTATTTGGTACGAGTGCGCCCGGGGCTAGCGTTAAAGATCTCTGGAAATAATCCCGCTCTCTTCCTTAATACCCGAGGTGGGCGATTGACCCGCCAGAGCGCCTGGAATATCGTCCTTAAAGCTGCGAAAAACGCTGGAATAGCGCAGAAGGTCTCTCCCCATGTCTTTCGACACTCATATGCAACTCATCTTTTGGATGGTGGTGCTGATATTCGAGTTGTACAGGAGTTGTTGGGACATGCATCGGTAACTACAACACAGATTTACACATTGATAACGATCGATAAGATCCGAGAGAGTTATGCAACTGCACATCCTCGCGCTTAAATTATGTTTTAGAGCCCACGCAAGCGACGAGCTAAAATACTTTGATCCCCTTTAGCCTCTAAATCTGCGATTATTACCGCTATAGATTCACGGACTATACGTCCGCGATCGGCGGCCAGACCGAGATCTCCGCGCAGTAACAGGCGGGCTTGATCCAAATCAAATAGTTCATCGGGGGATAGATAGACAGTAATTTTTTCGTCGTGTCGTTCACGACCTGATGGTGAGCGATCTACGGTTGTGACTCGCCGACGCGCAATCGTGCGCACGCCTTTTTTCACAGATGGCGCCTTAGGTGTTGCAATCGCTGGAGGCACGAGTGGGGCATGTGTTTCGGGCGGCACTGGCACTGATGAAAGTGCCGGAGCGGTTGAGCGAAAGAGCTCATCGGCACCTGGAAGATTGGCTCTGCGTGTCATCGGGCACCTCCTCGGGCAACAAGTTCTCGGGCTAGTCTGCGATATGAAGCCGCACCATCTGATGATGAGGCATAGGTCGTTATCGGCTCGCCCACAACAGTAGTCTCTGGAAAACGTATCGTCTTGGCGATTATCGTCTCGAAGACATCGGCCGGAAACTGCTCGAGAATGCGCTCTAACACTTGCCGGTTGTGCGATGTCTTCTTATCGTACATTGTGGCTAAGATCCCAATTAAGTTCAGATTTGGATTCAAAAAACTTTTTACTTTATCTAGGTTAGTTTTTAGCTCAATAAAGCCATGCAGGGCAAAGTATTCACATTGCAAAGGCACTATGACCTCATCGGCGGCTACCAGGGCGTTAATGGTGAGTTGACCCATCGTTGGCTGACAGTCGATCAAAATGACATCGTAGTAATCGCGCAAAGAGGTCAAAGATCGTTTGAGATACTGCTGACCACCGATCTCAGCGCCCAATGTTGTTTCAGCGGTTCCAAGATCACGGTTGGCTGGTAGGAAATCAAGGCCAGGAACTAAGGATTTTAAAATAATACTCTCGACATTTGCTGTCGGGGTCATCAGTGCGTAGTAGACGGTCTGTTCTAGGGGAAGGGCATGTGCATTGACCCCAAGGCCAAGGGATAATCCTCCTTGCGGGTCAAAGTCCACAAGCAGGACCCGACGACCAAACTCTGCCAGGGATGCACCCAAGTTGATGGTTGTGGTTGTTTTGCCTACGCCACCTTTTTGATTAAATATCGCCACAACTTTTGCATTCCCATGCTCAGTGATCTGGCCTGGCACTGGAAAATGCTTGGCCTTCTTGCCAAGGAGCGTGGAGGTTGTCGAAAGCTCTTCGCGTATTGTCGATTTAGCGCTCAAACGTCAAACCTCTTTCTAGATATGCGCGGGAGCCTACGCGCTCCGCAGTTTGGTGGCAACTGTGAAGTAGGGTGCGTCTGTGGATCTTTCAACCGAGCTCTCAGGCGATGTAAATACCGCCAATGGCGCGCCATTTTCTGTCCACTTAGAGAACTTTGATGGCCCATTTGACCTCCTGCTCCAACTCATCTCCCGTCACAAGATGGATATCACCGAGATATCCCTGAGCCTAGTTACAGATGAGTTCATCGCTTTTATCCGCGCCCTTGAGCGCAGTGGCCAGGGCTGGAAGTTGGATCAAGCCACCGAGTTTCTCGTTGTAGCTGCCACACTCCTTGATTTGAAAGCGGCTCGCCTGCTGCCCAGTGGTGAGGTCGATGATGAGGAGGATCTCGCCCTGCTTGAGGCCAGAGATATCCTCTTTGCCCGATTGCTGCAGTACCGGGCCTTCAAGGAGATCGCGGCTACCTTTGCCGCACGCATCGCATTGGCCGATAAATCCTTTGCCCGAGTGGTCTCCTTGGAGCCAGGCCTTGCAGCCCTCTTGCCGGAGGTGCTCATTGGAGTGGGGGCGGCGCGCTTTGGCGCCATAGCCGCGCGTGTTCTAACGCCGAAAACTCCGGCGCTAATGAGCGTGGAGCACCTACACCTGCCCCTTGTCAGTGTGGCCGAGGAGTCTCGGGTGGTAGTAGCGGCCTTACGTAGAGCCACTTCGCTCTCCTTCAGGAATCTGATCACCGATAGCGATAGCACCTTGGTTATTGTCGCCCGATTTTTAGCGCTCTTAGATCTCTATCGCCAGGGAGTTCTGCGTTTTAACCAGGTTATAGCCATGGGCGAGCTGCAGATCTCCTGGACCGGCTCCTTGGAGGGCGAGGTGTATGCCAGTGATGAGTTTGATATCGCCGTTACCCTGGAGCGCGATGATGTGGAGGAGGCCGGATCGAATGTCTAATGTAGAGATTGAGCGTTCAATCGAGGCGATATTAATGGTCGTAGATGAGCCGGTGAGTGAGATTACTCTCGCCCAGGTTCTTGAGTGCCCTGTTGAACAGATCGAGCAGGCGCTCGTGAGGCTCTCAACGAGCTATGACGAGCGGGGCTTTGCCCTGAAAAAGATCGCTGGAGGATGGCGCTTTTATAGCCACCCAGATCTCGCCGCCGTGGTCGAGCGCTTTGTCCTTGATGGCCAGCAGGCGCGCTTGACTCAGGCCGCCTTAGAGACGCTCTCAGTAGTGGCCTACCGTCAACCGGTCTCGCGCGCCCGTGTCTCTGCGATTCGTGGCGTAAATGTTGAGGCCGTGATGAAGACCCTAATAACTCGAGGCCTAGTGGAAGAGTCGGGGATCGAACATGAGACTGGTGCGATTTTATACGTCACCACCAGTTATTTTCTCGATCGCCTAGGGTTGAATGCCTTGCAGGATCTACCCGCTCTCGCCCCGTACCTGCCCAATCTTGATCGCCTCGACGATATTTTGGATTCGCTTACCGATTAAACTCTAGGCTAAACTCCTCCTTGACAGTCGGGAGACAGCCATGGGCGATATGCGCCTGAACAAGATAATCGCAGATGCAGGTATCACCAGCCGTCGGGGAGCCGATGAGCTTATAAGCTCCGGACGAGTGAGCGTTGATGGAGTAATCGTTCGAGAGTTGGGCTCAAAGTTTGACCCCGAAATAGTTCAAGTTAGTGTTGATGGTGAGACAATTTATCGCGCACTGACTAAGACTTATCTTGCACTTCATAAACCTAAGGGTGTTTTGTCAACCATGTTCGACCCCGATGGACGAGCGTCATTAAGTGACTTTGTAGATTTTCGCACCGAGCGCCTCTTTCATGTTGGGCGCTTAGATAAAGACTCCGAAGGGTTGATTTTGCTCACCAATGATGGAGATCTCACCTTCAGAGCCACCCATCCATCCTTTGGTTTAGAAAAGACATACATTATTGAGTTCGATGGGCTGCTGCCTTCCGGGGTCGATAAATCTCTCCTCAAGGGGATCGAACTCGAGGATGGGATGGGACGGGTCACCTCCTTCAAGGAGCTCTCCAATCGTTGGATAGAGGTCACCATCCACGAAGGCCGCTACCACATTATTCGGCGGCTGATGGAGGCCGTTGGGGTCAACGTTCTTCGCTTAATCCGAACTAGATTTGGTCCGATCTCCCTGGGGGATACGCCAGAGGGTCGTTGGCGCGATCTCAATGATGGAGAGTTAACAAATCTACGTAAAGTTTTACAGTTTTAACTATATTGCTATAAATTGACTTTTGACTAAAATATAGGTAAATAAATATATCGACATTTGTTGAACAAATACATATTTATCGATAAACACCACGCTCAATTTATTATTAAAAATATATTTATCGACAATAAAGATCCATGCTTTTCCTGAAGAGCTTCTCCTGCTCCGAAGCTTAATTGTAGGCTTTACGTTAAAACTATTTATTGTTTAATAGTTTTATACCATTTCAAATATCCACGAAAAAATAGTCGGGAACGCTACCCTTATCGTATGCGCGTTAGAGCTGTACGGGGAGCGACTCAAGTCAGTGCCAATACACCGGCGGCTATCTTCGCCGGCGTTCAAGAGCTCATTGGATCGATCATGTCGGCCAACTCACTCACCCCAGATATGGTCATCTCGGTGCATTTCACATCCACCCCGGATCTGACCGCTGCCTTCCCCGCCGCCGCGGCTCGAGCAGTTGGCTTTGAAGCCGTACCGCTAATTGGCTCTGTTGAGGTCGATGTGCCCGGCGCCCTTGAGCGTGCTATCCGTGTCATGCTCACATGTGAAACGGATGCGCCAGCGATGTCTCACATCTATCTGCATGGGGCTCAATCCCTACGCAAAGATATTGCTCAATAGTGGTGCGCACTGTTCGCATCGTCGGATCGGGGCTGATTGGAACCTCGATCGCACTTGGGCTGCGCCCACATTCGATTACCTCTCAGATGATCGATCTCGACCCAGCGCGCGAACGCTTGGCTCAGGATTTAGTGGGTCATGCCCACAAGGGTCCATCGGAGTTGGTCATCTTGGCTCTACCCACTCATGCGATCGCATCGGTCATTGAGGCCGAGTTTGCACTCAATCCACACTCAATATTTATGGATGTAGGTAGTGTTAAGTATGAACCTCTACAACACATTATGGAATCCTCTCTTCCACTAGAGCGCTTTGTTGCAACCCACCCCATGGCCGGTCGCGAAATTGGGGGAGCCCAGGCCGCCCGGGCCGATCTCTTTGCAACTCGTACCTGGATCATTGCCCCCGGAGCCCAAACATCTCAAGAGGCGATTAGCGTCGTCACTGATGTGATCGAGGCTCTCTCTGCCCATTGTGTTGTGATGGAGGCGGGCGAACATGATCGAGCTGTAGCGGCGATCTCGCACCTGCCGCAGATCCTCTCATCCCTGCTTGCCGGATCTTTACACGATCTGCCCTCGCAATGGTTGGAGCTCTCAGGTGCGGGGCTGCGAGATACGACGCGGATCGCTGCTTCAGATCCGGGGCTTTGGAGTCAGATTATCTACTCCAACCGCGAGAATTTAAAAGGGATTCTAGATTCAATGCAGAGCTCCTTACATGATCTCACAGAGAGCTTGGATGATCCTGCGCAGATCGCAGAATTCATTGAAGCCGGGCGAAAGGGACGCGCCAAGATCCCAGGCAAACATGGTGGCAAGGCCCGTGAGTATTCGTACCTGCCAATTGTGATCGATGATAGGCCAGGCCAATTAGCCGCTATTTTTAATGAGTGCGCAACAATCGGCGTCAACATCGAAGATTTGAGTATCGAACATTCACCGGGGCAGTTGAGTGCACTCATCACTTTATCTCTCTCATCATCTGATGCGCAGTTGATATCAGATCACTTACTCTCTATCGGATGGAATGTTCATCCGGTTCTTAAATAGAAGTACTCTAAGAACATGGGCGTAGTCGTAGCAATTGATGGCCCAAGTGGAGCGGGAAAATCTAGCACTTCAAAAGCGGTCGCTATCCGTGCGGGATGGAATTATTTAGATACAGGCGCTCTCTATCGGGCCGTTACTTGGCTCGCACTTGAGAACAAGATTGAGGCAAGTGCCCAGATTCTTCTTGCGCTACAAAAATCTCCTATTAGATTTGAATCAGATCCACACAATCCTCAGATCTTTGTTGGAGAGGAACAGGTAACTCAGTCGATACGTGGCAGCTCTGTCACTGAGAATGTGAGTCGTATCAGTGCGATGCCAGAGATTCGTCACGAACTATTAAAGATTCAACGCGAGATTATCGATAAGGCAGAGAAAGGCATCGTCGTTGAAGGCCGTGATATTGCTACGGTCGTCGCCCCCGATGCAGCGTTGAAGATTTTTCTCACAGCCGACTTGGATTCGCGGACTGTGCGCAGAGAGGGTGAGATCGATGATAAAGAGATCGATGTCCGTGCCTCCCTGGATTCACGTGATCTCATCGATTCCACGCGGGAGATATCCCCTCTTGTCATGGCACGGGATGCAGTTGAAATCGATTCGACCTATCTTGATTTGAGCGAAACTATCGATCGAGTCTGGGAGCTCCTACGAGAGCGTTCATTGCTGGGCCTTCCGATCGTGGCAATCTTGGGTCGTCCAAACGTGGGCAAATCAACGCTTATCAATCGTTTTATTGGTCGCCGTGAGGCGATCGTTGAAGACATTCCCGGTGTGACACGCGACCGTGTTCAGTACGAGTGCGAATGGGGTGGACGCAGGTTCATCGTCATGGACACCGGAGGATGGGAGGCAAAGCCTGATGGCATCTCAATCGCGGTTAGTGCAGGAGCAGAGGTTGCGATGGAGGAGGCCGATGTTTTAGCCTTTGTTGTCGATGCACAAGTTGGCGCACTCGATGAGGATGAAATCCTCGTCCAGCATCTGCGTAAAGCAAAGAAACCACTGATTCTCATCGGTAATAAGGTTGATGGAGAGCGAGAAGAGTCAGATGCGCATGGGCTATGGAGTTTAGGTCTCGGTGAGCCTTACTTTGTATCTGCTCTGCATGGTCGTGGAAGTGGGGATTTACTCGATCACATTGTCAAAGAGCTTCCTGAGGTTGGGCGAGCAGGTAGTGCAGATGGGTTTCGTAGAGTTGCATTGATTGGTCGACCTAACGTTGGAAAATCATCGCTACTAAATGCTCTAGCAGGAACACAACGATCACTAGTAGATGATGTAGCAGGTACCACCCGTGATCCAGTTGATGAATTAATCGAGTTTGGGGGATCGACCTGGCGATTTATCGACACTGCAGGATTAAAGAAACGTGCGAACCAGGCCTCGGGTACAGATTATTACGCCTCACTTCGAACGCAGAGCGCCCTGGAGCGAGCAGAGGTTGCCGTTGTAGTACTCGATGCATCAGAGCCGATTACTGAACAGGATCTGCGAGTAATCACTATGGTCGAAGAGGCGGGAAAGGCGATGGTCATCGTGATGAACAAATGGGATTTAGTCGATGAGGATCGTCGCGATCAGTTGGATAAGGAGATTGATCGCCATCTCGATCAGGTCGAATGGGCCCAACGTGTGAATGTGGCGGCAAAGACTGGATGGCATAGAGATCGCCTAGCGCCGGCGCTGCGCACCGCCCTTGACTCGTGGGAGCGACGAGTACCAACCGCCAAGCTCAACTCATTTCTTGGCGCCCTTATCGGTGCTACGCCTCCGCCTGTTCGGGCAGGCAAAGCGCCCAAGATTTATTACGCGACTCAAGCCGGGATAGCGCCCCCTAAATTCGTTGTCTTTTCTAATGGTTGGATTGAGGCCTCCTACCGGCGCTTCATCGAACGACGTTTGCGCGAGGAGTTTGGCTTTGCCGGCACCCCTGTTCAAGTAGCGATTCGAGTCAAGGAGCGAGATTGATGGATCGAACTGTATTTACGATTCCCAACGCCCTGACTTTTCTACGTTTATTAGGCGTTCCACTATTCATCTACCTGACATTGAGCCTTAAGGCCGATGGTTGGGCGATCTTCGTCCTAATTATCGGGGGAGCAACTGATTACTTTGATGGAAAATTAGCCCGTGCCTGGGGCCAGACATCTCGATTCGGTGAGATTGCAGATCCGGCGATCGATCGGCTCTACATCTTTGCCATTCTAATTGTCTTTCTCATCCGAGAGGTCGTACCTATCTGGCTTATTGCACTCTTACTCGTGCGTGACCTCATTTTGGCTCTGCTCTCCGTAGTTTTAAAGCTTCGGGGCCACAGCTTTTTACAGGTGACGTACTTGGGAAAGGCGGCGACCTTTAATCTTATGTATGCCTTTCCACTTCTGCTCCTTGCAAGCATAGATAACGCTGCGGGAACAATCGCCTTTGTCCTTGGTTGGGCCTTTGCGATTTGGGGGGTGGCTCTTTATCTCGTAACCGGCTTTGAGTATGCACGCGAGGTGATATCCAAGATAAGGTTCGCACATGTCATCAACACCTGAAGCGCTCAAATACACAGTTGAACACGAGTGGATATCGATAGAGGGATCTACCTACACCATGGGCATCACCGATTACGCCCAATCGGCGTTAGGTGACATCGTCTACGTACAGCTTCCAAAGATTGGTGAGCAGATTCAGGAAGGTACAGTCTGTGGAGAGGTTGAATCTACAAAATCAGTCTCTGAGCTTTTCGCTCCCGTGAGCGGCAAGGTCACTTCAGTCAATGATGTGCTCTCATCGGCGCCAGAGTCAATTAACTCCGATCCTTACGGTGCTGGTTGGCTTGTTAAAATTGAGGTGACGGGTGTGCCTTCAAAGCTTTTGAGCGCTGGTGAATACGCCGCTTTGACGGCTTGACCAAAGCCTCTCACCCCTTTAATCTCAGCCTTAGGTAGAGAGTAAAGGGGTGAGGCCATGAAACGTCGCGCCGATGAGCTCACCACCGTTCTTCACCTGGAGTCAAAAGAGAGCCGTGGCCTAGCCACTGGCGCTCTCGAAGAGTACATATCCACTCTGGCAGAGCCAGATCGCAAGGTCGTTCGAGAGATCGAATCCGGCAATGGGGAGAAGGCCATGATCCTTATCTATCGGGGGACAAATAAGGGAGGACGATTCCTCATCACTGAGGAAGAGACGAACATTGGTCGCTCTCCATCGAGTGCGATATTTCTAGATGATGTAACGGTCTCTAGATTGCATGCAACAATCGAAAGAGATGGTGCGGGCTTTCTTCTTCGCGATAGCGTCTCATTGAATGGCACCTATCTCAACAATGAATCTGTTACCCAAGAACATCTGCAATCTGGTGATGAGATTCAAATAGGAAGGTTCCATCTCTTATTCGTAAGTGGCCAGCAAGTAAAGCGAGAAAATTAACAGATGATTCTTATGACAAAGGAGTTCTAATGGCAGTTCCAGCACGTGCCTACTTAAGTATCGGTGAGGTTCTCAACCGCCTTCGCGGTGATTTCTCAGATATCACCATCTCAAAGATTAGATTCCTAGAGTCTGAGGGTTTGATTGAGCCACAGCGAACCCCATCGGGCTATCGAAAATTCACCAGCTCGGATTTAGAACGTCTTCGCTATGTTTTGCTCGCCCAACGCGATCAATATCTCCCACTCAAAGTGATCAAGGACAACTTAGATGCGATGGATAGAGGGCTAACTCCAGCACCTGTCGGGGGAGTTGCACATCCCTCAATCTCCCTTGCAACTGTTGATGGCCAGATGCTGCCCTCAGCCTTTGCAGAGAACAGCGAGATGCGCCTTTCACGAGATGAGCTCTTAAAGAACTCAGGTATGAGCGATGATCAATTAGTTGAAATTGAGAGTTATGGCCTCATTGCGCCCCGCGGCCGTCATTACGATGGTGATGCCCTTGCTATCGCCAAAGCAGTTACCGAGATGGCGAGTTTCGGAATTCAATCAAGACATCTGCGCTCTTTCAAATCAGCGGCCGATCGCGAGATTGGACTTATCGAGCAGGTGATCACGCCTTTGACACGTCAGAAATCCTCAGAGTCCAAAGCCCGTGCACAGGAAGTTCAAAAAGAGATCGCTGCGCTATCTATCCGCCTACATGCCGCTCTCGTTCGTGGCGGACTTCATCGCCTGCGTTCATAATAAATGTTCATCGGTATGGAGGTCGTGGGTGTTCGAGTCGAGATGCCCTCTAACCAGCCAATCGTTTTGTTGAAAGAGATTGAAGGTTCGCGCTTTTTGCCGATTTGGGTCGGTGCCGCCGAAGCCAGTGCCATCGCCTTTGCCCAGCAACAGGTAACGCCCCCGCGGCCTCTCACACACGATCTCATGAGCGATCTCTTCTCGACTTTAGGTGCAACCTTGCGCGCTGTTCATCTGACCGAGGTCAGAGATGGCATTTTCTTTGCCAACTTAATCATTGGACAGGGCAGCGAGCCTGAGCACAAGCTCTCAGCCCGACCATCGGATGCGATAGCACTCGCCCTTCGCACCCATAGCGAGATATTGGCCAGTACCGAGCTCCTTGATGAGGCCGGGATTGAGATTCCAGTTGAGGCCGGCGGTGATAACCAGGAGGTGGAGCGTTTTCGCCAGTTCTTGGAGGAGATCAACCCCGATGACTTTGCTGGATAGGGGCTATAACCCTCAATCTCTACTAGAGGTTTGGCCCGTGTCGGTCATTGAATCCAGGGCTCACCTGCTTTAGATTTACCCCACTCCCCAAGAGAATCGAGTTTTTTCGTGTCTTCCCAAGAGCTAGAGATCGGCTATCGCGGAGCCACGGCCTGTTCGGCCGCGGGGATCACATATCGACAACTCGATTACTGGGCCCGCACATCATTGGTCGAACCGAGCATACGCAGTGCAAGTGGCTCGGGAACCGCTCGCCTTTATGGTTTTCGCGACATCCTGGTTCTCAAGATCGTCAAGCGCTTATTAGATGCCGGAGTTTCGCTGCAAAATATCCGCACCGCCGTGGATCACCTGCGGATCAGGGGAGTGACTGATTTAGAGCGCATCACCTTGATGAGTGATGGAGCATCCATCTATGAGTGCACCAGTGCCGATGAGATTATCGATCTTCTCGCAGGTGGACAAGGAGTATTTGGAATAGCCGTGGGCAAGGTGTGGGATGAGGTAGAGGGCTCGCTACTTAGCCTGGCAGGTGAGATCAATGGTCAGTTAGTGAGTGGCCTAGATAACGATGAGCTTGCGCTGCGTAGAAAGAGCAAAGGCGCTTAATCCACTCTACTCTTGGCCAATGCATGAGTATGACGCGTTTTCGCGCCGCCACATAGGTCCATCACACGATCAGACCCAAACGATGCTCATGGAGCTGGGATATCACAGCATGGCCGATTTCATCGCAGATGTGATTCCATCATCGATTGCGATCTCGGAAAAATTGGATGAGCACCTGCCTACGGCGATCAACGAAGTAGAGACGATTGCAGCGTTACGAGATTTAGCGGATAAGAATGAGATTTTTCGCTCACTGATTGGAACCGGTTATTACAATACGATTACGCCACCAGTTGTGTTGCGAAATGTTTTAGAGAATCCAGCGTGGTACACGGCATATACGCCCTATCAAGCCGAGATCTCTCAGGGCAGGTTGGAGGCTCTCTTTGCCTTTCAAAGCACAATCTGTGATCTGAGCGCGCTACCAATCGCCAATGCATCGATGCTCGATGAGCCAACTGCAGCTGCCGAGGCGATGACTCTGGCAAGACGTGTCTTTAAAGGCGATGACGAAGCCGTGTTTCTTATCGATAGGAACGTTCATCCGCAGACCATTGCCGTTGTACAAACTCGTGCGAAACCCTTGGGAATTGCGGTTCAACTTGTTGATCTCTCGAGTATCCCCGATATCGAGAGTGTCTTTGGTGTTCTTGTGCAGTACCCGGATACGTATGGGGATATTCGCGACTTCTCAGCCTTATCGGCATGGGCGCACTCTCAGGGTGCACTTCTGATTGCAGCGACCGATCTTCTCGCCCTTACATTAATTAGCCCGCCAGGGGAGTGGGGGGCAGATATCGCAATTGGTTCAGCTCAACGCTTCGGAGTTCCCATGGGTTTTGGCGGACCTCACGCTGGATTTATGGCGGTGCGCGAAGGACTTGAGCGATCACTTCCAGGGCGCTTAGTGGGACAGAGCATTGACTCTCACGGGAATCCAGCTTTTCGATTGGCGTTACAAACTCGTGAGCAACACATTCGTCGGGATAAGGCCACGAGCAATATCTGCACTGCTCAGGTTCTGCTAGCGGTCATCAGCGCCTTCTACACGATGTGGCATGGGCCATCGGGATTGAAGATTATCGCCACCCGAATTAACAATCAGACGATTGAATTAGCGTCATCGATCACTTCATCAGGTCATCGCATTATCAACAAGGATTTTTTCGATACCTTGTTGATCGAAGTAGCCGATTCAGTCGGTATTCATAAAGCAGCGGCTAGTAAGAAAATTAATTTGCGAGTAATTGATTCAACACACATTGGACTCTCTCTGGATGAATCTACTGATGCAACCTTGCTGGGTGATCTCAAGGAGATCTTCGGTGGTGGGAAAGTGGGAGAGATTTCTCCTTCGATTCCTCTTAATCAGATGCGAAGCTCCTCCTACCTGCGTCATCCAATATTCAACACTCATCGCTCAGAGACATCAATGTTGCGTTATTTACGAATGTTATCTGATCGCGACTTGGCACTTGATCGCACCATGATTCCTCTGGGCTCGTGCACAATGAAATTGAACTCAACAACAGAGATGATTCCCGTTACGTGGCCAGAGTTTTCATCCCTTCATCCCTTTGCCCCATCTGCCCAGAGCGCCGGTACTCGGCAAGTGATAGAGGAGTTATCGCAATGGCTGATTACGATCACAGGCTATGACGCAGTCTCTTTGCAGCCCAATGCCGGAAGTCAAGGAGAGTTCGCAGGTCTTCTTGCGATCCGTAATTATCATGATTCCCGTGCAGATAAGGGGCGCACAATATGTTTGATTCCATCGAGTGCGCATGGCACCAATGCCGCATCTGCAGTGATGGCAGGGATGAAGGTTGTAGTTGTTGAGTGTGATGAAGCCGGAAATGTCAGCTTAGATGACCTGACTTTGAAGATCTCAGAGCATGCAAATGTTTTGGCAGCGATTATGGTGACATATCCATCTACGCATGGAGTTTTTGAATCCGAGATCACAAGAATCTGCGCAATGGTTCATGAGGCTGGTGGTCAGGTCTATGTCGATGGTGCGAATCTGAACGCTCTTGTGGGGCTCTCACAACCTGGAAAATTCGGTGCCGATGTTTCTCACCTTAATCTTCATAAAACCTTCTGTATCCCTCATGGCGGTGGGGGACCAGGCGTGGGACCGGTGATCTCGCGGGCACATCTGGCGCCATTTCTTCCCAATCATCCGATGGATGCCTCTGCTGGGCCTACAACAGGGCCTGGTCCAATTAGCGGTGCACCATTTGGCTCAGCGAGCATCCTGCCGATCTCGTGGGCCTACATTCGAATGATGGGCGGAGCTGGATTGACCCTTGCTACATCAGTTGCCATCTTGTCGGCTAACTACATGGCCGCAAAACTCAATCCTTTCTATCCCATTCTTTATACGGGAAAGACGGGAAGAGTCGCCCATGAATGTATTTTGGATATTCGCGAGATAACAAAGAGCACGGGTGTCAGTGTTGATGACATCGCTAAGCGGTTGATGGATTATGGCCTTCACGCACCGACCATGAGCTTTCCAGTTGCAGGGACTTTGATGATCGAACCCACTGAGAGTGAAGATATCGCCGAGATAGATAGATTTATTGCCGCCATGATCGCTATAGCAGGGGAGATTGAATCGATCCGTGAGGGGGATATAAGCGTGCAGGATTCAGCGCTGCGCCATGCACCCCACACGGTAGGGGCCGTGGTAGGCAGTGATTGGCAGCGTTCCTACACCCGGGAGTTCGCAGCTACACCGACCTTGCGCTCTGGACTTATCAGCGGAGAGATCATCGGAATGCCGGGCAAATACTGGCCCGCCGTAGGTCGCATAGATGGAGCGCACGGGGATAGGAATCTGATCTGCTCCTGCCCACCCATCTCTGAGTTTGCCTGAGTTTACATAATATAACTTATCGGCGTGCTACCCTCAAGCGATGACGCGAGCTCGTTAGGAGTACGAGCCAGATAAAGCTGCCCACTTGGGCCCAATCACCGGCCATATCCCTGGGTGTCTGACTATCCAATAACTGCGTTGTGGTGAATAGATGGGCGGGGCGATGCGACTGGGTACTTTGCAGGATTTTGCCTTGAGAATCGATAACGGCAGAGATTCCAGTTGTGGAGACTGAGAGCGTATTTCGGCCATGTTCAATCGCTCGGATACGTGAAATCCCTAGTTGCTGAGCGCTCTGGGCCGATACTCCAAAGGTTGCACTATTGGTCTGCACAACAAAGAGATGAGAGGTGGATGCAGCCTGCGAGAGCAAGCCATCATCAACGAGTTCAAAGCAGATGACTGGTGCAATTTTCGCTTTTCCAATTACGAATGAAGGTGATGTGTTGCCAGGATGAAAATCCTCAACTAACTGGCTCAAGCTAGAGATTTTCTGGGCTAATGGGCGCAATGGTATGTACTCGCCAAAGGGAGTTAGATGCCTCTTAATATAGATCTGGCGAGACTGCTTGGTCCAAAGAATCGATGTGTTCTGCAATCTACCTTGGTTACGAATAACCGCGCCAATGATCAGAGGTTGCGAGAAGGAGTTCAACTCCTTCTCAACATCGCTATTCGTGAAGGGATCAACATCCACTGCATTCTCTGGCCAGAGAATAAAGTCGACATCACTGTTTATTGCCAGTGCTTTTCTAGTCTCTGCAACATGATTAGCAAAGACGGCCTTTGCCCTTGAATTGAAATCGAGTCCTAATTTCGGAACATCTCCCTGAACCATGAGCGTTTTGATCTCTCCTATGGCGTGTGTTTGAACAGGAATCATCAGCAAAAAAAGAGGGAGAATGGGCGTAATTAGCAATCTTCTAGAAAATACGGCGGCGAAAACTAGTGCCACACATAACACAATCGCACTTAAAGCAACTGCTCCCCCAATGGCGGCAATCTGCCTGTAAGGGGCATCACTTTGAGAGTATGCGATGCGAAGCCACCCAAAGCCTCCAAATGGAAATATCGAACGTATCTGCTCAAGAACGAGAAAGATCAAGGGATAAAAAGAGATAGAAAATCTTCGGCAAAGGCCCAATGGGATGAACAAGAGAGCTTGACCCACCGCCAAAATCAACCAAGGAGTAGAGCCAACGAAGATACTTGTCCAATTGAGTGCTATGGCATTGAATGTAAAAGCAAAGATGAAAGAGTTTAGAAATGGCCGAGCGCAACGCTTGAGTGTGTACATATGGATGGCGATTCCTAATGGTGCTAACCACCACAATGACATCGGTGCGAAGGCACCACTTAGAAATACGCCACCGAGGATGGCTAGTAAAAGATTCACCAATTCAAAGCACTGATCAAGCGATCAACGCTAGCCCCTAAGCCGTAACGCTCCTTGAATTGATAGATCACAGAGAGATCTTGCGGTGCTTGAGGAGTCGACAAATCTATTCGCGGTAGAGGAACGGTTCGTGCTAGCGCCACTACGGTCGGTGCCACTTTAAGATAGTCAAGACCAGCCAGGATTTTCTTTGCCAAAGCTGGCGGTAGGGCTTCATGAGCGATTTTTGCACCTTCAATAGCATCGGTGAGTGATGAGAAATTTCTCGCTATTAACGCCGCTCCCTTTTCACCGATACCCCGTACTCCTGGAAGACCATCTGATGGATCTCCACGAAAAACAGCGAAGAGTGCATACCGCTCCCCTGGTATCTGATATTTCGCCGATATGTAGTTGTAATCGACTAGATCGTGTGCTGATACACCCTTTGCTAAGTAGACCACTTTGATATCGCGCTTATCATCAACCATCTGGAAGAGATCGCGATCGCCGGTGACTATTCGTACCGGACCATTCTCATTCTCGGCATACGTTGCCATGACATCATCGGCCTCAAAATCATCTACTCCTACCACTGGAATCCCAAAGAGATCTAGAAGTTCAAGTAAAATCGGTATCTGGGGTGTTAGCGTCTCGGGCTCTTCCTCTTCTTCGCCCTCTTGTTCGAGGCGGTTGGCTTTATAGTCAGGAAATAAATCTACGCGCCAACTCGGGCGCCAATCACCATCTAATGCTGCAACGATACGCGTGGGTTTATAGATAGCGATCAGGCGAGCCGTCATATCAATGTACCCACGAATTGCATTAACAGGGGTTCCATCTGGTGCTACGAGAGTATCGGGCATTCCATAATAGGCCCGATACCAAAGCGATGCACTGTCAATGAGCATCAATGTCATATATCGCCCATGAGGTAGGAGACAACCCCGCGATCGATTCGTTTAATTGCATCTTTACATACTGGACGAAGTTTCTCACTTGCCCCTGAGATCTGATTAAGTAGATCGATTAACTGTTTCGTTGAACGAACAAAATCGCCTACCGACATATCACTACCTTTGAGAACACTATGAAGAGAGCCACCGCTGGCCCATTTATAGGAGATCGCGCAAAATCCAGCATCTGGCTCCCGCTGAGTCTTTACGCCGTACTGCGCCTCTATAGCCTCCAACTGTGCCCAAATTGAGATGACCTCTGTCAAGGCCGATGAAACCCTGGGGCTTGGCATCTTGGGAGCAATATTCTCAACTGAACGGGACTCAAAGATCATGCAAGAGACAATTGATAAGAGCTCGGTAGCGTTGAGTTCATCAAATATCCCACAGCGAATCGATTCAGTAAGCAAGAGATCGGACTCGGCATATATCTTCGTGAGGATCTTGCCCTGTGAAGTTGGTTTCTCTCCTTGAATATAGTCAAGATGGGTAAGAACCTGACAAATTTGATCGAAAGTCTTTGCAATGACATGTGTGCGGCTCTCAACACGTGTACGAAGTCCATCATTCTCTCGATTCAGGCGTCCGGCACGCTCGGCAAAGCGGGCATGCTCCTCCCTGTCATTACAACTATGACAGCTGTGATTACGAAGCGACTTGCGTAGGTCGCTCAAATCGTTCTCTAACCTGGATCGTTGGCGATTATCAAAGCTCTTCTTATGATCTCTCCGGCTTAAGAAGCCCTCAACCTCTTTGATCTCTCGTCGAATACTCGCATAATCGATGAAATCACCGAGATGACATTGAGCGTTACTGAGTATCTCTTCGATAGCCGTCTCGTTCTTACGAATTTGGCGAGAAAGTCCTACTACAGCCCTATCGGCTTGGAACTGTGCGAAGGAGGATTCCAGCGATGTCCGTGCCCGCTCTCTTCCAAATCGTGAGATCAAATTTATTGACATGTTATAGGAGGGTGCAAAAGAGGAGCGAAGTGGGTATGTTCGCGTAGATGCCAAGCCTGCCGCGGCTGCGGAATCCACCGTTGGAGACCACTGAATAACCGCATTTCCCTCAATATCGATCCCACGACGACCGGCTCTTCCAGTTAGTTGTGTGTACTCCCCTGGCGTAATGGGCACTAACGCCTCACCATTGAATTTGATGAGTTTTTCTAATACGACTGTTCGTGCCGGCATATTTATCCCAAGAGCAAGTGTCTCTGTCGCAAAGACTGCCTTCACAAGTCCACGTTGGAAGAGATCTTCAACTGCGCCCTTGAAACTTGGGAGCAGACCAGCGTGATGAGCGGCAATTCCGCGCTCAAGAGCCGTTAACCAATCGCTAAATCCAAGGACCTCTAGATCCTCAGCGGATATATGTGCCGTGTATTTTAGTGCGCTCGCTTTGATCTCTATGCGCTCAAGTGGGGATGTCAAGCGGATACCAGCGGCCAAGCACTGTTTGACTGCGGCGTCACATCCGACTCGGGAGAAGATGAAGGTGATTGCTGGCAGCATATTTTCACGCGCAAGTTTTTCAACGATATCAGCGCGTGAAAGTCGGTCTTTGACATCGCTATAGCGAGCCCGACGATGCCGATCCATCGATGATTTCCTCATCGCCTCGCGCTCTCGGGCCAATATATCTGGGTTGATCTGTCCTGGTTGCTCAAAGAGATCTAGCATTCGATTCCCAATGAGCACATGCTGATACAACGGAATCGGTCTGATTTCACTCACTATGACTGAGGTATTTCCCCGTACCTCACCTAGCCATTCTCCAAACTCTTCTGCATTTGAAACTGTGGCCGATAGAGAAATGACCTGCACACTTTCCATAAGGTGGATTAAAACCTCCTCCCATACCGCTCCACGGAATTTATCGGCGAGATAGTGAACCTCATCCATGACTACATAACCCAGATTTGAAAGAGTTGAAGAGCCCGCATACAACATATTTCGCAGGACTTCGGTCGTCATTACTAAGATATCGGCCTCACCATTGATACTCGTGTCCCCCGTGAGTAGGCCAACTTTTTCTTGCCCGAACTTGGCAACAAATTCAGAGTATTTTTGATTCGATAATGCTTTGATCGGAGTCGTGTAAAAACACTTCTTTCCAAGATGCTGAGCGAAATACGCGGCGAACTCTCCGACGACGGTCTTTCCAGCCCCTGTGGGTGCCGCGACCAATACCCCATTTCCCTCTTCCAGAGCGTGACAGGCTTCGACCTGGAAACTATCGAACTCAAAGCTAAAAGTTGCTAAAAATGCCTGAGTGATGGGATGCGCATTTCGCGCCTTTGCCGCTGCATAACTCTGGGCGGGTGTCGTCATGGCATCCAGGTTTTCATGGCATTGCGAACACACCGTGCCGTCACAGGAAGGGCACCGACCCTATCGCCATCTGCATATGCCACTGCATCTGCTTTTATTGTCACAACTTTACTACGAACTATTTCCACGGCTGGATGAGAGATATGAGTTCCTTTAAAGACGCGTGGAAACACCTTGAGAAACTCCAATTTAGATACTGGATGAAGAATCATCACATCGAAATAGCCATCTGTCACAGTGGCTTCGGGACAGACTAACATTCCCCCGCCGTAGCTACTCCCATTTGCAACAGCAATAAGCATCGCCCGTGTTGAGATGACTTGCTCATCCAAGGTAATTTCATAATGGCGCGCTCGAAAACGTGGTAGCTCAATCGCAATCGCTACGTTGTATTTCATGGCACCTTTCGGCCATGACAATGAGTTCGCCCTCTCATTGACTATTGAGTCAAAGCCTGTCGAAAGGACTGCACCAAACCACTCACTTCCAACTTGGCCTAGATCAATGCTTGCATAGGGCGTGGAAACGATCTTCTCCAGATAATCCTTTAAATCATCTAAGGACCATCCAAGGGCTCGAACGAGATCATTCCCAGTGCCTGCTGGGATAATTGCTAGTGGTACTCCAAGAGGCGTTGTCACCTGCATCGCTTCATGAGCGCTGCCATCTCCCCCTACGGTTAAAACCCCTGAGCAATCAGGATATTTGGCGAGAAAAATCGAGAGATTCTTGCGCACATTGCTGGCGCCATCGCCCTCAATTATTTCGTGTTCTAACCCTCGTTCAACGAGAAAATCTCTAACCTTTCGACCTACTACTGAGCCTTTTCCCGACCCAGACGTTGGGTTTATCACCAGGGCCCACATAAGGCGACCTTATCGCTCTCTTACTCGATCGGGGTTGCAGATTCAATAGATGATATCCCTGTTGGGATTTGTGCAGCGCGTTTATCGCGTTTCTTATCGACCAAAACACCAATGCCACCTGCGAGAAAATAGAGGAGGCACAGGGGTCCAGCAAGAAGAAGCATTGTGATCGGATCGCCCGTTGGTGTGAAAGCCGCTGTGAAGAGAACGATGGAAAAAATCCACATGCGCCAAGGCTTCAATATTGTCTCTCCTCGGAGGGCGCCGATCAGATTGAGCGTTACCAAAAAGACTGGCAATTCGAAGGCCAGGCCGAAGATGAGGATTATCCGTAGGACGAAATCAAGATAGTCATCGAACTGCACAAGGTTTGTCAGAGCACTGGGTGTGAAACCGAAGAGAATTCGAATCGCTACTGGCAGGACCAGATAGCCCAGGCTCGCTCCGAGAGCGAAAAAAGGTGTGGCCGAAACAATAAAGAGCACTGAGTTCCGTTTCTCTTTTCGATGTAGCCCAGGGGCTATGAAGGCCCACAACTGGTAGAGCCATAGAGGTGCAGAGGCGATGAGTCCCGAAAGTATCGCTACCTTGATTTGAAGGTTGAGAGGACCTAGTACTCCACTGATATACAGAGCACCACAATTTGAAGCCCCAGCTGCCTGTGCCGCTTTGAGATCACACACAGGGAGGGCGAGTTGAGTGATGATCTCATTGTAGAAAAAAAGAGCGATGGCCGATGCCAACACAATAATAATTCCGGCGCGAAAACCTCTTTTGCGAAGTTCTCGCAGATGTTCCAGGAGAGGCATTCGAGCGTCGCGGTTCGACGCCATCATAATTTACTTCTCGGGGGTTTTTTCATCCTCGGGGGTTTTTTCATCGTTATTCATCTCTTTGATCTCACTCTTGAATATACGCATTGAGCGCCCAAGAGAACGAGCAGAATCTGGAAGACGCTTTGCACCGAATAGGACGAGGATTACGGTAAGAAGAATGATTATGGTCGTAGGATTTCGAAAACCCATGAGGCTTGCTCCCTAGTCGGTGATGAAGTGGTGTCCAAAGGTTACCGCAGAGCCAGGGTCAAACGAAAGCCGAACTCAGCCCGATTTGTAGCGCTCCAATATCGATCTGGCCGCTCGGACTATCAACGCACGTGCAGAGGCTGGCTGGACAAGCTCCACGCTGCCTGAACATGCCAGAATCGAACGCTGAATCCACTCGTACGAGAAGGCGACGGCCGGAAGATCCCCTGCATAATCACTCTTATCGATTGAAAATCGCTCCATGATCGCTCTTGGCCTTGAGTGAGATCGAAGCGTATAGGAGATCTTTTCAGCCTTTTCTTCAACGAGAGTTCCCTGCTCAACTATGGTCTGCTCATTGAGTTTGGCCGACTGGATGCGATCGAGACGAAAACTACGAAAGCCACCGACCCTCTGGCAGAACGCCCACAAATATTCACAATTATTTTCGTCTCGAAACTCGATAGGCGTCACGAGTCTAGAAGTCACAGTATCTGAGTAAGAGGAGTGATAAAGGATCTCTAACGCCAATTTCTTATGCAAGGCATCTTGAATGATTGCGCGCACCGAGCCAGGTATAGATGGTTTCGCCGAAAGTTTCGTGGGAACGTTTACTCGGCTCGATAATCTAGCAACGAGATCGATAGCGATTAATCGTAGGTCCTCTCTCTCACTTGGAAGAGATTCGATAACAAGATCAAGACCGAGCAAAAGAGCGATCGTCTCTTCCTCGGTGAGCATTCGGGGATTTGAGAGTGTTGATGCATTACGAATCGTCACAAAGCCCGATTCGAAGGAGAGATCCATCAGCTCAAGAGGGGTATACCCAGGCAGACCACACATCCATAGCGTTGTTAGATCTGCGATCATCTCGGGCTCTGTCACGGAAAAATCCCGCGCAAGACGGGAGAGCTCAATACCTTGATGAGTTGCTAAGTAAGGCACGAGATCCAATAACCTGGCGGTGCGGCTAAGGGGGCTTTGTGCAGATTTAGACATGAAGGTCAATGATCTCGCCAACCCGGGTGGTTAATTCAACACGCACGCTCTCAGGGGCGATCAGGAGCACATCATCACCATGCCACAGTAAAAGATCAATGAAGCTTCTCGAATCGAGATAGTTGATTGTGATTCGATCCCATTCCCCCTTATCCGCTATGGATAGAGCAGCATTACGCATCAGCTGTGCCTTACCTTTACGAATATCAACTATGGCTAGGTGCGCACTCTGCTCAAGGTCAAGGCTGGCCAGCAGATCAAAGCCGGGTGGAATCTCATAACCGCTACCATCTTTACTCGGTATAACCTCACTATCTATTCGATCCAATCTAAATGTACGCAGCGCAGATTTCGCAACATCTCTTCCTGCGACGTACCAGTGGGAACCCTTTGTTGCAATTGCATATGGCTCTATGGTGCGTAGTTCAGACTCATATGATTGCGAGAGGTAAGAGAATGAAATCCTCTCCCTCTTTGAGATAGCAGTTGTAATGATTTGGAATCCCTCGTGAGTAGCCATCAATCGAGGTGCAAGTGCAGGAAGAGCATCTAGATCAGAGTCGACACCTATTGAGCGAAGCTTTGTTAGAGCACTGTGTGCAGATCGATCTAACGCCGCTCCTTTCCACGCCTCTGCCGCCAAGGAGAGCAGAGCGATCTCGATACCAGTGATCGCGCCAAGGTCCAAGGCATAACCTTCCGGGGCAATTCGGTAGCCCGCCTCATCTTCAAAGAGTGGGTCAAAGCTGCCCAATTCAATGACAACACCCAGGTTTCGAAGATCATCTTTATCTCTCTCGAACATACGCTCTTTGGTTTCGGCAGTGCCTTCGTAACCCTCTACGGATGAGAAGATCTGTTTCTTTGTAAGATACCTCTTTGTAGCAAGCAGCGCGATTGTCAGATTAATTAATCGCTCAATCTTGCGAGACACCGTACGCTCCTTTTGCTGGCCGGCGCCTGCGTGCAAGCACTTCGACACCTGGTGCCATCTTGCGTGACTGGATGAGAAATCCGGTGTGAGCGATCATGCGCTGTTGTGGACGAACCGCCAGCCCTTCGTGATGCCAGCCTCGCACGATGGTCTCACTACTTTGCGGTTCGCTAAAACGGCCATCAGACTTTAGCGTCTCGGCGGTCACTGATAACTGTGTTGTCGTTGCGACATAAGCCATAAAGACACCCCCAGGGCGAAGCGCTCTGGCCGAGCAGTCGATGCACTCCCATGGAGCCAGCATGTCGAGAATCACCCGATCAAAGTTCTCATTGACCTCTTGGTCTTGTAGATCACCCACACACAAACTCCAATTGGCTGGTGCGCCACCGAAATAGCTTGAGAGATTCGCCTGCGCATGTGCAGCAAAATCGGAGCGGCGTTCCACGGAGTGAACACTGCCTGTCATCCCCACCGCCCGTAGAAGCGAGATAGTAAGTGCGCCACTACCGACACCGGCCTCTAAAACACGGGCCCCTGGATATATATCGGCCAATCCCACGATCATCGCCGCATCTTTAGGATAGACGATTGTGGCGCCGCGAGGCATTGTGAGGACATAATCGGCGAGCAAGGGTTTGAATGCGGTGAACTTTAACCCTGCGCTCGTACTGACAATGGAGCCTTCGGGAAGATTGATGAGCTCGTCATGGGTAATCCAACCCTTGTGGGTGTGCCACTCCTTACCTGGCTCGATCGTAAAGCTGTACATCTTGCCTTTGGGATCGGTCAACTGAATACGATCACCCGCAGCAAAAAACCCTGAGTTCGACACGGGGGTATCTTAGGCGAAATTTAAGGGATAAGAGCGAGTATCTTGCAGCACGTGAGTAGTGATCCCCGACTTCGCCTATCACCAAGTAGTGTCGGGGATTATACGAACTGCCCGCAACTCTATAAATACCGCTCAATCGATAAGTTGCCACAGCCACCTAATCTCGATGCAGAGCGAGGGACCCTTGTACATACCGTTCTACACGATCTATTCGAGAGTCTGCCGGCCGATAGAACGGTCTCCACAGCAGTAGATCTTCTCCCATCACGATGGCGCGCTCAAGTTGCCGCTAAACCAGAGTTGGCACAGATGGTCAGTGACGAGAAAGAATGGCTAGATCGTGCATCATCTCTCGTGAAGACATATTTCACTCTCGAACATCCAGAGAGTTTTGAGGCGACACATCGTGAGATGCATCTAGAGGATGACTTTGCTCCGAATGTGTATCTACATGGATACGTTGATCGTTTGGATATCGCCCCGACAGGTGAGGTAAGGATCGTAGATTACAAGACGGGTAAGGCACCTCGAGCGGGCTGGGAGGAAAAGGCTCTTTTTCAACTCCGTGTGTATGCACTTCTTTATTGGAAGTCGCACAAGGTACTGCCCCGCCTACTTCAACTTATCTACTTGGGAGATGGAAAGATTATAAAGAGCAACCCAACTACCGCCGATCTCGAATTTGCTGAGAAATCTCTGCGTCAAACTGCCAAGGAGATATTCATATCGATTGACAAGGACTACTGGCCACCCAAGCCAAGTAGATTATGCGATTGGTGCTATTTCAAAAGTATCTGTCCAGCACATAATTAGATTTTTGCTTGGAAGTTGTGATAGAGCTCCTGCAACTTTGAGAAAGATAACTGCTCGAGACTTCTAATACTTCTTACACGATCACCTTCAGGCACATCCACAAGATGTGGAACCGCTATGAGCCATGCCCCGCTTGACTTTGCCGCCTGTACTCCCGTAAGAGAGTCTTCAAAGATCAATGATTGTGAGATCTCTACACCAGATTTACTAGCGGCCAGTAAATATGCATCGGGATGGGGCTTAGTTTGGCGCACATCATCTGCGCTGATCGAGTATGGAAACGGGTTACCACCTAAATTCTCCAAGACAGCATCGACAATGATTCTTGGGCTGGCAGATACAAGGGCAGTTGGAACTCCATTGCGTGAAAGCTCTTTGACGAGTTCGATTGCACCAGGCATTAATGGCGTTCGACCGCGAAGTTTTGAGCATTGAACCTTGATGAGCTCTTGGGTGAAGTACTCAGGTGATTGCCTCCGATTGCATTTGAGCGACATATATTCGCCAACGCGAGTGAGGGGCCCCCCTAAGCAGGCCACCTGGTCGGACTCTATCCAGGTATAGCCAAAAGCTGCCGTGACTTGGGTCTCTGACTCCAACCACAAAGGCTCTGAGTCAACGAGAAGACCATCCATATCAAAGAAGATGGCGTGAAAAAAACCACGGCTTTCAAAACTCGTCACTTACGCGAGGGTACCGTAAGGTTTGTCGCTATGCAGATACATCAGATTCCTCTACTAAGAAACCCCATCATGGTGATGGCATTTTCTGGATGGAACGATGCTGGTGCGGCGGCCTCAGGTGCACTTGATCATCTTTTGAGTGCGTGGAGTCAGACTCATAGCGAGGTAGTACCTGAGTTGATTGCCGACATAGAACCTGAAGATTTCTATGATTTTCAAGTTAACCGCCCCTCAACCCGGTTAAACGAATTCCAAGCTCGAGTCATAGATTGGCCAAGCACCGAAATTTATGGCCTTGCCCTGCCTCACTTTTCACGTGATCTTGTTATCGTCAAGGGGGTCGAGCCCTCAATGCGTTGGCCAACATTTACCCACGAACTTCTGGACTTAGCCGATGACCTTGAGGTTTCGATGATCGTGACATTCGGTTCACTACTTGCCGATGTCCCTCATAGCCGGCCTATCTCGGTGAATGTGACGGCAGCTAGTTCACTGCTTGCAAAGCGATTAGGGGCTGAGTTATCAACCTATGAAGGGCCTACCGGGATTTTGGGTGTGATTCATGAAGATTGCATGCAGCGTGGAATCGATTCAATCTCATTGTGGGCACCTGTCCCCCATTACGCCTCAAACTCGCCGTCACCAAAGTCATCTCTGGCATTAATTCACGCTTTTGAAGATTTCCTAGAGTTATCTGTTCCGCAGTCCGAACTCGCGGCGGCAGCCGATATTTGGGAGGTTGAGATAAACGATCTTGCTAAAGAGGACAGAGATATTGCCGACTACATTAAGGCTTTGGAGGAGTCTAAGGATGCTGAAGATATCCCAGGTGTATCAGGTGAGATGATTGCTCAAGAGTTTGAACGCTATCTGCGTCGTCGCTCTCATGATTAAAGGCTAAGTCCCAACAAAGTATCGACCAGGTCTTGCAATTTGCTCGCATCTCCTCCCGAAGATCCCTCTAGCGTCAAATGGCTCCACTCCTGTAATGAGCGAAGAGCTCTAGGTGTATCCAAATCATCGGCCAAAGCATCGGCTATCTCCGTGCACACTGAACGTGTCTCGTGAACGCTCGGCATTGAAAGAGCGATTCTTAACTTATTTAAAGACTCCTCGGCCTGCACAAGTAACTGCAGACTCCACATTCGATCTTGGCGATAGTGCTGGCTCATCAGCGCATATCGCAGCGCCATCGGATCGGTCCCTTGCTCGATTAATGTTGAGACGAGAAGCAAATTACCCTTGCTCTTACTCATCTTCTCGCCATCAAGGCCAATCATCCCCGCGTGAACATAGTGTGCTGCCAACTCTTTTCCGCTTAAAACCCTAGCTTGTGAGCGACACATTTCATGGTGCGGAAATACAAGATCGCTTCCGCCGCCCTGAATATCAATAAGCGTGTTTTCCTGACTATGCTTACTCAGATAGTGCATAGCAATCGCAGTACATTCGATGTGCCAGCCAGGGCGTCCTGCTCCTAAAGCGCCGGGCCAACCAGGTTCATTCTCGCGCTGTGCCATCCAAACAAGGCAGTCCAAAGGACTCAACTTTCCTACAAGCGCTGGATTACCTCCACGCTGAGAGAAAATTATCTCCATTTCCGACTGTTCCAGATGCGCCAGGCCGCCGAAACCAGTCTCTGGCGAGTTATGGAAATAATAGTCGTTCTCTATTGAATAAATTGCGCCACGATCTTTCAATATTTCGACCGCATCAATCACAAGTGGTATCGATTCGACTGCGCCAACATAATGGGTGGGTGCAAGTACTCCAAGTGCTTGCATGTCACCTCTAAAGAGCTGTATTTGCGATGCGGCTAGCTCATTCCAAACAACACCATCTCGATGCGCCCGCTCCAAAAGAGGATCATCGATGTCAGTGATATTTTGAACATACTCAACTTTTGAACCCTGAGCGCAGAGATATCTGTTGATCAGATCAAAGCTGACGTATGTAGCAGCGTGCCCTAAATGCGTTGCATCATATGGTGTGATACCACAGACATACATGCTGTGACTTCTCTTATCTGCGATCAGTTCCTTGCTGCCGGTCCGCGAATTCGTTAGGCGCAGTGTTGTGGGCACCAAGCGTGGATTGATCTCTGGAACATGGACACTCTCCCAGGATTGCATCCCACTATTCTAGAATGAGTTTTTCAGAACGCTGGCCACGGGACCGGTGGCCAATTAGGACTGGGAATCGGCATCACAGCAGTAGATACAAGCCTGTGTAAACGCCGTTTAAGAGCCTCTATCTCTGAGCGCGTTAAATATGAGGATAGGTCATACTCACCATTCAGCAGTTCTAATCCAGATTTGAGCTGATTGAGTTCAGAGGCGCTCAACTTTTGCCCTGCCCATTGCCAAAGCACTGTCCGCAATTTGTCTTCACTATGAAAAGTAACACCGTGATCACAACCAAAGAGATCACCCTCCGGTGATGGTAGCAAGTGGCCAATCTTTCGATCTGTATTGTTGATTACTGCATCAAAGATGGCCATTGCCCGCAACGCGGGAGAATCCGTCGAAAAGAACTCTGCTAAATCGATATTTTCATCGATTTCAATCCACTCTTGCACCATGCCAAAACCATAGGGACCATCTCGCAGAACCGTGAGCGGAACTAAGCCAAAGCCCATAGCTTCACTGACTAGATAGGCGGCATACTCACGGTTGGCAAGTCCTCCATCTGGGAAATCCCACAGTGGACGCTCCCCAGCGATTGGCTTATAGATACATGTCATCGAAGTGCTCTCATCTGAAACAGTTGCATATAAAGTTGCATTCGATGCATCGATTATTCGGCCAGTAACGCGCAACTGTCCGGACAGTAAGAGTTTTTTTTTATCGTCGATAGCCATTTGCCCTCGGACACAGATGACCCACTGGATCTATCGGAATGGAACAAAAAGGGCAAGGTAAACGACCTGCATTAACTAGCGCCTGTGAACGCTTCACAAAAGCCATGCACGTAGAGATATCGGCAAAGATTTTGAGAGAGTTTTGCGCCTCTTCCTGCGCCGTTGTGATCTCGAAAAGTTCAACGCTCATTTTTGCTACATTTTCATCCCAGGCAATGGAGATGGCACCCACCTCAAACTCTGGCTCAATCGGTGTCTCCAGAGCTTCGGCATCACGTGGTGTGGGTAGAGCACGAAGAGAGGGATCGCTCCTTCGTAAGTTATTGATAACCATCTCCAACCGTTCGGCTAAGGCGGCCACCTGAACCTTCTCAAGCGCGACTGTCACTAATCGAGTGCCAAAACGTGCCTGTATGAAAAATGCACGCTCTCCAGGCTCCCCCACCGTTCCCGCGATAAATCGTTCAACTGACTCAAATATAAAGCTCACTTACCAGCGCCTCCACCAAGCAAATTTCGTTTTCGGTAAGGAGCATTGATAAAACTCTCTAAATTCGACCTTGAATCATTGAGAAGTATGAGACGGGGCTTATCGATACTGAAATCAATTATCGTAACTGAGGCGGGATCGATTACGATACGCTGAAAATCATCTAGGTGCATACCCAGCACCGAGGCGACCATTGACTTTATGACATCACCATGGCTGACCAACACCGTAGCGCCCTTTTTCTTAGATTCAAGAGAGCCATAGATTGCCCGCATTGCACGCTCTTGCATTGCCGCCAACCCCTCCCCAGATGGAAAGTACATTGCGCTCGGATTATTTTGAACGATCTTCCACAGTTTATTCATTGATAAAACCGATAGTTTTTTTCCGCTCCAGTTTCCGTAATCAACCTCGATAAGATTTTCATCCTCGACCAGTTTTACGGAGGGATTTGTTTCTTGACCTACCGATTGCCACCATGGATTGATAGTTTGGCCACAGCGCTCCAAAGGACTGATCCGAAGCTGGGCAACCTTGAGCGCACCCAATCGCGTGATTAGATTCTGGGCCTGGAGCAATCCAGTCTCTGATAGGGAAATCCCTGCGATACGCCCCGAGAGAATTCCTTTGGCATTGGCCTGTGAGTGCGCATGTCGAATCAGAACTACTTGCATAACCTCAAGGCTATCGCAGGTTTATCGCCCACGCCTTGCTAAGGTCGCTCCATGGAGATGCGCAGAGCAGGCACAAGCGGTCTGATGCTCTCACGTTTGGCCCTTGGCACAATGACGTGGGGTCGCGACACCGATGAACATGAGGCCGCTGATCAGTTCCGAGCATTTATAGATGCAGGTGGTAATTTCATAGACACGGCAAACACTTATGGTGACGGAGATAGTGAACGGGTTTTAGGTGGATTAGTCGGTCCTCTTGTGAACCGTGATGACGTGATTATTGCGACGAAATCCGGGCTGAGCTTTCCAGATGGCATCAGAAGCGTGAATGCATCTCGAACTGTTCTAATCGCCGAACTTGACAAGTCTCTCACCCGCCTAGGAAGTGATTTTGTTGACATCTGGCAGTTGCACGCCTGGGATCCATTTACCCCACTAGATGAAACCCTGGCCGCTCTGGACTACGCCTACACAAGCGGACGAGCCCGTTACGTAGGTGTCAGTAATTTCCTTGGCTGGCAGTTGGCCCGTAGTGCAACCAAGCAACAGGCGAACTCAATGAAAGCCCCTATTACGAGCATTCAATGCGAATACTCTCTACTTAATCGAGAGGCGGAGATAGAAATTATTCCTGCCGCGCATGAGTGTGGAATCGGTTTTCTAGCGTGGGCTCCACTTGCGCGAGGAGTCTTGACAGGAAAATATCGAAATGGAATACCAAGTGATTCACGTGGGGCAGCACCGCATTTTGCAAAACATATAGAGCCATATTTGGATGCACACAGTGCCCGAATAGTTGAAGCCGTTGCCGTCGCAGCCTCTGGTTTAGGTTATTCGCCACTCGAGGTCGCCCTGGCTTGGGTGAGAGATGCCCCCGGAATTACTAGCGCGATAATCGGGGCACGATCTGGCGCCCAACTTCGAGGAATTCTCAAAAGTGAAGAGATCTCCTTACCCGATGTCGTCCGCAGCGCTCTGAACGATGTAAGTGTTTAAGAATTCTCTAAGAAATCTTTGAGTACTCGAGCCCCAAAGGTGAGGCCCTCGACTGGAACTCGCTCATCTACGCCATGAAACATCGCAACAAAATCGAAATCTTCGGGAAGTTTAAGAGGCGAAAATCCATATCCAATAATTCCTAACTTCGCTAGCGCTTTATTATCGGTCCCCCCGCTCATCAGATATGGCACAGGTATCGCTTGACTATCCTCTTTGACTATCGCCGCACACATCGCATCGACGAGATCGCCCTCAAACGGGACCTCCAAAGCAATATCTCGCGCAATCGTTTCGACACTCACATGGGGACCAACGAGTTGCGTAATCGTTTCGTTCAGCTCATCTTCAAAGCCAGGGATAAAGCGACCATCAATCACGGCACTCGCCGATCCAGGAATCACGTTTGCTTTATAACCTGCCTCCAGCATCGTCGGATTCGCTGTGTTCTGGAGTGTTGCCCCTATCATCCGAGCTGCAAAGCCAATCTCCAATAACAAAGGGCGAAGATCTTTTTCGTCGTAGGCCTTGCCAGTTACAGAGGCGACCTTCTTCAAAAGATTCTTAACGGTCGTGCTATAGCGCTGGGGCCACTCATGATTACCAATCTTTGCAACGGCCTCGGCTAAACGAGTTAAAGCGTTCTCTTGATTCATGACCGAGCCATGTCCAGCCTTTCCATGCGCGGTTAATTTCATCCAGTGAATGCCTTTTTCCGCCGTCTCGATCATATAAAACCTTTTACCATCTGCCACAGTTACCGAAAATCCACCCACTTCAGAGATGGCTTCACTACAGCCAGAGAAGAGTTCGGGATGCTTATCGACCATCCAATGAGAACCAAGAATGCTACCCGCCTCCTCATCTGCAAAAAACGCGAGAACAATATCGCGAGGAGGTACGTACCCAGTTCGCGACCAATCCCGCACAGTCGCAATGATCATCGCATCCATATTTTTCATATCAACTGCGCCTCGACCCCAAATGAAGCCATCGATGATGTCACCGCAAAAGGGATTTACGCTCCAGTCGTCGGCATTTGCAGGTACAACATCCAAATGTCCATGAACAACCAAACCTGGACGGGAGGAGTCACGACCTGAGATTCTTGCCATGACGTTACAACGCCCTGGCGCGGATTCATAAATCGTTGTTTTGATTCCAACTTCCTCGAGTGAGGCGGCTACATACTCTGCTACCTCTTTCTCATCGCCCTTTCCTTCACCGAAATTCACACTAGGAATTCTTATCAAATCTTGGCAGATACGAACTACTTCTTCTTCAAGGCCTTGAGTAGGAGTCATTTCGCAATTCTCTCATCCAATTGCTATCCTTGCCCAACCCTTAGTCCGGGTGGCGGAATTGGCAGACGCGCTAGCTTGAGGTGTTAGTTCCCGCAAGGGATTAGGGGTTCAAGTCCCCTCTCGGACACATGAAGATTGATGATGCGCTGGCACTCATCCGCGAGATCCCCGATCATCCAAAGCCAGGGATACGTTTTCAAGATATCACTCCCCTACTTGCAAATGCGCAGGCATTTTGCGCAGTTACGAACCGCTTTGCAGACTTTGCAGACAAGGGTGTAATCGTCGCTGGTATCGAGGCGCGCGGATTTATCTTTGCATCGGCTCTGGCTCATGCGACAAACTCCGGTTTCGTTCCTATCCGTAAAGCAGGCAAACTACCGTTCTCGGTGATTTCACAAAGTTATGGTTTGGAGTATGGCAGCGATACTTTGGAAATCCATACCGATGCTATCGCCGCGGGATCAGAGGTTTTACTTGTTGATGATGTTTTGGCAACGGGTGGAACGATCTGCGCTGCGATTGAGCTAATTCAACGTTCTGGCGCGAGCGTGGTCCAAGTTTTGACACTTTTGGAAATCGCTGAATTATCGGGGCGCGCAATGATAATTCAACGCTTCCCCGGAACACAGATCACATCACTGGTAGCAACATAGAGGTGCGTGTTCTTCAAATACAGGGCCTGAGGGCACTTGCAGCGATAATCGTCACCTTATTCCACGCCCAATTTGTTCCTGGCGGATTTATCGGCGTTGATATTTTCTACGTGATTTCAGGTTATCTCATCACTGGTTTGATTCTGCGTGAGATTGAGAATAAGGGGCGGTTAGATTTAGCTTCGTTCTACCGGCGTCGTATCAAGCGACTTCTTCCCGCCTCGCTATTTGTTCTTATCACTACCGCAATCGTGGGCTGGCTGATACTGCCCGATATCACTCGCGGGGCTTTGGGGCGAGATGTCCTAGCAGCGGCAACCTATCTCTCCAACTATCTTTTTGCTTGGTGGGAGAATGATTATCAGAATCTCAATGCCACACCCTCACCATTCATTCACTATTGGTCTTTGGCGGTGGAAGAACAGTTCTACCTTTTTTGGCCGATTTTTATTATCTTTTTGGCAAAAGGTGGAAGAGCAAGAATTCGATTAGGAATTCTTGTCATCACTCTTTTTTCTCTTGCCTTATCCATCTATCAAGTACAAAGCGCCCCAATCTGGGCCTTCTACTCTCTACCAACACGGGCTTGGGAGCTCGGAATTGGGGCGCTACTTCTCTTCATTCCAAACAATCTGTTGCGCAATAGAGCTTTACCCTGGATAGGCTTTGTCTTTCTTTTATTTGCAGCCTTTAATTTCAACGATGGCACAGCATTTCCTGGCCTCAATGCAATCTTGCCCGTAGTTGCAACAGCGATTCTTATCGCCTCTATAGGACGTTGGCCACCGATCTTCAATGATCTATCTAACAATAAGATCTCTCAATGGTTAGGAAAGATATCGTATCCTCTTTATCTGTGGCACTGGCCAGCACTCGTCTTGCCCAGTTCTGCACTAGGTAGACCGTTATCGATAATCGAGCGGTGTGGTGCAATCGCTCTCACCGTTGTTCTGGCTCATCTGACGAATCGATATGTTGAAGACCCGCTTCGAGAAATACATATAAACCCCAAGAAGCTCTATACATACGCCGCTGGAGCAACGGGTGCATCGCTAGCGCTAGGACTTGTAATCGTTTTCACATCTTCGACGATAATCACTACAAGAGGCCCGAATCCATATAGTTTTGATTTGAATCAAGTTGTCGCCAAACCCGCAGTTTATGGCGATGACTGTCAGGTCAACTATGGAGAGGTGGAGTCAGGTGTTTGTACATATGGAGATACACAATCAAAGACCACCATCGTTTTATATGGTGACTCTCATGCCGCTCAATGGTTTCCCGCTCTAGAACAATTGGCTCGCGATCGAGGTTTTAAATTAATCTCCCTGACCAAATCCGCCTGCCCGGCAGTGCATGCCCCCCGGCCCGATCAAGGAGCTTTCAAAGAGAGGCACTGTAAGAAATGGCGTGAGAATTCGATTGCTCGAATCAAAGAGATCAAACCTCTCGGTGTGATAACCAGTAGTTTTGCATATTTCACACCACGGGCGAACTATCCCGATCGTGTGCAATGGTGGAGAGATGGTCAGCGTCAGCTTTTAAAGAATCTGCAAGGCAGCAGTGAATACATCATCTACATGAGTGATACTCCAAGGCCGGCCTTGGATATCCCCTCGTGCCTGGCAACCCAACTTGAGATCGAATGTAACAACTCAAGGCCTACTCCTGCGAAAGTCATCTCAGGCTTTCAAGTTATCAATCCATCATCGTGGCTGTGTGAAGCAAACTGTCCTGCGATCGTAAACTCAACGGTTGCTTACAGAGATTCATCACATATCTCAGTGGCAATGGCACTGCAATTGGCTCCACAACTTGAGCGCTCACTCAAAGCAATCGGTCTGTTTCGCTGATGATGTGGCAGGATTGCCGGCATGGCTGAACTCATTTACTACTGTGGAACTATGGACAGCGGGAAATCAACACTGGCTCTTCAAACAGCCCATAATCACCAGAGTCGTGGGCGCTCAGGTGTCATATTCACCAATAAGGATCGTGCAGGTAGCGGCGTAATCTCATCACGTTTAGGCCTATCCTCCCCCGCCATCGAGGTAAGTCCCGGACTCGATCTTCACCGGCACGTCATTGATCAGTTATCAGCAGGTGATCGCATCGATTACATCATCTGTGACGAGGCCCAATTCTATGAAAGAGTACAGATTGAACAGCTGGCAAAAATCGTTGATGGACTTGGAATTGATGTTTTTGCCTTTGGCATTCTTACTGATTTTCAAACTCGTCTCTTTCCTGGTTCGAGCCGCTTGATTGAACTTGCCGATCGCGTACACGCCCTTCAAGTAGAGGCCCTCTGCTGGTGTGGTTCACGGGCTACTCATAACGCTCGAACAAAAGATGGCGTGATGGTCGTCGAAGGAGAGCAAGTTGTCGTTGGCGATGTTACAACTGGAGCACAGATTGCCTATGAAGTACTTTGTCGTCGCCATCATATGCGACACGTTACCGCGCGTGCTTCACGAGCTGGTCATACCTCGTCGCAGCCATTGCCCTTCAAAGAGTGATGAACTATATAAACCCATTCACGATCAGGGCAATAATCGGAGCCAAAGCCAATGCAGGCAGGAGATTTCCTATGGCGATGCTCTTAATGTGAAGAAGTCGAAGTCCGATACCAATCAACATAACTCCTCCAACAATCGTCATCGCATCAATTTGATAGGGCGCAAGTACCTGACCCAGGATTAATCCGATAATCGTCCAGAAGCCCTGATAAATGCCGACAGGGATTATTGATAGGGCAACTCCCCAACCGAGGGAGGCTGCAAAGGCCATAGCAGCAAAGAAGTCGAGTGTACTTTTTAATAGCAATTGATCGATGCCGCCAGACATACCATCACTGATCGATCCAAGGATCGCAAGAGGACCGATAGCAAAGAGCAATGAAGCTGAGATGAAACCTTCGGCGAAGCCCGAATCACTCGAAGCTCCGAATCGCTTGCGCAGGCTCTCTCCCAAAGAATCCAGGCGATCCTCTAATCGCAAAGCCGAGCCGAGCAGACCTCCAAGAAGGAGAGAGAAAAGGATGACTAGAAGGGACCAACCACGGGGCAAGGAGGAGATGAACTGCGCCGACCAGAGAGGAATCAGCGCTGAGACCGCTCCTAAAATCGTTATAAGGCCCAATACATCGGTAATGAGTGAACGAAGTTTTATGCCAAGACGGTTTCCAAGTCCTACACCAATCGTTGCACCGGCAATGATTGCAACAAGATTGATGGCAGTTCCGATTCCAGGAAACATTGGGCAAGATTAACGACTGGCAACTATTTAAGCAACATACACTAGAGTTCAAGGATGTCTTTCAATGCCTTTGCAAAGTTTCTTCGCCCCCACAAAACAGTTCCAATAACCCCTTGGACAGCATCTGGTCGTTGGGATTTAGCTCCTAAGCGAACGATGATTTTGTTTGTTGGTCTTTTTATCTTTGGGATCGGTGATGCATTCGTAATCCAAGGCAATGTCGGCAATGCACCGTGGTCAGTTCTAGCTCAGGGCGTTTCACGAAATCTTAATATCTCGATGGGGTGGTCCACTTTCGCGATCAGTGTCCTAGTTCTATTGGCTTGGATACCACTACGAGAGCGCCTTGGATTTGGGACTATCTCTAACGCAGTCATCATCGCAATCGCAATTCAGGTTGGCGTTGAAATAATTCCGCTACAGGACTCACCTATTCTCGGAGTTGGTTTTGCCCTTTTTGGAATAGCTCTTGTGGGTGTTGGAACTGGGCTCTACATAACCTGTGGTCTTGGCCCAGGTCCGCGCGATGGTCTGATGACCGCGATTCATCATCGCTCCGGGGTGCGCGTTGGACGGGTCCGATTGGTAATTGAACTGAGCGTCGTGATCTTAGGCGCGGTTCTAGGTGGCAACGTAGGCGTGGGGACCCTGCTTTTCGCTCTCTTTATCGGTCAATCAGTGGCGATCGCCCTTGGTGTCGTTGCCCGCCTTACTCAAAAGTAAGCGATAGCCTGAGGGAATTCCCCAACCGTTGTGCGGGTCTGCTCTTCGCACACGGGGTCGTAAACACCCCCGAAACCAAAACAGAAAGGGAAAATCCATGCTTGATTCGTATTTTAAAATCACAGAACGTGGCTCTACCGTAGGTCGTGAGATTCGGGGAGGTGTTGTAACGTTTTTCACGATGGCTTACATCGTCGCCCTGAATCCATTGATCATAGGGCTGGCAAAAGATGGAGATGGCAAGTACCTCGGCGGTGGTGATGCACCGAATTTAGCAGCCGTTGCAGCTATGACCGCTTTGATGGCTGGAGTTTTGACGATTCTCATGGGAGTGGTCGGAAATTACCCAATGGCTCTGGCTACTGGGCTCGGACTCAATACTTTCGTAGCCGTCGCGATCGCATCGCAGATGTCGTGGGCAGATGCGATGGGTCTGGTAGTCATTGAGGGAATCATCATTACGATCCTTGTTTTAACAGGTTTTAGAACTGCCGTATTCAAGGCGGTTCCAGCGCAGTTAAAGATTGCTATCTCAGTCGGAATAGGGCTGTTCATAGCCCTCATCGGTCTTGTCGATGCCGGATTCGTGAGGCGAACAGGCGCGGGCCCCGTTCCGGTGACCCTTGGCGATAATGGAACACTCGTTGGTTGGCCGATTGTGGTTTTTGCATTTGGACTTCTACTCATGATCGCTCTGATGGTTAAGAAAGTCAAAGGCGCACTCCTTATTGGTATAGCCGTTGCTACTGTCTTTGCGATTGTTCTCGAGTCAGCATTTAAGATTGGGCCTTTATTTGATGGTGCTACTGGAAAAGTGAATCCAAAAGGTTGGAACCTTAACGTCCCAACCGTCCCGAGCGATGTCATTGGAACCCCCGATTTCTCCCTCTTTGGTCAGTTCAATCTCCTGGGATCATTTGATCGCATTCCAATCGTTGCAGTAATCCTGCTCATCTTTACCCTCTTACTCTCCGATTTCTTTGACACCGTTGGTACGGTTACTGCGATCGGTCATGAGGGTGGCCTCATAGACAAAGATGGGAATATTCCAAACAATGATCGGATTCTCCTTGTCGATTCTCTGGCCGCTGTTGGAGGTGGAGTTGGCAGCATCTCATCAAATACAAGTTACATCGAATCTGCGGCAGGAGTCGGTGAAGGCGCGCGGACTGGGCTTGCATCAATCGTTACAGGGGCTCTTTTCCTACTCACAACATTCCTCTCCCCACTAGTAGCGGTTATCCCCTACGAAGCAGCCACTCCGGCGTTAATTATTGTCGGCTTCCTGATGATGACCCAGATTAAAAATATCGACTGGAACGATTATGGGATTGCGATCCCATCATTTCTAGCCATCATCTTGATGCCATTTACCTACAACATCTCGGTCGGAATCGGCGCTGCATTTGTCTCCTATGTTGTCATCCGAGTGCTCCAAGGACGTCGAAGCGAGATCCATCCATTGATGCTTCTAGTCTCTGGTCTGTTCATGATTTACTTTCTATCCTCTCCGATCAATATCTGGATCGGATAACAGGCTAATTAAAAAACCCCCGGGCGACCGGGGGTTTTTTTCTACCAGAAAATTCTCTCTCGTCCCTGAGCGTGTAAAAGTTCGTTACACGTAGAGAAGGGCCGGGAGCCAAAAAAACCGCGATAGGCCGAAAGGGGGCTTGGGTGCGCCGAAGAGATTATCAACTCAGGCGCGAAATAGGAGGAAAGTTGCTGCGCTTTTCTTCCCCAGAGAATCGCGATCACTGATCTCGCCCCCAAAATACGAGCTATCTCATCTGTGATGATCTGCCAACCAATCTTTTCATGGACTAAAGATGCCCCGATCTCTGTCGTGAGTATGCGATTGAGCAAGAGGACTCCTTGATCGGCCCAATGCGCCAAATCCCCATCGGTTCTTACCGGTAAGTCACAATCGCGCGATAACTCCTCGAATATGTTCCGTAGTGAAGCTGGAAGAGGCTTTACTGTGTGAGCAACCGAGAAGGCAAGGCCGTTGGCGTGACCTGATGTTGGATACGGATCCTGTCCGAATATGACAACACGTATCTCCTCTATCGAAGTATTAAGAGCACGCACTACCTGCGAATAAGAGGGTGTTATAGATCTGCTATCAATGTAAGAATCTAACCTCTCAAAATTTGAGCGAAGATGCCCGAGCTCTCTCTGCCAATCTGGATGTAGTTGGTCAAATAAGCTCATTTACTCGCCAGATGCGCTTCGCGCCGTGAAGCGACCAGCGTCGTAGCTCACAACGATAGGTGTGTCGAAGACACCTGAAATATGTTCACTTGTGATTACCTGCCCGATAGGACCCGATACCGCAATAAGTCCATCTTTGAGCAGAAGCGCATGAGTGGTACCCACCGGAATCTCCTCTATATGATGCGTGACCAGAACAGTTGCTGGAGCTAGAGGATCTGAAGAGAAGTCTGCGAATCTTCGTAATAAATCCTCTCGTCCACCGACATCCAATCCAGCCGTGGGTTCATCCAGAAGTAGTAACTCTGGATCTGCCATCAGGGAGCGTGCAATTTGAACTCTTTTTCGCTCACCCTCACTCAAAGTCCCGTAATGGCGCTCACTCAGTTCACGAACGCCAAATGTCGTTAAAAGTGCGATAGCACGTGACTCATCCCAAAGATCATAACTTTCATTCCAGCGTCCAAGAATGGCGTATGCGGCGGTAAGAACGACATCTCGTACGGTTTCATCGCCAGGAATCTCCTCGGCCGACATCGCTGCACAAAAACCTATCCGTGTGCGAAGTTCAAATACATCCACACGCCCCATCACCTTGTCCAAGATTTTTACAGAGCCTGAAGTCGGAAAAATCTTTGTCGCACACAACTGCAACAAAGTCGATTTTCCTGCACCATTTGGACCCAGAATGACCCAACGCTCGCCATCTACGATGGAGAAGTTGATAGGTCCAAGAATTGATCGTTCACCACGACGTACCGTTACATCGGTGATCTCAAGTACGGATGTGCCAGCCATAGAGGATGAAGATAGCGCGTTAACGGCCTCAGAATGGCTAATAGGGGCATTGACGCAACGTGATTCGCGATAAACTCACGCCTCTTATGCAAAAGAATAACGAAAACGAGAAGTTTACCGGCTTGATTCTTCTGAGCGGGATAGATGCACCTGGAATAACCGAATCCCTATTTGCCACTTTGGCACCATTCTCGATAATAGTCCTAGATATTGAACAAGTCGTGATTACAAATCGTTTGATTCTTACAGTGCTAGTAACACTCAATCCCGTACATCAAAAGGCTATCGAAGAAGATCTTGCACAGTGTGCAGAAAGTTTAGATGTGGATATTGCAACTCTATTTACAACTTCAACAATCGAGAGTATAGGATCGAAAAGTAACCTACTTCATGTAATCATTTTGAGCGATAAACTTCTACCCTCGACTGTCAGCGCTTTAGCATCAGTAATCTCAGGTTTAGGCGCGAATATCGAACGCATAACACGCCCGGCATCGAATCCCATTACTGTGATTGAATTCATCGTCTCTGGAATTAGTCAAAAGAGCCTCACCTCTTCTCTTTCATCTCTGGCACCTTTGCATTCAATCGATATTGCGGTTCATAAAAGTGGCGCTATGCGTTTTGCGAGGAAGCTAGTTCAACTTGATGTCGATTCAACCCTCATAACTCAGGAAGTCATTGATCTATTGGCTGCGAAGGCAGGCGTATTTGAAGAGGTACAGAAGATAACCAATGCAGCCATGCGTGGTGAGATCGATTTTGAGCAATCACTACGCAGAAGAGTTTGCCTGCTCAAGGGCCTTCCACAATCCGCCATTGCACAGGTACAGGATGAGTTGATCCTCACGCCAGGGGCTCAAAACCTTATCGAAACGCTGCATGGTCTTGGACACTCAATAAGCGTTGTCTCTGGAGGATTTATCGACGTCATTGAACCCTTGATTTCACGACTCGGAATCCTTCATTTTCGCGCAAATAGACTCGAGATACAAGATGGGCTTCTTACAGGAGAGATACAAGGCGCTGTGATCGATCGAGCTGCAAAGGCACAAGCGCTCCGAGAGTTCGCCGCTCTGGAATCGATATCCATGGAACACACTGTTGCCATAGGAGATGGGGCAAATGACTTGGACATGATTGCGGCGGCGGGATTTGGTATTGCATTCAATGCAAAACCAGCCGTAAGGAATGCCGCTGATAGCAGTGTTAGTTCGCCTTATTTGGACTCTGTTCTATATTTACTTGGTATCACTCCCGAGCAATAGTAAAACCTTGAGATTTACAACCGACATGCGTGAATATCGGTCACCAAAATTCCACGCGCGCCAACTGCCCACAACTCATCCATCACACGATTAGTCTCTTTACGTAGGACCATTGCACGCACTGCCACCCAATCCGGTTTTTGTAAGGGTGAAATCGTTGGTGATTCAAGTCCGGGTGTAATGACACATGCGGTTTCAAGATTTTTCTTCTCGATGTCGTAATCCAATAGGACATATCTGCGCGCAGTCACAACTCCCTGTAAACGGCGAATCAAAACCTGCGTATCAGAGGGAATTTCGATACCCATTCGCGATATCAAAACCGCCTCACTTACTAAGATTGGTTCGCCAAATATTTCAAGGCCAGCCTGGCGCAGCGTGTTTCCAGTACTCACCACATCGGCTATAAGATCGGCCACTCCGAGACGCACGCTACTTTCAACCGCTCCGTCTAATCTCACTACATCGGCCTTTATTGCATGCGAGTCAAGGTAGGAGGCGACTAATCCAGGGTATGCAGTTGCAACCCGTTTTCCTGAAATCTCTTTGAGCGAGTACTTCTGGGCCGCCGGGGCGGCAAAGCGAAATGTTGACGCTCCAAAATCAAGTGTGAGAAGTTCACTTGCCTTGGCACCAGAGTCAATCAGCAGGTCACGGCCGGTAATGCCAGCCTCCAATTCGCCTGAACCCACGTAAATTGCGATATCGCGCGGCCGGAGATAGTAAAATTCGACATTGTTCTCACCATCAATCAATACCAAATCGCGGCTATCACTGCGCTGTTTGTAACCAGCCTCGATGAGTATCTCTATCGATGCCTCCGCCAATGAACCCTTGTTCGGAACGGCTACACGTAACATAAAACCTCGACTCCCTTAAAGATATCTGTAGATATCTGCTGGCTTCAATCCACGTGCCAGCATCAATGTCTGTACTCGGTAAATCAACTGGCTAATCTCCTTGGCCAGTGCTTCATCCGATTCGTACTCCCCTGCCAGCCAAACCTCCCCGGCCTCTTCCAAGATCTTCTTACCGATCTCATGAATACCCGCATCTACTGCGGCTACTGTTCCAGAGCCCTCCTCGCGTTGGGAAAACTTCTGCGAGAGTTCACTCCAAAGGGTGTCAAAGCTTTTCATAAGCCAATTTTACTACGAAGCCCAAGCATCGGGTGTGCAATTGATGGACTGCGCGATAGAGCCAAAGCGATATCTAGCCTCAACTGACTGAATGTGCCAAATTACGAAGTAAGGCGATCATTGAAGCTGGATCCTCGGCCCTAAATACGGCACTACCGGCGACGAAGACGTCAGCGCCAGCCTCGGCCGCCTCACAAATGGTCTCTGGTGAGACTCCTCCATCGACTTGCAGCCAGATATCTCGCTCACCGATCATCGCTCGCGTCTTTCTCACCTTCTCCATCATTTCGTGCATAAATTTTTGGCCACCAAAGCCTGGTTCAACGGTCATAATTAAAAACATATCAACCTCATTTACAAAGCCTGCAGCATCCTCTATTGCGGTTCCAGGTTTAAGCGCTAATCCTGCTCGGGCACCTGCACGACGTATCGCACGCAAAGTTCCCGGAATATCCCTTGTCGCCTCTGCATGGATTGATACGCTCTCACAACCAAGCTCTGCATATGCAGGAGCGATTTGATCGACATCGGCAACCATCAGATGAGCATCGATTCCGATCGGACAGGCTTTGATAATCGCAGATGCGGCTTGAAAATCAAAGGTAAAATTTGGAACGAAGATATTATCCATCACATCTAAATGAATCAAATCAGATTGGGATGCGATACGTGCAATCTCTGCATCAATCTGGGTTAGATCTGCATTAAGAATGCTAGGCGTTATACGTATGTGCGAGGCCATAAGGAGATTCTAACTTTTTCTTCGATAGACGGCTAAAAACATCGCATCTGTTCCATGTCTGTGTGTCCAGAGTGCCATCGCTCCGTTACGCGTTGCCTGCGCTAACCCCGCAGGTAGATACGGAGAGACATCCACGAGCTCCATCTGAGGATACTTCTTCGCGATATCGCTCATTTGTACCGTTGTCTCAGCTAAATGCGGTGAGCATGTTGCAAAGCCTAGAATGCCCTCGATAGAAAGAGCACTAATAGCGGCATCAATGAGTTCGCGTGCAAGATGGGTAAGTTCTCGCAGATCCGCCGGAGTCCTGCGCCAACGAACCTCAGGTCGCCGTCGAAGCGCCCCTAAGCCAGTACAGGGCGCATCAATGAGAATCGCATCAAAACTCTCACCAAGCTGGGCAATATCTCGTCCATCACCAGTAAGAACACGGGCACCATGCACGACACGACGGACTAAATCTGCGCGAGGAGTTGAAAGTTCATTTGCGGTGAAAGTGATGTCGCGCTGTGCTGCTATTGATGAGAGCAAAGCCGCCTTTCCCCCTGGGCCGGCACACAGATCTAGCCAAGAGCTACCTTTTGCCATGGAAGCAAAGACCGTTGCAACAAGTTGTGAGCCCTCATCTTGAACCCCGGCTAATCGATGGCGAATGAGATCAAGAGAGCCCGGATTGCCTTTCAATCTCGCCCCAAACTCTGAGTAAAGCGTTGGTTCGGCGCCTAAAGCGATCAAATCCTCTCTCGTTGAATACCCTGGCCATGACACCAAAGTTGGCAGTGCAGGAACATTATTAATAGCCAGCGAGGCCTCAACTTGATCCCAGTCTTTGAGTAAATCATAGTAGGCAGAGACTATCCATTGTGGATGTGAGTACTGGATTGAAAATCGCTCGAGAGGATCCTTTATTTGGATGAGAGGGGCAAACCAATCATCTATAGATCTACGAGTAACGTTGCGAAGAAGTGCATTGACGAAGCTAGCTTTTGATTCACCAATGCGCTTTCGGGCTACTTCCACCGTTGCAGCAACCGCTGCATAATCAGGGATTCGCATCTCGTGAATCTGATGTACACCCAGGCGCGCAATATCGATAATTTCCGGATCAACCTCACCCCAGTTGCGATCACTTACCTGCGCCAGTATCCAATCATGCTTGCCCTGCATCCGAAGAGTTCCGTAGACCAATTCTGTGACTAGATTTCGATCGCGCTCGGATAATGTTCCAGATGCCAAAGCCTGTGGCAATAAAAGATTTGAATAGCCGTTGTTGCGATTAACCTCAGTGATGACATCAAATGCCAATAAACGAGAGGCATCTGGTTTTGGAGATTTAAAACTATCTCTTCGGGGCTTAACCAAAGAAAGCCCCTGATGATAAACGCGCTCCTCGAGCCCATTCACTACCCGCCATCTCTTTCTTACCAGCCGATATCACAGATAAAAGTGAGATAGCACTGTGATCGTGGCAACCCACGACGGGGATACCATCAATAATTGACAACTCTCCTGATGATAAATGCGCCGTTACAACCTTGGCACGAGTGATCTTAAAGATTGAATTATTCCAAGTTGTCCAAGCTCCCGGAAAGGGATAGAAAGCAGCGATCTTTCGAGCCACAATATGTGCATCCTGATCCCAATTGATCTCGGCCTCCATTTTTGAGATCTTATGCGCTAAAGAAGAGTTACCTATTTGCGCAGTTGGCGCAAGACCAGATCCCATTGCGACAAGGGCCTGCTCAACTACTTGTGGACCCAGCTTGGCTAGTTCATCCATCAACTCAGAGCTTCGCCATTGTGGATCGATCATCAACTGGGAGTGGGCATAGATCGGACCCGTGTCCATACCCTTGTCCAAGGCAAAGACAGTCACTCCCGTTACCTTCTCGCCATTTTCGATCGCTCGCTGAACGGGAGCCGCCCCCCGATAGGCGGGTAGCAGAGAGAAGTGCAGATTGAGAAAGCCATATCGGGGTAGATCTAGAATCTCCTGAGGCAGCAAAACTCCGTAACCTATCGTCACGACACAATCTAAATCCTCGACACTGCCTCTGAAATCATTAGCGGAGACTGGTTTGAGTAGTTCAATCTTTTGATCTCGCGCCCAGTGCGAAACTGGAGTGGATGAGAGCCCCCGTCCCCGACCTGCAAGCTGATCAGGTTTAGTGAATACACGAATGAGCTCGTATCGAGATTCTCGTAACCAATTGAGCGTTGGTAGGGCGACATCTGGAGTGGCTGCAACCCCCAAACGCACTAGCTGTTCCCTCCAAAAATACTGTGCGGTGATTCTTTGATGGTGATCTTATTCTGTGATGTATTGAACCAATCAGATTCTCTGATCTGTTTCATCGCTAATTTACGATCATCTGGGCTCATTCGTTCTATGAATAGAACACCATCTAGATGATCTGTCTCGTGTTGAATGGCCCGAGCAAGTAATTGCGTTCCTTCAACTTCAATAGGTTCACCGAACATATTAAAACCACGAGCAAGTGCACGAAATGCGCGAGGTGTGGGAAAACTCAGATCGGGAAAGGAGAGACAACCTTCATCGTCGATTTCAATCTCATCCGATAGGACAAGAGAGGGGTTGATGAGATGACCCAAAATATCATCGACATGCCAGACAAATGCCCGCAGAGGAACCCCGATCTGAGGGGCGGCTAACCCGGCTCCTGGAGCATTCAGCATGGTCTGCGTCAGATCGGAGATCAACGTACGAATCTCTTTATCGAAGTTAATGACGGGTGCTGCAGGCGTAATCAGAACTGGATCACCAAAATGACGAATCTCTTGCACACTCATTGGTTCATACTATCAAAGGCTTAGAGTGAATATGGATTTATTCTTATTGATAGGTACTCCTTCTTGGCAATACTACGCCTGCGAGCCAATTCATGTAAGAACGTAGTGACAGAATTTGTATCTTGAGTATGGCAATACATCACGAGTTTTGCCTGGGAAAGCGCGATCTCAATTGGGCCATATATTTTCACAGATGCAGCAAGACGTTTATCACTAATCGCTTTACGAATTCCTGCAGTTAAAATTGAAAACTCACCTACCGGGCCGCTGATAACGAAACTAGTAACTGTCGGTGGCAAAGAGATCTCTACGCGCTCTGCTAGTTCACTTCGAATCATTGCACCAGGATTCCATCTGATAAGTGAGGAGACAATAGGGTGCGACTGCTCGATACAAAGAAGCGCTATCCCTTTTGGATGAAGACTTGCACTCGTCTCAAAGAACAACTCCCGAGCCCGCTCTTGTGCTCGAAGATCTGGATGAGAGAAAAAACGTAACCCCTCTAGAACAACGACTGCGGCATAACCTCCCTCTACCTGCGGAGTAGCTCCGGGTGTTGAAAGAACGAGAGCGGGTGGTGTCGGCTCAATGCGAGTTTTTATTACATCACCAAAGGAGAGAATGAGGGGATAACCTGTGAAGGCTCGCGATATCTCCTCGGCTGCGCGCTCTATACCCCTACCCGCAAGATACTGCTTCCTCCTTTTGCAGTATGTACAAGACCAATCGGGATAACTTGAATTACAGATTATGCAGGATGGAGCAGCTCCTCTAGAACTTACAATCAGAGGGACACCACAGGAACAAATCGCAAGATTTCTACAATGTGCACATAAGAGTGCATTGCCATATCCCTTACGAGGTGCGAGAAATAGGACTGGCCCTTTTACCAGTGCCTTACGTATATCTGAGAATATTTTCCCAGGTAACAAAGCTCCATCATCGGATGAAAATGACTTAATATTTAAGCGATGCGAGTGATTTACATAGCTCAACCGCTTGCTATCAATCAGGACTGAAAGCTCAAGACTGGGAACATAACCAGTAAATATGAGATCGATACTCTCTAAGCTCCGTCGCATACTAACGACATCTCGTACATTCCATCCAGGACTTCTTTTTTCATAGTGCTCATGGGAGCTCTCCTTGAAAACCAATATCGTAGAAAGATCTGGAACCGGAGTAAAAACTGCTCCACGCGCACCGATCACAATCGTTTTTTTGATTCTCATGGCACGTAGGTAATTTTCATAGCGAATAGCACGCGATTGTGAACTATCCAGGCGAATAAAGGGAAGATCTCTCTCCTCTAAATCCGTACAAATAGCATCTATATCAGACTCATCCGGGGCGATAATTAGAACTGATCCACTCCGAACCGCGCGAGATGCTAGCGCTCCTAATTGGACAGGGGCCGGGATAACTGGGTCAAAAGCGATGAAGGAGTGAATTCCTCGAGTTTTCCTGGCAGATTCAACCTGCTGGAGTTCATCAAACTCCTTCTTGTCAACACTCGCTACCCTTGATGGGATCGCCGCCTTAGCGATATCGAAAGGATTGGCTATCCAGCGCTGCGCTACGAGTTCTAAGAGTTTTAATGAGGCTCTGGTTGCTACTGTATGAACAGAAATAACTTTAGTGATTGCCTTTATTACTCCGCTAATCGCAGATTTCTCTAACCGCTCAAGAATTATTGCCTCTACCTCGCGACCATTAAATGGTACCTGTACCCTGACACCGACTTTAGATATCTCTGAAAGCTCTTGTGGGACGTAATAATCGTAAGGTTGATCAAGATGAAAAACCCCAGTGTCTACCCAAACTCGGGCTACTGGTTGATTAAGGGCTGGCTGTGTGCTCCGGGCGATTGTTTGCGCCCTTAAGCGCAGGCGACCGGACGTAGCCATCTCTTACTTAATTGCGCGTGCGAGGGCATCAGCCCGATCTGTGCGTTCCCAGGCAAACTCTGGGAGTTCACGACCGAAATGCCCATACGCACTTGTGAGTTTGTATATTGGTCGCAAAAGGTTGAGATCTCGAATTATTGCCGCTGGACGAAGATCAAACGTTGAGAGAACTGCGTCTTGAATTTTCGCAACTGGGATCTTTTCAGTGCCGAAGGTTTCGACAAAGAGCCCAACCGGTTGTGCCTTACCAATGGCATAGGCAACCTGCACCTCGCATCTACGGGCTAAGCCGGCTGCAACAACGTTCTTTGCTACCCAACGCATCGCATACGCCGCTGATCTATCTACCTTTGACGGATCCTTCCCACTGAAGGCTCCCCCACCGTGCCGGGCCATTCCTCCATAAGTATCGACGATGATCTTGCGCCCCGTTAGTCCTGCATCTCCCATGGGACCGCCAATCACAAAACGGCCAGTTGGATTAATAAGAGTTTTAAGATCTTTTCGAGGTAGATCTATCGTTGAAATGATCGGATCTATGACAAACTCAATGATCTCTGGTGTGAGCTTGGCTATAACATCAACATCACTTGAATGCTGACTCGAGATTACAACCGTATTGAGTGCAATAGCCCTATCTTGATCATATTCAATTGTGACTTGTGTCTTGCCATCGGGCCGAAGATAGCCCAACTGACCGGATTTACGCACCTTCGCTAATTGCTGGGCTAAAGCGTGAGCCAACCAGATCGGTAGTGGCATGAGCTCTTTTGTATCATCACATGCATACCCAAACATCAAACCTTGATCGCCAGCTCCTTGTAGATCCAATGGATCGCCACCGGATGCCACACGGTGTTCGTAGGCATCATCGACTCCCTGTGCAATATCTTGAGATTGGGCACCAATTGATATTGAGACACCACAACTATTCCCATCAAAGCCTTTGTCTGATGAGTCATATCCAATATTGAGTACCGTCTCTCGCACGATTGTGTTGACATCGGCATAACCATTGGTGGTTACCTCTCCGGCAACATGGACCTGACCAGTGGTTATCAAAGTTTCTACAGCTACACGACTCTTCGGATCTTGTGCCAAGAGAGAGTCGAGAACAGCATCGGAAATTGCATCTGCAATTTTATCTGGATGGCCTTCAGTCACGGATTCTGAGGTAAAGAGTCTTTTGGACATTATTTCAACCTAACTGCCTAAGGGCGTGATCAAGGAGTAGATGTGCGAGAGCGTCTTTGGAGACTTCCTTGAGCGCTATTTCCTCACCATTGCGTGTGAGGATTGTACCCGATGTTGTGTCCTTTCCAAAGATTGCACCATCACTCACATCGTTGACATAGATGATATCGAGGCCTTTTGATTTCAATTTCGCCTGGGCAGATGTGATGAGGTTGCTGGTTTCAGCGGCAAAGCCGATCATAATCTGTTGCGATTTCTTCCTTGATAGTTCGGCCAAAATGTCTGGATTTGGTTCGAGCTCTATTGTGGTGAAAATAGCCTTCTTTATTTTTTCGATAGTGCTTTGCGACGGTTTTGCATCGGCAACTGCGGCGCACATTATGAGGACATCACATGATTCAAACTCTTTCGCCAAAGCAAGATGCATCTGGGCTGCACTCTCCACGTGATGCACTGCTAAGGTATCTAAAGAGGATATATCCATATTTGCTGCCACAAGTGTGACCTCTGCCCCACGCAAAACTGCCGCTGTGGCAAGTGCAGTGGCCTGTTTTCCCGATGAGCGATTTCCAATAAATCGAACGGGATCAATCGATTCGCGCGTGCCACCACCTGAGATAAGAATCCTCTTTCCTTGCAGATCTCTAAGATTTCCAGTTAATTGATCGAATCGCTCAATAATCGAGGAGACCTGAGGGAATCTTCCTTGTCCAGAGTCGCTTCCAGTAAGGCGACCAATTTCGGGCTCCATAACAACGTATCCCCTAGAACGCAGCGTTGCCACATTCGCAACGGTCGCGGCGTCATTCCACATCTGTGGATGCATCGCTGGAACGATCATTATTGGAACATTCGCAGCAAGAATAAGATTCGTCAGAAGGTCATCGGCGCGACCTGCGCTCATGCGCGCGATGAGATCTGCGGTTGCTGGAGCGATAAGAAAGAAATGAGCCCGTTGCGCCAACGAGATATGAGAAACCTCGTGACTGTTCTCCCAAACGTGTGTTGCAACTGGCCGGCCTGATAGCGCCTGCCAAGTGGCCGCTCCAACGAAGTTTAATGAGGAGGGAGTGGGCACAACGGTTACTGCATAGCCACGATCTTGCAAACGCCGAAGCAAATCACAGGACTTGTATGCAGCAATTCCCGCCCCGACCCCGAGTACGACCTCACGAGCGATGGCGGACATAAGCAATAGAGCTCGTTAGGCCGTTGGTTCGAGATTTTCTATCGTGAGTAAACCCTCATTAATCTCACGCAGAGCGATAGATAGGGGCTTTTCATGCACATGTGTTTCAACGAGTGGTCCAACATATTCGAGAAGGCCTTCTCCGAGCTGTGAGTAATAGGCGTTGATCTGACGCGCGCGCTTGGCGGCATAGAGGACGAGACTGTACTTCGAGCCAGACTTATCTAATAGCTCATCGATTGGAGGATTAGTGATTCCATCCATATATATACCCCGCTCATATAATTGTGTAGCAATGTGATTAAGAGGTTAAGCCTATCAGTTGTTCAACAACCCGCTCGACCCGGTCATTGACGATTACTAGGTCAAAGAATGAGGAGGCAGCCAGCTCTTCTTGGGCCAACTGCAAGCGTTCTGCGCGTCTGTCCAGATCATCGGTTCCACGGCTTTCAAGGCGAGAAACTAACTCCTCCCATGTTGGTGGCTCTAAAAAGATCAGAAGCGCCTGCGGTAAATGTGACTTAACTTGGCGGGCACCATCAATATCGATCTCCAAAAGAACGTTACGTCCGGCCAAAAGCGCTTGTTCTACTGCGGCACTGGGAGTTCCATACCTACTCCCAGCAAAGTTCGCCCACTCTAAGAACTCATCCTCTTTAACTCTACGTGAAAACTCTTGATCATCCATAAAGAAGTAATCGACACCATCGAGCTCATTTGAGCGTGGAGATCTCGTCGTGGCAGAGACACTCACCCAAAAACCACCTGATGCACGAAGTTGAGCGGCAACAGTGCTTTTACCCACTCCGCCAGGTCCGGAGAGAACCAAAAGCTTCCCCGGTAAGACCGCATGAGATGGTTTCATGAACTCGTTTCGCAACTCTTTAATCTGATGACGACCTAACCCCGCAATTCTACGCGTAGGTGAGATCTTAAATCGCTCCATGAGTGCGTGAGCCCGAATTTTCCCCACGCCATTGATCGATTCAAGTAACTCATGCACCCTCATCTTAGCAATTGCTTCATCACTAGATGCCAGTTCAAGAACTTCATCGATCGAGAAATTTCCAGATTTGACCTTTGCCTTAATCTGCGCCCTGCGCTTTCGAGACTGACTTGCCTTTTCTAGTGCTGCGGCTCGCTGGGCTGGCGAGAGAGCCGGTGGTAATGCCATGCAATAAATCTAGTCCACAGATGAAGCTTTAGAGAAGTTGCGCAGCAATAGATTCAGTGGCCCGACGCATCGAATCGATACCCATGCTCCAATGCGAAGTGATGGGGCGACCAATTACGACGAGATTTGCGCCACGATCAATAGCCTCTCTCGGAGTCATCGTACGTAGTTGATCATCGTGAGCACTATTTTGGGGTCGTACGCCTGGCGTAATAATCATGACGTCCTTGCCAATGCTTTCGCGTATAGCCAGGATCTCAAGCGGAGAGCAAACAATTGCACGGGCTCCTGCAGCAACAGCCAAGCTTGCTAAACCCACCGCGCTCTCCAGGGCCGATGATTTGAAACCGATTCCCGTTACATCATCTTGCGAAAGAGAAGTCAAAATCGTCACCCCTGTGATAAACGTTGATGGCGCGGCCTCTACTGCTGCCCCAATCATCTCGCTTCCACCCGATGCATGTACCGTCAAGAACTTTGGACGCAGGGTTGAAACAGTGCGTGCTGCCCCAGCGACTGTATGAGGTATATCGTGGAGTTTGAGATCTAAAAAGATATCGCTATCGGTCTCATTCGAAACTGCACTCACACCTTCAGCTCCTAATTTGAGGAAGAATTCAAGGCCCAATTTATAGACACTGACCAGTCCCGACGTAGCCTTTACCCAATCGATTGCGATAGATAGATCTGATGTATCAACTGCTAGAACAATCGGAGGTTTAGAGGCCATTTCAATCCGCTGCCTGATCGCGATGTGCAAAGCCAACTGCATCCCGTAAGGAAGTGAATCCCTTAATTGCGAGTAACTCTTTGAGCTCTTTCTGGATAGATATGAGAGCTGTGGGATTTCCAAAGCTAGCCGTTCCCACAGAAACTGCGCTTGCCCCGGCCGCAATAAATTCAAGGGCATCTCGCCCCGATGAGATACCTCCCATTCCGAGAATCGGAACCGAAGGCATCGCCTCATGAACTTGATACACCGCGCGCACTGCGATTGGTCTGATCGCTGGCCCAGATAGTCCACCAGTCTTACCACCTAAGTGAGGACGCATCGTTTCAAGGTTAATAACCATCCCCAAAACTGTATTGATCAAGGACAATGCATCGGCGCCAGCATCAACTACACCCTTTGCAATTGAAACCAGATCTGTCACATCGGGAGAGAGCTTTGCAATGATCGGAAGCTCTCCTCCAATGGTTCTGCGAACACCATCAATTACACGCCTTGAAGCATCGGCATCACAAGCAAATACCAGTCCGCGATTTTCAACGTTTGGACAGGAGATATTTACTTCAATGGCACTGATGCCCGCAACTCCACGCAGTTTTCGGGCCAACGTGGAGTACTCCTCAATCGTCTCACCGGCAATTGAAACGATGATCCGAGCTTTTTCTTCGATCAAATATGGAATATCCTTTGCGATGAAGGCATCGATTCCAGGGCCTTGAAGCCCTATCGAGTTGAGCATGCCACTAGGAGTCTCAGCCATGCGGGGAGTCTGACGACCGGTTCGAGCCTTATTCATCACCGATTTTGTTACGACACCACCAATGTCGTGAAGTGCAAAGAACTGTGCCAACTCGCGACCCGAGCTTGCACACCCACTTGCTGTAAAGATTGGTGATGGAAACCAGCTATTACCCAAGGTGGTAGAAAAATCCACGCTTGTCATAGCGCACGCCCTACTTTGTCCCACTGAACCAAAGCACCATCCATGACAGGTCCATCGATGCACGATCGCAGCATTGAGATTGCTCCAATTGAATCGGCGACGGGAACTACGCAGGTCATACAGATCCCTACCCCACAGGCCATAGCCTCCTCCACTGCCGCTTGATGAACGACACCAACCTTGGATGTAATGGCATTTATCGCGCCAAGCATGGGCATAGGGCCACAGGAGTAGATCACTGCAATATTGAGATCGGCAATCAGATCTGGGATCGGATCAGTAACTCGACCCATTTGTCCCATCGAACCGTCTTCGGTGAAAATACGCAGTGAGTTCACTGCACGCTTACCCTCCATGGGGGCGTAGATTTTTGTACCAGTACTTGCACCAAGCAACATATCTACACGACAGCCACGGGCATTGAGAACCTCAGCCAGACCAAATAATGGAGCAGACCCATATCCTCCACCTACGAGCAGGACTGGAAGCGATTCAGTAGGAATACCAAATGCTGTGCCCAGTGGCACGACAACATCTAATGAAACGCCTTCACTTTGTTCGCATAACCATCTACTTCCTTGACCATGAGCAGCGACTATAAGCTCCATAGTCCCACCAAATGTTGCGCTAATCGAAGTTCGAGAGATTGCAAATGCACGCCTCAAGATCATCCGTGAGGAATCACCTCCCACACTGATTGCTACAAAATTACCTGGCTTACAGTCAATTGCAAGATCTCCAATATTGATGATTAACTGATGATATTGACCAATACGTTTGTTACTGATGAGGGTGGCATTTATCTGCACGGCATTCTTGTTTATTTGTCCCACTTTATGACAGCCAGTCTTGTAAAGGTGCGATTGAGAGTTCATGTGAGGCGATGAAGCGAATACCCTCAACGGCTGCACTAAAACCCGCGCTCGTAGTGATTATCGGAATAGAGCGCTGAACTGCGGCGGTGCGAATGAGCCAGCCATCAGCTCGAGTTCCCCGACCTACTGGTGTATTAATCACTAAATCAATATCTCCCGCGTTGATCATCTCTACGATCGTAAGCTCTCCCATAGGTCCTACGCCATCTGAATTCTTACGTACCCGTGTGGAAACTACTCCATGTTGCGAAAAATATCTCGCCGTTCCCTCGGTTGCTAATATCCGAAAGCCCAATGCGGCCAATTCTGATGCTGGTTCGATACCGAATTTCTTGTCTTTATCTGCTAAGGATATAAAGACCGAACCAGTCTTAGGCAGCGGACCAAACGCCTGAATCTGGGACTTCGCATAGCTCTCACCAAAGGATGGTGAAATGCCCATTACTTCCCCGGTGGAACGCATCTCAGGACCCAAAATTGAATCAACTCCTCGGCCGTCGCTGCGACGAAAACGATTCCATGGCAGAACCGCCTCCTTCACCGAAATTCCCCTGGGAATTCCATCTCCAGAAATCGGCAACATGCCTTCCTTGCGAAGCTGCGGAATAGTTGCACCTAGAGAGATGCGGGCCGCTGCCTTTGCCAAAGAGACACCTGTGGCTTTACTGACAAAGGGGACCGTGCGAGATGCACGCGGATTGGCCTCAAGGACATAAAGGGTCTGCCCTGCTATCGCAAATTGAATATTGATAAGACCGAGAACACCTACGCTCGCTGCGATCTTGATTGTTGCAGCTTTAATCTCTGCTAACTGGGAGATTGTAATTGTCATCGATGGAAGCACGCACGCGCTATCACCACTGTGTATTCCAGCCTCTTCAATATGCTCCATTACCCCGCCCAAGAAGAGTTCTTCGCCATCGAAGAGCGCATCGACATCGATTTCTACAGCGCTATCTAAAAATCTATCAACTAATACTGGATGATCAGGAGTAATATCAGTCGCACGGGTGATAAAGCCCGCTAGGGCCGCGTCATCGTAGACAATCTCCATACCTCGGCCACCTAGTACGAAGGATGGGCGGACAAGAACTGGATATCCAATACGAGAAGCGATTGTTATCGCTTCAAGCTGAGTAGATGCCATTCCAAAATCTGGAGCGTTGAGTTTTTGCTCAAACAAAATCTGTCCAAAGGCTCCTCTCTCCTCTGCTAGATTTATCGCTTCTGGACTGGTTCCCAAGATTTTAACTCCATTGGCTTTGAGGCCTGCCGCGAGTCCTAAAGGGGTTTGCCCACCTAATTGAGTAATGACTCCTAGCAAGGGTCCAGCTTGAGTCTCTGCATGGATCACTTCAAGAACATCTTCGAGTGTGAGAGGTTCAAAATAAAGTCGATTACTCGTATCGTAATCCGTTGAGACTGTTTCAGGATTGCAATTAATCATGATGGTCTCATAGCCCGCCTCACGTAATGCGAAGGACGCATGAACACATGAGTAATCAAATTCGATGCCTTGACCAATCCGGTTGGGTCCGCTGCCAAGAATGATGACCGCTGGAGTTGTGCGGTTGGCTACTTCACTCTCCTCTTCATAACTCGAATAATGATAAGGAGTAAATGCTTCGAACTCGGCTGCACATGTATCAACAGTTTTATAGACGGGCCGAATCAAAAGATGATGACGAATCTTGCGGATTTCGGCCTCCGTAAGCCCTCGCAGAGAACCTATCTGCGCATCGGAGAATCCCATTGACTTTGCATCTATCAAAAGCTCACGGGTGAGCTCTCCTGGCATCGCGATAAGCTCTGCCAGGCTGTTTATGAGCTCAATCTGCCGTAAGTACCAGGGATCGATCTTGCAGGCCGCGAAGACCTGCGCCACGCTAGCTCCGAGCCATAAGGCTCTTTGCACCTGTTGTAAGCGATACTCCGTGGGAGTAACGATCGATTTAAGGGCATCGTCCATCTCATTTTCGCGAGCAGGTGAAAAATGAAAGATCGCCTCCTTGCGCTCTAGTGATCGCAGCGCTTTCATAAGGGCTTCAGGGAAGGATCGACCAATTGCCATCGCCTCCCCCACACTTTTCATCGTTGTAGTCAATCGAGGATCCGCATCAGGAAACTTTTCAAATGCAAATCGAGGCAGTTTCACAACGACATAATCAAGAGTGGGTTCAAATGAGGCTGGAGTTACCTTTGTAATATCGTTTGTGATCTCATCAAGACTGTATCCGAGGGCTAGCTTTGTTGCGATCTTTGCTATTGGAAAACCCGTTGCTTTTGATGCAAGTGCACTCGAGCGCGAAACACGTGGATTCATTTCGATTACTATGATTCGACCATTCTCAGGATTTACTGCGAATTGGATATTACAGCCTCCAGTGTCCACGCCTACCGCTCGAATGATCTCGATCGATAAATTACGTAGCTTCTGATATTCGACATCAGTCAAAGTCATTGCAGGTGCAACTGTTATCGAATCACCTGTATGAACCCCCATAGGATCAACATTTTCGATACTACAAACGATGACCACGTTATCTTTGTAATCACGCATCACTTCAAGCTCATACTCTTTCCAACCTATTATCGACTCCTCGAGAAGGATTTCAGAAGTTGGGCTGTGTCGCAGTCCTGCTCCTGCAATTTGATTGAGTTGTAACTCATCAAAGGCGATACCTGAACCCAAGCCCCCCATCGTGAAGGAGGGACGCACGACCACTGGATAACCCAATGTTTGAACTCCAGCGAATACCTCATCCATTGTGTGGCAGATGACCGATTTCGCCGACTCACCACCGACCTTCGCAACGATCTCCCGGAAGAGCTCGCGATTTTCTCCACGATTGATTGCATCGACATCTGCCCCAATCAGGCGAACACCGAATTTGGCAAGAATCCCATCTTTGAATAACCCTATCGCCGCATTAAGAGCAGTTTGACCACCAAGCGTGGCTAAAACTGCATCTGGTTTTTCACGTTCAATAATCTTTTCAATTACCTCTGAGGTAATTGGTTCAATATATGTGGCATCGGCAAACTCCGGATCGGTCATAATAGTTGCAGGATTAGAGTTGACCAGCACAACGCGAATACCCTCTTCACGCAATACACGGCAGGCCTGAGTCCCCGAATAATCAAACTCACAGGCCTGGCCAATAACAATTGGACCACTACCAATGACCAGAACCGATTTGATTGTTGGATCTAGTGGCATCAGATCAGAGCCTTCTTGCTCATCAAATCGATGAATCGATCGAATAAGTAAGCGGCATCATGTGGACCAGCGGCAGCCTCTGGATGGTACTGGACTGAAAATGCTGGAACATCTAAAAGTTGTAGACCCTCAACTACCCCATCATTCAAACAGAGATGAGTCACTTCGCCTTTTCCATACACAGTTGAAAATTGCCCCTCCGTTGGAGCCGCAACAGCGAAACCGTGGTTATGAGATGTTATCTCGACTTTTCCACTCTTTCTATCGATAACAGGTTGATTGATTCCCCGATGTCCAAATGGAAGTTTATATGTCTCGAAACCTAGAGCTCTTCCTAATATTTGATGACCAAAGCAAATGCCAAAGATAGGAATTTTGCGTTCAAGAACTTGCCGCACTAGCTCTACTGATTCTGACATCGTAGATGGATCACCTGGACCATTGGAGATGAAGAAACCATCAGGATTAAGCTCACATATCTGATCAATCGTAGAATTAAATGGCATGACATGAACTTGAGCACCGCGCTGCGAGAGCGCTCGAGGAGTGGCCGCTTTAATGCCTAAATCAAGTGCGGCGACAACAAAGCGCGCAGTACCGACAGAATCAACGGTATAGGTGAATGGGGTGGAGACATCTTTGACTAGAAATGCACCGCTCATCGCTTGCGTTTTGCGAACTTCCACAACCATTTCCTCACGTGTGAGCTCTAACCCTGAGAAAATTCCAGTGCCCATCGCGCCACGATCGCGAAGATGACGCGTTACTGCTCGGGTATCCAAGCCTTGAATCCCCACAATTTCTTGAGCAAGTAGTTCGGCCTCCAAGGACTCCTCAGATTGCCAATTAGATGAAAGGGTTGAGGGATTACGAACGGCGAAGCCCGCCACCCATATCTTGCTTGATTCGTAATCAGCGGTATTCATTCCAGTATTTCCAACGTGTGGCGCAGTCATGATGACTATCTGCTTGTGATACGAGGGATCGCTCAGCGTCTCCTGGTAACCCGTCATCCCCGTTTGGAAAACAGCTTCGCCAAAAACCTTACCTGTCGCGCCCCAGGATCTACCCTCGAAGATTCGACCATCATCTAAAACTAAGAAGGCCGCACTCACTACGATTCATCGCCTTGAACAAGTGCGCCGGCAAAGAGAGTGGGAACGCCTTTAAAAAACGTATACGTCACTATCCCTGGAAGCTCATAGCCATGAAAAGGGGTATTCCGACTTTTGGATGCAGTTAAATCCCTATCGACTATCCACGAGGCGCTTGGATCGATGATCGTGATGTTGGCGATCGCACCAACTTCCAGATTCCGACCGTGATCGCTGTATCCAGCTATACGAGCAGGCGCGCTTGATAGTCGATCGGCCACTTGTTCCCAACTCATAAGATGAGAATCAACCATTGTCTTCTGAACGATTGAGAGAGCAGTTTCGAGCCCTAACATTCCAAAGGAGGCCTCATGCCATTCACACTCTTTGGATTCGCTGCTGTGAGGAGCATGATCAGTTGCGACGATATCGATCGTCCCATCGGCTAGACCCTCCCTCAGTGCCATCACATCCCTTTCGGTACGCAGTGGCGGATTGACCTTGAAGAGCGGGTCATATGAACGGGCCAACTCGTCGGTGAGAAGCAAGTGATGTGGAGTCACTTCAGCCGTTACGTTGATTCCTCGAGCCTTTGCCCATCGAATAATCTCAACTCCCCCAGCAGTTGTTACATGGCAGATATGAAGACGAGATTTTACGTGATCCACCAGTAAGACATCCCTGGCGATAATCGCCTCCTCTGCAATCGCTGGCCAACCCTTTAATCCCAAAATTGCAGAGACTTCTCCCTCATTCATCTGGGAGCCAACTGTTAAGCGAGGCTCTTGTGCATGTTGGGCGATCACTCCATCAAACTTCTTAATATATTCAAGTCCACGTCTCATCACTAAAGGATCAAAGACACAGTTTCCATCATCACTGAAAACTCGCACCCTCGCGAGTGAATCGGCCATCGCACCAATCTCAGCTAAAACCAATCCCTCAAGGCCCTGAGTGACAGCACCAATCGGGAAAACATCGACAAGACCGGCCTGCTGGCCCAGTCGAAAAACCTGTTCGACAACTCCAGCATTATCGGCAACGGGAGAAGTATTTGCCATAGCCGAGAGGGCGGTGAAACCACCCTTTGCACCTGCTTGTGAACCCGAGAGGATTGTCTCTGCATCCTCGCGTCCTGGTTGGCGTAGATGTGTGTGGAGATCAACTAACCCAGGAAGGAGCACAGATCCCTTAGCCTCAATCACTATCGCATCGGCATCGAGGATTTTTGGCGAAACTGTGTGAATCAGACCCCGCACAATGAGCAGGTCAGTGACACGACCATCTGGCATTGTCGCGCCTTTAATAAGGTAGCGGTGAAGAGACATTACTTACCACCACTTTCTAGAGGCCCACCTGCAAGAAGGACGTAGAGAATCGCCATTCGCACACTCACACCATTTGCGACTTGTTCGACTATGACTGAGCGGGCACTGTCGGCAACCTCTGCAGTAATTTCCAGACCACGATTCATGGGTCCAGGATGCATCACAATCGAATCATGGGACATAAGTTTAAGCCTGTCGGCGTTAAGCCCGAAGTAGCGCGAGTACTCGCGAGTATTTGGAAAAAAGAGATCATTCATTCGCTCTTGTTGAACACGAAGCATCATGACAACATCTACATTACCAATGACCTTATCTAAGTCGTAGGAAATCTTCACCGGCCAGCTCTCTACTCCCACTGGTAAGAGCGTGGGAGGTGCGACCAAAGTTACGCGCGCTCCTAAGAGGTTGAGAAGCAAAACATTCGAGCGCGCCACACGGGAGTGCAAAATATCACCGACGATTGCCACGCGGATTCCATCTAAATCCACTCTACCCTTTGCGCAATGTTTTCTTATTGTGAATGCATCTAATAAGGCTTGACTTGGATGTTCATGTGTTCCATCTCCAGCATTGATGACGCTACCTGTCATCCAATCTGAGTCGGCTAAACGTTGTGGCGCACCAGATGCACTGTGTCGGATTACTACCGCATCAGCGCCCATCGCCTGCAGAGTAAGGGCAGTATCTTTGAGGGACTCGCCTTTGCTCAGACTCGATCCTTTAGCGGAGAAATTTATAACATCGGCAGATAAGCGTTTTGCTGCAGCCTCAAATGAGATCCGGGTACGCGTGGAATCCTCGGCAAAGAGATTGACGATTGTCCGCCCTCGCAGTGTCGGGAGTTTCTTCACCGCTCCATCACTCACGCGGGCCAATTCCGTAGCCGTATCGAGAATTGAGATCGCCTGTACTTTTGTCAGATCTGAGATCGAGAGTAGATGACGCATCAACTCTCCTCTATCGAAACTTCATCGATGCCATCAACTTCGCTCAGGTGAACTTTTACCGATTGGGTAATTGATGTAGGAAGGTTTTTACCAACAAAATCCGCCCGTATCGGTAGCTCTCGATGGCCTCGATCGACCAGAACCGCTAATTGGACTGTATGGGGCCGGCCAATTTCACCCAGGGCATCAAGGGCGGCTCTGATGGTGCGCCCGGAGAAGAGAACATCATCGATCAAAATCAGATCACGCCCTTCAATCCCGCAACTGGGTATTGAAGTTGGCATTATCGGCCTGGGTGCGCGCATCCGAAGATCATCTCGATGCATCGTGATGTCCAGCATTCCAACTGGGATTGCATGACCTGCAATTGAAGCCATACTCGCTGCGATACGAACCGCTAAATGAGCCCCCCTCGTAGGGACTCCGAGAAGCACGATCTGATCACTAGCAGTATTTGCCTCAAGAATTTCATGCGAGATGCGGGTCAAGGCACGTGTGATATCCGGTGCGGACAGGGCTAAAGACATGTAAATCTCCTTCCCCATCTCTCAGGATGGGTCGTTAAAGGATGTGGCCAGATTCTAGCACCACCATGATGAATCTGTGGAAAACCTCCACTCTGCGTCGGTGAGAGCCCATACTCTGCCCGTTATGACAACTCATGATGGTGTTTGTGCACGAATCCGTTCGATCCGTATCTCTCAAGGCCTCTCACTCTCAGATGTTGAATCGGCCAGTAATCACACAATCCGTGCAGTCGTTCTCGGCTCGTACGAGCGCGGAGATAGGGCCCTATCTGTCAAAAAGGCGATCACTATCGCCGCGTTTTACGGCGTTCCACTCTCTTACCTATTGGAGGCGCCGCTACCTGCCTCGGGAGCACCTGCGCAACTTGTCATGGATCTTCGAGCAGTCAAAGGCCTTATCGCCGATGATGCGCAGGTCGCGCAAGGGTTGCCAGCCTTAAAAAGTATCATCAGATTTATCAGTGCTCTCATCGCACTTCGCAATGATTGGAATGGTGAGATTCTCTCCATGCGCGCTAGTGACTTGAGTCATTTGGCGATGACTCTGGGACGAAGCAATGAAGAGATCACCCAGGTTTTGCGTGAGAATCGATTGTTGGTAGAGGCTAAATCGACAGGCTCTCTTTAATCGAGCTAATGCGCCCTAAGACTCCATGAATAAAGTTAGAGGATTCATCCGAGGATAGCTCCTTGGCTAGGAGAAGAGCCTCATCGATAGCAACTGCATCAGGTACTGATTGGACCCAAAGGATTTCATAGATTCCGAGGCGAAGAATATTTCTATCGACTGCGGGAAGTCGATCCATATCCCAACCCTGCGCATACGTTGTAATTAGCTCATCGATTTTTCGAGAGTGAGTGTCGATACCAATAATGAGCTCGCGTGTGTACTCACGGATGGGACGCAGCTCATCAACGGCTACTTCACGAAGAGTAAGAGTTTCTAAGGCGTTCTTTGAGCGGATATCGGCCTCATACAAGAGATCCAGGGCGGCTTTTCGCGCCTTACTGCGAGCCGACACTAGTTAGCGCGGCCTTGATATGACCCATCACGAGTATCAACCATGACTATCTCATCGGCTTTGATGAATAAGGGAACCTGAATCTCGATTCCAGTCTCAACGGTTGCAGGCTTGGTTCCACCAGATGAGCGATCACCTTGGATGCCAGGCTCTGTATAGGTAATCCTCAAGGGTACCGAGGCCGCTAGCTCTATATAGAGCGGATTGCCCTCATGAACAGCCACTACTGCATCGGTATTTTCTAACATGTAGTTGGCCATCTCACCCACAGTTGCCATAGAGATAGTCATCTGGTCAAAAGTCTTTGAATCCATGAAGACGAAATCTTCACCCTCTTTGTAGAGAAATTGCATATCTCTTTTCTCTAATATCTCGATATCAATCTTCACACCAGAATTGAAGGTTCGATCGATTACCTTTCCTGTAAGCACCGACTTCAATTTTGTGCGCACAAAGGCTGGACCCTTGCCCGGCTTGACGTGCTGAAACTCGACTACGTTCCATAGTTGACCCTCGATATCTAGGGTGATTCCATTTTTTAGATCCGCTGTTGTTGCCACAGTCGCACTCCACTCAATAAAGGAAAATCGGCCATCGGTCGTGATAGCAAGGTCGTAAGGATACCCGCTTATCTCGGGTGCACAGTTCACCTAAGCGATGAGGCTTTTCAGCGCAATTATCGCCAACACATATGATTGTGGACCAAAGCCTGCGATCGTGCCCTTTGCAACTCCGGAGATGACCGATGTATGGCGAAACTCTTCGCGTGACATCGGATTTGAAAGATGAACTTCGATCAATGGTGTAGTCAGAAGCGCGGCAGCATCCCTGATCGCATAGGAGTAATGCGTAAAGGCCGCTGGATTGAAAATAACTGCAAGTTTCTTATCGGCCGCTTCATGGAGCCAGGCGATTATGGTCGCCTCATCGTCACTTTGACGAATATCAGCATCAAAGCCATGGTTTTTAGAGGTGGTCTCGATGAGCTCACTTAATTCGCTGTAGTTGAGATCTCCATAGATAGAGGAGTCGCGCAGATCCAATCGAGCTAAGTTTGGACCATTGAGAACTAAAATCTTCATGAGCATATTCTCTCATAAGCCGCCATGAGCTCACTCTCCATTGCATCCTCTATCCGCAATGTTACGCCAATTTGCGAGAGAGCAACGAAGCGTAAGGATCTTCCCCGGGATTTTTTGTCGAGGTAGAGCAAAGGCAATAACTCAGACCAAGCTGTACGCGGGTATGTGATCGGTAGTTGCAGTGATAACAGTAGTTTTCGATGCAGCTCCACGATCTGCGCCGACAAATGGCCCTTTATTTGGGCTAACTCAGCTGCAAAGACTAAACCAATTGAGATCGCTTCTCCATGGCGAAGGGAGTATCGACTATGAATCTCTATTGCATGGCCCAAAGTATGTCCGTAATTCAAAACCTCACGCGCAAAACTCTCTTTGAAATCCTCACTCACAACATCTGCTTTTATTTGAACAGCGGCATCTATTAGTGCAGCCGTTGTCGCGCGATCTTCGCGTAGTTGAACTAGTGACTTGCCATCTAATAACGTGATGATTGGACCGTGCACAATAAATCCACATTTAATAACTTCGGCCATTCCCGCAGAAAAATCTCGATCAGAAAGTGTTGAAAGCCAGCCAAAGTCGATCAAAACTGCGCTCGGAGAGTAAAATGCGCCGATGAGATTCTTTCCATACTCACTATTTATCCCAGTTTTGCCCCCGATGGATGCATCTACCATTCCCGCAAGCGTTGTTGGCACGGCAATCCAATCGATTCCTCTAAGCCATGATGCGGCGGCAAAGCCCGAAACATCGGTTATTGCGCCTCCCCCAACTCCCACTATGAGATCTGAGCGGGTGAAACCAGCTGCCCCTAACCAGTTCCACAACTTTGAGATCGATTCAAGGCTCTTCGCCGCTTCGCCATCTGGCAGTTTGAAATAGAAGATTTGCGCATCAATCGCGCTCTCAATGCGGACTACATCCGACATGCTCTCGTTGTGAATCACAGCAATTCGTGTTCGGCCAACTGCTAGATTAATCAGCTGAGTTCGCCAATCACAATCTATGAGCACGTCATATGCGCGCTCAGCCCGCACGCTAATGCTTCTCATGAATCACACTCTTTCGAATCACTGTGACAACCTCATCAACTTTCATACCATCAACTTTAATCGTCATAGTCGCTAGCTCTTCGTAAATCGGACGACGCACGTCATAGAGAGCTTGCCACTGCGCCCGTGGATTACCTAACAGAAGTGGTCTATCACGATTGAAACCTACCCGTGGAGCCGCTGTGGCAAGTGATACGTCCAGGAAGACTATTGCCGAACCCGAACTTTTAAGAAGATCCTGTGCCCTCGTTGCTATCGGTGCACCACCGCCAAGGGAGAGAATCGCTACCGGATCGAGAAGAGCTGATTGCAGGACCACGAACTCTAGCTCTCGAAAGTTTTCTTCACCCTCATCGATGAAGATCTCAGATATTTTCTTTCCACGCTTCTTCTCTACCAGATTATCTGAATCCAAGAACCCGACACCCAGTGATTTTGCTAGTGCCTTACCGATAGTTGACTTACCGCTACCGGGAGGACCAATGATGACCGCCTGTGGCATATCAATCCTCTACTTGAAGTTGAGATTCTGCATATAACTTTGAAAATTTCTTCGCGTCTCAGTCACGCTATCGCCACCAAATTTCTCAAGAACTGCCTCTGCCAGTACTAGCGCGACCATAGCCTCTGCTACTACCCCCGCCGCAGGCACTGCGCATACATCGGAGCGTTGGTTAATTGCCTTGGCCGCAAGGCCTGTAGCAACATCGATGGTATCTAAAGCCTTTGGAACTGTAGAGATAGGTTTCATTGCAGCCCGTACACGCAGAATCTCTCCATTGGACATACCGCCCTCGGTACCGCCAGCCCTATCACTGCGACGCACAATCCTTCCATCACTTGATTTTTCAATCTCATCATGAGCAATGGAGCCACGGCGAGTGGCCGTTTCGAAACCATCACCTAACTCCACACCCTTAATTGCTTGAATGCCCATTACAGCTGCGGCTAACTTTGAATCTAAACGTCTATCCCAATGTGCATGGGAGCCAAGACCAGGTGGCATGTTGAATGCAAGCACCTCGACAACCCCACCCAATGTATCGCCCTGCGAGTGTGCACTTTCAATCTCAGCAATCATTAATGCACTTGTCGATGCATCTGCGCAGCGAACGGGATCTTCATCAATAGCCGACATATCCCCAGCTTGGGGCAGGTCGGTACCTGATGGAACTCTCACAGCACCGATTGATAAGACATGACTTAAGATGGTAATTCCAACGCTTTGTTCTAGAAAAGTTCGGGCAACTGCTCCTAAGGCAACGCGCGAGGCCGTCTCTCGGGCACTGGCACGTTCTAATATCGGCCTGGCATCGTCAAAATTATATTTTTGCATTCCAACTAAATCGGCATGTCCTGGTCGTGGACGGGTGAGTGCGGCGTTGCGAGCCAAGCTCTCAATCTCCTCACTTGCAACGGGATCTGCAGACATGACCTTCTCCCATTTGGGCCACTCAGAGTTTGCGATTTGTATCGCTATTGGCCCCCCTTGAGTCAGTCCCAGACGCACGCCACCCAGAATTGTGACCTTATCGGCCTCGAAACTCTGTCGGGCACCACGACCGACACCCAGGCGCCGCCGAGCTAGATGAAAGTCGATGTCTGCGGTTGTGATTGCGATAGATGCTGGGATGCCCTCAATGATTGCACTCAGGGCCTGACCATGAGACTCACCAGCTGTTAACCAACGCATCTGCGTATTGTCGCAGAGATGGGGAGTTTCTCGCAGCCAAATAGAGGACTGTTCCAAAAAATATTGCAAAAGCCAGCGGGATAGAGCTTGGGACTCTCAGGTAATAGGCAGATGTAATAATTATCTGTGCAATAGCACTCAGATATATACAGATTATGAGGAGAGCCAGCGACCATGCATTCGCTAGATTCAAGGCCAGAGCGATAATCACGAAAAATTTGGCATCTCCCATGCCTATTCTCATTATGAGGAGGGCAGATAAGGCGATCAATAGCACTAAAAATATCGTTTTAATAGATGCGATGCCTGATATCACGCGCATGGTCATCACCCAATACAGAAACAAGAGCATGTAGATATTGGGTATCCGCCGGTATCGCCAATCAGAGATGAGTATTGGTACAGCCAAAAAAATGAAGGCTAACATGTGGCGATATTAAATGAGCGAAGAAAGTCTCACTATCCCTATGTGGATGACTCTAAGGCTTTGAGACCATGTCGTCGCATCAATGTTGCCATACTTGATCGATCGAAACTCAACTGTGAGAACATCGCCACCTGATCGATTCCCTGATGGATAAGCAGATCCAATCCATCGATAATCTGACCACCGCGGGCAGCCCAGGCCGCACATACCTTCGTCGGCCAGGGCTTATAGAGGACGTCGAAAAAGAGAGATGTTGGACGTGATGGGAAAAAATCGATCAAGCTATCACTTGCACCTTCAGGTGTCGTGGAAATAATCAAATCTGCCTTATCAAAAATTTCGGACTCATCCCATGAAATGAAGGCTAACTCAGAGAGTTGCACGCAATTTGCTATCGCTTCTATACGCGAAGGCGAGCGATTCATGACGCTAATACGGGTAGCAACTCCATCACAGGCTGCTGCAACTGCCCGCGCCGTCCCACCTGCACCGATAATGAGGACTTCACCTCTAGCATCCGCGGTATTTGCAGCGAGTGCATGTGTAAAACCAGATATATCGGTTGATGTAGCACTTAATCCATCACCAGTTCTCACAAGTGTATTTGCACTTCGAATTCGTACTGCAATCTCACTAATATCCGTTGAACAACTCAGTACCTCTTCTTTCAAAGGCATAGTCAGTGAGAAGCCGGTCCAACTCGAATCACATGTTTCTAAGAAACCTGCTAATTCACCACTTTTCACCTCTATGCGTGAGTAGTCACTTTCAAGACCGAGTTCGGCATATGCAATCGTGTGTAACAGTGGACTCAGTGAATGGTTAATTGGAGATCCCAACACGGCCGCCTTAATCAATTGAATGCACCAGCCTTTCGATTCTTTGCATACAAGGCCTTCCACACCAGAAACTCCTCATGGGAGGCGCTAAAGCGTGTATCACCTGGTGCAACAGTAACGAAATAAAGCCAATCTCCAGCAGGGGGATTCAATGTCGCAGCCATAGCATCTGCTCCAGGATTTGAGATTGGGCCAGGTGGCAGTCCATATTTTCTATACGTGTTGTAAGGTGATTGAATCAACGTGGATTGAGTACTCAAAAATATATTGCCCCGTTCTCCTTTTATGTAGTGAACAGTTGAATCCATCTGGAGTGGCATCGAGATTCTCAGACGATTGAGAATGACGCGAGCGACCTTTCCAAAGTTACTACCATCACCCTCGGCCTGAACTATTGATGCGATCGTTAAAAGCTCTCTGGAGGAGTAGCGGCCATTGGTGGCCAAAATCGCCCGACCAGAGGGTTCGGACTCGAATCGATCAATCATGGATTGAAGCATGGTCCGCGCACCTGTGCCTGTAACGAAGCTATATTGCGCTGGAAATAACAACCCCTCAGGATTAGTGAATCCCCGAGGTAGAACAAGAGACTTCACTGCCTGTGAAACCTCACTTTGTTTAAATCCATAGATTATGAGTGACTTAATAATCTCACTCTTCCACTGACCCTCAATAATCTTTAAAAGCGCTGGCATCCGCTTCGCATCAAGGAGCTGATTCAGCGCTTGCTGTGCAGAGATATTTTGTGTGAGTCGATGTGGACCTGGGGCTATCTTTTCTGAACGCTTATCACCCACCGCTAATCGAAAAAATACATCAGAGGATTTGATGACCTCATTGTTGAACAAGAGTTTTCCAATATCTGCCCCAGATGCGCCAGCTGGAATTTCAATGATCACCTCTACATCAGAGATAGAGAGCACTCGCTCTGGAAAATCAGGGGCACTCGAGACATTTCCTCGAAGACTAAGGAGAGCAAGGGCAAAAACTCCAAGGACAATGAAGGCTAAAGCAAGGCGATATTTCACTTACGGTTTCTCTCTATTGCTAAAGCGAATTCCAGGATTGCAACGGCTGCCGCCTGATCGATCTTTTTTTTAGCTTCCCTAGCCCTTACCCCACTCTCCCGCATATTTCTTGCCGCGCTGAGAGTTGATAATCTCTCATCAATCATCACGACGGGTTTATCGCTCAGGCTTTCAAGGAGATCACAAAATGCCTCTGCTTTCTGGGCAGATGCTCCATCGCTTGAATCCATATTTATAGGTTTGCCAACATAGATAACAATCGGCTCATATTCGTCGAGAATATTTGAGATTTGCCCACTGATTCCTCTATCGCCAGTTGAAAGGGTCACCAATGGTGAAGCCAATATTCCATCCAGATCACAGATGGCTACCCCAATTCTCACATCACCGTAATCAAAAGCTATACGGCGGCCGCGTTGCATGGCCTCAATTATCCTTTGAGTGCAGCCGTTATTGCCGATACAGCTTGATGAATCTGAGAGATGTCGATGCCTCCACCTTGTGCGAAGTCATCTTTTCCTCCACCGCCACCACCCAAGACGTTGGAACCAATTTTGACCAACGCCCCAGCCCTCACACCCTGTGCACGGGCAGCATCACTTGCGCCCACGACTAATACTGGCTTGCCATCATTGACACTGATAAGAGCAACGACGCAACTGGTTGCTCGTGCACGTAGTTCTAGGGCGATCTTTCTTAAATCATCCCCAGAAATTCCATCAGTGAGCACGGCAGCGATAAGTGTTACACCGTTAATCTCAACAGCTGATTGTGCGATCTCATCGACTTTTGCGAAGGCTGCAACCGAGCGAAGCCCACCTAGCTCTTTTTCGATTTCACGGATCTTCGTCAATAATTCAGAGATACGCATTGGCAACTCTTCCACCCGTGCACCTTTAATAATCGTGGTCAAGGAGTTCAAAAGAATGTGCTCTCGGGCGAGGAACTTATAGGCATCGGCTCCGACTAAGGCTTCAACACGGCGCACGCCAGCACCGATAGAGGATTCGTTCAAAAGTTTGACGACTCCCAATTCACCGGAGCGTGAGACGTGAGTCCCTCCACAGAGTTCGCGTGCCCAATCACCAACACTGACCACTCGAACTTCATCCCCATACTTCTCACCAAAAATAGCCATCGCTCCAATTTTTTTGGCACCATCCTGTGTCATAGTCTGGGTAGTCACCTCAAGATTGTCCAAGAGAAGAGAGTTAACTCGAGCTTCGACCTCATTGATTACGCTCTCTGGAACGGCTCCCGTTGATGGAAAATCAAATCGAAAACGACCCGGTGAGTTCTCAGATCCAGCTTGGGTTGCGGTCTCACCTAATATCTCACGAAAAGCCTTATGAACCATGTGAGTGGCCGTGTGTGCTCGTGAAATTGCCACTCGACGTTCATTGTCAATCGAAGCTAATGCCTGCTCACCTGTTGTCACATCCCCACTCACTACACGGCCCCGGTGAACGAATACTCCAGGGATAGGTGTTTGAACATCTTCTACCTCGATGATGGCCCCACTTGCAAGTGTGATGATTCCGCTATCGGCTAACTGACCTCCGCCTTCGGCGTAAAAAGGTGTTCGATTCAATATAATTTCAACATCATCACCTGCTTGCGCGCTCTGAGTTGAAACACCATCAAGAAGAACTCCTGTAACAACAGATTCACTCGTAAAAGATGCATATCCAACAAACTCGCTCTTTCCCTTCGCATCTGCAATAGCCCGATATTGACTCACATCTGTGTGTCCACTCTTTTTGGCGCGAGAGTCGGCCTTTGCCCGATCCTTCTGTTCCTTCATGAGGCGTCTAAAGCCCTCTTCATCGACCTCTAAGCCCTCTTCGCGAGCCATCTCCAGCGTCAAATCAAATGGAAAGCCATAGGTATCATGAAGTTTGAAGGCGTCTTCACCAGGTAGCGTGTTGCTTTTGCTCGACTTCACAACTGCGCTAGCGGTGTCAAAAATAGTTGTACCACTCTTGAGAGTCTGCAGAAAACTCTCTTCCTCAGAAACGCTCACTGAAAGAATACGCGCCTTATCACTGACTAATTCAGGATACTGCGCACCCATAGCACCAATCGCGGCCACGGTGAGCTCTGACATAATCGGATCCATCGAACCAAGCAGGCGCATATTTCGGATCGTACGACGCATCATTCGGCGCAAAACATAACCTCGACCCTCATTACCAGGAGTCACTCCATCACCTATGAGCATGGCCGATGTGCGTGCATGATCGGCGATCACCCGAAGTGAAATATCTGATTTATCGGATTTTCCATAGGCTATCCCAGTTAACTCACTAGCTTTTTTGAGAATTTGCATCGTGGTATCTATCTCATAGATATTTTCTACACCCTGTAATAGTGCGGCCATGCGCTCCAAACCAAGTCCGGTATCAATGCTCTTTGCTGGTAGCTCTCCAAGGATCGCAAATCCATCTTTTCCCGCTCCTGCACCCCGCTCATTTTGCATGAAGACGAGATTCCATACCTCCATGTATCGATTCTCATCGGCGATCGGGCCACCCTCCTTTCCAAATTCGGGACCACGATCGAAGTAAATCTCAGAGCAGGGACCACAGGGGCCAGGTACGCCCATCGACCAGAAGTTATCGGCCATTCCCATGCGTTGGATGCGCTCTTTTGGCACTCCAATCTGCTTGTGCCAGATATCGGCAGCCTCGTCATCGTCTAGAAATACGGTTACCCATAACCGCTCTTGCGCAAAGCCATAACCACCATCACTGATGGGGCGAGTGAGTAACTCCCAGGCTAGAGCGATCGCCTTATCCTTGAAATAATCTCCAAATGAGAAATTCCCACACATCTGAAAAAAAGAGGCATGGCGGGTCGTCTTACCGACCTCATCGATATCCAGTGTTCGTACACACTTTTGTACTGAAGTAGCACGCTTGAATGGCGGAGTAATCTCACCTAAAAAATACGGTTTAAATGGCACCATTCCCGCGTTAACAAGTAAGAGATTTGGATCATCTGCAATCAGTGAGGCAGATGCAACCACAGTGTGGGTTAAGCCCTGGCGATTATCGGATTCAAAAAAGCGCAGCCAGCGCGCACGGATCTCGGCGGATTCCACTAGTAAAAATCACTCAGCCTTCTTCTTGGCACGGGCTTTCTTTGCTGTGGCAACTGATAAAAGGGCGCCGGCAACTTTGACTGCAGCAGCGTTTTTGCCCATGAATGACGCAGTTGCCTCACTCACCTTGTCTGAGAGATCCTCAGCGTTCTTGGTGATGCGATTAATACTTTTGAGCGGACCATTGACTAATGTCACCGTTGTGTGCACCTCTTCGATGAGCGGCGTAGCTTCATCTGTGAGTGATTTAAGAGAGATTTTCGCCTCATCGACAAATCTACCAACGCGAATAACAACATAACTTACGGCAACGGCGATTATTAAAAGCGCGCATGAAGCGATGATTGTTGCAATACCACCAGGACCCATGTTCTTAGCCTACCTGAGGGGCGTTCTTGGGAACGCCATCAATGCCGCTCTCTTTTCGTTGGAAGGCTGTAATGGGTGTTGGCGCACCTGTGAGTGGATCTGCCCCACTTGCAGTTTTTGGAAAGGCTATGACCTCACGAATAGAGTCAGAGCCAGTGAGAAGTGCACAGATTCGATCGAGGCCAAGAGCAATTCCACCATGCGGAGGTGGCCCATAATTAAAGGCCTCCAATAGAAATCCAAACTTCGAGGCCGCCTCCTCATCACTCAAACCAATGACGCGAAAGACATCTCTTTGCATCTTCTGATCGTGGATTCGAATGGAGCCACCACCTAATTCAGTTCCATTCAAAACAATGTCGTATGCATATGCCAAGGCGTGCCCTGGATCCTTCACAAAACTTGATGCGAATTCAGGCTTGGGCCCAGTGAATGGATGGTGAACAGCGCTCCAGCCACCACTTTCGGTTGGTTCAAACATCGGTGCGTCAACTACCCATAGAAACTCCCACGCATCATCAGGAATTAAGGCGCAGCGTTTGCCGATTTCAAGACGGACGGCACCTAGAAGATTTTGGGATGCACTCCGCTCTCCCGCTGCAAAGAAAATAGCATCACCAGTCCGAGCTCCAGTAGCTGCGGCGATTCCTGCACACTCTTTCTCACTCAAATTCTTAGCGACTGGGCCACCGAGAGTGCCATCCTCATTGACCAAAATGTAGGCCAGGCCCTTTGCTCCACGTGCCTTAGCCCAGTCCTGCCAGACATCTAATTCGCGGCGCGGGGAGGAGGCTCCCCCTGGCATGACAACGGCCCCAACGTATGCCGCTTGAAAAACTCGAAATGATGTGTCGGCAAAGTAGGAAGTCTGCTCCGATAACTCATGAGCGAATCGTCGATCAGGTTTATCCGATCCATAGCGTGACATTGCATCGGCATATGTCATTCGATCAATAGGTAGAGTAATTGCGTACCCTAGGGTCTCTTGCCAGATTTTTGAAATGATCTTCTCTGCTACCGCCAAGATATCTTCTTGATCGATGAATGACATCTCAATATCTAACTGTGTGAACTCTGGTTGTCTATCAGCTCTAAAATCCTCATCTCGGAAACATCGGGCTATTTGATAGTACTTCTCCATTCCAGCGACCATTAAAAGCTGCTTAAAGAGCTGAGGAGATTGTGGGAGTGCATACCAACTCCCCGGCTGCAGACGCACTGGGACTAAAAAGTCTCGAGCACCCTCTGGAGTTGACCTGGTCAGATATGGAGTTTCTATCTCAAGAAAAGACTCCGATTCCATTGTGCGGCGGATAGTAGATGTCACCTTCGAGCGAAGGCGCAGATTTGCCGCCGGCTTCTCGCGACGCAGATCTAAGTAGCGGTACTTCAAACGAACCTCTTCGCTGATTTCGCCATCATTTCCACTGTCGATCGGGAATGGAAGGGCGGCAGATTCGCTCAAAACCACAACCGTATCTCCCATGATTTCGACCTCGCCGGTGGGGATAGCTGCGTTCTCATTGCCAGCTGGGCGCGCAAGTACCTCACCTGTAATCGCCAAGCACCACTCCGCACGAAGAGCTCCAGCCATGGCTTCATCACGGATAACAACCTGAACCGAACCCGATGCGTCACGCAAATCTATGAATGCGACACCACCATGATCTCGACGCCGCGAGACCCACCCTGCAAGGGTGACGGTCTTACCGATATCGGCTTTACGTAAAGAGCCTGCCTCATGGTTTCTTAACATGGCGAGTGTGATATCACTTTCTATAATGCATCAGCTAAAGAGGCAATCGTAACGGATATAGCAATACCAGAGCTCATATTTTTGAGCTGTAGCACCGAGCTTGTCATCTCTTCATCTCCTAAAACCACAACGTAACGCGCGCCACTCTTATCTGCTGCCTTCATTGCACCCTTAAGCCCTCGATCTCCGAAGGCAATCTCAACACTCTTGCCTACCTTTCGTAAATCCGTGGCAATCTCCAAAGCGCGAATCATCGCCGAATCACCTAGTGGAATGATGAATAAGTCAGAGACAAATCTCTCCTGGGTAATAACTCCCTCAGCCTCGGCCGCTAATAATGCGCGATCTACACCGAGTCCAAAACCAATTCCAGATAGCTCTTGTCCCCCGAGTTCATGCATCAAACCGTCGTATCGTCCACCCCCACCTATCCCCGATTGCGATCCGAGAAGTTCGTGGACAAATTCGAAAGTAGTACCTGTGTAATAATCCAGACCACGCACCATTCGAGGATTCAAAATATAAGATATTCCAAGAGCATCAAGGTAGGTTTTCACGGATTCAAAATGGGTGCGCGAGGTAACACTCAAGTAGTCCATCAAAATCGGGGCTTTTGACATAAGCAGCTTCATCTCATCACGTTTGTCATCAAAGAGGCGAAGTGGATTTATCGAGGCACGTAAGGAGGTTGCCTCATCTAGATCAAGGGTGGAGATGAACTTCATCAAATCAACCTTATGCGCTGCGCGGGATTGAGCATCTCCCAATGATGTGATTTCAAGGCGGTACCTCTTCAGGCCTATGGCTTTAAAGCCTGCATCTGCTACCGCTATGACCTCGGCATCAATTGCTGGATCATCCAAGCCAATCGCCTCAATACCCACCTGGTAGAACTGTCGGTAACGTCCTGCTTGTGGGCGCTCGGCTCGAAAGTAGGCACCTGAATACCAGATCTTCACTGGTAATTGCGCGCGATCTAAACCATGTTCGATCACTGCACGCATCGCACCAGCTGTTCCCTCTGGACGAAGCGTAATCGAACGATCTCCACGATCAGTGAACGTGTACATCTCCTTTGAAACGACATCAGTTGACTCCCCAACACCGCGTTTGAAGAGCTCTGTATCTTCAAAGACAGGAAGCTCCATCAATTGATAGCCAGCCAACCTAGCCGGTGCGATCAAGGATTCACGTACAAACTCAAATAGCCGAGAGCGAGGTGGCACATATTCACTCACGCCTTTAGGAGCTAAAATTTTTGCTCGTGCCATTAATAACCAGCTTTGATGGATTTAAGATACGGATTATTTTTACGTTCATGGGCCATGCTCGTCTGCGGGCCATGGCCTGGTAGCACTCGCAGATGATCTGCCAGAGGTAGCACCTTCTTGCGCAAAGTCTCTTGCATATCTTGAGCAGAGCCAGTCGGTTGATCTGTGCGTCCAATTGAGCCGGCAAAGAGAACATCGCCGCTTATAAGAACCTCCTGTGAAACCTCAAACATCAAAGATCCAGCCGTATGACCTGGGGCGTGGATAACTTTGAAATCGAGCCCAACAAGATTAAGTTCCTCACCATTACGCAATTCTCTTACATCGGCGGGCTCTACAAACTCCATGCCTGCCAATGTCGCAGCAAATTCTGGAGATAGAACTCTTTGTGGATGCACAAGTGCAGCACGATCTTGGCTATGGATATATGCAGGGATGCCATAGCCATCGGCAATAGGCGTGATTGAAAAAGTGTGGTCGAGATGGCCATGAGTTGCTATCACTGCCACTGGCTTGAGCCTAAACTCATCGAGCAGTACCTGGAGCTGGTCACTTACATCTGGCATTCCAGGGTCGATAACGACGCACTCCGAGCCGGGGGCGCTGGCCAGAACCCAACAGTTGGTTGCAAACATTGGGGCGGCAAAGGAGGCCACAAGCATCTTCTCACCCCTCTCATGGACTGTGCATCTTGGAAGCGATTGACGCCTCAAGGCTGGGACAGGGTACCTTTGACCCTGCCCAAGGCTCAATTCACGTCCGATTAATCCCCCGTTTAATCGGTCCATGACATACATAGCGACGTTCTAACGAACAACGCGCGCAAAGGATTACGACTATGAGCGATTTATATCCACTACCTCAAGCATCGGCGGCAAGTGCGCTGATCGGAGATCCCTCAGCCTTTGGCCGAGTTGGCGAAGATGGCACTGTCTATGTGCGCACATCTGCGGGGGAAAAGCCTGTTGGCTCCTATCCAGGTAAAACCTCGGAGGAGGCCCTTGCCTATTTTGTGCGCAAATTTGAAATGCTCGCCGCCGAGATTGCTCTGTTAGCAGCTCGCATAACTAGTGGCGCCCTCGTCCCCTCCGATGCTTATCTAGCAGTTAAGAAACTACGCGATCAGGTAAAAGATCTCAACGCCGTTGGTGATTTAGAGGCTTTAGCGGTCTCAGTTGAGCAGATCGAACCACTCATCGAAGGTCATCGAGAGGCCTATGAGGCAAAAAAGGCAGCTGAAAACGAAGCGAAAAAAATACGACTTGAACAGATTTTAATCGAGAAGGAGAAGATAGTCGCTGAGGCCGAAACATTGGCGCTATCAGAGAGTTGGAAGGTAACTGGAGATCGCTTGAAAGTTCTTCTTGATGAGTGGAAATCTGCACCTCGCTTAGATAAGACAAGTGATGCCGATCTATGGAAACGCTTCTCGTCATCTCGAAATAAATTCGATAAACGTCGACGCACTCATTTTGCAGCTCTAGAGGCGGTGCATAGTGTCGTTTCCGAGGCCAAAAAAGCGATCATCACCGAGGCAGAGCTTCTAGCCACCTCAACACAATGGGTCCCCACAGCAAAGCGCTTCAAGACGCTGATGGATGCTTGGAAGGCCTCTGGTCGCGGCAAACCGAGTGATGACGCAAAAATGTGGGCACGCTTCAAAGCCGCCCAGGATCAATTCTTTGCAGCCAAAAATGCTGACCTAGAAAAACGCGATTCAACAATGGCAACTAATCTGATTAAACGCGAAGAGCTCGTTGTTCTGATAGAGGCCCTCGTTCCGATCTCAAACCTTGAAGATGCAAAAAAGATGCTTCGTGAGCATCTGAATTCATGGGGCAAAATCGGGATGACCCATCGCGATAAACGCGCCTCTCTGGATGCACGTGTCCATGCCGTTGAATCACTAGTTAAAGAGGCAGAGGCGCAGCACTGGCGAAAGAGTGATCCAGCTGCAAAGGCGCGTGCGGAAGAGGTCGTCAAACAACTGCGCGAATCTATTGAGAACTACGAGAAAATCGCAGCCAAATCGCAAGCTCTGGGAAATACCAAAAAAGCCCAAGAATCCACTGAATCGGCAGAGGCGCGCAAAGTGTGGCTAGCCGATGCGCAGAGGAGTCTGGCCGAGTTTAGTTAACTAATTATTTGTTGTTCGGTAGACGTCATAGACGCCTTCTATGCTGCGGACTGCAGCCAATACCGCATCCAAATGTGTGGCATCGGCCATTTCAAAGGTGAATCGTGAGAAGGCGGTACGATCTTTCGAAGTACTGACCGAGGCACTTAAAATATTTACATGCTGATCCGATAGCGTTCGCGTGACATCTGCCAAAAGTGATGCACGATCCAGCGCCTCAACTTGAATATTGACCAGGAATACAGAGCCTGCCCCTAAACGCCACTTTACATTCACCACTCGGTCTGCTTGATTGGCTTGGAGATCCCCCGCATTCACGCAATCAAAGCGATGGATTGAAACCCCACTCCCCTTTGTAATAAATCCCATAATCTCATCACCTGGCACAGGTGTGCAGCATCGTGCAAGCTTGACCAGGACATCATCGGCTCCCTCAACGTCGATAGCATTACTTGATCGCCGTGTGCTGGGTGCATGAGTGGGGAAAATATCCATCGTGGGTTGAGGATGTGAGTCATCTGCCCCAAGGGAGACCACCAACTTATCGATGATCGATGCTGCAGATACATGGCCATCTCCAACTGCGCAGTACAACGTATCTATATCCGAATAGTGAAGCTCATGGGCTAATTCAAGAAGTGATTGACCCGCAAAAATCTTCTGCAACGGTAGGCCCGCTTTGCGCATCTGCCGTGCGATTGATTCACGGCCAGCATCAATGGCCTCTTCCCTGCGCTCCTTACTGAACCAGGCTTTGATCTTGGAGCGTGCCCGCGGACTTTTTACGAAGTTGAGCCAGTCCCGGCTTGGTCCAGCATGCTCACCTTTATTCGTGACGATTTCAACTACATCACCATTACTCAATCGCGACTCTAGTGGCACCAATCGCCCATTGACCTTCGCACCTGCGCAGCGGATTCCAACATCGGTATGCACTGAAAATGCAAAATCCACTGGAGTGGATCCCCCCGGAAGGGCGACAACACTGCCCTTGGGAGTAAAGACAAAGACTTCAGGTGTACCTAGATCAAAGCGAAGAGCCTCGAGGAACTCAGAGGGATCTTCAGTCTCTTTCTGCCACTCGTGAAGTTGGCGTAGCCACAGCATCTCAGGAGAGGATTGATTAGTTTCATCACCTTGTTTGTACTTCCAATGAGCAGCGATGCCGAACTCAGCACGGGCGTGCATATCAAAGGTCCGAATTTGAATCTCAAATGCCTTACCAGTAGGCCCGATTACAGTTGTGTGCAGGGATTGGTAGAGATTGAACTTGGGCATTGCGATGTAATCCTTAAAACGCCCGGGTACTGGGCTCCATCTTGCGTGAATCGATCCTAAAACGGCGTAACAGTCACGAACATCATCGACTAAGACACGAATACCCACCAAATCATAAATTTCATTGAATTCACGCCCCCGGACAACCATCTTTTGATACACCGAAAAGAAATGCTTCTTACGCCCAGTGACAGTGGCATGAATGCTGTCTTTAGCAAGATCCTCGGTCACAGTTTCGATGACTTGTGCCGATAGGGCATCCCGTGAAGGTGAGCGCTCTGCAACCAACCGTGAAATCTCCTCAAATTTCTTAGGTTCAAGAACCTCAAATGAGAGATCCTCTAACTCCCATTTCATCGCATTCATTCCGAGGCGGTGCGCAAGGGGCGCATAGATATCTAATGTTTCACGGGCTTTATGTTCGGCGCTCTCTTGTGAGACGTATTTCCAAGTCCGAGCATTATGAAGCCGATCAGCGAGTTTGATGACAAGTACACGAATATCACGCGACATCGCAACGATCATTTTACGAACGGTTTCAGCTTCAGCCGTCGGACCATATGTGAGTTTGTCGAGTTTGGTGACACCATCGACGAGATTGGCGATCTCATCACCGAAATCATGGCGTAGCTCTTTGAGCGAGTACGGCGTGTCCTCGACGGTGTCGTGCAACAAAGCAGCGATTATCGTTTCAGAGTTAAGACCGAGATCGGCCAAGATACCGGCAACGGCAACTGGGTGAGTTATATAGCGCTCACCTGATTTTCTTGTCTGACCCTCATGGGCTTTTTCGGCGATTAGAAATGCGCGTTCAACGTCGACACACGAGTTGGCAGGGTGATTATCATTGAGCGCACTTACAACTGGTGCAATCAAAGTATCCACGCTTTTGCCTTACTTTCTGCCCTTGCGCTTTGGTTGGTTGCGGGGTCCACGCCTTTGAGCAAGATCAACTGGAGCCGGGGTGCTGATAACTGCTGGAGCACCACGACCGTTTACACGTTTAGCAAGTGCAATCATCGCAGGCTCACGTTCACGTAGATAGGCCAGGACTGGTGGGGCGATAAAAATAGAGGAGTAGGCACCGACGAACATGCCGATGAAGAGTGCCAGGGCGATATCTTTTAGAGTGCCAGCGCCAAGCAGCGCACCGCCGATGAAGAGGATGGCAGCGACCGGCAACAGTGCAATCACGGTCGTATTAATTGAGCGGACCAAAGTTTGATTGACGGCAAGATTTGTGGCCTGGGTAAATGTCTGCTTGCTCGAAGATGTGATGCTGCGAGTATTCTCACGCACCTTATCAAAGACAACAACGGTGTCATAGAGTGAGTATCCGAGAATGGTCAAGAAACCAATCACAGTTGCAGGGGTGACGTCAAAGCCCACGAGGGCGTAAATCCCAACTGTTATCAAGACGTCGTGCACGACGGCCACGATGGCGGCAACTGCCATCTTTGGCTCAAAAGTCATCGCAAGGAAAATCAAGATTACGATCAAGAAAGCTGAGAGACCATAGAGCGCCTTCTTCGTAATCTCCTTGCCCCAAGACGGTCCGATTATCTGAGTATCAATATCTGAAACCTGCACACCAAAGGTTGAGGTCAGGGCCGCCTCGACGGCATCGGATTGTGCTGGAGCTAAAGAGCCCGTTTGGACTCTGATCTTGTCATTGCCAACTTTTTGAACAATGACCTCTCCAGAGATTCCAGAGCCTGCAACGGCAGATCGAGCCTGTTCCACCGTTGCCGTTGTCGATGTGAATGTATATGCCGATCCACCTTTGAACTCGATGCCAAGATGAAGGCCTGAAATAGCCAAAGTTCCAATCGATATGGCGGTAAAGATGAGAGAGATGATGTACCAACGCTTGGCATTGCCAACGATATTAAAAGAAGTCTCACCAGAATAGAGACGTCCACCGATACCTTTTACTGATGCCATTTCACGCCTCCACAGTTGAAGTTTGTCGATTTACACCCGAGCTCTTTTGGGACAAGCCCGAGAATCGATGACCTGTAGCGAAGAAATCCATCCGGGCCAAGAGTGTCATAAGTGGCTTGGTAAAGATGAAGACAATCAGCAGATCTACAAGGGTCGTGAGTCCAAGTGCAAAGGCAAATCCTTGAACTCCTCCAACAGCAAATATATAGAGCAGAGCAGCTGCAATAATCGAGACGGCATCAGCAACCAAGATCGTATGGCGCGCCTTTATCCAGCCACTCTCAACGGCCGAACGTAGGGAACGACCCTCGCGGATCTCATCTCGAATGCGCTCGAAATAAACGACGAATGAATCGGCGGTAATTCCAACTGCAACGATGATTCCTGCGATTCCAGCTAGAGTCAGGGTGAAGCCTATGTTCTCTCCCAAGAGCAGAACGAGAAGATAGATAACGAGCGCGGCGGCAGTAAGTGAGCCCGTCACGACGATTCCAAGCCCTCGATAATAAAGGAATGAATAGAGAACTACGAGCGTCAATCCAATAATGCCCGCCAATAAGCCAGCATCTAGCTGATCGGCACCAAGGGTTGGAGAAACCTGGGCCACTTCTCCCCTATCAAATGAGAGTGGGAGCGCACCATATTTTAAAACATTTGCCAGATCTTGGGCCTCAAGTTGAGTAAAGCTTCCCGTTATCTGAGCAGTTCCAGATGGAATCGGCTCGTTAATTCGTGGAGATGAGACAACAAGTCCATCGAGAACAATCGCAACTTGGTTGAGTGGCTCAGGTAAAGATGTGACACGGGTAGTGAGTGCCCCGAATGCCGTTGTGCCCTCACCGTTGAAAGTCAGGCTCACATACCAGGCACTTCCAGCTTGTGTATCTAAGCCAGCAGAGGCCTTTGATATTTGACGACCAAGTACCTCAGCTGGAGCCAGAATATACTTTGTTGATCCATTTCGATCACACACTGCAATCGTCTCAGTTGGAGCATCAGTTCCGGTGCCTTGAAGGTTCTCTAATTTTGTACAGTCAAGTGCCTCATACTTTGCATTAACTGCCGCACTAATGCCATTCACTGGTGTCGCTGTAGATCCTGTATCAACGCCCGCGCCAGATCCTGTAGCAACGCTCGCGCCAGATCCTGTA
>Ga0209550_10000036_pt1 | contig 89845 bp, 87 predicted proteins | sample LauGreSuBDMM15SN_2_FD_187567 | JGI IMG/M metagenome (GOLD analysis project Ga0209550, IMG submission 187567) | Freshwater lake microbial communities from Lake Michigan, USA - Su13.BD.MM15.SN (SPAdes) (version 5) | ecosystem: Environmental > Aquatic > Freshwater > Lake | place: Lake Michigan... | reverse complement strand
GACTCAGTAGCATCAGACTCAGTAGCATCAGACTCAGTAGCATCAGACTCAGTAGCATAAGACTCAGTATCGTTGAGTTCAGAGACACGAGTATCTATTATTTCTTCGTTCGAAACCATAATGTTATACATAAGTATTAGAATAAAATATTGGTATTCTTTTAAAATTCAATATTGTTTATATCCCGGACCGGGATTATATTTTGGACAGTTCGTACCGTAAAAATCGATTTTTGAATTTTCTCCATCTGGACAACACCCAAATGCAGTTTGTGAACAATTCCCTTGTTCCACGTGCTCCGATCCTGGTGCTACAACGAGTGAAACATGGTTTGCTATTATGAAAAATAAGAGAATTAACGATAATATAATGATAAGTGTTTTATTTTCCATTATATTATATTAGTATTTTCTTTTTTTTAACGTTTTTTTTTTATTTCCGCCTAAAAGCCCTAACAAAAACGGCGTAGTTATAACGCCCGCAGTTGATATTCCGGTAGCAATTAAAAGATTAGTACTAACATTGTTTGGAAACATGCGCGTTTTTTGTTTTGAAAAAGAAGCCGATTTTGGGTTGAATTCATCTTTCGAATCATCATATCCGTTCTTATCATATTTTAAAACTACTGATAGTTGATAGGTATTTTTTAACAAATCGCAAACAAATACATAATCGATTACTCCTGCTACATTGTCTGGGTCGAAAAACCCATCTTCACTCATCATTATTTTAGATGCATAATGGGTCGTCATTTTTTGTGTATTTTTGTCTATTTCTATGTAATTATCATTAACTAGTGTAGATAACCCCATTATCGATTCGGGCTCAAATGTTTTAGAAATGTGCTGAAGTACAAAACGTGTAGTATTTATTAAAAATGCCTGGGTGAAAATAATACTCATTCGATTGATATTGTTGTAATCAATGTTCATTTTGTTTTTCATATAAATAGCAGCCAGGCTTGAATAAAATATGTCCGGATAAAACATAAATGGTGCGTTTTCCTTGTCTGGTGGATCACCTATTATTCCCGTTTTTTTAAACTCGTTATTGTTTATAGTTAGATGATCATAGTTACGACTTAAATCGGCGTTAAGATTTTCTTTCATTTGTTTGGCAATCATTTCCTCCGTAATGTTTTTTTTATGTTTTTCGATTAAATTAATAAATGAATTTGAATTTATAAGCGTATATGATAATAATTTGTCTAACGTATCTTTGAGGGGATTAAGTGTTATATTAAGAGTAAATTTTGGTTTGTTTTTACTTTTTTTCAACTGTCGTTCGAGTGGTTGTGTATCAAACCAATTGGTTAGCATATGCGACGGGTGATTATGGTCAGAACTTGGCGATTGGTTATCCAAAATCTCTTGTTTTACGTACTTTATAATTTTGGTGATGGGTATTTTGTCCGTTCCTTTGAAATGTAAATTATATTTGTTTACGGCGTATATTTTTGAAGAAGGAAGTTTTTTTTTAGATTTATTCTTTATGGTTTTATTTTTCAACATACAATATATAAATATTAATTTAAATATTATATAATATATTTTTATTATATATTACCAATGAAATTATCCAAAGACAGCAATACATTACTTAAGTTCATGTCAACGAAATCCGGATCTTTTCCCAGTCATGTTAATTTGAATAAAAAAACAATAGATATATTAAAAATATTGTTTGACGATATATCAAATGCTCATCGTTTTTTATTGGAATGCAAAAAAATAGGTCTCATTTACAATTGTTCATGGGATGTTATATATAGCTCTAAGCAAATTCCTCAACCTAAAAATTTTAATTACAATAGTTTCCCGAGAGAAATTAGAAATCATATAACTGAATATGCTCACGGCGTAATTCGTTATAGTTTTTCTCTCTTTGATCGAAAGATAACTATATTATTTGTAGTAGAAGATGGTGTTGAAGGCAAAATAGGTGCCTATAATAAATACATCGACAAAATTGTCATGTTGTTGTATATAATAAATGAATATTCGGCAAAACACTGTTCTAAGACCTTGACTATTTATTTATATTTAACTAGTCATAAAAAGGGCCTACCCCGATCTAATATGGAAACCTTGGATGAAATACATATTAATAGCGCATTTACAACCGCGTGTCCGGCCGACTCGGAAATAGTTGTTTTTAGAAAAGAAGAATGGTTTAAAGTATTAACCCACGAAGCATTTCATAGTTTCGGATTAGACTTTTCGGAAGGGAGCGCGGATAGATGTAAAAAAGAAATCCTGGAAATATTTCCGGTAAAATCGGACGTAAACTTGTATGAAAGTTATACAGAATGCTGGGCGGAGATATTAAATATTGCTTTTATAAGTTTTTTGTTTGATAATAATCACACGTTCGAGGTTTTTGTAAATAGTTTCAACCTTTTAATCGCAAATGAAATGAATTATAGTTTTTTTCAATTATCCAAAATATTAACATTTATGGGATTAAAATATAGCGATTTGTATGGAGATCGTGACCACCACAAGATAAATAGGGATACTTTGTATAAAGAAAATACGAATGTTTTGTCATATTATGTAATAAAAACAATATTATTAAATAATTTTCAAGGGTTCTTATCGTGGTGTGCGACCAATAATTTATCATTATTGCAATTCAAAAAAACGCCGACCAATGAACTCGAATTTTGCAAATTTATAAAACGTAATTTTAAATCAAAAACAATGTTGGAAAATATGAAGTGTGCCGATAAACTTGTAAAAGATAAACGAAATGCTTACGTTAACAATAATTTAAGAATGTCGTTATGTGAAATGGGATAGTGTCGCCTCTTTTTACATTTCAACCCTAATTTTTTTAATAATAAAATTGATTTAAATATATTATCAAAGTTAATATAAAAATTTATTGATAATGAGAGAAAAACCAAACGTAGGAGGAATACAATTTAAAACAAAAAAAGAATTAAAAGAATATACAAAAAATCTTTTACATACAAAAGGCATATGTAGGATAGATAAAACAGATAAAGATTATGAATTCTTTTATAATTTATATTTAAGAAAACCTTTACATAAAAAATATATATCGTCTATAATTGGTTTTGAAATAAATCAAAATCCTATACATAAAGATAAGATAGATAATTTATCTGTTATTGATATAAATAACAAAAAATATATAATTAGTTGGAATGATTGTTGCGATGGTTTAGATAAAAATAATGGCGATAAATTAAGAGAAGCGTGTAGAACATCTATACATTATCAAATTAAAGAAACATGGTGTAATTCTACCAAATGTTTTACTTGTGGTAAAATAAAAACAGATGAAGAAAAATTTGAAGTAGACCATTACACTAATGAATTTTGTAAAATATATAATAAATTTATAAAACAAAATAAACTCAAAATACCATCTGATTTTGATAGTAATTCAACCAGTCAATATTCATTCAAATATGAAAATACAGATTTTCAAAAATCATTTGAAGAATTTCATAAAAACGAGGCAGATTTAGAATTATTATGTTATGATTGTCATAGAATAAAGTCCAATAATTTTAAATTTTAAATCAAAAAAATCGGCGTTTGAAATAGGTTAGGGTTTTAAATACTGGGTCCAAAAATAGGAGCATCACAAACAAGTTCTTGGGCGATCATTCCTGCCGCTGCGATCATCGCAAGTCTTCCGTTATTAAGTTCGGCATTTGCCTGAAAAGGATTTTTTTTACTAACAAAAGACCAGAGCCCAAGGTCACCGGGTTGGTAATCTTCTTCCATTACAAATACGTTAGAGGCATTTGTAAATGGATTTTTCCAACCTCGCACCAGAGATCGAATTTCGGCAATAGATACTGCGGATACAAAAGTGGCAAACGTGGTCGGATCGTTCAGAGAATAAATGGCCGGCTGGTGGGTAACTAGCTCAGTTGCCGGAATGGCGACCGCGGCTAGCATACCCCATCTACAATGTTTAAGTTCGGCTTCGCGAAGCTTTACCAATTCAGACATAGATTTGTCGTTAGAAAACCCTAGTGGGTCAAAATATCCCAAGGGCGGGGTGGCTCCGATACTTCTATCAAAACCAGTGACCGTTGCGACGCAAAGCATGAGCACACTAATGCAGCTATACATTTATATATATATATACATAAAATGTCTTTAAATATTAATTATAAATAATCTTTTTTAAGTATCGTGTTTTGAACCTTTGCGCTGTTGATATACTTGTGAAAAGGATATAAAATAATATTAATATATTTAACTTATATGTTTGATATATTAAAAAAATATTTATGCTGTTGCAGCGTTAATTTAAACCCTAACGCCAAAATAGATGATATACTAAATACTCTCGAAATGGATGCAACTATAGACAGAAGCAGAAATGGTCATCATAGTTTTTGCGTAAATGAAAAAAGTGTCCGTTATATTAATAACAATGATAAAGATAGCGACGACGAACTATAATAAAAAAATGAAAGGATCAAGCTACACAATTTAAATGATATCTAAATACATAAACATATATATGGGAATCAAAAATTTGAACAAATTTATCGTAAATGAATGTCCAAGTTCAATTAAGAAAATAAGCTTAAGTGAATTATCCGGCAAAAAGATTGCGATAGATATAAGTATTTATATATTTAAATATGCAATGGACGGTGGATTAATGGATAATATGTATATATTATGTTCTTTGTTTAAGAATTATAATATAATCCCGGTTTTTATATTTGACGGCAAAAGTCCGACGGAAAAAAAGAAATTGTTAGAACAACGCCGAGAGGATAGAAATAAATTAAAACGCGAATACGAAGAATTAAAGACTCTATTACAGAGTGAGACCAATTCAGAGAATGATACACATAATATACGAAATAGTTTAGACCTACTAAACAAAAAACTAGTTATTATCAAAAAAGAGGATTTTGAAAATGTGAAAAAACTAATTACTGCATTCGGGTTTATGTATTTTGATGCAGAAGGGGAAGCAGACGAACTATGTGCTTATTTATGTTTAAAAGGAAGTGTATGGGGGTGTTTAAGTGAAGATATGGATATGTTTGTATATGGGTGCCAAAACATTGTAAGGGGGTTAAATTTACTAAACACATCTGCGGTTGTATATGATAATACCAAAATCCTAAATGAACTAAGGTTAACACAACAAGAGTTACGGGAAATATGCGTGTTATCTGGCACGGATTATAATGTCGATACCGAAACACCATCTATCCATTTGTTTAATACACTGAAACTATTCAAAAAATATAAAAAAAAATATCCCAAATTAGATAAACCGCTCGACTTTTATGGGTGGTTGCTATTAAATAATGCGGATTATATAAAAGATTATGAATTGTTAATGAGAATAAATAATATGTTTTCATTAAAAGACCAGACTCAACTGAAGAGTTTTGAAAAATGCACCATTAGGAATAGCGCAGTAAATGAAAATGATTTGAAATTATTGTTAATGGACCAAGGATTTATTTTCCCATAATATATAGTAAATAAATTAATTTAAATGTTTTTTTTTATTTAATAAAGATATGGAGATAGATTTGAACAAAAATAAATATTCGGAAGTCGTGTTGAAACAAAATATATATAAATTAAACTTATTTGACATATTAAAAACCCAACGACTATCCGCTAGATTTGTGGTAAGGTATATATTAAACAACTGTTATAAATTAACTAAAGAAGAAGAGCAAATCAACGTAGAAGTCGTTTTAATGCACCAACCACATGTAAAACATTATGAAATTGCGAATGAGCAATTTATTTATGATTCGTGTGACTCAGAAATAGAAGATGAAATTAATTTTGAAAAATATGCGCAAGAAAATTAGATTACTAAATAAATACTTTACTGTTCATGTCAAATGGCTTTCCAGAGGATAATTGTGGTATCTGATCGAATTGTGATTGTTTTAATGCGTCGCGCATTTTTTGTAGTAAATCTTTCCAAGAAAGTTCTGCGTTTTCATCGAGGGTTTTTAATAGAGCCCACGTCATGGCGCCCTGCGAACTTGTATTAATAAACGCATCGGCGCTCGTTTGGCTATCTTTACACCCACTTATCATTATAACTTCTCCGACGGTTTCAGCATTTGCACTATTAAAAGTGTTATTTTCGTAATTATCACTATTAAAGTATTGATATTTGAGATCTAAAATAGTGCCACTATGACAACAATCCATAATAACAACTAGAGAGACATTTGGTTTCAGATATCTCTTAATCATTTCATTCAATAAATCATCCACGATTAAATCAGATTCAATAGTAACTATTCCTTCGTCCTTTCCATCGGTTTCCTCATTATCTTCGTCGGCAATACGGGTTCCGTGTCCACTAAAAGAAAAAAATAATAGGTCTCCTTTTTTTGACTGTGTTAAAAGCGTTTTTAACCCATTCAAAATATTATTCTTGGTCGGTTTAATCATAGATTTGTCGGTTAATATATTTATATTACCAAATCCGCTTTTCAAAAGTCGTTTTTCTAGGTTTTGTGCGTCGTTTATGCAACCACTCAATTCATTCGCCGTGTTAAAATAATTAATACCAATTAATAGTGCCTTTTTTGATACATATGGTATACTAATGTTATCTACGTGTGAACCAACGATGATCTCATTGCTGGGGTAATTTTCGTAGTTATTCAAATAACTAATTGCGTACTGTGCGTTTAAATCCTTAAGTATTTTAATATATTTTGCCCTTATTTTATAAACAATCGTAGTTATATTTCGTTTCAACCTATATGAAATTCTACGCTTCACTATATTCACCATATTTCCTTTTATTCTTTTGCCGTTTAAAAAGGTCGCAATTTGTCTTTTGTAAAGTTGTTGATTTAATGCTATTTCCGTTTTTTCCAACATTTTAATGTTTTTGCATAGGTCTGAAAAATAAGTAATCGAAGAATCGCTTTTAAAGATAAACGTATTCAAATAGTTGGAGTTTATTTTATTGAACATTTCATTATATTTTTTGGTTATCTTTGATTTTAACGAAGCGTTGGAAATTACGCGCATCTCGGTTTTTTCCAGCAACCGGATTATTTCCTTAATAACTTTCATCATATACTATATTTATAATATTTTAAAAAATACATAGTTAGAAATGTATTTTTTATAAGTGAAATTGTTTTTTTATTTTTTGTTCCTTGTTATTTATTTTAAATGGTAGCGGCAGGGGCAGCGGCAGGGGCAGCGGCAGACGCAGGGATCGCCTTTTCAAAGTGAGGAGACATATATCTCTGTAGGTTGAAGTAGGTCAGCTCGTCAGTCTTTTTAAGCTTCAATAGAGCGGCTAGCTTGCTGTCGGCATTAATCTTTCTACCATTAGTGGTATCCTGTAGATTGTTGCTTCTGATATACTTGTTAATATCTCTGGTAACCTCGGTTCTGGCCATTTCCGATCCGATGGGCTTATCAAGGAAAGTTGCTAGCTCATTGGAGATCTTGGTGGGCTTTACGAATCCAGAAGGTGCGCGATTTCCAGTCTTGCGCTTCTTCTTTGAGCAAAGCTTCTGGGAAGCCTTGAGTTCGCGGGACCACTTCTTTTCGAGGGTCTTGTACTCAGTCTTAAGAGTAGAGATGAGTGAGCTAATCTGCTGCAATTTAGCAAGGAATTCAATTGAGGCATCTCCGAGATTGTCAATTTGTTCAACTTGTTCAGCAACAACGGGGACGACTTCATTTGTATCAACGACGTCGTTTTGTACAGAGGCGACCGCCACAGTCTCCTTCGAAGAACTCTTGGTCTTCTTAACGGTTACCGCGGGGGCAGGCGCGACTGATACAGCGGCATCGGAATTAACGGAGGCGGACACGGTGGTAGGCTTAGTTGTCTTGGTTCTAGGCATCTTATTATAATATACCTAAACAAAAACTTTTTAAGTAGTTTAACGCATTAAATACATTAATTACTGCTTAATATGCTGTAGCCCCAAAAAAATACGTATACTAATATATTGAACCTCGCGATTTCAAAAATATCGCACCGATTCATACAATAATGGCAAGGCCATGGCAGCGTCACTATTCACAAGGGTTAATGCGGATAGTACATAAGTGGCACCAAGGTATCTCGAAGAACCATCTATACCAGTTCTTACCAAGTTTTCCAGTGAAGCTAAAATATATAATTTAACACGGTTCAAACTATCTACACTAATCTGTTCATTCATCGCCAACACGTCTAAATTAATAGGATTAAATGGATTTCCATTAGGGGGGCAAATCTCGCGTTGTATGATCGGACTCAAGGATGCTCTATAATTCCAAATATCTGTCAATTCGCGATAAAATTTGAAAAGTCGTCTACTAGATAATAAAAGATACCAATCGGGATTGGTAAAGTATCCCAAACTATCTATATCGCTAAATAAAGATAAAGATCTTTGTTCTAACTGTTGTCGAATAGATAATTCCGAGGGTGTATCTTTTTCTTTGTCTATTTCAATATTTATGTCAAGGGCGAAAATATTTGCTAGTTTCACTATTTTTTGTATGTTGCTTAATAAATCCGTTTTTATGATATATCTATTATAAGGATTTTTAATGGTTTGGTTTGGTTTAGAATTGATTAAGGTAAATAGTGAAATAATATCACATCCATAAATAAAACCACTTTCATCCGAAAAACTTATAAATTGGTGGAATGATATGTCTTTTATAGGTTCTAGAGTAACAAAATCATCTAGGTTATTACATAAGCCTCTTTTCAAAACGGCGGGTCCGTGTAATGTATTGTATTTTCTCTGTAAATTGCCCCGAAATCTGGTTTGAACCTTTATTACCACTTTTGACAAATATAAATGTGTAAACAATGCTAAAAACAGCTCATCTTTATTTCCACTTGTTTTTAAGTTGTATGCTTTATTAAATAGTTTTAATTGTCGTGCATTGTAGTTGTACAAAAATAAAGAACTATAATTATGCATCGTGGGTGTAATCAATTCGTCATCTTTTATCTTATGGTGTCTAGATAACGTATTCTTTTGTCCGGCCAATTTATCTTTTACCGTTTGTTTATAACTTTCGACAAATGTTCGTAAATCGGCAGCCTTGTTGTGTTTATAAATGTGTTTATTAGATATCTTTACCATTTACAATAATATAATATTTTTTTTTTATATACATTTCGATGTTTATATAATTGGTATCATATTTGGCTTCATATTTGGTTAATTTACAAACGTATTTAATTTACGAATGCTTTTATGGTAACGATTTGTTTATTTAAGAAAAAATTGATTTAAAGATTAACCATTGGTATATAGTATAGATAATAAGAATGGCAACCAGCATTATTGACGGAACAAAGATTGATACCTCTGTATTCTCCTATTCTGCCCCCAAGGCGCACGCTTCGGGTGGAAAGGTGGTGAATTTGTATAATAAAAACTCAAGAGCCTCGCTCACTCTTGCTACTCCACTTCTTATGACGTGGGGTGCTCAAGAAAGTAAGGATCAACAGGGCAATACTCTTGGTAAGTGGACAATGTCTTTGCAGTTTCCTAGTAAAGAATATCCAAATGAAGCGGGTGAGGCTTTCCTCGCTTCTATCAAAGAACTAGAACGTAAAGTCAAGGCCGACGCCATTACGTATTCTAAGGAGTGGTTCGGTAAGTCTATTACAAGTAGTGATGTAATGGATGAAAAGTTTAATGTTATGTTGAGATATCCAAAGATTAAGGGATCAGCTGAGCTAGATCACGATCGTGCACCCACTATGACGGTAAAGCTACCTTGCTGGAGCGGTGTTTGGAAGTCAGAGATTTATGACGAGGAAGGCGAGCCACTATACGTAAATGGCAAGACAAATAGTCACCTCAATCCTCTCGAGTTTTTGACTTCGAAATCACAGGTAATCTGCCTGATCCAGTGCGGTGGACTTTGGTTTGTAAACGGCAAGGTATCTATTACTTGGAATCTGACTCAGGCGATGGTACAGAGACCCAAGGGTAACGTTTTGGGACAGTGTCTACTCACGCCTAAAAAGGAAGATACGGATAAGCTGAAGTCTTTTGTTCGTGATACTGCCGAGGATGTGGATCCTGAGGGCGCTGTATCTGCTACGGTAGTGGCGGATAGCGATGATGAAGAGGATGAAGAAGAGGCGATTAAAACGGAAGCAAAACAGGAGGTTGCGGTAGTCATTCAGGAAACCCTACAAGAAACACAACAAGACGATGTTGTAAAGAAGAAGCGTATTGTTAAGAAGAAGACGGTAGTTAGTGAGGCATAGACATTTAGACATTTAGATTTCAGCATAGACCAGATCTTTTAATCAATTAAAAAAAATGTAATATTATTTTTTTTAATTGTGTACCACTTAACTAATTGTAATTTTTACGATTAAATCTGATAGTTCGCTGATATCATACATATTATTAGTAATCTTTGATATTCCATTGCTTTTTATTCTATGTTGTTGTTCCCTTTTTAGTAATAATTTTTCTGCCTGAATTTCAATAACTTTTTTCCCAATAGAAAAAATAATTGGTTTATTATTCAGTATAATTGCAGGTAATTCTGTGGCGCAAATATTCAACGCAAAGTGTATGTTATTATCGTCATCTATAAACATATTTTCGTCTAATTCCGGTTCACAAATAACAATCATTTCACATCCGGATAAATCATAATATGATTCACCATACCATAGAGGAACTAAAAATAGTTGCTCTTTTATATATAATTTGTATAAATTATGGTCAAGTAAGTCATTAATACTGGGGTTTAGTTTATAAATAGTTACATTGTCGTATTTTTTACATACCATTTCTCTCAATTCATTCAAAATATTATTTGATAAATGAAGAACCAATCTATTGTTGGAGAGAAATTCATAAATACGGATAATGGTTTCTTTATCCAGGTTGTCGAACAATTGTACTGAAATTTTTTTACATCCTAATACTATATCCTTTACGATAGTAACTATTACGTCTTCATAATTACCATCAAATACCGTTTTCATAAATAATTGCAATATATCCGCATATATATCCGTGTTTTTGTATTGACTTCCTTTATTGTCTACATTATTTGTTCTAATTTCTCTCTGTAAGAAGTTATACGCATCTTGAATTTGCTGGAATTTTTCCGTCGATTCTTTCGTATTTCCGTTTTTGTCAGGGTGGTGTAACAAAGCCAATTTATGGTACTTCTTTTTTAGAAAATCGCCGTCTATGTTGCTTAATTTAATATTTTTATCAATCTCTAAAATGTTAAATGCATCTAAACAATTCATATATTTGTTTCGAATAAGTATTTAATATAGTTTGTTTGTCAAAAGATTATAAACCTATAAATCCGACACTAGATAAAGATTCATCTGTCTTGTTTCTAATGTTAGTCTTTAAAATATAGTTCCTGTAAACAAGTTAAGAGAGAAGCGACGTAAACGATTATATTAAACTGTACATATTAAAATATTGCTATTTAGTATATGGGTATCAAGACAAGTGCTATATTCTATGGGCGAGGTGTTCCTAGAAACAACAACAATTTTGCGTTTGTTGCGCAAACCAATAATGCAATTGTAGTACCAATGCATAAATATCTAAAAGGTCATAATTTTTATAATAGAAAACCTTTAAATACGTCACCGCCTGGATATAGGGGTGCGATGTTTCCATGGAACAATTAAATTATAAATCATAAATAATCTGTATAAGTTTGAAAAAATAGTTTTCCAAGTGATAAATTGGACGATAATTATTGTTATAATATCTTAAAAAGGTATAAGTCGTGACCAACGCTCTAGAAAATTTATCTTTTGTAAATAGATTATGTTGGCCCAGTTTATTAAAAATATACCATATACTGTCCCCAATATTCAAGTTATAAATAAAAACATCATAAAGAATATCACGAAACTTACCGAAGGATATATTTTGGTAATTTATTATATTTTTTATTATCTCGTCGCATATCATTTTATAAGGCGTCGACATATTTTTGCAATCGGTTTCATATATCTTAATGTTTGATAGCTCATGCAAGTCAGCTTCGTTCGTCATATTTTTTATACACTTTTTATAGTTCGTCTTGGAAGGTCTAGGCAACGACACTAAATGACAGCAATTAATGATATTATCGGGGATAAAACTAATGGATGAAGTTATGATAATGAATTTTATATTGACGCCATTATTAAAATTAGATTGCATATAACTATAAAAATTATCTAGCAAATCATTGGAAATCTCCTCGAAAAATTTACAAACAATAATGCAACTTCTCTCTTTTCTAGTGTTTAGAATATCTACAATCTGAGTATAAATATCGTGCCATAACAATTTTGAATTACAGCCTAATATAGCAAAATCGATTTCAAAATGAATATCGCTTATTTTAATATAGTGAACCATTTTATTAAAAGGTATGCAAATCTTCTTTTCATATTTTAATTTCGACGGACTATAGTTAGATATTATACTAAGACATTGACTATATTTACCGATCCCACTAGGACCATATATGATAATATTTGACAAATCGGCCAATTTCTTAGGTAAGGCACCGACTAATTTGTTTGTCAAAGAGTGTAAATTATGTATTTTGGTATTAGATAAATAATCATCAAAATGCGACCCAACCTTTGATTTCATAAAAGGATAAGTAATATAATTTTAAATATTTTTTAAATTATATTAAAATTATATTAAAATTAACGTAATTATATTATAAAATGCTAGTAGCAGATTTAATTGAAAATTTCGAAATAGATTTTGTTTATTATTTACAACCCGTTAGGAATAATATTATGGAGAATAGCAAATTTACAAGACTCGTTTACTCAAATGAACACTGTAGTTTAAACTCCATCTATTTGATATTAGATATCAAAGGAGAGATCGTTTGCGACAAATATTACAATAAATTTAAATATAGTTTCAACATTAAATCGAATTCATATTTAATAGATAGTTTAACCAAGATAGAAAAAGATATTTTGAAACAAGTGAGCATACAAAAAGAAATGAAATGTTCTCTACAACAACAATTTAGTAGCGGGAGTATTAAACTATTAGATGTATTATCTACGGGAGGTGATATTTTGCTTAAAATTTCTGGTATTTGGGAGACGGATACCGATTATGGATTAACATATAAATTTATTTCTTGTAGAAGTGTGGTTAACCATCCGTTGTATAATAATTCAAAATTACATAAATAATCAGTGAACACGCGAGACTAAATACTGACAGGAGATATAATAAATACATATTAACACTAGAAATGGACTTGTGTTTTTCAAAACTATCACTGAAAACACTAGAATACATTATAAATGTTTGAAGTAGAATCAATATTATTGAAATGGTAGTATATGTTTTAAAATAAGGTGCCACGTGATCGTCTATTATATTATCTCTAAATGAAATTAATGAAAATAATATAAAACCCGTAATAGCTAATATTATTATAAAGCAAATACTAACACCTAGAGCCTTATTTTGGAAAAGTATTAACAAAATTAATAAAATGGCGATTATGATACAGGAATAACCGGCCAATTCGGCGCCAAATGCTGTCTTTCCAGATGTAAACAAACTTATCAACAATAATATAACACTGACGGACATAAACCCTTTAAATACATTAGCATACCAAGCATTCATTATATATTATAAATTATTAAATTATAATATATTATATTTTACTATTTTTTGGAACTTTATTATTTAAATCCAACTTTAATTTATTAATTACTTGCATGCAGGTTCGCATAGTTTCCAGATTATCGTGTTTACAGTTTCTCTCTAATTCGACCATTTTCAAATTCAGTGTCTGTATTTCTTTCAAAAGCATAGGCACGAGTTCAATATAATTAACCGATTTAATATTCGTTTGTTTCAGTTTGTCGTACGTTTCGTTTACCAGTTCGGGAAAATACTCTTCTACTTCCTGTGCAATTAAACCGTAGTGCGTTATTTTTTGTTCATCATAATTAAAATTATATTTTACCGGATTTAGCTTTAGCAAATTCACATTATCTATTTCTCGTATATTTTCCTTTAGCCTTTTATCAGAGGGACAAAATACACCGTCGATACAACCAACGACGGTCAGGCGACCGGTTATTAAAACATTTACGTTTTCTCTATTAACAAATTGTGGTCTTATGGTGTTAGTTACTCTATTATAGATCCATTGAAATGGTTCGGGGGTAAATTGCTGGAATATTTTTACGTTGGTATTTATTCCCTGTTTTTGAGCATTAGTGTTTGTTAATGTCATCAAAATATATATTATATTATACAAAAATAAAATTAATATTTAAACAAATAAAGCTTGGGTTTAATATATATATGGATTCAGATAATTTTCAAGCACCCTTTACCCACTCTTATAAATTAAACAATGGACATCCAATCCAAGAGAACGCAAATACGTATGTAAACTTACAAAAACTAGTAACATTTTCTTCGGCCTCAAGAGATGTTTTAAAGTACCCACTTCCTTCTAATTTTAAAATAAGACTTCCATCGCCAATTGAAAATGTGGTACAACTTACTTTATATCAACATAGTATACCTATTGTCTTTGATACTTTTTCAGCACTCAGAAATAATATCGAACTCGCATATACTATTGGAAATCCGTTTAAACCCGACGGACCGCCATTACTATTAAATGAGGCGATTTATGAATGTTTATTAAGCATAAAAGATGATATACAAATTGTGAAAATACAAAACGGTTTTTATAATCCACAGCAAATGGTGGTGGAATTGACAAATAGATTAAATAAATCAGTAAGTGATAATTTGCGTATTTTCATTGAAGAAAATTTACCTAAATACGGCAGCTTGTTACCAATAACAGAAGAAACATACGATAGATTTGTAGTAGTATATAATGCAGTGGGTCAAAACATATGGTTTGGCAATAGAGCAGATCAATTCACTTTAAATAACGAATTCATTTTTAATAGATTCAAACAAGGATCAGAATACGCTTGTTATATAGGTGGGGCACAAGTGGCCAATAGATTCAATGAATGGGGACTACCTTTTTTTTTGGGATTAAAAAGAATAAATGCAGAATCTGAAGAAGCTTCGTTTGTAAGATTTTATTACGGAGATGTGAATTTTGGTGATAATGGTCTATGGCTAACTCCCATACTCGGTTTAGGAAACAAAAATGTTTATTTTGTAAATTCCACATTCAAAATCGATTTGCTCGGTCCAAATAATATGTATTTAAAAATAAATGGCTTTAATTGCATAGATGCCATTCTTCCGTTTTCCATACAAAATCAACAACGGGTGATTAAGACTTGCGTAGATTTTGCGCTTGCGGTAATTCCGATTGCGGCAACTCCGGTGACAACAATATATAGCAACAATAATAGTCAGGTACCGGTCAAGTTTTTTAACCCCCCTATTAATAGAATAGAAGAATTGGACATAAGCGTGGTTTACCTCAATGATGAAGCCGTAACTTTCGGGAACTCCGATTTCACCTTAACGCTACAGTTTACAATATTGGAAAATACTATTAGTAGAAAAGGCAATACATTTCCGTCGAATCAAGGTATACAACCAGTAACATTGGTAGATACAGGCAATCCTTACGGGCGACGGCATCCTCCTTTTTAGCCATATTATTAAAAATATTGCTTATTTATCCACGCTTTTAAAATGGTATCGTCGCACGTTCTATAATGTTCATTCGTATCCTTATTAAATGGCAAGACAGCAAAAAATTTTGGTTTCTTCATTTTGCTCGTTTTGTAAAATAAATAATCGCCCTTTGGTCCCTTTCGTATAGACAAGTCGTTGGATATACGTCTGATAAGATTTATTTCCTCTTTCAAATATGGAATAACCTCCTCCAAGGATATAGTGGTTATGTCCCTTTTACCTAACTCCTTCAGCGATTTCATTTTTCCGTCGCATTCTGCATATATTCCAAATTTTCCATTTTTTATAAAGACGTCTTTATCATTAAATTTGCCAATCGGTATTTGAACCTCTTTTTCTAATTTCGGTTCCAATATGTCCTCTAACTTATATTCACCATTCTCGAGCTTTTGTATATCTATATTTTTTACCGGTTTGTAAACAACATTTTCGCCTTCAGTACATTTCATAACCGGACCATATCTGCCAACTATGTAAGAGTTGTTCTCATCAATCGCATAGTTCACCCTTTTCAGGGAATTTAGATTACTTATCAGGTTATCTATGGTCACATTATAATTTTTGCATAGTACGTACATATCGGCATTATTTTTTGTAATTTTGTCCAACTCTTCTTCCATTTGTTTCGTATGTTCATAATTAAATAATTCATTGAAATGTTTGTCAAGAAAAGTCATTACTACTTTTCCTAGTGGCTGAATAACCAATTTGTTTTTTTCATTGCCGAATTCTCTAGAGCTTACCGATTCTTTTATGGTACCGTTAATAAACTCGAAATCTTTACACTCGACTGTCTTGCCTTTTACATCCATTTTTTTAACATAGTTTCTCTCTTGAATTTTATCTACCAACATCGAATAAGTCGACGGTCTTCCTATTCCCTTTTCTTCTAATGACTGTATAAGACCCGCTTCAGTATATTGCGATTTTTTGTTTACAATCGCAACTTTCGAAACGATCTTATTATATTGTAAAACCGTCTCATCTTTTATAGTTTTTAAATGTTGGTATTCAATATTTTCCGTTTCATACTTTTTTTTCACTATTTTCCAACCGGGAAAATAAATGAGCTCATTGGTTTTTTTAAAGGTAGTATTACATGCACCATTTATAGATGATTGAATTACGTGAAAAACGGCGTCCGGCATACAGCTTTCTAACGTGTTTTCCCAAATAATCTTATAGACTTTTAATTCCTTTGCACTTACTTTCTCCGTAATATCCGCTGGTTGGAGAGAAATGTTAGTAGGGCGGATAGACTCGTGTGCCTCTTGACATAATGCGTCCTTTTTTATATTATCTTGTTTGTTATGATTCTTATCTTGTTTGTTATGATTCTCTTGGCTATTGTTCTCATGCCACGTTACATTATTAAAGTATCCCTCCCCATAATGTTTAATAATATATGGTTCTACCGTTTTTACAAAATCTACGCTATAACATTTACTATCCGTTCTCATATAAGTGATTAATCCCGCTTCGTACAGCGTTTGGCATAGTTTCATGGTGTCTTTTGGGCTATATCTTAATTCATTGCTAACAACTTGTTGTAATCTACTAGTCGTAAATGGTGCAGGTGGAACCTTTGATACTCTTTTCGGAGGAGTAGAATGATATATATGTTTACATTTATCGGACTCCGTCAAAAAGTGCTTTAATTCCGCTTCGGTTTCAAATTGTTTATTGAGTTCAAAACATATGTTGTGTTTTGTAAAATATCCGTGGGTATTATAGACCGTTCTCTCTTCCCCATTATCTATCTCTTGTTGATTATCATAAATTATTTTTAGTGCGGGTGTTTGACACCTTCCGGCAGACAATGAATTTGCCGCATTACACGTGACAAAATTCCATAATACCGGGGATATCTTATAACCTACTACCAAGTCTATTATTTGTCTCGCCTGTTGTGCATAAACTAAATTCATATCGACGGTTCTAGGATTGGCAATAGCTGTTTTGATGGCGGATTCCGTGATTTCATTAAAAACGATTCGTTTACATGTTGAAACGTCTAATCCGAATAAATCGCATATATGCCACGCAATTGCTTCGCCTTCTCTATCGCTATCTGAGGCCAAAATAACTTCATCGCATTCTTGGATCGCTTTTCGTATATTGACAACTTGTTTTTGTTTTAGCTTGTTATCAATAATATTAAAACGTAATTTTAAATGGTCGCCATTTAAATCGATATCTTTTAGCGAAGACAATTCGCGCAAATGTCCGTATGACGCGATTACTTTATAATTATTTCCTAGATATTGTTGTATTTTTGCGCATTTCGCGGGCGACTCGACAATAACTAAGGAGGTGGTAGCATAATATTTTTTGGTCATATAATATATATACTACGATTGTTTTAAACTATTTTGGTTGCTTTAAATTGCTTCCAGTTTATATTTACGGGTTCTTTTGTTTCTACTTCTTTTTTGTCGTCATCTTTGTTCAGTTTTTCGGCCTTTTTCAAAGCACTATCAATATAAAGTTCCTTCAATATGGTGCCGACACGAAAAGAAGCCTCGTGTTGATCATATTGGCCATCTTCGATTGATTTCAATGCGTCTATTAATTTGAATAAGATAGATATGGAAATCTCATCCTTTCGCAATTTATTATAAATATCGGTATAAAAGGTAAACAAAAAGTAACATTCTTGAGCAGCCGCATTATGTAATTCCTCCGGGCTATCTCTGTATTTAGCCTTTAACAGTATTAAATTGTCCACGTCGTTTCTAATATGCTGACTATGTTTTAACTCTCTAATAGATTCAGTAAAGTCCGTGGTATTGTTCGACTTTATCATATTTTGAAGTTGAAGTCTTTGTCTATCGTCCATTATATTTAGTTCGCGCTTTTTTTATACCTTTATTTTTTTAAATATAATTATAATATAATATGTCAAAAACAAATGCCGCGGATACCGTTCCGGGGGTTATGTTGCCCACGAAACAAGGACAATTATCCGGAAATCCCCGAAGTTCTGCTATAGCCTCACAACAGGCAACTAGTACAAAAGCAGCAAATTTAAGTGCCGCAGTAGGTGGTAGTAAAAAGAGGAAAAAGGGTGGCGATGTTACCGTACCTCAGTATACCAATATGCAATACACTCCCCAAAATGGTCCAGGCCAGGATCCGAATTCGCAAATTACCGGCAACACGGCCACGAGTGCACAAACCGCACAAAATAGTAAATTCGACGACGAAGCGATGAAAGGTGGAAGGAAAAAAAAAAGAACATTAAATAAGAAGAAGACTAAAGGCACGAAACGTAAAGGCGCGAAACGTAAAGGTACTAAAAAGTCCAAACGAAAGACTATTAGGAGATCAAGGCGTAAAAAATCCGGGGGAAAAAATCCCGATTGGAATTGGGGATGTTATAATTAAAATTATACAATTTCTATGAATAGTTTATTTTTCATTTTTTTAATGAGCGAAGAATAAATATTGTTCAGTTGGTTATTAAAATGTGCCAGTTTTTTTTTTCGTTCGTATCTGACAGGATAGTTGCGTTTAATATCGGGTATCTTTATGATACTGTTAAAAAAAGCAATATTATCCCAAAACATCTCATATTTTACACAAACAATTTTGTAATTTCTCTCTTTTGATACGGTGGTATAATGATTAAAAAATTCCTCGATTCCATATAAGTCTTTTCCGGAATGCAAGATTTCACTTAATCTAATATTGCCGTCGTTTTTACACATAACATGTTTTAAATGTTCAAGGTGTGGTTCGCCGTTTGGCAATACATATCTACTTAAAATAACATCTAATGGATTTCTATAGATAAATATCACCGTATAATTCTTTACCTCTTCGTCGGGTATTTCGGTTTTATTAAACCATTCACTATATACATCATCCGAGGTATTTTTTTTACCAACGTAGGTCAATTTTTCTGGAGGAAATCGATCATGAATATGCTCGACATTACCGTATTGAGACAAGTAATTAAATAATATGGTTGATCCGGATCCGCCGAAACTACATACGTAAAAAAACCGCGTTTTATCGAAAACGGGAGCTTCGTTTTTTTTTGTATAATTGATTGGTTGAGAAAAGTTGTAGTTCATTTTAAAAAAATTCATTTAGCGAGTGTTATATCTATTTTATTTTAAAATTCAAGAATTTGAATTTAATTATTACATATTATATATGAACAACTCTTCCTCGAATAAAATCACTAAAGCTTTGATTGAACAACAAAATCCAATGACCTTTGGTAAATACAAAGATTGTAGTAAAATGGATATTGATGTTATAAATGATTCATCCGAGTTGCATCGCAGATATCAGGTTTGTTGTCCTTACCGTCGTACTCCGGTTGGTACATGGAAATCCCAAACCCCCGTTTGTAAAAAAATGGATAAAAAATTCAAAGCATTGATGAATGCACATTATATAGGACCATCAGAGGCTGAATATGGTTATCCAGAAACACCTAGAACATCTATGTCTAATGATGGATATGAACCGGTCATGCAATCGGATACACCTAATGTCGTTTTGGGGGGTAAAATGAAAAAGAAATCGAGAAACAAAAAATCGTCGAGAAACAAAAAATCGATGAGAAACAAAAAATCGATGAAGAAAAAAACGAAATATTCAAAAAAAAGAAAACACCGGTCTAGAAAAGCAACTAAATGACCGCAACTATTCTTGAAACTATCCAAAATGGTTATCACAACAAATACAAAAAATATAAATCATAATTAAATCGTATATTATATATTAAATTTATTAACATATAATAATATGCCATCAGGTAAAAACTGGTTTTATTTTTTATATGTCAATTTAGCCTTTTTAGCATACATTGGGGGCATTTTTTATTTTAGTCAATTACAAGATATCAAAGATAACTGGAATACATATCGGTGTAATCCAATTTATATGCCAATGGCCGATGATGTGGAAAGCAATTTCACCTATTGTGTTCAAAATAGCATGTCTGGATTTATGGGATACATATTAGAACCAATTACGTTTATTACAACCGCGATGGGTAGCATGGTGTCGGGTATTTCGAATGAAGTAAACATGGTAAGGGCGATGTTTAACAAGATTAGAACCTTCTTTTCAACCATGATTCAATCGGTATTTGGTATTTTTATGAACCTAATAATTGAATTTCAAAAAATCATAATAAGCATGAAAGATCTAATGGGTAAAACGATAGGTATTTTGGTTACATTTATGTATTTAATGGATGGATCTCTCAAGACAATGCAAAGTATGTGGAATGGTCCTTCTGGAAAACTAGTAAGAGCTTTAGGGTGTTTTCCTCCTGATACCGAATTAAAATTAAAAACCGGGGCTACTATATCGATTAAAGACCTCAATTTAGGCGACGTTTTAGAAAATGGCTCTATTGTTGATAAAATAATCAAACTCGACAATATACGTAATCCCAATCAGATGTATAAAATAGTAGATGAAAGCAACAATACAATATATGTCACTGGAAGTCATTATGTGTACGACAAAAAAACAGACAAATTTGTTAAAGTATCTGATTATAATAAGGCAGTCAAAACCGACAAACAGGAAGATTGGTTATGTAATTTATGTACGAGCGACAATAAAATAAAAATAGGCGACGAAATCTTTTGGGATTGGGACGATGACTGTTTTAATGAAAATCTTCATTAACGTTGAAATCGGGAAAAAATATAAATATATAATAAATCATTATTTTAAATTTATTATATATGAATGATATTGTAAATGATGACGCGGGGCTAAAACATATACAAAAAATGTACAAAGGGCTCACTTATTTTGATCAATACGGCGGTTCGATTATTCTATTTGTTATTATAACTATTATTGTAATTTTAATATGTGCTTACTGTTTTGTAATGATACACGCGAGCGAAATTAGAGCCGATTGGCAAAACAATAAATGCAAACCTCTAGTTATGCCTTTCGCGGGTCTCGTTAATGCGCCTAGTGGAACTTCCATGTTCGACTATACCGCAGACAATTTTAACCAATGTTTATATAATATACAAACCACTATAGCAGGCGAGGCGTTAGAACCAATAACCTTTGTTACCAATGCTTTAGCAAGTGTTATTAAAGCCATTGAAAACCAACTAAATAGTATTCGTGCCATGTTTGGTAAAATAAGAACGTTTTTCAAAACCATCAGCCAAGAAATTATGGGCAGAATAATGAATGTCATGATTCCTTTACAGAAAATCATAATTAGTTTAAAAGATTTCTTATCAAAGGCACAAGGTGTCATGACGACCGGAATGTTTACCGCGATGGGTTCTTATTATGCATTACAGGCGCTCATGGGGGCTATTGCTGAATTTATAATACTTATTTTAATTGCAATGGCAATTGTTATTGCGGCATTATGGGCCGTCCCTTTGACGTGGGGTGCGGCAGGAGCAATGACTGCGGTATTTTTAGCTATTTCGGTTCCGATGGCTATTATAGTTACATTTATGGCCGATGTATTAAAGGTTAAACCTGGTGTCAGCATACCCAAAATCAAGTGCTTTGATAAAAATACAAAACTAATGTTAAAGAATAAATCATTGGTTAAAATCAAAGATATACGCATAGGCGATATATTATTAAATGACAGCGTGGTTACGAGCGTTATAAAGGTAACATCAAAAGAATCTATAATGTATAAATTAAATGAGGTGTTAGTTTCAGATAGTCATATTGTATTTTTCAAAGACAAGTGGATAAAAGTGGCGCAACACCCGAATGCTATAAAACTACCATATTACGATGAAAAATATTTATATTGTTTAAATACCACAGATAAAAACATAATAATAAATGATACCATTTTTGCGGACTGGGACGATTTATACGGAGACGGACTGACTACCTTTTTATCCAAAAATAAATTGAAAAGCGGTAATGAAATACATACCCAATTGGACTGTGGCTTTGCACCAAACACGAAAGTTAGGTTAGATAATGGTGAATACAAAAATATGAATGAAATCGATGTTGGAGATGTATTGGAAAACAATATAGTAGTTTACGGCGTTGTAAAAATGGATGGCACAAATCTCCAAGAATTTACAATCATTTTAGAAGGTTCTGAAATACAAATGGGATCAAATACTGCCTTCCATTTTAATGGAAAGAGAGAAATGACAAAAGTACATAAAGAATTTTATCACTTATTAACAAATTCAACCTTTTTTTATTTAAGAAATCATAAATTTGATGATTATAATAGTTGTATTGATTCAACTTTAGAATATTAGTATTCGAAAATTATTATCTATGAAATATGTATAATTAAAATGGATATATCTGTGCTAGGCGTTAAATTAAATGTCGAATTATTAATACTCATAGGCATTATATATATCATTTTGTTCGGAAGCACTATGTGCGGATGTAGCAAGATGTCGTTTACGGAATCATTTACCGGGGCAAATACGAATAACGGCATGTCTAAATCATATAGTCTAACGAATCCTGGTGCGCCCATAAATACGAACGCCTGGAATTTGCCAAATATGACCGTCATTGCGGGACAACCTTTAAGTTCAGGAGTTAAAGATATTTTAAATAGACCCCACCAGCGATTACCTTTGCCGGAGGGCGAACTATCCATGTTTGCAAACACCAATTTTAAACCAGAGTGTTGCCCAAATACTTTTTCAACTGGCTCGGGGTGCGCTTGTATGACAACCGGTCAGTATAATTATCTCATAACTAGAGGAGGCAATAATGTGCCATTTTCGGAATACTAATGAATGCGACTAATTTATATTTTATTTAAAATGTAGAAATAATATATAATGGGGACAAAAAAAACAAGAACATCTAAGAATAGAAAATCAAATAAAAACAAAACAAAAAAACGGTTTGCCAGTTGTCCTACCCAAATGATGCCGTTTGAAAAAGAATATGAACATGCGAATAAGAGTAAGGTTATACGCGGTGTCTTTGCAAAACAAATCGTTAAGGAAGTTACTTCAAAACCGTCTCCGTTTGGCATAAGGCCAAATCAAGATTACTATGATTACGTTAATTACCTTTGGTTGAAAGAAAAACATATAGATGATAAACAAAAGTATTTGGGACAGGTAGACGATTTTCGTTTGACACAAGATAAAGTTTATAGAAATTTAGACGAAATTATTGTTAATTATGTTAAAGAGAACAAAAACCCATTATCAAAGGCGCTAAATATATTCCGAAAATCTGTAATAAATATGAATCCCATCGCATATAGCAAGCGTCTATCAAAAGAGGCCGTCGATAAAATAGATGATCTCATAAAAAATGATAGTCCGTGGAAAATGCTGGCACACTTTAACCAGGATGAAATGATTTCCTCGGAAGCGCCATTTAGGTTTGATTTAGTAGCAGACGAAAAACAATCTACTATTTTTAGATGTTATTTAGCTTCTCATTCGTTCGAGATATTAGATGTGGGCGTTTATTATGACGATGGCACAGAAGTTGATTACAAAAGACGTTATAGGGCGGCATATGCTAAAAATTGCCGCGATATATTCGATATTTGCTTGGGTAAAGGCCATGGATTAAACGGACACGACGTATTCGATGTAGAAGTGGAAATATTTACTGCGTTAGGGTGTCCCGGAATACCACTCGACAAAGCAAAAAGCTATAATCGCGTTTATAGTCGCGATGCATTGACAAAATACGGATTTGATTGGGAAGAATATACCAAAGAACTCGGGTTTTCCAAACCGCCCGCCTTTTTTGTTACTCCATCCTTAAATTATTTAAAATGTGGGACGAAATTATTAAAAGATAGTTGGAAAACCCCTAAATGGAGAACCTATTGGATATTTATTTTATTGAAAAGAATTTGTCGAGTCACGACAAAATGGGAGAAAGTAGTGTATCAGTTTTACGGGAATTACCAAAGAGGTCAAGAAGGGATTAATAATAGTGACGCGGTTAGTGCTTCCCTATATATGTCCGTTCCATTTAATAAGTTTTTGACAGAACAGTACATCAAAAAATATCAAGATCCGGAAAACGTTAGACTAGTGGAGATTATGTGTAATGATTTAAAAATTGTTTTCAACCGAATTTTAACTAGAAATACCTGGTTGTCTCCCGCGACAAAGAAAAAGGCACTTACAAAACTATCCCAATTTAAATTTATAGTTGGGCATTATAGTAAAGAAAGAGAAGACCCGATATTAGATTATAATGAGAATTTGTATGATAATATGAGTAAGATTTACAAATGGAGAATGAAACGGCTCGTTGGGTTGGAAGGGAATGCGTTCATCGAACTACCTCAAATGGACTGGACACAATATCCGGTTAAAATGTCGGGAACACAAGCATATATAGTAAATGCTTCGTATACTCCCACAAAAAATGCAATATTTATCAATTTGGGTTATATGCAATCACCATTTATAGAGTTTAATAAAGGTCTCGGATATACTGCCGCCCATTTGGGATTTACTATAGGACACGAGATGTCCCACGGCTTTGATGATTGGGGTAGCCAATATGATGGCTATGGAATTTTAAATGATTGGTGGACCAAAGAAGACAAGGTTAAATTCAAAAAAATTCAAAAAGACGTGGTAAACCAATATGAAGCATTTGCAAAACGAGATGGAATTACGTTTGATGCTTCAATCGGAATAGGAGAAGATATGGCTGACATATCGGGTCTGCAAATTGTTACAGAATATTTGCAAGATTATAACAAATATATAAATAATCTACCATTAGTAATGAAGAACCATTTCGAAGAATTTTTTATTTACTATGCATACCAACAAAAACAAAAGATTGCGAAGAAGGCGTTAATCTCCGAATTAAAAACCAATCCGCATCCACTGGATAAATATAGATGTAATGTACCGTTATCACGAAATTTGGTTTTTAGAGCATTGTACAATGTCAAGAAAGGAGACAGTATGTGGTGGCATAATGCAAATACTATCTGGTAAATAAATCAAAGAGTCAAATCACAAAACCTACAATATACTACTCTTTCCGATTTTTCTGGAGTTAAATCAATATAGTCGTTTACAAATTCATGTTCGCAACACGCATGTGTATTTTGGGTTTCCGACTGTGCGTTTACACACGCCATACGTTCTAGTCTCTCTTTTTTGTTTGTAAAAAAAAATAGATTTTGTGTTATTTCTTGTTTGGTATAAAATGCATTGTCTGCATTAGTTGTTTTAAGATCTTTAAAAATTTTTATTAGGCAATCTAGGTGATATATTATTTCGCTTTGAGTAGTTGACATACTATTTGCTCTTACTTATTTATAATAATAATAAATAGTCTTTATTATTGTTATACATATATGTTGTTACTAACCTTCGGTTATTCGGTTGAGTTTCGCTAATATCTCATCTATTTTTGTAGCGGACCGTATCGCTTGTGCAGCGGACCGTTTCGCTTGTGCTTGTGCTTGTGATTCGTGCTGTACTTGTGCTCGTGCTTGTGCAGCGGACCGTTTCGCTTGTGCTTGTGCTTGTGCTTCGTGCTGTATCGCTCGTGCTCCTGCTTGTGCAGCGGACCGTTTCGCTTGTCGATTGGCCTTTCTCCCCGCACTTATAAGCTTAGCAATTTCCCCGTTGTTACGTTGTTGATTGGAAGACTTCGCGGAAAGATTCGATCCTTTTTTTGGAGGCATTTATAAAATACCTAAATATTAAAATTTTCACAAATTTTTTAAACGTACAAGCTACACAGAGCGGAAATATTTTGAGTATCCTTTTTGATGAGCTTATCGACTATTGCCTTGGTGACCGTAAACGGAAACTCTACTTTCAAAGACATATCTTCTTCAAACAAATTTGTATCCGGTTTCATTAGTCTATACAAGTTCAGTTTGGTGTGTATAATTTCAAGACACCGTTTCATATTTCGAACACCATCTTCTTTGTTGCAATGCGTATCAATAATATAATTCAGTGTTTCATCTGGTATATTTATGTCACCCTCCTTGAACTTGATTTGTTCGCGAATTTTCGGCAACAAATAATTGTTTCCAATCACCGTTTTTTGTTTCAAATTATACCCCTTTGTCTCGATTCTATACATTCTGTCCTTCAAAATGGGATTGATTTTGGACTCGTCGTTGTAGCTGAATATAAACAAACACTTGCTTAGATCAAAATCAAGTTCCGAGAAATATTTGTCGTGAAACTGGCTGTTTTGACTCGTATCCGTGAGATGTGTCAAAATTCCGGCAATCTCTTCTCCTTTGGGGGTATCACTAATTTTGTCCAATTCATCAAAGTAAATCACCGGATTCATACATTTACTATCAATCAAAATTTGTACGATTTTCCCCCAAGTACTACCTTCATATGTATATCCGTGACCTTCTAAGAAACTACTATCCGTAGCTCCTCCCAACGCAATGAAAGCAAAGGGTCTGTTCAGAATCTTACTAATTCCTTCCTTTACTAAACTGGTCTTTCCTGTTCCGGGAGGTCCGTGAATAGCTAGTGCAGAGCCAATCGATTTGGGATTCGTAATAAGCTGTCCCAACATTTGCATAATTTGCATTTTGGCGTCATTTAGTCCGTAAATGGCTTCATCGAGCGTTTTTTTTGCATTTTCCATAAATTCGTGACACTTTTCAACCCCACAATCGATGTTGACATCTAATTCCTTATACTTTCCAAAAGGAATATTCATAAAAGCATCTACCCAGTGTTTAATCTTGTAAAATTCACCACTTCCCGGATCCATATGTCTAAGGGTATTAATCTTTTTCATCGCGGCACTTTTAAACAAAGGAGGTACGTCTGCTTCCAACAAGGTCATTCTATATGGCTTGTCAATACGAGTAATCTTATTGATTTCCCGGAGTTCCTTCAGAATCTTTTTCTGTTGATCTACTTCTAGTTTTTGATAAAAGGTAAAATCGTTCATCACATTTTTATCCGTTATAATTCTTCTAAAAATACGCAAATTTTTGTCCTTTGTTTTTTGTGTTTTTTTATCTTGCTTTGCTTTTGTTTTCTTGACCGTCTCTTCACATACGTCGATGCACTTTTTAATAAGCGAATGATTTTCGCCTTCAACCGTTAACATCGAGTTCAGTTTCTTTAGAAATTCATTGTTGTCACACGCTTTATCTTTTTCAGCAGAAACGGTCTGCATTGTTTTGACATTGTTTTTAGATTTAGGTCTAGGTTCCTCTTCTTCTGATTCCGATTCATCGTCGTCGTCTGAAGACGAAGAAACAGATACATTTTCGTCTTCCGTTTCCGAATCATCGTCTGTTTCCCAGTCTTCGTCTTCATCCTCGTCATATTCGTCATCGTCGTCATAATCTTCAGAACCCCCTCGCCCTATTGTAAATATGATATTTACTTTTTTTGATTTACCTGGGGAAGACACTTCTTCTTCTTCCTCATCATCGTCTTTCCTTTTGCTACGTTTTTGCTTTTTGTCACTATTCTTCTTGATTTCTTTTTTCTTATTCTGCGGTGGTTTAGCCGTCTTTTTCTTCTTAGCAGATACCGGTTCCTCTTCCTCGTCTTCCGTTTCACTTTCCTCCGTCTCTTCGTCTTCTTCCGTATCATCCTCGGGTCTCCAACTTTCATCGTCCTCCTCGTCATCGTCATCATCCTCTTCGCTATAACGTTCCTCGCTTTTCTTTTTCAGAACCTTTTTGTGTTTTTTCTCTGCCTTTACTTTTTCGTTCAAGTATTTAGAAGGGAAAATTTTGGCAAGAAATTTATTAAATTCGTGCTTATCCATTTCTTCTTCACTTTCTTCATTCGTTGATTCGTCGTCGGACGATTCATTTTTCTTCTTCACATCCTTATTTTTTGTAGGCTTATTCTTAGACTTGGCATTATCCTTATTCTTGGCAGAAATATGTTTATTGTCAGCGTTCATTGTTATATATCATATAAACAATTGTTTAAATATTTAATTCAATTTTATTTTGTTTATTAAAATATAAAATTGATTTTTAAAACAACCTAAAAAATTAATTACATATATTATAAGCCAATGTCGTCAATTGCCGCAAATTATCAGAACAGTAATAATAAGCCGAACAATATGTCAAAGGTAATTGGCATACAGTTTAGTATTATGTCACCAGATGAGATACGCAAATCCTCGGTTGCGGAAATAACCTCTAGAGACACCTATATTAACAATAAGCCAGTCATCGGCGGTTTATTCGATCCGCGAATGGGCGTATTAGATGCCGGATTAATATGCCCTACGGATGGTCTAGACTATATAAAAACACCCGGATATGCAGGACATATTGAATTGGCCAAGCCAGTTTATTATATCCAATACCTAAATACGATCATTAAATGTTTAAGGTGTGTATGTTTTAAATGTAGTAAATTACTTATAAGCAAAAGTAAATATAAGAAGCTTCTCACCCTGAGTAATGAAGCCAGGTGGAAACAAGTATTTGCTTTAGCGAGTAAAGTCAAGCGCTGTGGGGATGATACTGAAGATGGGTGTGGGTGTTTACAGCCGTGTCCGCCAAATGGTAAAATGAGAAAAGAAGGACTTGCCACGATTATCGCGGAGTGGAAAAACGAGGATTCCGAGAATAGCGAGCCCATCATAATCAAATTTACCCCCGAAATGAGTTTGAAGATTTTGAAACGTATATCCGACGAAGACGTATCGTTTATGGGATTTAGTCCGATTTGGTCAAGACCCGATTGGATGATTTGTCAAGTTATGGCGGTTCCTCCTCCGTCCGTACGACCTTCTATTAAACACGACTCGCAGCAGCGCTCGGAGGATGATTTAACTCACATATTGGTGAATATCATAAAAGCGAACAAAACGTTACAAGAAAAAATACAAAACAATGCTCCGGCAAACGTAATTGATGACTGGGCTACCGTTTTACAGTATTACGTAGCGACACAAGTAGATAACAAAATACCGGGGGTCGCTTCGGTGGCCCAGCGTTCCGGTCGCCCGTTGAAGTCTATTAAAGATAGATTAAATGGTAAAGGTGGGCGAATGAGAGGCAATCTGATGGCAAAACGTGTTGATTTTAGTGCTCGTTCGGTTATTACGGCCGATCCTAATTTGTCGATAAAGGAACTAGGTATTCCGTTGAAAATCGCGAAAAATCTAACCAAGCCGGTACGAGTCAACAAAATGAATAAAGCATTTCTAACCAAATTGGTACAAAATGGTCCAGATGTTTGGCCGGGGGCAAAGATATTGGAAAAAGATAACGGGGAATCGATCACGTTGCGATATTTTATGGATCGCGATTCTATTGTCTTGGAAGAAGGTGATATCGTTCATAGACATATGATGGATGGTGATCCCGTGCTTTTCAACAGACAACCTACACTCCACCGAATGAGTATGATGTGTCATATCGCACGTATTATGCAAAAGGGAGATACCTTTCGAATGAATGTAGCCGATACGAAACCATATAATGCCGATTTTGATGGTGATGAAATGAATTTACATATGCCACAAGACTTGGAGTCTGAAGCAGAACTACGTAATTTGGCCGCAGTACCTTACCAGATTATCAGTCCGGCGAACAATTCTTCCATTATTGGTATATTTCAGGACTCTATGCTTGGTTGTTATCAATTCACCAGAGAAAACATCCATTTTACACCGAGAGACGCAATGAACTTACTTATGATGTACGATACGGTTAATGAACAAGAGTTGCTAAAAAATGTAGAAAGCGAAAAAGGTGTCAGTAGCTTTAATATATTGACTCAAATAATGTATCCACTCTCGCTAAAATACAAAACCAAAACCTTCAAAGAGGATATGGATTTCAAAACCTCTAATGAAGTGGTTGAAATTAATAATGGAAAATACATCAGAGGTCAAATGGATAAAGCGGTAGTAGGAAGTAGTACTAAAGGATTACTTCAACGTATTTGTAATGACTTTGGGAATGGTGCGTCGGCTAAATTTATTGACGACTTGCAAAACATTGTGACCATCTATATGAAAATGACGGCATTTAGTGTTGGAATAAGCGACTTGATTTCCGACAAAAAAACAAATGACGAGATCGTTAAGGTAATCACAAACAAAAAGGCAGAGGTCAACCACCTAATCCAACAGACCCAACTCGGTATTTTCGAAAACAAAACGGGAAAGACGAATAACGAAGAATTTGAGACCCAGGTAAACAATATACTCAATCAAGCCACGTCGGAATCTGGTAAAATTGGATTGAATAGTTTGAGTAAAGACAACCGATTTGTTACCATGGTAAAAGCTGGATCAAAAGGTTCAGATCTAAATATTTCGTTTATGATTTCTTGTCTAGGTCAACAAAACGTAGATGGTAAAAGAATTCCTTATGGGTTTGAACACCGAACTTTGCCTCATTATACAAAATATGACGATTCGCCGGTTGCCCGTGGATTTGTCGAAAGCTCTTATATTAATGGACTATCTCCTCAAGAAGTATTCTTCCACGCAATGGGTGGTCGTGTAGGTCTAATTGATACAGCCGTAAAAACGTCCACGACTGGATATATCCAGCGAAGATTGATTAAAGGACTAGAGGATTTGATGGTAGGATATGATATGACGGTTCGCAATAACAAAAATAAGATTGTACAGTTTTCGTATGGGGACGACAATATTGATACGACGAAGGTTGAAAATCAGGTCCTACCCATCGTTTCAATGAGTACACAAGATATATACGCACACTATATCATACCGGAAACGTCCAACAAAACATCTACATTATCCAACATTTTTACGAAAGGCGCGCTAACAAGATACAAAAAACAATTTAGTGTATTGACCGATTTTACTTCTAAATATACGAAAATGATGATAGACATACGCGAAACAATCATTAAATGTGTATTTAACGGCAAAGGGGACTTTGTAGTAAATTGTCCGGTAGCATTTAGTTATATTATCAACAACATACAAGGTCAGTGTAATATTTCCGCCACCTCAATGGTAGATATCACTCCGGTCGAAGTCTTTGACCTGATTGAACAGTGTTATGATAATCTAACAAAATTGCATTATTCGCCCCCGACGGAACTATTCAAAACATTATATTACTATTATCTTTCGCCTAAGGAGCTGCTTTTTATAAAGAGATTTAACAAATCGGCGATTCAGCTCCTACTCGATACTATATCAGTTACTTTCAAGCGTTCGATAGTAGCACCGGGTGAGATGGTTGGAATGATTGCGGGTCAAAGTATTGGTGAAGTATCTACCCAAATGACTCTCAATACGTTTCATTTTGCGGGTGTTGCTTCGAAATCGAACGTCACCAGAGGTGTGCCCAGAATAGAAGAAATCTTATCTTTGTCAAGTGATCCTAAAAATCCTTCTCTAACGGTGTTTCTTAAAAGCGAAGATGAAACTTCTAAAGATCGTGCTAGTACGCTTATGTATATGTTGGAACACACTACACTGGAAGAACTCGTTATTTCGAGTGAAATTTGTTTTGATCCCGACGACCTTAACACACTTATAGACGAAGACAAAGATACAATGTCGCAATACAAAGCCTTTGAAAGCATGGTCGACGAATGTAATGAGACGAGTACAATCAATAATGAAAATGAAAAATCAAAATGGATCGTTCGTATGATTTTGGACCCGGAAGCGATGTTGGAAAAAAATATTACAATGGACGACGTCAATTTTGCACTAAACCATTGTTATGAAAATCAAATTTCCTGCGTTTATTCGGATTACAATTCAGACAAATTGGTTTTCAGAATTCGTATGAATGAAGTATTTAAACCCTCATCAAAAAAAAATAAGGCGAATATTAACCCGCTCGATCAATCGGACCAAATTTATGTTCTCAAAAACTTCCAAGAACAACTTTTAAAAAATGTTATACTGAGGGGCGTAAAAGGTATTAACAAGGTTATTTTGAGAAAAATTAAAGACAATATGGTCGAAGAGAATGGCATTTTCAGGAAACAAGATATTTGGGTTTTGGATACCATTGGAAATAATTTGGTAGATGTTTTGGGTCTTGATTATATTGACAACAAAAGAACGTTTAGTAATGATATCGTAGAAATTTATAACTTGCTTGGAATAGAGGCGGCAAGACAGGCTATATACAATGAATTGGTTGATGTGATTGAATTTGACGGAACTTATATTAATTATCACAACTTTAGTGTTCTAGTTGATCGAATGACCTATTCGCATAAGATGATCTCCATATTCAGACACGGAATTAACAATGATAATATCGGCGTCATTGCTAAAGCATCGTTCGAAGAAACGCCGGAAATGTTCCTAAGAGCTGCTAGACACGCCGAGCTAGATACGTTTAGAGGAGTGTCAGCCAACGTTATGTGTGGTCAAGAAGGATTCTATGGAACATCGGCGTTTCAGGTGGTTCTCGATATTGAAGAAATGCAAAAACTGGAAGAGTCGAGCGAGTTCACATATTCCAACTTGGAAAATGACATAGAAGACTTCTTCCAGGCAGTGGATGATCCCCAAGATAAGTGTGGAGTCAATAATTTGACCATTCAACAAAACATAACAAATGTGAAATACAATAATATGGGCGCCGATGACGATTATAATCCTGGATTTTAATAAATATTTGATTAATAATATTAAACAAATATTAATTAATATTAGTATGCTCAATTATCTATTTAACTTAATATACAATAATCAAAAAAATGACATAAGCTACCTTAGTTTTATATTTTTTTCTATATTTTTTAACAACCCGGGTTTTGTTAAATACAAGTTCTTGTTCTACAAAGACACAAATGAAAATACATTTTTGAACAAGGCACAAAAAAACAACTTTAATCAAGCATTTTCTAAGCTACAGTTTGTATATTTTGCACTTACCAAATTCGTAAATATTATTAAAATCAAAAAACAACCTTTTTTGAACGAAGAAGACTTTTTATTAAACCCGATTGATAAGCTAAGCAAAACTTCGTTGGTCATTTATCAAAATAATTCTAAAAATATATTTACCGTTAATGATCTCACTAAAATTATTAAATCGTCCTTGTTAAATGTATCCTTTCGCTTTATAAACAAACCAGTGGCCATTAAAAATCCGTATAATAATATTCCGTTCAATAAGTCTAATTTGTATAATATATATTTTTTCATTCTTTTTAACACGCATTTCAAAGTAGATTTATTACAAAAATTCTTTTTACACGATTTTGATATGACACTGTTTTTCAAAAAACACGAGTACCTTTTGCGAGAATATGCAATAAAAGAATATGTGGCCAAAGAATATGCCACTAATCTATACAAGGGTGTATTGGAAATGCTTATCCATTTTAATTCGCACAACAGACGCTCACAAATAATAATTCACGCGGATTTTCCAAAAGAATTATTGGTTGGCATTATGAGACCATATCTTTTGTTAGATCTCATGGCTCTTTACTCTTTAATACCTGATAGCAAAAAGTACGCGGCGGAGCTTTTAACTAAAAAATTGAGAGAATTACATACATTTAATCCTACGTTCGGGAGAAAAGTGGTATCGTTTACACCAAAATGTGTAAATTTTACTTTAAAATCAAAACGCGTAATTAGTTTCAATTCAAGACATATTAAATTTAACAATAACAATGACTTCTTCTTAAGTAATCATATCGCGATTGAAGAAGAACGTATTATACCCGCTAGTTACGTTAATACTATTACAGTAACTGAATTAATCAATGGCTTAGCACTTTTAACCGCTCATTTTGAAGATGATGCGGCAGAAATCGGGGATCCAGAACCAGATTTAGAGGAAGGTGTTGAATCAGGTGAGGAAGAAGGTGCAGATGATGTTGAAACGGATTTGGAAGAAGGTGTAGATTTAGAGGATCTTTATAATGATATTTCATCAGATGAAGATGATGCCAATTACGTCGAAGTAAATGACGGACCGGTACCTCCTTAAACATCTGGTTCTAATATTAGGGTTTTCTTTGTTTTTGTTTTTTTCGCTTTCGGAAGCGGCTTACTTTCAAAATCTTCGACATTAATTATAGAAGTCTCTATTTTTTCTAACGATGATATATTGTCTTCAATTTTCAACTTTTTGGTTTTTTTAGTTGGAATTTTTATAAATTTATCTAAATATGTTTCTATGCTTGTTTTGTTTTTAAATCCTTGGGCTATCTTTGATTTACAACCATCTTCTATATCTGTTATTGGAATAAAACAATTGGAATCTCTATCTTCCACCAACTTATATTTTGGAATAGCATTTCCTCGAAGCGACGATTGTACTATAAACACAAATTTGTCTTCAGTGTCACCATTGCACACAAATACTTGCTCCTCATAATTTGTTTCTAAAATAGGCGTAGTTGAAATAAACATGGCGGGAATTTCGTATCGGACAAACAAAAGCCAATAATCAAACGTAGTTAAATAGTAACTCTCTTCTAAAATAAAATCTATAAAGGTTATCTCGCGATTTTTTACCTTGAACCCCGAATTTCGTTTTCCTTCTTCTATTAATATATCAATTATTTTGTCCCCATATTTACTCAAATACTTATTGTATTCGCTGACAAGATCCTTTTTAATTTCGTTGTGTTTTTTTTTGATACCATTGAATTTTTCGATTATGTCTATGATTATACTATATGTACAATTTATCGTGTTACCATAATCGTGTTCTTTGTATTTCGCCGGAAAGCATTTACTCCATAAGCCTACGATTTTGTTTTTTAGTTCCTTGTTACAGTTTTCGTTTTTACTCTCCGGTTCTGTCAACGACGTCACAACATTGTCATATGGCTGTGTTTTAATTGGATTCGTTTCATCAAAAGAGTTATATTTTACATATTTGTTTGCGGTGCTGGGAATTAATTTATCAAAATATTCATTATTCAATAACGTTTGTAACATAATAATTTCATCGTCGTTTAAGTTATAATCTATATTACCGAGCGTCAAATATTGTTTGGGTTCAAACATATATCCTTTAATACGCGAATAACGAATGATTTCATCGGAAATCTTACCAAAATATACGTCCATGTTTCTCTTATTCGTTATTAAATTCTTCTTAGGAATAATCAAACTACACTCGTTGTCGTCGCCGGCGTTACATACGTTCGAGGCACTACATTCATTTATATCGTTCAATATGCAAGTGGTTACTTCATTGATTATTTTGTAATAACGTTTGTCGCCAATAAATTGCACCTTGTTTCCTACTAGTTTTTTCAATTGGAAATCTATATTTTGCATTTTTTCCCCATACAACATAAATCCGGTTGATAATATGGTTTCAATATCGTCTCTTATTTTAATATTAGAGTAATCGCTCAGTAATATTTTTACCGTATTTCTAAAAATATTGAAAAAATTGTTTTCAAGTTTTATTCTTTTAATAAAATCAACTCTTTTTTTATCTACTTTTGTCGAGGTGGTTAATGTAACATCCACGTTTTTTAAGGGCGATGTTTTACTTTTTACCACATAATTGTTGTTCCTTATTGATGGAAGTTCCGCGTCGTTTATTTTAGGTACTTCTTCTTCCATTATAGGTTCTGATAATTGTATAAATTGATTTGTTTCGGTGATTATGCCTACGACCATTTCATCTTCCACTACTTTCAAAATCGGCTTACAAGGTATACCCTTGATTTTACCACGATTGAATAGTTTAAGTAAAAAAGTCAGCGTATTATAATAAGTATTCCATATGGTCAAGTCTGTCATAAATACAAAATCGGGGTCGTCCTTTATATCATCTTTTATACTACCTGGATAGCATGGAACAAATCCTCTTTGCGTTTTTTCACCCGGCTCTTCTACATATAATCCAATTACTTGATTATTGAAATTCAAAACGAGTTTTAAAATCTTATAATTATAGTATTCCAATTTATGTACCAAGTCGTGTAGCAAAATTGCGCGCTTTGCTTTATAAATGGTAGGCATGCTTTCTTTCGGGTTACATATGGTAGAATAAAAGGGCTTGATTACTTCATTTATAACGTCTCTCATCGTACGGCTTAACGCCGGATCTTTCTCTCTGAATTCTTTGATTATTTTGATTTTGTTTCCTGTCGTATATGAATATATGGGTTCATAGTAATCCCCTTCTTTCATTAGTATAATGGTGGGTTTTCTTGCGTCATAAAATTTGGAGGAATAGTGATTCGTCGGACAAATTAATTGTACATTGTTTGTTATATCATCGCGCGGTATTTCAAATATAACCAAATTAATACCAGTTGGAAACAAAAATGTATTTGGGCTAGTAATCAAATCCCATAAATAAGTATGTTTAATGATGGCGTCGTCGTCGCTCAAAAAATGTTTGAAATTATCTAACGCACTGATTACTTTTTTAAAATATTTTTGTTCGTCGACATTTTCCACGTTAATCCGAGAGAAAAGTTTGCTTTCACTATATTTGTTTACATCTACCACGACACTTTCGTCGGTTAGATTATCAAAGTCATTTACCAAGTTCCCGTTTTGGAATGTGATAAAATTGTCTATGGTGAGTGATTTAATGATTCTTTCTCTCATTTCTTTTATCGATAATATTTTGTCTGATACTATTTCTCTCTGTTCATTAATATGTTTTTTTGCGAAAAATAATGCATCTGATATGCAAGCTATAAAGGACTGCTTATTGCTTATTTCAACGCCGTGTCTCAATAAACACGGATGATCATCTTTTATGTTTGTATTTGTTCTACTTATTTGACAGTCGGCATTCAATTGGCGAAGAATAAATTGCATTTCTGGTGGTAAGTATCCCCACCTACCTTGATCTAGAGGAAACTTTTCTGGACCTTTTATATATTCATCTTCTTTTCTTACAACTTGCGCGGCAACGGGTTCCTTGATTTCTTCTTTACTCGATTCTGCTTCTTCGTCGTTACTTTCAATATCTTTAACATCTGTTTTTAGACCCTGATTACATTGTTGTCTTGCTTTTATTCGTCCCTCTGTATTATATTTGTCAAAACAACACGGAACGCAGTGTCCATCTGGATGTTTATCGAGTTGAAAATTTGGATACCGTTTGTAAGGTATTTTTAAATCACCTATATCATAAGTTCCGACATTTCCATTGGTAAATTCAACTTCACATTTATGTTCTTTATTTATGATCTGTTTAATTTTTCCATTTACCAATTTATTATCAATTGATACTTCCACCTCATCTCCGATGGCTATATTATTTTTAGTTGCCTTTGTTTTTTTCTCTTGATAAAACTCATAAATATAATATCCGGGTTTTACAACTTTGGCATTTTTTTCCAATACTTTGCCGCACGTTGGATGCTCTAATTCGGTTTTACCGGTTGGACCGACCACTTCCTTTAAATCATTTGGATCAACAAATGTATTCGTTTTTAAACACCAGAAGCGCGGACAAATATAATTAAATTTTTTATTCGGATCCGAACCATATCTAATTACATCTTCTTCTCTCAAAAAGCCTTCGTGTTCCTCATTTATTTTCTCCAGTTGTTTATCTGTTAAAATGACGGGTTGCCTTCTGGTATCTGAACTACACGTTCTAGAATACGAATTATATTTACCACTATCTTCCTTTAAAATTAATACGGGGTCATATTTCTCTATTTGTTTCTGAAAATAATAAGGTTTGTTTAGCTTCATACCATCGATATTTCTTACTTCGTCAGATGATGATTTTTCTGGCGTATCAGATTCAACCGGTACAATAGGTTCAATCGGCATAATAGGTGCAATTGGTGCAATAGGTGATTCAATTGGTGGCAAAGATGCAACAGACGGTTCAGCAGATGATTCAGTAGGTGATTCAATTGGAGGCAAAGACGCAATAGACGGTTCAGCAGATGATTCAATTGGAGGCAACGATTCCGCCGCCTTGGGACTAGAAACATCGGTTGCTAATGAACCATCTGATTCGTCGTTTGCTGGTTGTAAAAAGTTGAATGCAGTAGCAGCCACCTTGGGACTAGAAACATCGGTTGCCAATGAACTATCGGAATCATCCGTATTCACCCCCCCTTCTTGATCTTCATATTCATCCTCATCATCTTCTTCCTCGAAAAATAAATCTAACGCTCCTTTTGGTTTTTCTTTTGTAAAATTGACTACTTCTTCCTCACTTTCATAATCTTTTTCGCTTACACTATTGTCGCTGTTAGACATTTCATTTATGGAGACAATATCCTCTACCTTTATATCGTCATTTACTTCTAAACTACATAACCTGTCAATGGACGCGACCGGATAATTCGTACTTTTCTTATTCTGTATTATACGAACGATTGAATCTAGATATACGGGTATACATTTTAAATAATTTATATCATTTATGTTCTCCATGGTGATAACAGTCGTACTTGACATGGTGTCCGTCGTGAAAGTTGTTTTAAACCCCGGATTATCTTTGATTCTAGTAGCAGATTTATGTGCCGTTTTTTCAACTTGATATTCATTCGCCATTTTCGTCATTAGATCTTCCGCCTGGGTTTTTGTAATATCTTCTTTAAAGTTTTCTAACAAGGCTTGTATAATTTCTTCGCCTCTCAACCCCTGTTCACTTTTTTCAATTATGAACGCCTCTTGACTGGTAACTTTGTTAAAATTCGAAACTCTTTTGTATCTCAATTGTACAGTATTTAATTGTATTTTTTCAATGTTGAATATGCTAGATACACACCCTTTCATTTTCTCAAAATTGATGGGTTTTGATATTTTTATTATGGACAAATAATTTAGTTGTATTAAATCGATGTTTGCGTCATAAATACTTTTGAAAAAGGTAAACTTGTATCCACTTTGCTGTAAATTATTTTGTATTTCTTTTATGATAGGATTTAAAACCTCATTATACAAAGCATTTAGTTCGTCAATCTGGATTATATCATTAAACTCTGATTTTACATTTATAATACCGTTGTTATACAATTCCATAATCATCGTTTCTTTTCTCGTTTGCACACTATATTCTATGTATATCGCGACCGATTTTTGCTTTCCTACATTTTTCATCAGTTTGAAAATATTGGTTTTTTTTAGATAAGGTATCTTTCGCCCGTCAGTAGACAAATGGTTTGTAAAAAGCCTATAAATGTTTTCTTGTTTTTTTGACGGATTGTATTTAATGAGCGGCTTATTTTCCGTGGAATGCAATAGTTTAAAAATAATATCTAATGGAATTTTAGTTTCAAAAATAGGCATTAGAGAGAAGTGGATATATTTAATTCCGGTTGAAACATATTCCAAGTCAGACTTCCTATTATTATAAACGTCGTAAAACATATTTATGGTATTAAAAGTATTGATTGTTTTATCGTTCAATAATTTGCTATTTTCTTCCAGCAATTCTGGTTGCTGTGTTTTTAAATCTTCCGAGGTATCTATATTTTTGTTGTATAAGAACGGGTAATATATTTTTAATAATATATCACTTGGGACCCCGTTATTGTTGCTATTTTCGTGAAACAGTAACACATCCGCGGCTTTACATAAATAAAGCGTATTGTCTAAAACGTCACCTGTATTTAAAAGCAATGAATTATTAAGGGTAGACAATGTTTTGCGTACATTTCTCTCAAAAAAGGTGTCAAACCCTTCGACTTTAAATGGATTCGTTATAAAAGGGATCTCCGTTCTGGTTGTTATAAATTTTTGTCCTAAAACCTTATCTAGAACAAAGGTTTTATTATTAATATCCATATTCACTATATCATCATAATTGTATGTATCTTTTGTGTCTGCTATTTTAAAAGCCTCTCCGTTTTCTCTGCTTATAATATTTTGCGTAAATTGCAAAAGTTTATTCCTAGTAATTTCTATTTTGTTGTTTTGGGATAATGTTTCGTAAACCGAAACGGCGTTTAAGGTTTCTAATTTATTGCAAAACAAGTAAATTTCATTGAATGAAATAGAATTGCCTAGGGCGGCTAGTATTTTAATTTTAATAGTGCCTATAGTATCATCAAAGTGTATTTGTTGTTCGGAAAAAATGACGTTAATATTGTCGTTTTTTATTTCGGCAAGTTCTGTCAAGGTGAAAACAGATTTCATCGTTTCCTCCTTTTTTGTTACCGGTTTTCCATAAAATACATATATTTCTTTTGTTTTGGTTCCATCAATATTTTTGACCTTGTAAACATCTTTGGGTATTAATTCTTTTTTAACGGGCATATATATAAAAACAGTATTATTTTAAATTACTTATTTTCAAAATGTAAAATAATTAATTAGACTAAATCATAATAAGGGTTATCATTTATTGTCATGCTACAGTATTGTTCGGGGTTTTTCTTATAATCAACTGGAATATATATCCCAGCATCTTTTGCGTTTTGTAACAAAAACTTGAAATTTTGCCAGAATTCTTGTTTGTGTCCTATTGAAACAGTCATTATATGAGATAGTTCGTGTAAGGCCACAAAGGTTAATGTATTTATATCTATTAATTTATCTCCGTCTTTCGTAGTATTCAAACAAAATGCCAACTTCTCTCCCTTGTTTTCACTATATGCGGTGAGTTCACTGGTTGGTAGAGTTTCATTTATTTTGGTTGGATTAAAGCCACTTACGAGTCGTTTGGTTCTTTCATCGTCGGGGTGTTTTTGATTCATGTATTTAACTACTTCTTTACACTTTCCCGTGACAGAGGCCAACAAATCCGCGGCTAATTCTAGTTTTGCTCTTTCTCTCACACAGTATCTATTACCGTCTTTGGAAGAAATAATACATTTCAAATTGTATGCATCAGATTCGTAATATATTCTCAATGATAAAATAAGTATTACAAATACAAATATATAAAAAAAAAAATTGGGTTTATCCACCATAATATAATGTTATATTAAAATAAATCAATAACTATGTTTATGGTCGTATCTTACAAGAGTGACACGTTCGGCCCGGTAAAGGTCTTAATAGATGGAATATACGAAACAATGGAAGAGGCTAAAAAACGGCAACTAGAAATATGTGGGGGTCGTACAGGTCCTACGTATAGCGACAACAATAGCGTACAGGGAAGACATAGCGTGATTTCATGGATAAAAAATATACCAACCGGCGACTTGGATAAACTGGATATCTACATGCCAGATCCTAAAAGTAAGTAGGTGTTTACGGTTTTTATATAAAAAATAATCTGAAATTTGTTATATAATTTATTTTGTATGCCTTATATTTTTAATTTTTTTTAAAAAATTACTGAGGCCCGGAACCAATTTCCAAGGGAGGTCTCATAAAGTCGGGCTCAATGGTCGTTTGATTCCAAGGTCCGACATTTAACTGTGGATTGGGGGGTTCCGATCTAATTTGTAGATTGGCATTTCTTAAACTTTGGCCGATGGTATCAATACCTATATGATATCCCGCCTTTAACAAGTTAATGTTTTGTAAATCCCCTTTGCCGCTTGGATTTAACTGTGCCCACTGACTATCCGAATTATTTTTTGGTAAAAGTTCTGCGGGATTTTGGATGTTTGGGTTACTACACGATGACGGTATTCCGGGCATACTTGTGGTAGCGCCATTGGCAGAAGAAAACACTTCATTTTCTCCTAGCGGTTCAGAAGGTCGTACACCTTGTGAATACTGTTGATTTGTATTTTTATACTGGGTTTGCATTTGTGCATTACTTTCGTATCCAGATGAACCTTTATTTGTTAAATAATTGGCAAACATACTTACACCGGTAGCTATTATTAACAGTATAATAATAGCTCCAATTCCGTAATCATTCCATAATTTCTTGAAAGAAACACTCATTATATAAAACTAATGATAAAATAATTTTAAGATTACTTAAATAATTTACTTACAAATTAAAATGTTCTAAATAATATGTTATTTATAAGTTTTATAAGTTCTCTAATTCACTTTCAGATACTTCGGCGATTTCTTCGTCAAAGTCACTTTCCTCGCCATCTAAATTATCAATCATAAAAGTATTCTTAATATTTTTTGCTTCTAAATAAGCTAAAATAGCATTCTTTTTTGCAAGTTTGGCCTTATTTCTCGCTTCTTTGTACAAGTCTATGTAAATTTTATTTGGTTCTTTTAATTTTAAAGGTACACTATTGTTTTTTTCTTCTTTTAAGTCGTCGAGGTCTTCTATTTCTAAATCAAACAAATCATTTTCCTGCTCTTTATTTTCCAGATCGAGGTCACCTACTATATTTTGATTTTGTTCTAAAGCATTATCATCAAAATGGGTTATCGAAATATTGTCTAAATTGGTTGGTTGTTCTAAATGGTCGGATTCTGTAGTCGGTTTTTCTAAATGAGGCTCCTCCGGTTGCTCTAAATCTATAGTTTCTAAAGTCGGTTTTTCTAAATCAATCGGTTCTCTTGTTACCACATTTTTTTCCGTTTTAATGATACAATTGTTAAATAGTTTGTTTTGATCCAATATCATAATTTGTTTAAGCCCGACCTCAACGTAAAAGCTTCGCGTAGTAAACTTAATACCTTGTATTTCTAAAATAGAAACAATCTCGGTTTCCATATTTATTTTATCATATGATAACACTTCCTCATTTTCATTATAAACCATTATGTCGGGAATAGCCTCGTTCTGAATGTTTTTTTTAATATTTGTTTTAAGTAAATAATATTTCCCCGATTTGAATGTTTTGAGTATAGAATTAAATGCGTTTTCTAAATCATTGCGCTCTAATGATCCTACAAACCATTCTGCGTTTTTTGCAAATATTAATTGTTGACACTTATCCTGTAGTTTTTCAAACCAGTTAATTGCTTCTTCCGAGTTGTTATCAAATACTATATCACAAAAAAATTTTTTCCCGCTTTTTGTTATACCCTGCTTCGTTTTACTCTTAAGCGTTTGTATATATAATGATTCCCCGTTGTACAATATTTTTGTAAAATAAGAATCATTGCTAAGAGCGGTTGGTTGTCCTAGGGAAAGCTTTTCGAAATCAAAATGGTTGTGTTGTTGAATGACGAGGTTGTTCATATGTTAAATTTTAAGTAGAAAATAATATCTAAATAAACACGCATCATTTATCATCGTAAAATTATATTTATTTTTCTCTAAAATAAATGTAATGAGCAAATCACTTGTGACACAATGTTTAGAAATATTAAAGAGAGAAGACATTAAACACGAATTAAAATCTATATTAAATCCATTGCTTGAATTTATATTATACGAAATTAGTCCATATATTTATATTACGGTTACTATTGTCGTAACAATGTTTATAATGATTCTGGTTATTCTTTTAATTTTAATATTTTTAATTAGAAAAAAACATTTGGTTCCTTGATAATTTTTTATTCTTTATATTTTATATAAAATGTCTTGTAACAAGAAGAAGAAGCAACGCGGAGGCGTTCACGGCAATCAATATCCTTCGGCATCACCTTCCACTTATAGCGATTCCCAATCATATATGCTGCAAACGGTTGGCAAAGGAAACACACAATACGACAACGTTTTTATGTCAAACAAAAGCGACGGAACCGGAAACGCAATTGTAGGATTACAAGGCCAGCGTGCTGGAGGCAAACGGAGAACCAGATCTTCGAGAAAGAAAAATAACAAGTCGCGAAAGGGAGGATACTTTAGTGAAGTAGTCAACCAAGCATTAGTTCCCGCCGCGTTATTGGGAATGCAACAAACTTATAAAAAGAAGAAAATGGGAGGATCTAGAAGTAGAAGAACTAGGAGAAGAAAAACGCGAAAAGGAGGATTCTTTGGCCAAGTAGTCAACCAAGCATTAGTTCCCGCTGCGTTATTGGGAATGCAACAAAATTATAAAAAGAAAAAAATGTTCGGATCTACCAGCAAGTAATTAAAAACTGTAATTAAAATTTAACAATACTTTTTTAATCCTTTCAGAATAAGTATCATTCGGATAATTATTCTCTACATTATTGAATTCGGCATGTAATCTGTCTAATTTACACATTTCGCGTAATTCTCCGGTATCATCTCTTGGGACAGATCTTCTTTTTACATAGGTTTCTTCCGATTGATTTACGTAATGCGCCACATACATCGGGGCCTGATTAAAGCTGACGTTGTATTCATTAAAATGAAACTCGCGATCTATCGTTTTCCCTTGTAAATTATAATATTTATTATCTGGTTTTAAAACGTAAAAATGAGGGTTGATTGCGCGCGACACCGCATGCGGCTGTACAAAACATTTCACGTGTTTATTCAATAGTTTTTCACATTTAGTGTAATGCTCTAATATTAACCCGTCAGGATCTTTTTTTTTAAAATTACTTCCGAACATTAACCAATTTATCGCGAGGGATGGTGCGTATTTAAAGTTGTTCAACAATTGTCTTATATTATTATATGGAGTGTTTAATATAACAAATTCGTCCCCGTCCAAATATATCATCCAATCTACATTGTTTTTAACGGCAATCGTTCTCGCAAGATTCATTAATCTAATTTTAACATTTTTATTTATTTTGCCTGCATTTACAACTTTAACATTATTAAGATTCATATTTTTAATTTGTTCCTTTACCGGAACTTTAGACTTGTGATCAAATATAACTATTTGGGTAAACCCTATTAATAAATGATGAACGATCCATTCTCTTATATGCTTTTCATCTCGTACGTTAGTAAATAAACAAATTCTCATATTTTATGTTAACATTATAATATTAATATATTAACATAATTAAATGTCCTTTGAAAATAATATACAAAAATGGGTCTCGATCGACAACGAAATGAAAAGATTAAATGAAAAGCTGAAAAGTCTGAGAGATGAAAAAAATGGATTAAATACACAAATTATCTCATATGTAAATACCAATAATTTAAATGATTCGCAGATCGGCATTAGTGATGGTAAATTAAGGTTTGCGACCACTAAAGTAGCACAGCCATTAACATTTAAATATTTAGAGGATAGCCTAAGTCAAATAATTCAAAACAAGGATCAAGTGGCACAAATAGTAAATCATTTAAAGAATAAAAGAATAACAAAAACTATACCAGAAATAAAGCGGTATTATAGCAATTAATTTATATATTAATTATTTATATGAACTTAATAGATTCTAGTGATCTGGTTTTTAATAATGATAAAGATAATGGAATTATGAGTGGCGGATTTAGTGTAAATTCCATCTTAATGAAAAATCGTTCGTCTCCTATAGTAACGCTAAATTCCAATAACGAGCAAATGGGTGGCAAAAACGTCTCCGATATTTTTAATGATTTGGTTGTTCCCAATTGGGCTCTTTATCATCCTAATTTTTTCCTCAAAAATTCCATTTTAACGCACGAGGAAAACGACCATGACAGTGATTCAGATAAGGACGATGTATTAGATGATAACTTACACGAAAGTCTTTTAGAAATCATAACACAGCAAGAAAATCATAAAGCCTTTAGGAAAAAACATACAAAACGAGACAAACTTACAAATGCTCACAAAAAAACTAAAAAAAATAAAAAAACTAAAAAAATAAAAAAACTAAAAGAATAAAAAAACTAAAAACTAAAAATTAAATTAAAAAACTAAAAAAAGCTTATATCTCTCCCCAGGTATTATAATTGAAGGGTGACACCAGAATGTTTTCTACTTTTGATTTCCAAAAATCCACTCTTTTTTGAAACATCTGGTCTTCTATGGTCTCAGGATAAGGCGTCATGGTTTTCATTAGGTCGTCTTCTTCTTCGGTGATTTTAGGTTTGTTTCCGTAACAATTTACACCAAATTTAACGTTTGGATTGGCAATATATCCACCATTTATACCCGGTCTACCACAGTCGTGTTCATGTCCTTTAATATCTTGTAAGTTGTTATAAGTATCTTCCTGAGTAGGATATAATGCCATTTGGTCGGCGGACCAACCATAATTACACCACTCCCCGCCATTTTTATATGCATCTTCTATCTGATTATATGTTGCTAACTCACTACCATATGCACTACAAATAGCTTTTGCATTTTCATAATTATAATAATTACCTGGTATGTTATAAACTTGTTTTCTGAATTTAATTTCTTGGACTGGAGGAGTTTCGTTGTCCTTGTTCACCACAATATCTATATGTTTCGTTTTTACGCTTGGATCAAAAAACCCGCTTACATAGGCAGATATATTGACATTTAAAAAATATTCAAATGCGTTTATTATAATTAAGATAACAAGTATAATGATAATTATTATACCTGCTATATTTGACCCACCCGACTTACTTGTATCACCAGAAAAGGTGGTATCACTGTCACCGCCATTTTTTCCTAAAGAAACAAATACTGCGAAATACATTATCAAAACGATAATTACTATCACAAGTATCATAGGGCTGATTGCATAAGTATTTATATAATCATACATATAGACTGGATTAGTAGCCGATGTGCTTAAAACCACCATTACTATTATATTATATAAATAGTAAAAGTTTATAAAAATAGACAGTAACTCAACGACCACGAATTCCTTTAGTTTCTAAATGAGAGATAATATGTCGATTTTTTATAAACCAGTCGTTGAAACCTTTCTGTAAAAGACACCATATGCTCTTGGAGATACTATTTCATCCACATTTTTAACTTCTTTTACAATCGTATCATTAAACAAATACCATTTTCCATTTGCATTTTTTATGTATGCAGTATAATGGCCACCTAGGACATTTCCGTGATGATTAGAAACTGCGTACAATTCGTAGACATATGAACTATCTTGATAACCGATGACATATTTCGACAAGTCAAGATTATCTATCGGAAAAGAAATCTTGATTTGTTTTTTAATATTATTGTTTGTAAACCGTTTAAAATCAATTGCTAATATATTCGGAAAAGACCAGAACTTGGTTGATTTGTTTACGTTTTCTTTTTGTTTAGTATCCTCGTTAAACCACGCGTTATCCTTTTCAAGCAATTCTTCCTCTACAAACAGGTCAAAACAATCGTACAACGTTGGCGACTTATTATTGGGGGGCATTGATAAACTAATTGAAAAAAAGGGCTCTGGTATTGCGTTTAATAATTTATTGTCTTCCAGCGACTTTATCTGGGTTACTTGAATTCCCGAAAACATATTCCATATTTCAGAATAGTCTTTCGTATACATGGCCTTTATCTTTTCGAAACACTTGGTGGCTAGTTTGTCCGTATCGTTTTCTACGGTACCAGTTATATCCATTTTAATTTCTCTCGAAATAGCTGTGTGAAAACAATCGATCAAAAAAACAAAAAATTCCATTATGTCGTTTTGCGAATAGTCCGTAAAGATATCCATATTTTTTTTCTTTGCGACCGCGTGAATGATACTTACAAATTTATTCGGAGCAATAGTAGAATTTTCGTTCCAAATTAATTTTCTTAGTTCATTCCACTCTTTTAATAATATCCCGTCGCACGTTTGTTTTTTTAAAACACGATTGAACTTATTACAATCTAAAAAATTATTCAGTTCGTATGTATGAGATAATATTGCCAGGCAAGAGTTTATAAAACAGGTATTTCCGATGTTACATAATCCAGTGAGTCCCTTATCTTTATAATCGTTAATGTTATTTATACAAAGCATTTGTCTATTATAATAATTTATAAACATCCATTTAAACATTTTTTTATAAATATAAATATAAATATACATTTTATATATGCCAGAAACAACCGAAACATTTACCAGGTTGTATCTCGAAAATTTATCATTGATAAGAGATGCAACTTTGAGTTCAAACAATTATAGTCATGCTCAACGACCAAGTATAGCTATTCTGACAGATCGTCTTTTAACACAAAACGATAATATGCTAAGGTTTTTAATGGAAAATGTGCAAAATAATAACCAGGGTAGGAGGACCAATCGGGATGGGAGAAGATATTCTTATACTTATGATAGTGTGGTTTCACCGAGACCCACACAAAATCCCGTATTCCCAGAGGGTCGACCAACAGCCACAGCGCCAGACAACTTTTTTTTGCCGATTGAAATTTATCCAACTACGTTACAAATTGAAACAGCCACCATAAATAGGGCTTATGGAACGATTGACGCGCCTTTAAACGCGTCGTGTCCTATTAGTTTGGAACCTTTTTTAGAAGACGAAATCGTTACAATGATTCGGTTTTGTAATCATGTTTTTAAACCCGACCAAATCAATATTTGGTTTCAACATAATTGTCGTTGTCCCGTATGTAGGTATGATATTAGAGATTATATTCCTGGAATTTCCGGCTACGAAAGTGATGACTCTGACGAAGAAGAGGAAACGCCGCCAAATGAGACAAACGATTCTAATGATGAACTATCTATTAATGGGTTATCTAGAGACCACATTAGAACCATTACAGAAAATATACTAAACAATTTGACAACCGCGGTGGCTACGAATGAGTTTTCTGAGGTAGACGATAGTTCTAATAACGTGTTTTACGCTTCTTATCGGTTGTCATTAAGAAATTAACCAATAAATATAAAGAATACTCGAATTAACTATTAGATGCAGAACAAAACTAAACACATCAAAAGAGAAAATAATCTTAATAATTCTTATCTAGAGACGGCATTTGAAATCACAAAATATATATATTCACTTATAAAAATGTACGTTCTTTGGATCATTTTGCACTTCGCGGCATCACATTTATATATATATTTTTGTACGCCTAAAACTATATTAGGATTTATATTTTCCCCGTTGATGGTTGTAACACCTCAGTGTCAGGGATTACGATGGATTATATATAATAGCGGAAATGTTATCAATAATATGTGGCTCATTTTTGGGACATGGACTAGTTCGTGGCTTTTGTCATGACGTTTACCCGAGAATAAATCTAAATACAAAAAAGGCGGAACTATATTGGGTGAGGGGAAAGACGGATATATTATCGAGTCCATTTCGCCTGGTAAGCTATCGAAAGAAAATGGCTATGTATGTAAAATATTTAAACACTCGACTAAAGTGAACGTTTTATTACACGATACGTTGAAAGAAATAGATCCAAATAATAAAAGATTTAATCGTTATTATTTGCCTGAGTACAAAGATTCTAATATAGATATAAGCAATATAGTATTTCAAAAATACTTGATTCCATTCAATTCTAAACAAATGTCAAAAGCCCAATATCGTTATTTAAGAGAGTCACTAGAGATTTTGCATGCAAATAATATATCACACGGAGATTTACCCGAAAATGTTATGCTAGACCCGTCAGATCATCTACCTCGTATAATAGACTGGGAAAATGCAAACGTAGACTGTGAGGCGATCGATAAAACAATAGATTATAATGCATTTTTAACTCATTACGGGCGTACAAAGTCACACGATAGAAGGGTTGACAATATTATTTCTAAAACGATTTAAACAGATTTGGCATAATAATATTATAATGCCTCTAGAAAGAAACGGATTTAAATGGACTATTAATGAAATAATGACTCTACAGAGAGAAAACGAATTGCTAGGATTGTCGGCAACCGAGATTGCTTCCAACCATAAAAGAAGTGTTCGAGCAATCGTTTCTAAATTGGAAACAGAGGGGTTTTGCCATAACAACCCAACGGAAGATTTGGGTTTGGAGACGATTGGTCAACGCGTAGCCCTGTCTCCCCGTAGATTGCGATCGTATTAAAATATATATTAGGTTAGTTTGTCGAATAATAATAAAAAAAGGTTATTTTTTATTATTTTAAATATTATAATAAATATTCTTTTTTCAAGGTTGTTTAATAAGAAACAGCTTCATAGACTGATTACCCAGTTTTGCATTATTGGTAACCCGAAGATAATTATCAAATAATAAGGCTTTTACTTCCTTTGTTTTTAATTGCTCCAACTTCGTTTCAAATTTATCGGGATCAAGACTAGCCCTTAGCGAATCCACTTCTGTTTTAAATTGCTTCATTTTCGAAATTTTCTTTGAATTTGCCCACATTTTTTCAAGAACTAATGAAAACAATTGGGCCACCGGTTTCATTATTTGGTTGGTAATGTAAAACGAATAATCTATTTTTAGATTATGGTCCTTTATATAAGTGGGCGTTTCTATCTTATTTCCCTGAAGACATTTCTTGTTGGCAGTATTTATATATACATACGGTATTCTGTCGCCCGAACTTGGTTTATTTCCCGGTTCTCTTTCGGCGATTCGATCAGCCAGAACTTTGTGCGCAATGGCATTCGGATTTTTATATCCAGATCGCAAAGACTTTGTGATGATCAATTTTTCTATCGGACATTTCTCATCTACTATGTTTTGTAACGAATTTTTCAAAAACTTAACCGCCTCATCTATATTTTGTTCTTTCATCAAAATATCTATAATTCCTCCATATATGTCTTTTACAATAGGCGCATTATCTCTTCGTTTCAACACAATTCCCATCTCCTTGCGTTTACCCTTATTCGGATCCATTTCATAAAGCATACCAACATACCGTTTCTTTGACAGTAAACAGAACGGCATAAACGTTTTTTCGTATTCCAAATCGTGTGGTTTTTTCAAGAAACTAGAGGCTAAATGACCAGCTTCCTGGGCTAATTCGATTGTCATTTCCAATGCCTCTTTTCCACGAATCGGCTTTCCTTCAAGCGTTTCCAAATTAAAGGTAAAGAATACCGAGTCAGTATCTCCATATATGTACTCCGCCTTGGTTCTTACCTCGCCATATTTGCTGACAGTACATATTTTGTCCGCATATGTTTCTTCAATCACTCTTTTCGCATAAGTCAATAATTTTCGACCAGTTGCAGTGGTGCAGGCAGCAATATCCTTTTCATAAAAGGTGCTTGTCTTTGCGCCACATTGACCATATAGAGAATTCGCCGTTAACTTATAACCCATTTGACGTTGTTCCAATACTTGTTTCATAAATTCATCCGTTTCATTCGGAATCAATTTTCTAGTAGCCTTTCTAGCTTTCAAAAGTTCTTCCAAAATGGAAGGCATAATCGCTTTACCTTCGTTAAACTGAACAAATCTACACGTTTTTGTTCCGGATTTAATCTTTTCCGCCGCCGAAGAAGGCGACTTTCTTATCCATTTATAAGTGTCATACGTTATATTTACATATTCAAATCCTTGTAAATTGTCATACATATAGTTTCCCTTGTCATCTTTTTCGCCCGTTTCGTCGATTAATACCCCTTTCAAGTTATATTCTTTGGTCCAAACCTTACTATCGTGTGATAGATTCTCACTAATCATTGAGCTCGGATATAGTGAAGCATAATCGACGCAAGCTACCGGATTATCCAAATACAAATCACATTTGGGATCTAGTACGATAGCACCTTCAAATCCTTCGTCTAGGAAACCCTTTTCAATAACGGGCATTAGCGTGTTTTTTTCTCTACACTTTTTCGCAATATAACTTGTTAGTTTTATCCCTTGGCCGCGCATTACCAAAAAGTTAATAGGAACACTACAAATTTTGGCCATTTCAATGTATCCGGTTAAAATATCCGATTTGTTAAACAAATAATGAACTAGGTTACAATCTTGAATACAATATTTCGCTACAACGCTTCGATCTTTATCTGTACCATTTGCTAATCTGAAAATATCTTTGGGTGTTACATCGTCCTTTGCCAAACACCATCGGATTTTTTTACTTTCGGACGGATTGACCAGAGTATCAATTACGAAACTCTTATTGACATTATCAATGTTTATCACTTTAAATTTTGCCCCATCTTTATAATACTCCACCGAATGTCCGATTTCTTCGAGGTGAATATAACTATCTACCAAAAGACCCGTCATATTCGAGGTTTTAATTTCCGTCGTATTATTGGTGGCGTTCTTTTCCAGCGTCTTTACGTAATCGCCAATAAAATGACCCGCCACGTAATCCAATTTGTAACTGGTTAGGTTGCTCTCTCTTCTATAAAAATTATAAAGATCAATTTGTAACCTTCCATTCATTTTGATAAATCTTATTTCGTGTTGTCCACTTGCAATATTTAAGACGCTTTCCTCTATTTTATAGCGCTGTGTTTCATTATCATATGTTCCACATATCTCGTTTTTATTACGAGACAATTTCAAAAAATCTTCAACACAACCGGTTTCTTCCGCTCTACTAAACATAAATTTATAATCAAAACCAAATATATTATAACCAATAATAATATCCGGATTTTCTTTTTGAATCAGTTTTTGCCAGGCGAGTAAAACCTCTTTTTCGGTATCATAAGACTCTATTTTACTATTGTTCACGTTCATATTCTCGCAACCACCTAATGCAATACAGTGACTAAAATTGGGCTCTTTTTCGCCATAGTTCATAAATGTCGATCCTATAAAGGTCACCTTGTCTCCCTCCACACCCGGGAAATGTACATTCAACGACGAATTTAATTCGTTTACCTTACCCTCTCGTGAAAAGGTCTTATCGGTTAAAACATCTATTATAGTCGCTTCGACATTATTATAAGTCTTATTTTTCGTCATTTCGTCGTTGCCTTCGCCATCCTCGTCCTCCTCGTTGTTCATTTTTTCAAACAACGCCTCAATCGTGTTAATGGCCGATTTTTCGTTCGTTTTGTAATCTCTTACCTTGCCGTTCAACCATGTCTGACATTTTTGTTCAGCTTCGGTTCGTGATTTTATGGGTTGTTTACAATATATCAAATCGATTCCCGGAAGATTGTCGAAACCGAACGCAGTTAATAGGGCCCTTTCTAAAACACTTCTCAAGGGAACTGTACTATTTTTCTCCATATATTCCATTATATTGGTCGCCAATTTCTTATATGATTTGGTAGGAATAGGAAAATCCCCGTGACTACTACTCGCCTCAATATCAAAGCTACATATTTTTAGAGGAACTCGCGTTTCTTTATTATTCAAAGGCAAAATGTTCTTATAGTTTGTCTCGAACTCATAAGAGCAGTGAGTTTTTTTGCTATCGCCCGTTATTTCGATTACCTTTTTCTTAGGTAGGGCCACCCACCCCGAAGGACTAATATCGCGAATATGAAAAAGCCTTAATAGTGGGGGAATATTCGCTTCATATAATCTAGTATAGGTGTTGCTATATTTGTAGCCATTTAGCAACAATTTGTGACCATTTTCATAGGAAGTATACCATAAATTCTTTGCTTTATTAAACCCAGCTAAATTATTGAATTCGATTTTTATAAATTTATGTTCTTTATTATTATCGAAGCCATATAATTTTTTCCTTTTCAGCAACTTACACTCTGCGATTGAATCGCTGTAATATTTACCCATTTTATCTTTTAAATGCAATACAAATCCATTTTTATCAGAAGTAGTCCAGGTATCTCCAACCAAGACATAAAAGAATGGTTTGTAATCGTCTGCAATAATAGAACACGTTTCCCCTTTCTCGTTTATTCCAAACATTTGAATGACAAAGGTTGAAGTATCCTTATATTTATGTTGATCGTCGCCCGAACTATCGTCGTCTTTATTAGTGTCAGTATACACATTATAGTCTACCAATCTAAATGTGTATTCCATCTTTGATATATTATTTGAAATGCGTTTATTCCGTTTTTCTTAATCAATTTTTTAAATATATTATATGTTTATATGTTTAAAAACAAAACAATATGTGTTCCATTAAATACTGTTAGTGCGTTTGTAGATAATTATAAAGAATATGTTGAAGTTTTTTACGAGGTTAGTGATTTTTGTTTAGAAAACCATATTTTGTGTTAATCAGACTAGATTTTATTATAATTAAAAAATACAAAATCCAAATGATAAAAGTCGTTTATAACTTCAATTGATTTATTATTTAGATAATCAAAATAATTTACTTTATTTATATTAACATTATCATGTCTATCAAAATCTGCATAACCCAAATCATTCATATTATTTGTTAAGGTTTCGGTTTTTAATATAGATATATTAGATATGATTTTATTGTTTTCGTCTATTATAAATTTGTATTGGGGAATATTATGATTATCTACATCGTCTGATACTAAATAATCATTTATTATATCAAACGCTTCTTCACTCGAAGTAGTGGAGTTAATTTTTTCTAAATAAAATAAATCGCTAATAATGCGTTTATATGGATTCCTGACAATTGTGATTATTTTGATATCATTAAAATCAATATTGAAGAGATGGTTGTTTTGAATCATTTGGTTATAAGTTAAATGTTGTAATGATGAAGTAACCAAAATATTTTTAGTTAATTTTATTTCGTCGTCAATAAATAAATACAAAGAATTGTTATTTAGTGGAACATCAAACTTGTTTGAAAAATAAAATTCAACGGAAGATCCACCGGTTTTGGGTATGTGTATAAATAATAGATTTATAGTGTCGTTTTTGAAATAAGGCATTATAATATAATATATATTTACATTTAGATTTTAAATATCAACGGGAGTGATTATCATTTTTGACTAAAACCCTTGGGATTTTTACAGTTGATGCTTGTTTTATATTTTCTTGGCCATTTGTCACCTATTTTTCTAGTTTGCCCCGTTTGAAACATATTTAATAGTGGGAAACGAATTCGGCCTATTAGGTAACTGTATATTATTTATATTTACGCTTTCTGCATTTGCAATAACAATATTATGATTTTTATTATTTTTTTATTTTTATTATCATTAAAAAATATATTATATGTTTATATGTTTAAAAACAAAACAATATGTTATGTAATGAGCATTTCATTTTTTGTTCCATTTTTAGTTCCATTTGTTATCCCATTAAATGCCCTCAGGGTCTTTTTAGATAATTATAAAGAATATGAGGCCGTTTTTTACGAGGTGAGTGATTTTTGTTTGGAAAACCACGTACTGTGTTAATGAGATAATTTCGGGTAAATATTATATTTTTATACAATATGATATTTATAACCTTTGATCCCTATGCGGATAATTATGGAACCCCAATAGATAACTCGTCCAATTTATGTATTATTTGTCTTGAAACTGAAAATCATATACTGAATTACAATTCACATCGGTTTTTTGTTAGGAACTGTAATTGTAATTATAGTATTCATTATGATTGTCTAAATAACTATTATCACCATAACATAGTTAATACGGGGCGGTGTGCATGTCCCATTTGTAGAGAAGTTTATATATTTCCTCATTTTACCAAACAATCGCTGAAATTACGTATAACTCATTGTTTGTTTTATGATATTTTTATCATTACATTTGTCTCCATGATTATATTTATTTACTATAAGATCGTTTTTTTTACCTTTTACATAATAAGTCGCGTGTTACCATTATAATTTTTTACGCCCATATTTGCAATGTTGTTTTTGACTAAAACCCTTGGGGTTTTTACAGTTGATACTTGCTTTATATTTTCTTGACCATTTACCACCTATTTTTCTGGTCTGTTTTGTACGATATTTCATTACACGCTTAGGTTTTGATTTCGAATTAATCCACTCTATAAGTGAATTGACGTCTCGTCCTTTATCGTAATCTTCTTCTATTTTGCCCCCATTTGAAATATATTTAATAGTGGGAAACGAATCCGGCATATTAGACAAACGTATATTGTTCATATTCGCACTTTCCACATTTGCAACAACAATGTTTTTATTTTTATTTTTATTTTTATTATTAGTAAAAATATTCTCTATTTTTTTCCATTCTGGACGCACCTCATTACACGGACCACACCCTTCCATATAAACTAATAAAAAGATGTCTTTTTTACTCCGGATTAACTTATTAAAATAGTCTGTATTATTTTTATCAATATTCAAAAATTTCATTATAACTTAAAAAGAGAAAATAAATCTTTATTATATATATGACGTCTAAAACTTTATTATTAATAGTAGTATTTTTGATTGGAATATATTTTTATGCAAAATATTCAGGAGGTTCATCAACCGAAGGTCTTACAAATCAAAAACAACCGGTTTGTCCTAATTTACTCATTCAAAAAGGGTCCCGGTTTTATCTACATAATTCAAAATTAGCAAAGGTACCAGGTGTAAATCCAGTAGAATTTGATAATTTAGAAGATTATACTGAATTTCTTGATTGGCAAAGAAGTCAGAATATAAGGTGCCCGGTTTTGTTCTTACAACATACATATGATGCGCAGGGAAATCCTGTTTATAAAGTTAGACCGGGTGTTAGTGAAATGCAGGGTGGACTACAACCGAGCAATGCTATGCCGGCGGGTATTGCAAGTTCTAGTGGAGATACTATTATGGAAAGTACCTTGGGAACCCCAAATGCACCCGCCTATCCAAATCCGTCTCTTTTAGTCGACGCGACGCGTAGTGATCCACCTTATAACGAAAACTCTTATCCTGGATATGACGAGTCTTCCTATTACGTAGGCAGAACTACACCATTAGACGCAATGAATGTTAATCAGGAAAAACAGACCGTTAGTCCTGACCCCATGGACCCCAATTGGGGAGGTTCAAAATATACCCAATCATTAGTAGACAAAGGGTATTATAAAGGAAACGAGGTCAAGCTCGCCGTTTAACTACTGTCCACAAATTTCATCACCGCGTTTAGTGCCGCCTGTGCACGGTGTAATGCGACCAATTTTTCTATGGTTTCTTGTGGTTTCGCGGTGTTTATGCTGAGCGTCGTTTGTAACATAAGATGGTTTACCAACTCTTCTGCGTTCATTATTGCACTTTCATAATCTGATCTGTATTTGGTTATTAAAAGAGTATCTGCTAACTTAACTGAGGTAGCCTTTAAATTTGCCGCATAGGTAGAGGCGTTTCCTGCTATTCCGTTAGGTCCGGAATTGGTGCTGGAACTAGAACTAGAACTAGTAGAAGTTCTCCTGTTGCCACTCGCATCTGTAAATCCCTCCGAATAATTATAATTCACAAAACAAACATAAGCAATAAAGCATATGAATAAAAATAGTACTAAAGTCATATCCATATATTCACTAAATATATTTTTATTTTGCCGTTTTACTCAATTTGTATGTTTAGACAATTTTATATTAAAAATATATTGTGCATTAATATAAACATGGAGCTCGAAAACAATATATTGGAGAAATATAACATAAAGTTGTATAACGAAACATACTCGACCTGCGACATCATTAACGATTTTTTAAATAATAATCAAAATGAACAGCCTTTTTATATTATAGATATCGGCGAAATTATAAAGGCATACAAAAAATGGACGGCTCATTTTCCTAACATAAAACCTTATTATGCAGTTAAATGCAATCCTAATCCGGTTATATTACACGTTTTGTCATCTTTAGGAACATATTTTGACTGTGCGTCTGAAAATGAAATAAAAACGATTGTTGAATTGACCAATGACCCCGATACCATTATATTTGCCAATCCATGCAAAATGTCGTCTCAGATTAAATATGCACGTGCAAATGACGTGGATCTGATGACGTTCGATTGTGAGGAAGAATTATACAAAATCAAATTATATCACCCTTATGCAAATTTAGTATTACGTCTTGCCGTGGATGATTCGCACAGCGTATGTAAGTTTAATAGCAAATTTGGCTGTAAATTAGAGAACATAGAAATTTTAATTAATTTAATTAAACTATTGAAATTAAAACTAGTCGGGTTCAGTTTTCACGTAGGAAGTGACTGTAAAAGCGTAGAGAGTTATTATAGTGCCATACAAACCTGTAGAGAGGCGTATGATTTGGCCGCTAAACACGATATAAAGATAAACATTATTGATATTGGTGGTGGATTTCCGGGAATTTATGTAGAAGGGGGAATTAATATTGAGCAAATCTCTGAGAAAATTAACCAGGCGCAACGAGACTTTTTCGGTGAGGAGGTGGATAATAATACGGTTCGTTTTATTGCCGAACCCGGGCGATATTTTGTTCAAAAATCTCATACTTTAGTATTAAATGTTATCGGGAAAAAACGCGAAACTATTTATAATGATGTAACCGAAGAAAATGAAGAGATTATTATATATTACTTGAATGACGGAGTATACGGTTCATTTAATTGTATTTATTTTGATAATAAAAAGCCGATAATATTGCCGTTCAACGAAAGAAATGAAAAAACGCTATACAAAAGTAAAATATTCGGACCTACCTGCGATAGTATAGATTTAATAAGTAAAGAAATCATGCTTCCCGAATTGGCCATCGGCGAGTGGGTATACGTGGATAATTTCGGTGCTTATACTACCGCAGCTAGTTCTTCGTTCAATGGATTCATAACGACCGACTATAAATATATTTTGAAGAATTAAATAACAAATTTTTTAATGTTTTCGATAACTGTCTTACTTATTTTTCTCGTTTGTCCCGTTTTAGTTACCGTAGTTATATCTTTCAAACAATTCGGTTCTTTGTCTAATTCTTTGATTAAGTTAGACAAAGACTTATATTTTTCAAGTATTGCTAGAGCAGATACTGAGCTTACCCCGGGTATTTGACATAACATAATTTCCCCTATGTTTTCGCATGTTATATTCTCCTTTTTTACTCGTTTGGATACATTTACATACTCTTTATCTGTAGAAACTACAGGTTCTTGTACTGGTTCTTCTACTGCTTGTGAAACATGGTTGTAGTACGCTTTTTTATTGTTTCTCTCTTTGCTTAATTTGACAAAAGAATTACAAAGAAAAATAGCAGTTTCTTCTAAATCTAATGTTCTTATAGCTGAAAACCCCTTATAATAATTTAGAGAAAAGATAGCCGAACATACGGTAAGTTTCTCATTTTTCGTATCCTTGAAATAATTTTTTTTATTCATATCTCCTTCGATTAAATAGATTATGTTATGATTATGTGTAGACGTGCCATTTAATCTGAAAGACTGTTCTTCATAACGACCATCTTTTATGCTAGATAGTAAATCGTTTATGGTTTTTCTCTCGATAAGTAGTTGGGGGGTATCTGTATCATTGTCGAAAAAAATAATATCTGCTAAAGGAAGTGACAATACCTCCGTTTGTACATCTTTGAATAATGGTATGGTGGAAATTAGCGTATTCATTTTCGCTATTAATTCGCGCTCACGCATATCAATTTGGATAATCATATAACCTATTAGTGGTTATCTTATTAAATTATTTTACTACTAAATATTTATAATAAAACATAAAATAAATATTTAAAAAACTTAACCCATATTTCCACCAATGGTAGCTCTGTAACCATACTTCTGGGTCTGAATAGTTCGGTTGGGAACACAGAATAGAGGCATCGTCAAAACGGATCCTTTCAGGGTAGGATTGTTTTGCATAAACCAGTAACCAGAAGAAGGGGCTAAACCGGCCTTTTTGGGACCACCACAAACGTTTGTTCGGTTGCAAATAGATGCGGCATTGCGTGCCGATTTGGATCCTGACATGTAAACCATTGTTATAATATAGCATAACATTTTTTATCATGCCAAATGCTTCATTTAATTCCTAAACATTGTTTATAAACAATATAAAGTTTTCTCATCAATTAACTAATAATAATGTCAGATATGATAGCCAAGAATATTAATAATGACGACGATATTATTAAAACAGAAGAGGGTCTAGTGTTTAATCCATATAATCCCTTTAATAAAAAGATTACATTGAGCGAAGTTCAATCTATTCTTTCTAAATATGATATTCCTGCCGAGGTATTTAATGTACAATTGTATCAACGGGCGTTTGTACATAGATCGTATACGAAAAGACCTCATCTAGAGAATGCTCAACATAATATTACGATTGTGGAAAAACCAGATGATTGCTTACAATTGAGTAGTAAGTCTAATGAGCGTCTCGAATTTTTGGGTGATGGAATATTGGAAGCGGTGACCAAATATTATTTATATCGTAGATTTCCTAAAGAAAACGAAGGATTTATGACGGAGAAAAAAATTGCCATCGTGAAAAACGAAGCGATTGGTAAAATAGCCTATGAAATGGGACTGCATAAATGGCTCATTATATCAAAACATGCGGAGGAGAAAAAAATTCGAACCAATCTAAAGAAGCTCGGATGCTTGTTTGAATCATTTATAGGTGCTCTGTTTCTCGATTTCAATAAAATGACGGTCAATGACGACAAAAATTGGTTTCAGAGCACGTTCGTCACCGGTCCGGGATTTCAAATGGCGCAAAAATTTATAGAAAATATATTTGAAAAACATATCGACTGGGTGGCTCTTATACAAAATGATGACAACTATAAAAACATATTACAGGTTATTATTCAAAAACAATTCCGGGTTACTCCGCATTATTTAGAAATTGAACACGACGTTGATTTTGGCTTTAAAATGGGTGTTTATTTGTGTCTAGGAGGAAATATTTATAATTTTGATAAAAACAATTCAATAGATATTTCTACGTTTCATTCTTTTAATCATATCAATGAGTACGTTAACAATAATGGTGGCAAGGCGCTAATATTTATGGGAGAAAGTCAGCATAAAATAAAACGAAAGGCCGAACAATCAGCATGTAACGACGCGATTAATTTTATTAAAAAGAACTTTCAGGATAGTGTTGTTGAGATGGATGTCGATATTTAAATCAAAACTTGAAAAGTTTTATATATAATTTATATAACATATGAATAATTTAGACATCTTAAAACAAAAAATGATGATAAAACCAATCGTTCAAGATAGAGAACTAGTTGCCGTATTGATTAAAGGGACCAAAAATAAGACCAATAGAACAGTAGATCCTTCTTTACAAACGGAAGAAGTAGAAGAAAAGGAAGAAGAAAAAGACGAATCGGACGTAGAAGAAAAAGAAGAAGGAACAGAAGAAAAAGAAGAAAAAAGTAAAGAAGCGAACAAAAGGCCTTTGATTATAGATGAAAGTTATAAACAATTTGACAGAAATTCTGTGTTGGAAAAACTAAAACAAAGCACCTTAACAAAAGTTGCAGACAGAACATTTTCGGTAGCCAAACCAGATTTCACTCTACAAAAAACGCAAACGACCGCCCCTAAACTTATCAAAAGACCTAAAAAAATTAAAAAACTTATCTTAAGTGCAGTCGAAGAAGACGAAGAACCGGTTATGGAAGAACAATTACCAAAGGATGCATTACCACAAGATATTATAGAAGAAGAACTACAAAAACCTGCTAAAAAACGCGAACGAGTAACTCAAAAAGTAGAGAAAGGTGTCGCCGTCATAGGTCCAGAAACCAAAAGTATTATTGGCGATACTTCCTTAAAGGAAAGATTACCCGTCAAACCCGCCCCTATTATCATAAAAGTTCCAAACTATTACATGAACAATCGAGAGATTTTTATCAACTTTATAAATTCTCTCTTTGATCCTTATAAAAAAGAATTAGCGAACAAAACAAACGAAATATCCTGTGATAATATTGGAGAAGCCAATAGTGAATTTTCATTGTTAACCCATCAAAAAATTGTCAGAGATTATATGAATTTATACACACCTTATCGTGGCGTGCTGCTATTTCATGGCCTGGGTTCCGGAAAAACGGCATCTAGTATTGCGATAACAGAAGGAATGAAAGATGCAAAACGAATCATTATAATGACGCCCGCCTCTTTAAGAGCAAATTATATTGAAGAACTAAAAAAGGCAGGCGACCTATTTTATAAAAAAAACCAATTTTGGGAATGGATTTCTACTGACGAAAATCCTAGCTTAGCACAGACCATATCTGGTGTTTTGAATTTACCCCAAGAATACATACGTAAACAACACGGTGCCTGGTTTATAAATATCAAAAAACAACCCAACTATGACCAATTATCCGACATTGATCGAAAATCCCTAGATAAACAACTAGACGAAATGATTCGAGCAAAATATACCTTTATAAATTATAATGGTTTACGCTCTAAAAAATTAGGAGAACTTACCGCCGGATATACTAAAAACCTGTTTGACAACTCGGTCGTAGTTATAGACGAAGCCCATAATTTAATCAGCAGAATTGTGAATAAATTATCCAAGGAAAAAGATATATCCGAAAGTTCACGCGGAGAGAAAGACCATTTACCTACAAATCTTGCCACCAAGTTGTACGAATATTTATTAAGTGCCAAAAATGCTAGAATCGTTTTGCTAACCGGAACCCCCGTAATCAATTACCCAAACGAATTCGGTATTCTGTTTAACATTTTAAGAGGTTATATTAAAACATGGTACATACCACTGAATATTAAAACAACAAACAAAATCGATAAATTTGCCTTACAACAACTATTGCTCGCAGAAAAAACGCATGATTATATTGATTACTCACCTTCTACTAAAACATTGATTATAACCAGAAATCCATATGGATTTAAAAATAAAATTAAAAAGACTAGCGAATATCAAGGGGTATCCAATTCGAAAAAAGATGATCAGGGTAACTTTACCTTTGAAGTTGATTTTGTAAGTGACGATGATTTCGAGAGAAAAATAATCAGCATATTAAAAAGAAGTGATATCGAAGTAATTAGTAGCGGAATTCGAATTAAAAATCATAAAGCATTACCGGATAAATTAGAACATTTTTATAATAGATATATTGAAGAAGGAACTGGTAACTTGAAAAATGTCGACGCCCTAAAAAGACGCATTATCGGATTATCTTCTTACTTTAAAAGTGCACAAGAAAGTTTGTTACCGAAATACAATAAACAACTTGGTGTTGATTACCATATTGTAAGAATACCTATGAGTAATTTTCAGTTTAAGATTTATGAAGGTGCTCGTAGACAGGAACGTAAAACAGAACTCGCGAAGAAAAAACCTTCGGCGGGTGATGATATGCAAGATCATAGCTCTACCTACAAAATCTTCTCTAGATTGTTCTGTAATTTTGTCATGCCCAACAGACCACTTCCGAAAGATATTGCGCTCGAATTACTTTTCAAAGAAAACGAATTATCTAACATAAAAGAAATGATTAAAAAAGAGTTGGAGGAAAAAAGCAGAGAGAAGCAACAAGCATTATTGTTGGAAGCAGACGATTCAGATGCAAAAGAACAATTGGAAGAACAATTTGTTAAAACAATAGATGACCATATCGAAATGATATATGCAAAAATAACCAAACAAAAAAAACCAAAAGAATTAAAAGAGGTAAAAGAAAAATCGGCTAAAGGAAAGGAAAAAGGAAAGGAAAAAGGAAAGGGAAAAGAAAAAGATATATTATTTGAAGAGGCGCAACTTAGAGAGATAGAAGAGGAAATAGCACGTAAATTAGAACAATTACGCGCGGAAGAAAAGGCGAATGAAGGCGATAAAGATAAAGATAATGGTTTTGTTAATTTAATCAAAGATGCACGTAGAGAAGAGGGGAAACAAGACGTATCCGGAGAAGAAGAAGCAGAAATTGAAGGAGACGAAATATTAGATAAAATCGGAGGAGATACTTATAAACAGCGAATCGAGGACACATTACGATTTTTACAAGACAATTCGAATGATTATTTAACCAAAGAAGCTCTACAAACATATAGTCCGAAATTCTTACATATTTTAGATAATATACAAGACGAAGATTATAGCGGATTACATTTGGTTTATAGTCAATTCCGAACACTGGAAGGTATCGGCATATTTTCTTTAGTATTAGAAAAAAATGGATTTACACGATTTACGATTAACAAAAACGCGGCGGGTGTTTGGAAAATTACCATTCCCGACGAGAAATTGGGGCAACCCACTTACGCATTATATACTGGAACAGAAACAAGCGAAGAAAAAGAAATCATTAGACATATTTATAACGGAGAATGGGATTTAGTACCAGAAACCATATCTTCCGTCTTGAATCAAATGGCAAATAATAACAATATGGGAGAAATAATTAAAGTGTTAATGATTACCTCTTCTGGATCAGAAGGCATTAACTTGAGAAACACTAGATACGTCCATATTATTGAGCCTTATTGGCATCCGGTGCGAACCGAACAAGTCATTGGGCGAGCAAGACGCATATGTAGTCATAAAAATTTACCTGAGAAATTACAAACGGTGGAAGTATTTATATACTTGATGTCTTTTACAGATGAACAGTTAAATTCAGATGAAGCGATAGAATTAAAAAGAAAAGATCTAAGTAAACAAACGCCCAAAGTACCTTTAACCAGTGACCAAAATTTGTTTGAAATATCGGAAATAAAGGCAAATCTTAGCTCTCAACTAGTAGAAGCAGTAAAACAAACCGCGTTTGATTGCTATATTTATTCTAACGGAAAGTGCGTCAACTTTGGCGATCCTACTAATGATAAGTTTTCGTTTGTTCCAGATTATGCCGAGCAACAAAATGACACGACGGTTCAAGCAAATAAAATCGCGGTTACGTGGACCGGTAAATCCATTACCATAATGGGAACTGAATACATATATAAACGAATAAATCCCAAGTTATTGAATATATATGATAAATCAACTTACGAACAAGCTATTAAAGATAGTTCTATTGTGCCATTACAAATAGGAACAGTAGAAATAAACGAAAAAGGGCAAGAAGTATTCAAACAATTGGTGACCTAATTTTAAATAAACAGACCAACTACCGTTTCAATCATATTTCGATCCTCTTCTTTTAACCCATAGTAATTATAAACAGTATCGTAATATTTAGCCCTTGATTTTTCTATCCAGCTTATATTGTCTATGTTTTGACACGCCAAAATAATAGGCACCTTTCGACGTGTGCGAGCCGCCTCGCGTCTTACATTTATTCTCCTCGCGTTTGCAACGAAAACCCGAAGATAATCGTTTCTTAAAGCATTACACCTAGACATAATTATTGAATGTAAACGATGGGTATCCAACACGTGGCCATTAGACATATATCTAATTATATTCAATAGAACCACCATTTTTACGGCGTACATTAGAGACATCATATCTTTATTGTATATTAACATGTGTTTATTGTTTAATTTCATTTTTAATTTCTATGATTTTGTACAAATTGTCTATTCGTTCATTCATTCTTTTTAATTCAAATGCAATATTGGACATAGATACATCTGGGGCTGAAGTTCGTTTTAATTTGTTAAATATGTTGGCATCATCATAACTTGACTCCTCGTCCATTCCTAAATTTATAACATTTAATACATTATTTGTCGGCGACTCATCTAATATTTTTATATATTTTTTATTATTTGAACTGTCTTCAATGGCGGGTTTTTGAACGAAGGGCGGTTGAACGAAGGGCGGTTGAACGAAGGACGTCTGAATCGAGGGTTTTTGAATAATAGGTTTCGGAACGCGGCTATTTATTTCGTCTATTTCGTAATTCCTTTTTGCTTTTATTTCCATTAACTCCTTTTCCATTTCTTTGATAGGTTCATCCTCTAATTTGATTTTAAAGTCTGGTATAACCAGAGGCTCATTTGGTATTGCACTTTTAAAATCATTTAAATGCCTGGTTAACTCATCGTCAAATTTTACCCTTTTGTTGTTTTGTATTTCTTTAAAAGTGATCAAATCATTACTGTTTTTTTTGTAACTAATTTGTTCTTCCTTTTTTATACAATTTATCATAAACATTATGTATTTTTTATTCATTGTGAACAAGTCGCTTTCGCGGTGCTCGTTATAAAATTTGGTTAAATTATCACGAAATATCTGAATTATATTTTGGTTTATAATCTGTGACTTTTCACTTAATGCGGTTTCTTCATTTATTAAATCCCAAATTAATTTCAAATTATCGTCATTTAAAAAAGAACCATTCATATATAACAATTCATTTAATTATTTAAATATATTTCAATATTATTCTTTAAAGGTGTAAAGGTCATTCTTTAAAAGCCATTCTTTAAAGTGTGTCATTGAAATATATTTTCCGAAATTTGTTTACATATTCATCCTTTATAAGGTGTGTTTTTAAATAATTGCTTCTCATTTTGTCTTCCAACATATGTACGATAAAATAAAGCGTATATATTCCACATTCGGTGTTCCCATGTTGATGTTCCACCCCCTCACTACTATCATATTTAAAACGTATCTTAGGATTTAATTCAAGCCCTTGTTTTTTCAACTTGTTCACTAAATGCATAATTTCCTTTGGAGCTTTGTCGCCGGTACTATCAAAATAGAATATTTCTTTTTTCTTTAAATTTATAAACATAGATATCCAATGTTGCCCGGGCTTATCGTGCGGATCCGTGTTAAATATGATTCCTATCTTAGTTTTACCAGACTTTATCTGTTCTTTCAAATTTATATTACATAGCTCATCCCAAACGCACTCTCCGTATATCTTTCTTTTATCAAAATCAATCGGAGTTGGACCTATAAAGTCGAAACATTTGTATGCTTTTTCATATTGTTTCATAACCTTTGTTATTTCTTCGCTAGATAACCATTCGTTTGGATTATTTTTCCACTCTTCGGGAGATTTCGGAGCAAACGAACTCGTCTCTTCTTTCACGTTTCCGAAATGCTTCTCTTGTTTTAACCAACACGATTCTTTGTTACAAACACTATATAACATTTCTGATAGACGCGAGTGAATTGCTTTTGGATCATTACTATTTATTTTGTTATCCGCATGTCTAAGGTTCCATTTGTCTCTTAGTTTATAAAGCGATTTGTCACTGTAACAAGAATAATCATTCATCTCGAGTTTGCTTTTTGGGCTACAATTTAATTTCATTAAATTTTTTTTGGTTTTTTTATGGTTTATTATCATTTTCTTTCTCCGGTGTGTCCTCATACTTATTAGTGATATTTTTCTTTTTTTTAACACCCTTTAATTTTAGTTGAGGATCTCTTAAATTTATATGTTTTTTTTGAGGTAGTATTATATTGCTCTTTTGACTCGTTTTTTTCTTAATGACAAAGTCGTCTAGAGTTATGTTCTTGTTATTTAATGAATGAAACATCAATTCATCTGCTTCAAGTTGCGTTTTGGTTTCGAATTCTTCCTGAGAGGTTTCTGGAGAGTTAATATCTTTATAACATTCCTGAATTAGGTCACTATTGTCGATTGTTTTGAAATAGTGTATACAGCATTTTATATAGTTGTTAAAATGGTGTTTCAATTCTTGATTTGGTTGATTCCTTAATTCGTCTGCTAATAATTCTCTGGTCAAACTACAAATCCTTTTTTTGTAAAATTTTTTATCCCTACTCTTGACCTTATTTTCCATACTTTTATTGTGGTCCTTTATTGATCCATTTAACAAATAATCTATGTTTATTTTTCTAACTTCTTCACAGATGGACATATACGTTCATTTTAAAAAAAAACAAAATTTGTAACAAATGCTTCAATATTTAACCAACAAAAAACTTTCTATTTCAAAAATCATATCATCTGGTAACGAAGAGTGTTTGAATACTAAAATTTTCGCAATTAACTTCAACGTATTCTCGAAATCGCGGTATTCATTTAACAAGTCTGTTATTCTAAATACTGGAGACCAATTATTTTCACATAGCTTGTTGTTACAACATATGCAGCCCTTAAACTTATTATATGTTTCATTATACGTTTTCCATAACCGTGGCGGATAACACATCGATGAGTAACTTAGCCTTTTGTCATTTATCCAAATGATTGGTGGTGAAAAAGGATAATGTTCTATTTTGAATTTATGTTCTTTGCCATCTATATTTGCGGTGACTAATTTGTCTTGTACATTATAAGTAAATGGAGTATCGCTCAAATCCTTGCGAAATCGTCTTATGTTTAATGGTTCAAAATACATTTTATTAAACGATATAAATAATAATAAATTAGATTTAAGTAACTTTAATCTAATCTATAGCAAGGTAACACGAATTAGATAATATATAATATAATATATAATATATTAAATATAACTAGGCATGTTGATGAAGAATGGAAAAAACAACAAGTCGCATTTTAATTTTATGGATGGCATTAATAGTTGTATCAATATCTTCTTTATACGACAAGATGAATTCCGAGTCAAAGCGTTTTTATATGTTCGGGCCTAACAATAATTTAATCGTGTTTGGTCTTGAAATTAATACGTATTCCAAGTATTTTGTTATTGTTACATATTGTTTAATAAATAGTTTATTGAGAACCTCGTGTCGCGACATATTGATCTCTTGGCAAATAAATAATGTACAAGACATAACAAAATACAAAAACAAAGAAATATCATGTTTCGCATACGAAGTATGTTGCGTAACTACTATGTATATGTGGATAGATTGGTACATTTATATGAATCTTCTTTTGGCTCAGGTTGATATGTTAATAATAGAAATATCGAGTGATTTATTAATGTCTTGTATTATAACAAAATACTATTTGAATTATAAAGTAAAAGGGGAAAATGTTTCTTGTGCAAATGATACTTGTGTAATGAATATAATGGTGGAGTGAACATAATGCGTAATTAACAATCTTGTGGTGTTAAATCCTTTACCTGGCTTCTGGTAGAGTTCATAAATAACCCAGTACCGATGTTCTTATTGTCCGGATTCGGGTCAAAGTCGCTAAAACGTTGCTCTTGAAATAATAGATTATGTTCTGAAATACGACCATTATTTTTAGTTTGAAATTGTTCGCTATACAAGTCGCTGTTCGAACTAGGAACGTATACAGACTGACTACATTTCTGTAAAGCATATATTTGATTTCTTAAAACAGACTCGGTGTTTACATTCGACGAAAATCCCGACCAGGGCGCCATTCTGTTGCCCGGATTGAAAGTGCTTTGCGTATTATAGGTAGGTTGTTCTGCCAGTGTTGCGGTTATTTCGCGCCTAGGGTCGACAATGGGGAAATACGAATATTTTGTCATTACCGGCCTGACGTCTAAATACGGCTGCAATGGACTCGACGGAATATTCCTTTCATATATTTTTTTATTTTCTTTCTCTTTTGCGTCCGAAACACATTTGCTCATATTATAATATACCTACACATATATTTTTATTACAATACTTTATTTTATAATTTGTTAAAATCATATAAAGATTTAGACGGAAATATTATAGACAATACATACGATGTGTGGCATATTTTCAACTCTAAATTATGATAACAAAAGTATCATCGAATCCTCGTTTGTAAAGGGGAAAAATCGGGGACCAGAAAATTCCTCTTTGGAATATTTGGTCAAGTTATCCTTGGGGTTTCATCGTCTAGCCATTAACGGTCTAGATGAAATTTCGAATCAACCCATTAAAATAAATGATATTATTCTTATATGCAATGGCGAAATATTCAATTATAAAGCATTGTTTGATTTGCTAAACATTACTCCAACTACCAACTCTGATTGTGAAATCATTATTCATCTATTCATTGAATACGGAATCGAACAAACACTAAATATGTTAGACGGCGAATTCGCATTTATCCTCCTGGATAACCGAGTAACGAACGGCGTTCAGGACTGTAAACTATATGTGGCAAGAGATCCATTCGGAATTCGGTCTCTATATATGCTTTCACCCCTATCTTTAAACCCCGTGCCTTTGAACGATAAAAACAATAACACTTTCGCATTTGCCTCTGAATTAAAGTGTTTAACGGATATTTATGATACGAACCACCAAGAGCTACAAGTAGAACAATTTACTCCCGGCACTTTTAGTACGTTTGTATTGGAGTTCAAATCAATCACCAATTGGACATTTGTTTCAAACAAACCATATTATTTGCCAGTCAGCACAACTCTCTGTGTTTTGCCGATTCAGGATAAAGAAACTATTTTAAAAAATATATCCGCTTATTTGTGTGCGGCAGTCGAGAAACGCCTAATTACCAGCGAGCGACCGATTGCTTGTTTGCTATCCGGTGGACTAGATAGTAGTCTGATTGCTGCATTAACCAGTAATTATTTCAAGGGTATCGACGAAAATTATCAACTAGAGACTTATAGTATCGGATTAACTGGTTCCACTGATCTTGCATATGCTAAAATAGTGGCCGAATATATTGGTTCCAAACATACGGAAATTGTAGTGACGGAAGAGGAAATGGTCGAAAGTATTGAAGCCGTTATCTACGCAATTGAAAGTTATGATACTACTAGTGTTCGCGCAAGTCTCGGTAACTATTTAATCGGAAAGTATATTTCTCGTCATAGTGAGGCCAAAGTTATTTTGAACGGGGACGGATCAGACGAATTATGTGGTGGTTATATTTATATGAACAAATGTCCAAACTCTTGTGAATTTGATAAAGAAGTAAGAAGATTATTGAAAAATATACATTATTTTGACGTATTGCGTTCCGATAAATGTATTTCATCGCACGGACTGGAACCTAGAACTCCGTTTTTGGATAAACATTTTGTCGATTATTATTTGTCTATTCCTTTAACCCTTCGTAATCACAAAATTGAGTATAAAATGGAAAAATATTTACTACGAAGTAGTTTTCATTATGACGTGTTTCAGAACTATAAGAATGAGCCATTGTTGCCCGATTGTATTCTTTGGAGAAAAAAAGAGGCATTTAGTGACGGGGTATCTAGTAAAACAAACTCCTTGTTTCAAATATTACAGACGCATATTGAAAACAAAACATCAAAAAGCCACCCCATAAGATATGAGGCGCCAATTGAAATGGAAAAGGCGTATTATAAACAAATATTTAACGCGCGTTTTCCAAATTGTCTCAATACCATTCCATACTATTGGATGCCCAAGTATACTTCCACGACGGACCCGAGTGCAAGAACGATTGAGAGTTATGACGAGGTACAATAATTAGAAGCTACAATATAATATTTAGATATATATAATGATTAACCCGTTGGATTATAAAACACAAGAAACCTTATACGACATAGTCACTTATTTTTCGTTTTTTTTAATATTTTTATCTGGATTAGGCTTGTCTACTTATGCCCCTGAATATCTAACTGAACTCAATTATATTGTAATGTTATATATTTCAATCATTTTAATATGGAGATTTCATCCTTTTAGAGTGACGCCCAAATTCACCAATCTAGATAGAAAAATAGCGTTTACCGCTGGGTGGTTTATTTTAACCACTAATTTTTTAAACAAACATATAACTCATCTACTTCTGAATAAGGATTTACTCGACCAAGGGATGAATATAAACGTTAGATAAAAGATATAAATTAAAAGATATAAATTAAAAGATATAAATTAAAAGATATAAATATAAATGAAGTGAATCAGTATTGACCTCATTTATATGAAACGAACCATACGTTATGAAACAGATTCTTTGGGCAAGATAGCCGTCCCAATCGATCGTTACTGGGGAGCTAATACTCAACGTTCATTAATCCACTTCACCATCGGCACCGAAATAATGCCGCTAGAATTTATACGCGCATATGTTTTGTTTAAAAAGTGTGCGGCACAAGCGAACTATAAATTAAAACTGTTGAATAAAACGGCCTTTACCGCAATAACACGCGTATGTAATGATATTTTGGATAACAATACATACAATAAGGAATTTCCACTTTACATATGGCAAACCGGTAGCGGAACACATACAAATATGAATATCAATGAAGTTATATCTAATATTTGTAATGAAAAATTAACAGGTAAGCTTGGAACCAAAACGCCAATACACCCGAATGATCACGTAAATATGTCACAGTCATCCAATGATACTTTTATAACGGCCATTCATATTTCGACTGCATTAATGGTTAATCGCGAGTTAATACCCAATTTAGAATATATGATAAATGGACTCAAACAAAAGCAACGCCAGTTTAAGGATATTATTAAATTGGGTAGAACTCACTTACAAGACGCAGTCCCTTTAACATTCGGTCAGGAATTTTCCGGATATGTCGCCTTGTTAGAAGATTCTTTATACAAAATAAAATATTCGTTGGGCCATATTTATCAATTAGCCGCTGGTGGTAGTGCCGTCGGAACTGGTATTAACACTCATCCGAGATTTGCAAAATTAGTAGCCCTCAAAGTATCAAAGGCAACTAGTTTACCGTTTATAACCGCTTCTAATAAATTTGCGGAAATGTCTAGTCATAATGCTGTTTTGTCAATGAGCGATTCCTTAAAACTATTGGCCACGAATATTATGAAAATAACAAATGATATACGTTTGTTGGCCTCGGGACCTAGAGCAGGATTGAGCGAACTAATATTGCCAACAAACGAAGCCGGCTCTTCCATAATGCCTGGCAAAACGAACCCAACACAATGTGAGGCAGCATCTATGGTTGCCATACAGGTGATTGCAAATAATACCGCAATTACCTTTGCCAATACTCAGGGACATTTTGAATTAAATGTATACAATCCACTTATGCTTTATAACATAACTCAATCTATTTCGTTACTTTCCGACGTTTGTAATAATTTTACAAAATACTGCGTATTGGGTATTCAGGTGAATAAAGAAAAGGTAAATAGTTACCTGGAAAATGCGTTAACCCTTGCCACTATATTGAATCCAATTATAGGTTATGATAAGGCGAGTAAATTAGCACAATATGCTTATGATAAAAATATTTCATTAAAAGAAGCGAATAAAGTTCTACAGTTTTTGTCGGAAAATGATATGAATAAATATCTAGATCCTAAACAAATGATAGTCATTTAACGCGTGGTCTCTTTTTCGTTTTGTTTTTAGAATTTGTCGTTCGTTCCTTCTTTTTGCTTTTATTATTATTACTATTATTGCCCAGGTTATCATCAGGGCCAAAAAATATTTTAATATGCTGTAATATTTTCTTTCCAATCATTTTATGTAACGCCAATTCGCTTGGAGCAATCTCGTTAAATCTGTAGTTGTAATTATTATAATGCGTATTCATTTCACGATTGAAAGAACGTTTGTTTTTAATCAGGCGTTTAAAATAGGTACAACTTTCGACCCGGGTTATCATTTCATCTACTACTATATTCCGAATATATGGTTTAATATTTATGTAATAAACATTGGCGCCGGTCATATTATGATATAATACATCATCTATAAAACATATTTTCGTATTCTTGTTTATTTCTGTACAATTTATAAAATCGCGGATTGTTTTGTCGTGACTACTTCTACACAACTCAACTCTCTTTCCGTTTACTTTGAACGCACCTATTACTCTATCAAACAACTCATACTTTAGTTTTTTATTGAAATACTTTTTGATATTCAGTGTCCAATCTTTCTCTCCTTGGTTATTCGTATAAATCATTACATTGGAACATTTATTATCTTGTTTTTGTATTTTAATGAATTCTAATATGTCCATTATATTTGGTCTTAAATATTCCGGAAATAAATCCAACAATTCATAGAAATGGTCGAAATGAGGCAGCGTCTTTAAACAACTATATAAACAATCATAAAATATACTAAATTGAGAGAAATGTCCTAATGTTTCATCCAAATCGAATACCACCATTTTGTAGCTCATATTAGGGAACAATATTTTAAAAAACGCATATTATTTAACACTAGGTATGATAAGATTCGTTTCATTCATTTGTTCAAATGTTCAAGCGCGGCCAATATAATATTTTCTTGATCGGTTAATTTTTGGAATACTAAATGATCATCTAGTGGAAATTGAAAATATTTGGTTCTAAACCCAAAATTTTTACATACCAATGAAATCCCCCAGTCAGCTACGCGCGTTTCGCAAAAGATTGCTCCTTTTTCCAACTGTATTACATTTGGATCTTTTAAATCGACCCATCTAATATATGTACCGTATTTCAGATCATCCAATTCGTCCACATATTTATAACCATTTAATTTTTTTAGTAATTCTAATGTATCCGCTTTGCTTAAATGAAGCTCTTTTAGAACAGACATATTCATTTCTTTAATTTTGCTTAAGGTAAGGGTTAATATTTGCTCATTATTGTCATTATCTAACGCTTTAGCTAGCTTTTCTGCATTCATTAAATATAATGATAAAATTATATTTAATATTTGATATTTGATTTATATTTTATTACTATTTGATTTATATTTTATTACCACGAAGATCCGAATCCGCCTCCTAAAACGGAATTGGCTGCCATTGGTTCCATAAATCCCTCTTGACCTCCTGATCCAGGCGATGAGGCACCTACCAATGGATTTGTATCCTTTTCAAACATATTATTGTAATTGGGTAATTGTTGTGGAGCCAATGAATTTGGAGCATTATTTTGTGTCATCTCATTCGACGGTAACGAATTTATAGCGGTACCGTCGCTATATGATTGTCCCGTTGCTACATTATTTGGTTGTCTAGTTGTGATTGGTTGTTTATTTACGTAAACCCCCTTGGTCGGCTTTTTAGCTTTTTTACTATCTGTTCCATTCCACATATCGAGCAATCGATCTATCAACACATTTGCTTTTTCCCCTACTTTCGTCTGAAGACTTAGTAAAAACATTAAAGTAACGGATACTGTATATATTACATTAATGTCGGGATACTTTACACCACTATATGTAGGAATATATCCAACCATACGATTAATGTGAAACAATCCTATAAATATGGTAATCACTTGAATTAATATTTCAGCAGATATCTCTAAACTACTTTTACTGTCGTCGACTTCTGGAATAAACTTTGATATTCCTTTATTTAATATGATAACCGGAATGAAAGTCAACAAAGCATATTGTATCAAATTTTGTATTTCCGCTATTCTTTCACTATCATAACTAAATACATATTTAAAAAAACCTTTTTTTGTATCATCTGTACTATCCATATGATTTATAAAAAGAAATTAAAATTATAAAAAAGTCAATATTATTATTTTAATTTATGTTAAATTCGTAATTAATTTAGAAACTATTTAGATTTATTAATTATAATGAGTAGTTCACGTTCTATAGCAGCCGCCAGAAACAGAAGAACCGGCGATTCCGCATTACAATCGAGAACGCCTAATAAGCAACCTGTGACTTCTATTAATTCTCAACGAGCCTTTTCACAGCAACCGCCACCGTATGCCAATAATGCGGTACCCGCTCCGAATGCTAAATCATTGCCATTCAGCAAACTTACCGTTTCGGATGCAGTTGGGCTTATTACCTTGAGACTCGGTAAAGTTGAACAATATTTAATTGATACACAAAATAGTGACAGCCAGAAATCGGTCGCGACTCCTACATCCGGTTTAGATAATAGCGTCATTTCAACTATTGTGAATAGATTAGATTCACTTGAAAAACAAAATATGAACGCGAATGTAGAAATGATTGACCAATTAGCAAAAGAAGTCAGTTCTGTTAAAAAAATGATTCAATCATTACAAGCGGAAATAGCAAATATCAAAAGTGACGTGAATACAAGATTTAATGACATTGATTTCGCCTTTGAAGAACTCGAAAAAAATTTAGAAGCAATGGAAGAACCGATGGTAGAAGAACTGATGGTAGAAGAACTGACGGCAGAAGAACTGGCGACAGAAGAACTGATGGTAGGAGAACAGATGGTAGAAGCATCCATTATAGAAGATCCTATAGTGGAAGACGTTGTCGAAGCCGATAAGGAAGAACAAAAAGGGCGAAAGGGAAAGAAAGGTAAAAAGGGCGATAAACCAAACAGCATCGATCTTAGTGGCGTCGAAAATTCAATCAAATCAGAAGAGGGAATCCCAAGTTCGGCATAAATTAAAAATGTTTAAAGGCTTCAAGTATTTAAACACATACCCTTTTTAACATTATTATGAAACTAGGTATTTTTAATAAATATAAAAAGGACTTGTTCGTTGCTTTATTTCAAACATTGCGAAACTGTAGTTCACTCATAAGTATTATATTTAGAAAGGACGGGTTACATATACAAGGCATGGATAAATCACATATTTGCTTATTTGAAGCGAATATCAGAAGAGAATGGTTTGATGAGTACGAAACGAATATAGAACATACCCTCCACGTCGATTCAAACATTTTTTATAATATAATTAATCATAATCAGGATAAAACGAATTTGTTTATTATGTACTCGGTGGACGACCCCGACAACTTATTAATAGATATTTTATCTTCTGGAAAAAACAACACCGTATTTGATAAACACTTTAAATTACCACTCGTTGAATACGAAAATGAAGTGTTTCAATTGCCCGATTTAGAATATGACGCCGAATTTAGTATCCCTTCTAAAAACATTTGTGATATTCTTTCCCAAATGTCACTTTTTGGCGACGTGGTAAATTTTAAATGTAATGACGATGGCATACATATATTAACGAATGGACTATCCGGCGAAATGTTGGTTAAACTACCCATCAATGAAATTACCGAATATAGTGTCGTCGAAGAAGAAGAGATCGACGTCTCTTATAGTCTAAGTTATATTAACAAAATGATACTTACAAATAAGTTATCTACCGAAATTGAGTTTTGTTTAATTAAAGACGCGCCGATGAAAGTCAGATATTCACTTGATAATGATAGCTATTTAATATTTTATATCGCCCCCAAAATCTGTTAATTGATTGCTTCGTTATAGACACCAAAAATTAGTATTATTTTTATTTAATATTACAATGAAAATAATAATAAGAGTATTCATATTTTGTTTAGTATTATTTATATATCTACATATACAATTTCACTTAAAAACCAGCAATGATTTAGAAATATTTGAATTAGACGATCCGACCAAAGATAAACTGGAACAAGTATGCGATTTAAGACAACCGGTAGTTTTTAATTACGTAAACGACCATTTTTTAAACGCCAGTAGTTTCAAGCAAATTGTTAATAATTACTACGCATTTGATATTAAAATCCGGTCTGTTAAACGCCCGGCGGATGACAACGGCGAGCTATTTTTGCCACTATCTTTAAACGGCGCCGTCAAACTATTTAATGAAGACAACCAGTCTAGCTATTATTCCGAAAATAATAAGGATTTTTTACAAGAAACCGGTGTTATTAAAAGTTTTTCATACAATGATAGTTTTTTTAGACCTTATATGGTGTCTAATTGTAATTATGACATATTATTAGGATCAGTTAATAGTACAACTCCTTTTAGATACAATCATAATTATAGGAATTTTTTTATGGTCACCCAGGGTAGTATACAAATCAAACTGGCACCACCTCAAAGTATTAAATACTTGTCTCCTGAATATGATTATGAAAATTTCGAATTTAGATCTTTAATCGACGTATGGGCACCTGAAAGCAAGTTCAAAGTGGATTATGATAAAGTACAATTCATTGATTTTACTTTACAGCCTGGAAAAGCCTTTTTTATACCCGCTTATTGGTGGTATAGTATAAAAATTTTAGAGAAAAATACATTGGTGTCTATCTTTAATTATAGAACATATATGAATAATTTAGCAATTACTCCTTATTTTGTATTGCACGGATTACAACTTCTCAATGTTAAAAGAAATATTGCAAAAGTAAATAATAATAACCGTGTAATAGTTGAAAACGATGAACCCCGTGCCGAAGATCCTACTTTGGATACTAATGTAGAAGAGCCAAAAGATGCCGAAAAAAAAATAGATGAGGATTAATGGTTGCGTTATTTTTATAATACTATTATATATAAATGTCCTCTCTCTCTTCGATGTTTAACAAGATGTTTAAAAATAAGACGAGCAAGAAACGTGGTTCTAAGAAAAGTAGATCCAAGAAAAGTAGATCCAAGAAAAGCGGATCCAAGAAATCTTTAAAAAATAAAACAAAGCGTAGAAAACAAAAGGGTGGATGAGGGTCGGCGCCTACGGTTAACCCTGTCTAAAGAATCGCTTTTTATATATTGTTTGGTTCTTGAATGACGAACCTACGCGTAATTAGAATACGTTTATGTTTTGAAAAAAGAACTTATAACATATAAAAATATTAAAGATAACTCTTGTATTATTATATATGACCTCTTACAAAATACAAGTTGCCGACAGAAATTATAGTAACTGGACTATTCTAGAAACGATCAATTTTGATGTAGTTGACATCAAAATGGATCCGATTACAAATAAACTCTTTTCCAACGACGTCTTTCAAATAAAAAACAACGGCGACGTTTCTATAATGCATTCCTCTACTAGACAACAAACAGACATACCAGGAGTACTTGTTTTGAGTGGAAACAAAACATATGGCCGTAATAATAAGGGAAAACAATATTATAAATGCGACCCCGACGATGTTCGTCTACCTTCTTTTTTAATACCATATGAAATTAAAAATGTTGGGTTTTCCAAAGTATTTGCCAATATGTACGTCACCTTTTCGTTCTTATCGTGGGATAGTAAACACCCAGTTGGCGTTTTGTCAACGGTTATCGGGGATACCAGTGAGCTATTTCATTTTTACGAGTATCAACTCTATTGTAAAAGTTTGAACGCCTCTATTCAAAAATTTCATAAATCGACCACAAAAGCGGTTACAAAATATGCCGAGGAAAATTATGTCGACCACATGCGTTTAAAGTATAATAATTTGGAGGATAGAACCAAACAAGCCGATTGGCATATTTTTACAATTGACCCTGAAAATAGCGTAGATTTGGACGACGGATTTAGTGTAAAAACGATTGATCACGAAACTATTATGGTTAGCATTTATATTGCAAATGTATCCATATGGATGGACTGTTTGAATCTCTGGGAAACATTTTCACGAAGAATCGCTACTATTTATCTACCTGATAAAAAGAGACCCATGTTACCCACCCTCTTGTCTGATAATTTATGTAGTCTTCACGCAAACACGAATCGCGTTTCGTTTACAATGGATGTAATTATAAAAGGCGAAGTGGTTATAGATATTAAGTATTCCAATTGTATTATAAACGTATCTAAAAATTATCATTATGATGATCCGGCCTTATTTAAAAGTAAGTATTACATACAATTGTTTGATATAACCAAACAATTATCCAAAACCTATAAATATATTTCTAATATAAACAATAGTCACGACGTAGTTTCTTATTTGATGACGTTTATGAATTGTCATTGTGCAAAAGTGTTAATTGATAACAAAACCGGGATTTTTAGGTCGACCACCATGAAAGATTCCTATAATATTCCGACTGGCGTCAATGAAGAGGTGGTAAAATTTATTAAAATATGGAATAGCTCTTCAGGACAATATGTAGATGGTGCGTCCGTATTAAATTCAAATGTCGGCACTCTGCGCCACGATTTATTAAATATGGACGCCTATATTCATATTACCAGTCCTATTAGACGGTTGGTCGATCTTCTAAACATAATTAAATTTCAAGAAATTAATCATATGATATCTCTTTCAGAAAATGCGGGTCGTTTTTACGACAATTGGCTAAAGGAACTCGAATATATTAACATAACCATGCGCTCTATTCGCAAAATACAATGTGATTGTACATTGTTAGACATATGTTGTAACAATCCAGCTACAATTGATCGCGAATACGACGGATATGTATTTGATAAGATTGTTCGGAATGACGGACTTTTTCAATATATTGTTTATATTCAAGAATTAAAAATGTCTTCCAGAATCACCACGAGAGAAAACTATACTAATTATGATATGAAAAAGGTAAAGTTGTTTTTGTTCAATGACGAATCGCGTTTCAAGCGAAAGATAAGATTACAGATTTTGTAATGGACAAATTTTGTAATGGGCGAAGTTTATTTATCAATAATCACCTCCTTTGCGATATTTTTAATTATTTTGTTTTCATTAATGGTTCCGTCGTCGCCCGGGCCTCCCATGGACTCCATTAAAATTTTCAAATATTGATCAGACTGTTTCGATTGACTTTGATGACAATTCGGGTATTTGACTTTGAACTCATTTACCATCTTGGAATTTTTATGAGCTATATGTTTAATGGCTTTTCTTATTTTGTTTTTATCTCTATCTTCTTTCTCCCATTGGTTATCATCTTTGATATATAATACTTCGCGTTTTACGTCACTACAATGTACTGGGCGCTTGGTAATATCTAATGCTTGTAGATTTTTCACAATAATATCGGAGATTCCATTTACGTATCCAATTTTGCCTACATTTTCCAGGTCGGATAATTGTAATTTTAATGAATCCACAAAATCCATTATATTCATTGCATCTTTGCATTCGTGGTTTAAAAAAATATTCAAGTTAAATGTTTTGTTATAATTATTGTTGGTTGTATTATTATATCCGGATTTCATAATTTCCATCATTTTATCGTTAATATCTTGCGTTTGTTTCATCAGTTCTTTGTTTTGTTTTAATACTAAACCAACGAGTTCTTTATCTGTTAAGCAACTATTTTCTTCCGTTTCTAAACTAACTACGCATTTTCGTTTATGAACGTATAATCCCTGTCTATATTTATAGCTCTTGCCACAAATACACTTATTTATATTGTTTTCGGGGTTGCTTATTGGAATGCTTTTTTCGTAGTTGGGTTTTTCCGCTTCTACTACGTCATTATATGTCATCATTTTATGTTTACGTGTGGATAAATGATTATTGTAATTACTTTTTTTACTGCATTTGAAATTGCATTTTATACACTCAAATATTTGGCATTTTTCGGCATTTTCTTTGTCATCATTTGTCATTTATAAATGATGACAAAGAAAATGCCTAAATTATTTTAATTGTAACATATAATACCCGGTTTCGCGAAAACGGACATTTTTCGATTGTTTTGTACTTTGCAAAATTTCGTTACCTAATATGGTTTGGCATTTTTCGGCATTTTTCTGTCATCATTTTGTCATCATCGGTGGTCGCTCGTGTCGAATTATTTTTATTGCCGCGCGCCATTGTCTGCCTATCTGGTAACAGAATTTGTCCGAATACTTTCCGGCATTTTCCGGCATTTTTCTGTCATCATTTTGTCATCATTTAATGATGACGCAAAAAAATGCCGGATTTTGGGCGAAAAAATATTATGGTAACAAATATTTTAAAAAAGTTTTGGTACCACACCTTAATTTTTTTTTATGGTCACACGAAAAAAAAAGTTGGGAAAGTGTTTCCCATATTGGAATTTGGACATTATTTTTGTCCAATTTCAAGAATCCAAAATACTTTTGGGAAAGAGAAAATTTGCAAGTGCGTTTAAAATCGAGAATATCGATTTCTTTAGGAAAGTAACCACGGTGATATTAAGCGGGATTTTTTTGTTACAAGTATTCAACATATGCTGTCGGAACTTTAACAAAATTCTACGTTTTATTTTGCGATAATACATGACTTTACGATTTGTGAAATGATTTTAGGAAAATTACGGATGTTACGAATATTATCTATATTGCAATCTTATATCTTTTTTAGAAAACTACGTGCGCGAAAAACGCATGTAAAATTTATTTGCGTTACTATAAAAATATACTATTATATAAATGGTACAAAATCAACTTAAAATAACCTTGTTGCGTAGTGCAGAAGCCAGTATCATGCGGCGAATTCAATTAGATGTTGTACGCAAAAAACAAGCGGAACTCGCGCGAAAAAAACAAGCGGAACTTGCGCGAAAAAAACAGGCGGAACTCGCACGAAAAAAACAATTAAATGCCTTGCAAAAAAAACAACCGCCTACCCTACCAAAAAAACAACCGCCTATCCTACCAAAAAAACAACCGCCCGTTGTACAAAAAAAACAAGTAGAGATCAAGAAAACTAATAAATCGGAATCAGAAGCGCGCATGTTCTACTTTATCCATAATTACAAAACACTAGGTACCACTATATGTAGTCAATTGTCTAACGGTTACAAAAATCGGTATTACGGACATAAAGCGTTTTCAGAATGGGAAAAGAATAATTTTCCACTGAAAATAAATAAAAAGGCCTTGGAATTATCACCTTTTTCTTATTTGAACCCAGTTTCAATTGATCATATTCATTTGGATCAATTAATTGACTTGAATATATTACCTAAACACCAGTTAACTAAAATATCTTTTGTAATGATTGTTAGAGATCCAATCGATCGGTTTCTCAGTATTTGCAACTTTCATAACATTAGCCCTAAAAAACAGATTGAAAAATTACAAAATAACATAGGGGACAACTTTTACCAATCCAAGTTTTTACAGAACAATCACAACATAACGGTTAAAACAATTAAGATGGTTAATGCAAAATCCATAGTCGAGTGGTTTAAGCAGTTTAATGTAAAAATAGATTTAAATAGAAGACTTAATGTAAGCACCAAACGATATGCTTTGTCCGATTTAGAGCCAGCAGAAATTGAGTTTTTAACCCAGTTTTATGCGGAGGACTTTAAACTTTATGAGGAAAGTGAGTGAAATCAATATGTTAAAATCATATAAAGGATAAGTGTGTATTTATCTTAATGGTAAAAGTATGTTCTCTGACGAATTACCCCGCGGATAGTTTTTCAAAATATAAAGAATATTTTGAAAAATTTAATTATGAATTACACACATTTCAGAAATGGGCTATAGAGGGTATTATATTAGGCAACCACGTATTGGTAACCGCGCCTACCGGAAGTGGGAAAAGTTTACCGGCTGAATTTGCAATCGACCATTTTCACGGCAAGGGCAAAAAAACAATATATTGTTCTCCTATTAAAGCATTATCCAATCAGAAATATTACGACTTTACTAATAAATATCCGCATATTAGTTTTGGGCTTATTACCGGAGATATAAAAACAAACCCGGACGCCGATGTACTCATTATGACGACCGAAATTTTGCTAAACAAGCTTTATCAAAGCAAAAGTAATTCAACACCGGTTCAATCGTCAGTGTCGTTTGATATGGATATTTATACAGAATTGGCGTGTGTAGTATTTGACGAAATACATATGATCAATGATAAAGATAGAGGCACCGTTTGGGAAAATTGTATAATGTTGTTGCCAGAAAATATCCAAATGATTGGATTATCGGCAACGTTAGATGATCCCGAAAAATTTGCTTATTGGTTGGAAAACAGAGGCGAACAACCATCTCAAGACGTCAATAAAAAACAAGTCTTTTTGGTTAAAAAAAAGGATCGGGCGGTGCCATTAACTCATTATTCATTTTTAACAACTACCCAGACCATATTTAAAACGGTAAAAGATAAGGCAATGCACCAAGAGGTCAACGCGTTGACAAATAAATTTTATGTAATACAAGATGCAAACGGCAAATTTAACGAAGAACACTATTCTAGAGTTGGTAAAATGCTAAAAGTTTTCGAGACAAATAAAATACGAATAAAAAGGAGTCACGCATTAAATCAAGTGTCAAAACTACTTTTGGAAAAGGATATGTTACCTGCACTATGCTATGTTTTTTCCAGAAAACAAATCGAGATTTGCGCGAAAGAGTTGACAACACCTCTTTTAGAGACGGATAGCAAAATTCCTAATATTGTAAAACATGAGTGCGACAAAATGATACGCAAATTACCTAATTATCAAGAGTATTTACAGTTACCTGAGTATAATACGTTAGTTTCCCTTTTGGAGAAAGGCATTGCAACACACCATTCGGGTATGATGCCGGTTTTGAGAGAAATAGTAGAATTGTTTTTTGCAAAAGGATATATCAAGTTTTTGTTTTGTACCGAAACCGTGGCGATTGGATTGAATCTACCTGTGAAAACGACTATTTTTACGGATATCAATAAACACGATGGGGATAATTTCCGAACTCTTTTAGGTCACGAATTCGTACAAGCGAGTGGTAGAGCGGGAAGGTTGGGTATTGATACCGTAGGAAATGTAATTCATCTACATAATCTTTTTAGAGATATGACAAAAACAACATACAAGGAAATGATGGCCGGAAAACCCCAAATTTTAGCCTCTAAATTTAAAATATCATATAATTTGTTATTGAATCTAATTGACATCGGAGACTGTGATTTGAATAAATTTGTAAATAGAAGCATGATTACTACTGATATTGACAATCAGTTAAAGGGAGAATACGATAATATTTGTAGGTGTGAACAGGAGCTGGATAAAATTCGTATTGCAACCACATATTTGAGAACCCCGCATCCTATTCTAGAAGAATTCATACTTCTAACCAAAAACAAGGGTGCCGCGGTGAACAAAAAACGTAAAGAGATCGAAAAAAGAATGGGACAATTAACGGATGAATACAAGTTTATTGTGACTGAGTGCGTTTCATATCAGAAAGTATGGGAAAAGGAAAAGGAATTGTTAAAGTATCAAGATAATTATAATAATGAGAATTCGTTCTTGAAAACTAGCATAGAGAGAGTTATACAGTTATTGACAAATGAAAAGTTGATTGTGCGCGACGAGTCACTCGCAACATTTTCCTTGACCGTACAGGGCTCTATTACAAGTAATATCCGGGAACTAAATTGTTTGGTGTTTACTTACTTAGTAACCAACAAATTAATAACCGGATTTAATAGTGTTGATTTAATTACACTATTTAGCTGCTTTACGAATATAACCATTAATGACGAATCAAAGAGTATTCATCCTAATTCAAAGTCGCAAAAGGTAAATGATTGTTTACAATTAATAGTAACGAAATCGAGCGAATATCAAGCAAAAGAAGCCTCATATCAAATTATAAGTGGTCTAGATTACAACTATCACTATGAATTGGTACAGTACATAGAGGAATGGTGTAATTGTGAAAGAGTGGAAGATTGCAAAATTCTTCTGAGTAAGCTAGAAAGAGAGAAGGGTATTTATATTGGTGAGTTCGTAAAGGCGCTACTAAAAATTAATAATATTGCGGGCGAGATGGAAAAAATTGCGGAACTGACGGAAGATCTAGTCTTTCTAACGAATTTGAAAAATATTTCAGGGTTGACTCTTAAATATGTGGTTACAAACCAATCGTTATATGTTTAATTTTGCGTCCCTCATTTTATTTATTTTTATTTTTTAAATTTATTGGTATTTGTATGAAAGGCAAACGAGAAAGAGAAAATATGTTGACCGACGAATGGTTTATCGGAGACGAAGAATGGGACTATTCTGGCTCAGATACAGATTATGGCGCATGCTACATTAAGACGGGCGCAATGACCCGACCGCCGACACCTTACCCATCATATGATTCTTTTCCTAAGACGGTCAATGATTCAACTTTTCAAATTTTTGAACCAGCACCTAATATGAATTTTTGTAATAAATTTTGTTATTGGATTTCTCGACTAGGAAAAAATATTCAAATACTTTATGCAAAACTATTATTTAAATAGACTCTTAAATTATACATATGGAGACCTTAATAAATAAAAAGTATAAAATAGGTGAAAAAATAAGTAATGGTGCCTTTGGGGAAGTGTTTAGAGCGGTAAATATTCGAACCTCAGAGGAGGTGGCCATTAAAGTAGAGCAAATTAACAAACAAATAAAAATGATAAAAAACGAAACGATCATTTATACCTATTTGAAAAACGTGCGATGTGTACCAACCGTTAAGTGGTATGGTTCTGATGATAATAATTATTATATGGTTATGAATTTACTGGGAAATTCCTTAGAGAAAATCAAGGGTATGGTTACTACCTTCTCTCTAAAAGTAGTTTATCAGATTGCTGTCAAGGTTTTAGAAATCATTAAATTGGTTCATGAAAGAGGATTGATACACCGAGATATCAAACCCGATAATTTTTTGTTTGGATTGGGCGAATCCAAAGAACGATTATTTATTATTGATTTTGGTTTTAGTAAACCTTATATTGAAAATAATAATCATATCAAAGAGGGCAAAACAAATAGTTTAATCGGGAGCCATACTTATGCCAGTTTAAACGCGCACGAGTGTTTAGAATTAAGTAGACGGGATGATTTAGAATCTATTTTTTATATGTTGGTATATTTTCTAAATGGTCGATTAGATTGGCAAGAGTTAAGAGTTAACCAATTGAAATATGTCAAGGCAACCAAACAGCAGTTTATTTTGAAAAACAATTTGCCTGAAGAGTTGAAACTATTTATTGCATATGTGCGAAATTTGAACTTTACGGATACTCCCGATTATGATTATTTGAGTCAGTTATTTCTAGATTATTTGAATGCCCAGGACAACAACTGTGTTTAAAAATATATAAAATTATATTATATTTTATATAATTGATAATGGCTTATGATAAAATGGACGAATATGCAAAGACTATTTATAATATTTTTATTAGAATCAATAAAAAGGCAAAAGAAAAACAAAACAACAAATTTGGATACATATCGATGATGATTTACAATTATTATGTGAGTATTATTAATGATAATGGATTAGAAATAGAAGACCCCGAGAGAAGCGAAGATAAGGATTATACGGTCGATATGTCTCATTTTTTCGGATACATATCCGCGAATAATATCGAATTATTAAATTTTAGTAAAATTTCAATGGACGATATTAATGTAAAAGATAAAAAAGATATCGAACGATTTGTGCTGTCACATATTTATTATATCACCCAAAAATAGTTTAAAGAGATTTGTTATTATAACTATATAATGTGTGACATCGTAAAGGAAATTGGATACGTAAAATGGTTTAACAGTAAGTCGGGATTTGGCTTCATTACAGTAATGCAGTCTGGTGAACACGCTGGCAGTGATATTTTTGTGCATCATTCGGGACTTAACGTCTCCAATGATCAGTACAAGTATCTAGTGCAGGGCGAGTACGTTCAGCTTTCGATTGAAGCGACCGATGACGAGAAGCATAAGTTTAAGGCAGTCGGCGTTTCTGGAATCTGTGGGGGCAAACTAATGTGTGAAACTAGACTCCTGTATAAACAAACAGCCAATAGTTCGCATGAACAGCCAATGCTAAGTGCTACCAAACCAAACAGAGGGATTAAGAGCGCCGGTCCTCGCGGAGACCAAAAACGAAAAACTCCTTCCAGTAAAATCTCCGAAAATATCCAGTTTCGCCGATCTTCTTTAGAAGAATAAATAAAATTATTATGTTGTTTAAATATATAACAATGGATGGTATGAAAATGCAAGGCGGAAAACGTTCAAAGAGGCGTTCAAAGAAATGCATGGGAGGTAAACGCAAGAGCAAAAAGTCGAATGGTCATAAACATACATGCAGTTGCCCGATCTGCAAAAATATGAAGAAGCGCGGAAGTACTCGTCGCCGAAGACGTTAATTAGTTGGTGAATTATTTATATTGTCGGTTAACTAATATAAATAATGACAAATGTAGGAAATATAGAAAATGTAGAAAATCTCTATAATAAATTGATTAAACAAGATAGGTCTTTATGTGTAATCGTTTATTGTCTACCCAAAGTAGGCTCGACTACACTTATAACATCTTTAAGAGTTTCTTTAGGAAATAAAGCGAATGTTATACATATTCATAATGAAAATATGATTGAAACCTTAACTGGCATAAAATCGATATCAATAAACGAGCTAATTTCGTATATTTCTACCAAGGTAAATAAGTTGTATGTAATTGATATTTATCGCACCTCGCTGGAAAGAAAAATATCGGAGTATTTCGACAAATTGACACTTCATTTCAATAACACCGAAGAAAATTTATGTAATTATAATATTCAATTACTTATTGATCGGTTCAATAGACTATTTCATTGTATGCAAGAAGGCGATTATTTTTTTGAAAAATATTCAATTACTAATCTACGAAAGCCTACCGCATTCGACTTTGTTGATAAACATTTGATTTACAACGAAAGGAACCTTTGTTTTGTTAAACTAAGGCTTTGTGACGCGAAGGAATGGGCCACTATTTTATCTGAATTATTCGACAAAAAAATCGTTATTATAGACGACCATTGTTCTAGTAATAAAAGGATAGGATTAAAATACGATGAATTTAAGAAACAATATTATTTACCGTCTAATTTTTTCGAATACATTTCTAAAGATCCACAATTATCTTTTTATTATAATGCCGCCGAAAAAGAGGCATATTTAAATACGTGGAAAAAAAAACAAGGCGACTATTTTCAATCTTATTCACAGACTGAATACAATCTGTATTTGTCTATTACGTTACAAAATCAATGCCACGATTGCGTAGAGAATGATCATTACATAGATAGTGGTTGTTATTGCAAAGCCTGTTCTATTAAGCGGTGCGTTTTATATAATAAAGCGTTAAAAGGTGAAATAATCAAAGATAAAATTATACATAGCGAATGTGTTCGCGAATTAGTCGAAAATAAAAAAAGGGCTATACAACGGCGAATAATTAATAAATACAAGAACAATTCAGTCATTATGAAAAAGGGTGGGTATCGCGTGAGAAGTCTGATAGATATCAATTAATTTTCAAAGTTGGCTACCATTTTATCATAATATTCTTGTTTAATTTCACATCCTTTAAATTTGCGATTTGTATTTTTACAGGCAATCGCAGTCGTTCCGGCTCCCAAAAAGGTGTCGAGAACGGTGTCGCCTTCATTTGAGTGCTTCTTAATTATGTCGATGAATAAGTCAAGACTTTTTTGCGTTGGGTGAAACCGGTTTTTACCACCCTGTAGAGGATACATATAAATTCCGTTATCGTACTTACTATTGAAGGTGGGTTTGCTACCCTTGATACCTAATATCGCTACTTCTCTACAGTTTGTCAAGTAGTTTGTGCTACTATTTCTGGGTTGAGGATTTGTTTTGATCCATTCTATAAATCTGATTTGTTTGAACTTGTATTTTTCGAACAAATCCTTAAACGTGGTCAGTTTCCAAATGTCTATAAACATAATCAGGGTGCCACCTTTTTTCAGTTTATTGTAAAACTCTTTAATGAATATTTCTAGCTCGTCAATGGTAAAGTTACTATCCCACTCGCCGTAATCTGTTTGGACACAATATTTTTTTCCATACACAGTGCCATATTTAATAAAGTTACCCTTATTGTCGTCGTTTTCAATAGAATTGGCGCTTTTATATGCAGACCATTCTTCGTCTGTTTTCACGCACGTAATATTCTGCTCTTCGTTGGCCTTGACCGTTTTATAATGTATGTCCATTCCGGTTTCTTTTGAGATAATATAAGGAGGGTCTGTCAACACTAGGTCAATTGACCCGTCGTCAATCGTCTTTAAATAGGTAGTTCCGTCTGTGTTACTTATGTCCATTGTAGTTTTATTTGTATTAGATAATAAAAGATGAACTGTATTCAATTTTTTATTAATATTGCGTTAATAAAAAAGTATAATGAAATATTATAAATGTGGTCGTGGTATAAATTGGTGATTAACAGAGTAGATGGAAATAAGTCGAATTACTATTTAAAAACGGTGAGGGGTATTGGAAAGAAAGAAATAAGAGGAATATATGAGAATCCAGGTTTGGGTAAAAACGTATTGATAGAGGGTGAGAATTGGTATAGTGGGGTAGATGGTAGTATCGAGGTGAATTTTAGGTCGTCGATATTAATAAAAAATCCAATCGAAAATAAGGAAGAGGAATTAAATATTTCAGGTAATGGATTTATGGGTTATGTGGTAGACGCGCCGATAATTGGTCGTCAAATA